>Ga0307507_10003171_pt1 | contig 32632 bp, 4 predicted proteins | sample 7_EM_MG_FD_207223 | JGI IMG/M metagenome (GOLD analysis project Ga0307507, IMG submission 207223) | Populus trichocarpa ectomycorrhiza microbial communities from riparian zone in the Pacific Northwest, United States - 7_EM | ecosystem: Host-associated > Plants > Roots > Unclassified | place... | reverse complement strand
GAGACGGATCACGGGGTTTTCTCAAATAGAGTTTTCTCCCCACATGTATATAAGGAGTAGTCCGCGTGGGCCCAACAGGGATCCGAATCGGACGTTAAGCAATGAATAATAATAATAATAATAATAATTATTTACCTGTATATTATTATAATTAGTAATATCCGCTAGGATTCTAAGAGGCTATATATAGATTTGTATTAATCGCGAGCTTCTTAAATACACTAACACTAAAGAATAGTAGAAATACTTAAATTAGTAGGTCCTACCTAGATCTATACCCACTAGACACTATACTAATCTAATTTTCTAGCATATAATAAGCAGAGCGCTTACTATCCTTATTTTAATTAGAAAGGTTATTAAATTTAATGTCCGTATTAATATTGCTAATAGGCTTACTAGCATACCAAGCGGCAAACATTAACTTATTTAAAAGGTTAATAACTTTAAGATCTAGTTTAGGAATAGCAGCTATAGGCTCCTATAAAGTAGGAATAGTAGAAAGGCCTATTCTTATAACTTCTTTAGCTAATATCTCTAGTAGTTTAGTCTTATCTACCTTATTGTTAGCGACTTAGTCAATCAAGGCATAAGCACAGCAAGAAGGGCGTATGCAAGCCTATATAATTGGATTGTCTATAAACGAGGATCCAAAGCTAGAGAAAGGAAAGGGGGAGAACGGAAGCACCACTTAAAGTTATATACAAGCCTCCAGTTACGTAACGGCACTTTGCCATTACGTAATGGCAATCTACGGCAATATGCGGCAATATACTAGTACCGTAACATTACCCCCCCTCCGAAAAAGCCTGCCCTTAGGCTTTATAGTCCATATTATACCTATAGGGCGTTCTTATCTTTATGCTCTTCTAGTAGCTTATTATCATTACTATACTAGCATTCCATCTATTTGTTTAGGTACTTTAGCGGTCTAGGTTTGTTAGGGTAATAGCTATAGAATTCTTAAAGCTTATAGGGACTATATATAAAGTTCTATATAGGGTACTAAGTAGGGTCTAGGTTATACCCTTTCCAACTAATATAAATACTTTAGTGTTCCCCTTACAAGTTTATAGGCTAGTATTTCTTTAATTTTCCATTTATTATTACTATTAACTTAAATTAGCAGGGGCGGTTTATTCTTTTATCTGGGTAATAGGTTATTTATAGCTTTTTATAGCTTATCTGGTAAGAATTTAGGGTGGACCTTAATTAAATCTGGAAGCTTTACTTTATATAAGTTACCTATCTTCTTAAGGACTTTATACAGTCCTATTATCTAATAGTCTAGTTTATAGCTAGACCATTCTATCTTCTAGTTCTTTATTATTACCCAGACTGTATTGCCTATAGTAAAGTCAGGTTTATACCTATACTTATTTACCTACTATTCTATTAATTTTTAGGCCTTTTTTAGGTTTATATAGGCTACTTTCTAGGCTTCTTTTAGGCGTCTAGCGTAATACTAGGCTTCCTTATAAGATAGTTTTTTATATATAGTCTATGGCCCTTTTATTCTTTTCTAGTTAAAGCTTATATAGGGTAAATACCCTATTTCTAGCTAAATAGGTATAAATCCTATAGAGTTATAGGGTAAGGTAGTCTAGGCGTAGTCTATTAGAGGTAGTATGACGGTGCTAGAGCGCGTCACCTGCCATATTTAACCAATCAGGATTTTCCATGCCCGGCATGCAAAATCGCTATTGGCTCGCTTACCACTAGCGCCTTGGCGGCCCTCGTGATATGTCTACCTTCTGCCCCTAAACGATTCTTCTTCTTCTTCTTCTCCTTAGCTTAGTATTCTTGTATAGTAGCAATCTACAAGCTTCGGTTTAGAAGCATTTATATAAGCCCGTTATATTATACTAAGCTCTCCCTATATTGCCTAGGAAGGCCTTAATAATATCCCACCCTAAAAGAAGACCTTTGTCTGCAATGACGCGTTGACGCGTTATACTTAGATATTAAAAAAAAACTCACACTACTACGCTTAAGAAGGCCCTAATAATATCCCACTTTATAGGCCAGACTGTACTTAACCTACACCCCTAAAAGAACCCTGGAATTAAACCCGAATTGTATAATTCTAATAAACTTTAGGAAGCTGATAATGGTACCTAAAGCGAGCTTATCTAAAAGACCTGCCTCTACCTGAGAGGAATACGAGATCTAGTTAGGATTAGAAATTAAAGATAATAACAATATTATAGGTGTATACGAGCAGATTTGTGCCCTTGCTGCCAATTAGAAGGTTAATTGTCTTTAAGCCCAAAGTATATAAGAGACTCTAAAGGAGATCCTAAAAAGCCTTACTGCCTTATAAAACAGCCCAGCCTCCCCTTTATAAAGCCTTAGTTAACCTATTTGCTCAACTAAATATGATACACTAGAGAGTATAGACACGATAATAAAGTAATTAAAGTCCATTAAGCTCCCTAACCCCCTACTATTATTAGACGGCATAGACCCGACCTTTAAGAACTGGAGAATTTAGGTGTAAGGAAAGCTTTATGTTAACTATAACTATTTCCCCTCTAAAGAAGCTAAAATGCTCTACCTCTTTGGCCGAACTATTGGGGACACCTAGCAATACCTTTAGGCTAAGTTTAAGGATAAGTTACCTATTTGGTTTATATCTATTAATAAGATAATATAGCATCTGGCTACTATCTATGTTAATTTAAATAAAGTATGGGATGCCTATTATAACTATAATTACCTAATAATAAAATTAAACTAATCCTCTACTGAGTTTTAGACTTAATTCTTACACCTAGTAGGCGAAGGCTAGGTTCCCCCTAAGAACTATTGTTTAGACCTATATAACAAGCTAATAGTTTGACTATAAGAGAAGATTATAGTAGCCTTAGATAACCTACTAACCTACTAAAGACTTATAGCCTAATATTTGTTGCTAGATTTAGAACTAAAACGAATTAATACTTATTTTAATTAACTAAAGCGGCCCTATAGCGACCGTAACCTATTTATAACACTAATGGGAGCTAGCATTAGAAGATAAACCACGACCGCCCTTATACTAAAAGCGGTTATAACTGCCTACCTGCAAACCTCGCCTAACCTACTATATACTATACCTTTAACTAATGCTTGTTGTAATACCCTAATTGACCCTACCACGGTTACGTGCTTTAATTGTGGAAAGGATAGTTACTTTACTACGTCCTGCCCAGAGCTAAAGGATATGGGTAATATTAAGGAGATAGAGGAAGAAGAAACATCTAATAAGTTAGGAAAAAAAGAACCCTAGGGAAAGACTCCCCTTTAGGGTATTCTATTAATCTTAAAGAGATTAATCTAAGTTAGCTAATAGGTGGAAAACACTTTATAGTTCTATATATAGTATCTTAAAATGGATATAGAGTTAATATAACTGCCCTTATTAACACTAGAGTAAATAGTTTTGCCTTTATAAACACTGCTTATATAAATAATGTTGCTAAGTTCCTAAATGTAAATGCTACCCAACTAGAGAAGCCTGTTTAAGTAAAAGGCTATAATAGTTAAGCTGGTATGCCAGTTACCTACGTTTTAAAGCTATATATTGCTATTAATGGATGACGCTAGTTTAGTATCCCCTTCTGCATTTTAGACCTAGGGTTACACGATATAATTCTTAGCCAAAAATAGATGTCCTACTTTAATATTTGGCTGAACGTTTAACAAAGACAGTTTGTCTAGCTAGAAAATAGACTAAAGTTACCCTCCTTTATTAGGGAAATCCGCACTAACTATAAGACGTTAGCCGCGAAGGCTGATTTTACCTATTAGTAGGATGTTAGAAACCGCGACCTAGCCTTTACCTAAGAAAATGCCCGCTGTAAGGCCAGTAGAAACTCTATACCGACGAAGATACTCCCCTAAAGGACTATAGTTGAGGAGGACTCTACTTATAGAAGGGGAATAGATACTAATGTAAATAAATTCTAAATTGCGGAGATCTGGCTAATAGGGAAGAGAATATACTAATAGGATATAAAGGACAACCTTTAGAAGATGCAACGAGAGCTAAGAGAAGTAAGGATAACACTAATACCCTAGAAGCCCCTAAGGCCACGGATAACCCTACTATTATATAATACCCCTATAGTAGATATTACGGTAATTAGTACTATAGGTTTCTACTTTAATATATATTAAAAGGATAACAAAGTCTTTACTACTAGTTTATACAAAATTAACCGGATTATTGCCGAGAGGGAAGAAGGGCTAGTAGAGAAAACTAATAAGGAACTAGTTAAGCGCCTCCTCCCTACTTACCTCTTAAACTATAGAGACGCGTTCTTAAAAGCAGCTTTAGATATACTACCCCCCCACCAAACCTATAATTATAAGATTTAGTTAGAGACTAATAACTCCCTAGGCTATAGCCCCCTTTACTAGTAAACTATAGAGGAACTAAAGGTAATAAAGCAGTACCTAATTGTTGGAATGTATATCACGTAGTCGCGTGTCTCTGATTAGTCACCCTTACGGTGACTCATCAGCCCCCTACTTAGGCACCGCGATCCTTACGATCCTCTGCTTTCGACACCTATTAGACAAGAACAAATCCATCAGTTAATAGGCCAATCAAGTGCACTTAGGTGTTACCGACACTAATTAACAACCTCTATAAAGGGTTTATTAAGCTAAGCTAGGCTCCCTTTGCTTCCCCTATTTTATTTATAAAGAAACCTAATAAAAGCCTTTGTTTTTATATTGACTATTAGAAGCTAAACGCTATTACTTAAAAGAATTAGTACCCTCTCCCTTTAATTAATAAAACCCTTATATATTTAAGCCGGGCTAAAATCTTTACTAAGCTTAATGTCCGCCAAGCTTTTTACTAAATTAGGATAGACCCTGTATTAGAAGACCTAACAACGTTCTATACCCATTACGGGTCTTATAAATGTAAAGTCCTTCCTTTTAGACTAATAAATGGGCCAGCCACTTATTAACGGTATATAAATAATATTCTTTTTAATTACCTTAACGAATTCTGCATAGCATACCTAGATGATATTCTTATATACTTAAACAATAAACTTAAGTACTAAGTTTATGTTAAGAAGGTTCTAGAGAGACTACAGAATATAGGCCTATAAGTTAATATTAAAAAAATGCGAATTTGGAGTAAAACGCATAAAGTACCTTGGGTTTATTATTAGTATAGAAGGAATTAAAGTTAACCTAGAGAAGGTTAAGGTAATCCGCAACTAGAAACCCCTTTATATTATAAAGGGAATCCAGTTCTTTCTTAGCTTTTGTAATTTCTACTATTAGTTTATCTATAACTATAGAGTTGTAGCTAAGCCTCTTATATAACTAACTAAGAATGATATGTCTTTTATCTTTAATAATAACTATATAAAAGCCTTTAAGGAGTTAAAGGACTGACTTATCTCCTTCCTAATTCTTTATTACTACGACCTAGACCTTAAATTAATGCTGGAAACGGACGCCTCTAATAGGGTAGTAGTGGGAGTCCTTTTATAGCTATACCTAGACGGTAAATCGTACCCTATTATATTCTTCTTAAAAATAATAGCCCCGGCTAAGTGTAACTATAAAGTGTATAATAAGGAAATGTTAGCTATTATATAATCGTTGTTCTAGTGGCGCGTAGAGCTTAAAAGCACAGACTCTTAGATTAAGGTTTATACTAATTATAAAGCCCTTAAGTATTTTATGATAATAAAACAACTTACCAGTTAATAGGCCTAGTGGGCTAAGATACTCTCCTAATTCTTCTTTATAATTATATACTGCCCTAGTAGGCAAAATGCTAAAGCTAACACCCTAACCTGGAAAGAATAGGATGTGGGGCTATAAGATAAGCTAAAGGCTTAGTACTAAATACGCGCCCTTCTCTATACTAAATAGCTTAACCTGTGTATTCTTAAGGAACTAAGCTTTAAACAGAATAAGATAGTACCTATAGAAGGAGAGACCCTAGATAAACTAATAGGACTAATTAATTATATCCTAACTATAAACTGTATAGCCAAATCCCTAAAAGCCCTCTATAATTAAGCTATAGGGGGTAACCCTAATTTAGAAATAAAAGACGGACTACTTCTATACTAAAAACAGTTTATAGTTCTAGATATTAACAACCTATAAATAGAGCTAATCCGTAAAGCCTACTGTTAAGTCTCTATAGTGTACCCTAGTTAAGATAAAACCCACTAACTACTATTACCTTATTACTATTAGCAAGAACTCCTGTCTAATATAGAACAATTTATTAGAAATTATTATACTTATAAATATATAAATACCCCTAGGGACTAAACTCCTGGATAGTTATAACTACTGCTAGTTCCTAAACGCCCTTAGTAATATATTATAATGGACTTTAAATTATTCCTAAAGGATAAACACGGCTATAATATGGCCTTTATAGTAGTTAACTAACTAAGTAAGTAAGCCGTTTCCCTTTTTTGCTTTAAGACTATAACTGCAGAGGACATAGCCTATATGTATATTAATAATATCTACCAGATCTATAGCGCTCCTAAGTTAATTATCTTTAACTGTGGACCCTAGTTTATATTGGACTTCTAGAATAAATTCTGCTATATTCTTAGGATTAAGATTAAGCTCTTTACTACTTTCTACCCTTAGACTAACGGCTAAACCGAGATTATAAACTAGTACCTTAACTAGTAACTTCGCCCCTTTATTAACTACTACTAGGATAACTGGTTGGAACTACTACCTATAATAGACTACGCACAGCTCACGCTCCCTTATAATAGTATAGAAATGTTGCCATTTAAGTTACTCTATAGATATAGGCTATGAATATCCTTTAATTAGGATAGACCTATAGGACCTATAATGGCCCGCGAACGCCTTAGCTATAAAGAGGCTTAGATATTCGCTAAGAGAATATATAGGGCCTAGGAGACTGCCCAAGCAATTATAAAAGGGGCATAAGAGAAGAAAGAGACTAATGTAAACCAATACTGCCGCAAGGTAGACTTTTACGTAGGAGATAAAGTATAGGTGTTAATAAAGAACTAGAAAACCTAGAGGCTGAGCTATAAGCTAAACTACTAAATAGCTGGCCCCTATAAAATCCCTAAGAAGGTAGGGCACTCTTTTAAGGTTAAGCTACTAGAGTTAATAAAGATCTACCCTATCTTCTCTCTAGACTAACTGTGGAAGGCCACGGACGACCTATTGCCTGGATAGTATAATAACCCCCTACCACCAATTCAGATTGCAGAGGACGAAGAATAGGAAGTTAAAGAGATCTTAGCAGTAAAGAAGGACTGTAGTACCTTAAAATACCGTGCCAGCTGGGTAGGTTATAATAAAGATCTAGAATAGTACCCTATATTTAATTTTAAGTACTCTCCTTATAAGCTATAAGATTTCTACCTAGCCTACCTAGACCTCCCTAGACCACTACGCAAGTTAGACAGCTGGGTTAAATGCTAGGAAGAGAGGTTAGATAACTATAATAATTTAGATAATAATAAAGAACTTAGATAAAGCCTAAGGGCAGGCTTTTTTAAGAGGGGGGGGTAATGTAATGGTGCTAGAGCGCGTCACCTGCTATATTTAACCAATTAGGATTTTCTATACCCGGTATACAAAATCGCTATTGGCTCGCTTACCACTAGCGCCTTGGCGGCACTCGTGATATGTTTACCTTTTGCCCCTAAATGATTCTTCTTCTTCTTCTTCTCCTTAGCTTAATATTCTTGTATAGTAGCAATCTACAAGCTTTGGTTTAGAAGCATTTGTATAAGCCTATTATAGGTAGTAGTTCGGCCTAATTATCCTAAAAGTAGTTAATAAAGGGTTGGAGTCTCTAGTCTAAATACTAGTTTATAATCTCTGTCTAGCCGTCTGTCTGGGGATAGTATACTATAAATAGCTTTATCTTAATGCCTAAAATCTGGGTAAACTTGTTCTAGAAAGCTAATATAAACTATAGACTATAATTAGATATAATAGTATCTAGTAGTCCATAAATTTAGTAGACGTAGTGGATATATAGTTAGGCCGCCTCTTTAGCATTAATATTCTTATAATAAGGGATTAAAAATAGGCGCTTACTAAAGCAGTTAACTATAACTATAGCTATATTATATCCGTTACGGTCTATAGGTAGTATAATGGGCTTATATAAATACTTCTGAACTAAAGCTTGTAGATTGCTACTATACAAGAATACTAAGCTAAGGAGAAGAAGGAGAAGAAGACTATTAGAGGCTAATAAGATATAAGGGGTCGCCAAGGCGCTAGTAGTAGACGAGCTAATAGTAGATGAGCCAATAGTAAAAAATAGTAAGAAATAGTACTAGACAGTATGCGACAATATAATAGGTGGCAGAATATAGTAGAACTTGGCAGAATATAGCAGGTAGCGCGCCCTAGCACTATTATATTACCCCCCTCCCCTCCTGAAAAAGCCTGCCCTTAGGCTTTATCCAAGTTTTTTATTATTATTTAAATTATTATAGTTATCTAACCCCTCTTTCTAGTATTTAATCTAGCTGTCTAACTTATATAGTAGTCTAGGGAGGTTTAGGTAGGCTAGATGGAAATCTTATAGCTTATAGGGAGAGTACTTAAAATCGGATATAGGGTACTATTTTAGATCTTTGTTGTAACCTACCTAGCTTGTATGGTATTTTAAGGTATTATAGTCCTTCTTAACTGCTAAGATCTCTTTAACTTCCTATTCTTCGTCCTTTATAATCTAAATTAGTAGTGGGGGGTTGTTATACTATCTAGGTAATGGGTCGTCTGTGGCCTTCTGTAATTAGTCTAAAAAAAAATAAAGTGGATTTTTATTAACTCTAGTAGCTTAACCTTAAAAGAGTGCCCTACCTTCTTAGAGATCTTATAGGGGCTAGCCATTTAGTAGTCTAGCTTATAGCTCGGCCTCTAGGTCTTTTAGTTCTTTATTAACACCTATACCTTATCTCCTATATAGAAGTCTACCTTATAATAATATTGGTTTATATTGGCCTCTTTCTTCTCTTATGCCTTTTTTATAATTACTTAGGCGGTCTCCTAGGCTCTATATATTTTCTTAGTAAATACCTAGGCCTCTTTATAGCTAAGGCGTTTATGGGCTATTATAGGTCCTATAGGTCTATCCTAATTAAAGAATATTCGTGGTTTATATCCATAGAGTAACTTAAATAGTAATATTCCTATACTATTATAAGGGAGCGTAAGCTGTGTATAGTCTATTATAGGTAGTAGTTCTAACTAGTTGTTCTAGTAGTAGCTAATAAAGGGGTGGAGTTACTGGTTAAGGTACTGGTTTATAATCTTAGTTTAGCTATTAGTTTAAGGGTAGAATGCAGTAGAGGGCTTAATTTAGATTTTAAGGATATATTAGAATTCGTCCTAGAAGTCTAATATAAATTAGTGTCTATAGTTAGAGACAATTAACTTAGGAGCGCCATAGATTTGGTAGATGTTATTAATATATATACAGGCCATATCCTTTGCGGTTATAGTCTTAAAGCAAGAAAGGGAAATAGCTTACTTATTAAGTCGGTTAACTACTATAAAGGCCATATTATAGCCGTGTTTATCCTTTAGAAACAATTTAAAGTCCATTATAATATATTGCCAAGGGCGTTTAGGGACTGGCAGTAGTTGCAGCTATTTAGGAGTTTAGTCTTTAGGGGTATTTACGCGTTTATAAGCATAATAATTTTTAATAAATCATTCTATATTAGACAGGAGTCCTCGCTAATAGTAATAAGGTAATAGTAGTTAGTAGGTCTTATCTTGGCTAGGGTGCGCCATAGAGACTTAATAGTAGGCTTTACAGATTAGCTCTATTTATAGGTTATTAATATCTAGAACTATAAGCCGTTCTTAGTATAGAAGCAGTCCGTCTTTTATTTCTAAATTAGGGTTACCTTCTATAGCTTAATCGCGGAGGGCTTTTAGGGACTTAGCTATATAGTTCGCGGTTAGAATGCAGTTAATTGGTCCTATTGGTTTATTTAGGATCTCTCCTTTTATAGACGCCAGCTTATTTTATTTAGGGCTTAGTTTCTTAAGGATATATAGGTTAAGCTATTTAGGGCAGATAAGGGCATGTATCCGGTACTAAGCCTTTAGCTTATCCTATAGTCCTATATCCTATTCTCTCTAGGTAAGAGTATTAGCTTTAGATTTTTGCCTGCTAGGGCAGTATATAATTGTAAAGAAGAATTAGGAGAGTATTTTAGCCTACCTAGCCTATTAATTAGTAAGCTGCTTTATTGTTATAAAATACTTAAGGGCTTTATAATTAGTATAGACCTTAATCCAAAAGTCTGTGCTTTTAAGCTCTGCGCGCCACTAAGACAATAATTGTATAATAGCTAATATTTCCTTATTATGTACCTTATAGTTACACTTAGCTAGGGCTATTATTTTTAAGAAGAACGTAATAGGGTACTATTTACTGTCTAGGTGTAGCTGTAAAAGGATTAAGGAGGAGATAAGTCAGTCCTTTAACTCCTTAAAGGCTTTTATATAGTTATCGTCAAAGATAAAGGACGTATTATTCTTAGTTAGTTGTATAAGAGGCTTAGCTATAACTCCGTAGTTATAGATAAACTAATAGTAGAAATAATAAAAGCTAAGAAAAACTAGATGCCTTTTATAGTATAAGGGGGTTTCTAGTTATAGATTGCCTTAACCTTCTCCAGGTTAACTTTAATCCCTTCTATACTAATAATAAACCTAAGGTACTTTATATGGTTTACTCCAAATATATATTTTTTAATATTAACTTATAGGCCTATATTTCGCAGTCTCTTTAGAACCTTCTTAATATAAACTTAGTGCTTAAGTTTATTATCTAAGTATATAAGAATATTGTCTAGGTATACTGTGCAGAATTTATTAAAGTAGTTAAAAAGAATATTATTTATATACTATTGGTACGTAGCTGGCCTATTTATTAGTTTAAAAGCAAGAACTTTATACTTATAAGAACCATAGCAAGTACAAAATATTATTAGATCCTCTAATATAGGGTCCATCCTAATTTAGTAGAAAGCTTAACGGATATCGAGCTTAGTAAAGATTTTAGCTTGGTTTAGACGTATAAGGGTCTCGTTAATTAGGGGGAAGAGGTAGTAGTCTTTCTAAGTAATAGCGTTTAGTTTCTAATAGTTAATGCAGAAATAAAGGCCCTTATTAAGTTTCTTTATAAATAGAATAGGGGAAGTAAAAGGGGCCTAACTTAGTTTAATAAACCCCTTATAGAGGTTATTGATTAAGTACTACTTAGTTACTTTTAGTTCCTCTATAGTTTGCTAGTAAAGGGGGCTATAGCCTAGAGAGTTATTGTAATGGGCTTGTATAAATGCTTCTAAACCAAAGCTTGTAGATTGCTACTATACAAGAATACTAAGCTAAGGAGAAGAAGAAGAATTGTTTAGGGGCAGTAGGTAGGCATGTTGCGAGGGCCGCCAAGGCGCTAGTGGTAAGCGGGCCAATAGCGATTTTGTATGCTGGGCATGGAAAATCCTAATTGGTTAAATATGGCAGGTAACGCGCTCTAGCACCATCACATTACCCCCCCCTCTTAAAAAAGCCTGCCCTTAGGCTTTGTCTGAGTTCTTTGTTGTCATCTAAATTATTATAGTTATTTAACCCCTCTTCCTAGCATTTAACCCAGCTATTTAACTTATGTGGTGGTTTAGGGAGGTTTAGGTAGGCTAGGTGGAAATCTTATAGCTTATAGGGAGAGTACTTAAAATTGGATATAGGGTACCATTCTAGATCTTTATTATAACTTACCTAGCTCGCACGGTATTTTAAGGTACTATGGTCCTTTACTACTAAGATCTCTTCAACTTCCCATTCTTCGTCCTCTGCAATCTGAATTGGTGGTGGGGGGTTGTTGTACTGTTTAAGCAATAGGTCGTCCGCGGCCTTCCGCAGTTAGTCTGGAGAGAAGATAGGGTAGATCTTTATTAACTCTAGTAGCTTAACCTTAAAAGAGTGCCCTACCTTCTTAGGGATTTTATAGGGGCCAGCTATTTGGTAGTCTAGCTTGTGGCTTAGCCTCTGGGTTTTCCAGTTCTTTATTAACACCTATACCTTATCTTCTACGTGGAAGTCTACCTTGCGGCAATATTAGTTTACGTTAGACTCTTTCTTCTCTTATGCCCTTTTTATAATTGCTTAGGCAGTCTTTTAGGCCCTATATATTCTCTTGGCGAATATCTAGGCCTCTTTATAGCTAAGGTGTTTACGGGCCGTTATATATTCTATAGGTCTATCCTAATCAAAGAATGTTCGTGGCCTATATCCATAGAGTAACTCAAATAGCGACATTTCTATACTATTATAAGGGAGCGTGAGCTGTGCGTAGTCTATTATAGGTAGTAGTTCCAACCAGTTGTCCTAGTAGTAGTTAATAAAGGGGCGAAGTCGCTAGTTAAGGTACTAGTTTATAATCTCGGTTTAGCCGTTAGTCTAAGGGTAGAATATGGTAGAGAGCTTAATCTTAATCCTAAGGATGCGGCAGAATTCGTTTTAGAAGTCCGATATAAACTAAGGTCCATAGTTAAAGATAATTAACTCGGGAGCGCTATAGATCCGGTAGATGTTGTCTATATATATGCGGGCCATGTCCTTTATAGTTATAGTCTTAAAGCAAGGGAGGGAAACGGCTTGCTTACTTAGTCGGTTAACTACTATAAAGGCTATATTGTAGCCGTGTTTGTCCTTTAGAAATAATTTAAAGTCTATTATAATATATTACTAAGGGCGTTTGGGGACTGGCAGTGGTTGCAGCTATCTAGGAGTTTAGTCACTGGGGGTATTTACACGTTTATAAGCATAACAATTTCTAATAAATTATTCTATATCGGACAGGAGTCCTCGCCAATAGTAATAAGGCGATAGTAGTTGGTAGGTCTTGTCTTAACTAGGGTATACTGTAGAGACTTAATAGTAGGCTTTACGGATTAGCTCTGTTTGTAGGTTGTTAATATCTAGAACTATAAGCTGTTCTTAGTATAGGAGCAGTCCGTCTTCTATTTCCAAACTAGGGTTACCCCCTATAGCTTAATCGTGGAGGGCTTTTAGGGATTCGGCTGTGCGGTTTGTGGTTAGGATGCAATTAATTAGTCCTATTAATTTATCTAGGGTCTCTCCTTCTATAGGTGCTACTTTATTCTGTTTAGAGCTTAGTTCCTTAAGGATACGCGGGTTAAGTTATTTGGTATAGAGGAGGGCGCGTATTTAGTGCTAAGCCTTTAGCTTATCTTATAGCTCCACGTCCTGTTCTTTCTGGGTTAGGGTATTAGCCTTAGCATTTTGCCTACCAAGGCGGTATATAATCGTAAAGAAGAATTAGGAGAGTATTTCGGCCCACCAGGCCTATTAACCGGTAAATTGTTTTATTGTTATAAAATACTTAAGGGCTTTATAATTAGTATAAACCTTAATCTAAGAGTCTGTGCTTTTAAGCTCTGCGCGCCACTAGGACAATAATTATACAATAGCCAATATTTCCTTATTATGCACTTCATAGTTGCACTTAGCTGGGGCTATTGTTTTTAAGAAGAACGTAATAGGGTACTATTTGCCATCTAGGTATAGCTGTAAAAGGACTCCCGCTACTACCCTATTAAAGGCGTCTGTTTCCAGCATTGATTTAAGGTCTTGGTCATAGTAATAAAGGATTAGGGAGGAGATAAGTTAGTCCTTTAACTCCTTAAAGGCTTTTATATAGTTATTATTAAAGATAAAAGACGTGTTGTTCTTAGTTAGTTATATAAGAGGCTTAGCTATAACTCCGTAGTTATAGATAAACTAATGGTAGAAATTATAAAAGCTAAGGAAGGACTAGATTCCTTTTATAGTATAAGGGGGTTTCTAGTTGCGGATTGCCTTAACCTTCTCTAGGTTAACTTTAATTCCTTTTATACTAATAATAAACCTAAGGTACTTTATGCGTTTTACTCCAAATTTATATTTTTTAATATTAACTTATAGGCCTGTATTCTATAGTCTCTCTAGGACCTTCTTAATATAAACTTAGTACTTAAGTTTGTTGTCTAAGTATATAAGAATGTTATCTAGGTATGCTATATAGAATTTGTCAAGGTAGTTAAAAAGAACATTATTTATATACTATTAATAAGTGGCTAGCCCATTCATCAGTCTAAAAGAAAGGACTTTACATTTATAAGACCTGTAATAGGTATAGAACATTATTAGATCTTCTAATATAGGGTCTATCCTAATTTAGTAAAAAGCTTGGCGGATATTAAGCTTAGTAAAGATTTTGGCCTAGCTTAGACGTGCAAGGGTTTTATTAATTAAAGGGAAAGAGTACTAATTCTTTTAAGTAATAGCGTTTAGCTTTTAATAGTCGATACAGAAATAAAGGCTTTTATTAGGTTTCTTTATAAATAAAACAGGGGAAGTAAAGGGAGCCTAGCTTAGCTTAATAAACCCTTTATAGAGGTTGTTAATTAGGTACTGCTTTATTGCCTTTAGTTCCTCTATAGTTTGCTAGTAAAGGGGGCTATAGCCTAGGGAGTTATTAGTCTCTAACTAAATCTTATAATTATAGGTTTAGTAGGGGGGCAGTATATCTAAAGCTACTTTTAAGAACGCGTCTTTATGGTTTAAGAGGTAATTAGGGAGGAGGTACTTAACTAGTTCCTTATTAGTTTCCTCTACTAGTACTTCTTCCCTCTTAGCAATAATCTGGTTAATTTTATATAAACTAGTAGTAAAGACTTCGTTGTCCTTTTAATATATATTATTATTATTCATTGCTTAACGTCCAATTCGGATCCCTGTTGGGCCCACGCGGACTACTCCTTATATATATATAGGGAGAAAACTCTATTTGAGAAAACCCCGTGATCCGTCTCCCCACCTTTTAGGGCTCGCTTATAAGTCGCCTGTAAGTCACCAGTGGTGCTCTACTACCTTACTTTTTGACCTCCTTAGGAACTACTGCTGCCGTAACAAACCTACGGACGCGCTAGTATTATACACTATACTCTACTTCTGTAGAGTTATTAGGGGGCGCCTATTACTTGCCTTTTTGCCTTCTATTACTATTTCCTTTATAACCCGGAACTGGTCTAGTATATTTTAGCTAATAAGCCACCGGGTAGCCGCCTTAAGGCCTTTCTGTATTAAAAGCAGTGTATTATAGTTTTCTGTGCTAGCTGCTAAGAGTATTGCTTCTTAGCCGGTGTATAAGGGGCATAATAGTATTATGTGTTTTGGTGTCTGTTTTGGCCAGCTACATTCGCACCTTAGGCTATTTACTAGGATACCCACCTAGTGAAGCTAATCTTTTAGTCCTATTATTCCTATCCTTAAGAGTGTTGCTATTGTATTTTCTGCCTTTATTAGGCCCTCTTGGAGCCCTTAGGTATTTACTCCCCATAGCGTTACCTATGCTATGGCTTGGGTTCCCCTTGCCTAAGTCTGCCTCTATACCTTTAACTCCTATTTATCTCTCTAGCGTTGGTCTAACCAGTATTATATTGCGGTAGATGGTTTTCCAGTACTCTTTTATGCTCTACTTTGGCTCCTTTTTTTCCCTTACTGTTGTCTTTACTAGCCTCTTGCGCGTCTCCCTTTCTCCTCTATATAGGCCTGGGCCCTAGCGCCGCACTATTCTTCTTCTACTTTCTCTACCTGTTTTCCTAATATATCTTCCCTACTTTGGGGTTGTTGGTTCTTTCTCCTATAGGGCACCCTAGGGTCCCTCTATAGTTTATTTAGGCGTGTCTTAATATACTTTATAACGTTAAAGTTGCGTTCCTTTTGCACCCTTTGTATTATATTGGCTTTAATATATAGTTATAAGGGGGGAATATTGGCTTCCTTCTTAAGCAGTGCTGTGGCCGTTTGCTTATACCCGCCTGTTATACTTCTAAGGTAGGCTATTTGGACCTTTTAGAGTGGTTTAAGGAGTGATTTAGGGGGGCCTTTCTTGGTTTCTCTAGTGGCCCAAATGCTAGATCCATACGTTATAGTTAGCCGGATAACTGTTGTATATAGTAGGCGTAACCTCTAGAAGCATGGACCCTATATAGAATTAACAATCCTGGACATGGTAATATACTGTGCTTGGCCCTTATAGGCCGCTTACGCTGTATATATGCTTTACTAGAGCTTGCTATCTACCTATACTTCTAATACCCTTAGGCCTTGAACCGGTTGACCCCTAAAGCCTTAGATATGGATTATATGCTAAAGATCTGTAGATTGGTTACGTTTTCTTATAAAATAGATTAGCTGGTATTTCTCTAGTGAGAATTAGACTCTATATCGTCTTGCCTATTCTATATAGGTGTTATAGGCTTTCTCTAGTGTCCTACAGTTCTCTACGGCTGTTGGCCTATATATAATTAGGTTTGTATTATTAATAAAGCCTATCCCCTAGGTTGCCCCTTCCTTAAAGGTATTAAGTAGGTTGCTTATAAAGAAGAGAAAGAGTATAGGCAATAGAGGTGATCCTTATAGTATTCCTATTACAACTATAATAGGGGGGCTCTGGTATCCGCTAAAGACCAGTAATGTTTCTTTCTGGCCTATAAATCCTTAAATAAATTAAATAATCCATTTTGGGAAGCCCTTTGCCCTAAGGATGTATAGGAGATGCTTATAGGGTATATTATTGTAGGCGCCGCTGATATCTAGGCTAAGTATTAATACTATAAAGTCCTTTTATATAGCCCATGCAGTTTTAATGGTAGTAGCGAGTAGTGTAAGTGCTAATAGCGTTAAGCGATTCTTTCTTGCCCCTATTTGGCTTTGTGGTAGTAGGGCGTGTTCCTCTGCCATGTCTGCTATATAGTCCGCTATAACCTTTTCTAAGATCTTGCTTAGGGTGTTTTCTAAGGCAATAGGGCAGTAGCTTCCTGGGATTAAGTAGTCTGCTTTGCCTTCTTTTTGTAAGATAACTGTTGTTATAGATCTTCTAAGTTATGGGTAGTAGCCTATTGCAAAGTATGCTTTAGCTACGTCTGTAGGCCAAGGTGCTATAAATGGTCCACAGGTCTTTAGGGCTTTGTTTAAGATCCTATCTAGTCCTAGTGCTGTGTTATTTAAGAGGCGGCTAATGGTTCTAGCCATTTCTTTAGTTGTTATGTCGCCGTTAACCCTTAGGCGAGTTACCGGTGTTTTATTAGTAATATTGCTAAGGTCTGCTAGAGCCGGTTAAGGGAAAAATCTTTCTATAAGGATCTTTGCCTTTTTGTTATTATTGCTTGTGGCCTATGGTTTACCTACTTTTTATAGGGGTAGTAGGTATGGATCTTCTACTAGGCGTCCCGCCTTTTTCTTTACCTATTTTGCTATAGTCCAAAGGCCCTTATTATAGGGGAGACTTAGGTTAATAGTGTGTTCGTTTATAAACCATCTCCAGTTATTCCTTACTTCTTTTCTTAGGGTATTCTTTAGCTGGTTTCTTGTGTCTTTATATTATCTCTCATCCTTAGAATTATGGCTGCTTATATATTTCCTCCTTGCTTGTTATTGGCCGGCTATAAGGGCTGCGTACTGTGCGGACTATACGTGTCGCGCGTAGGGGCCTGGTTTTAAAACTAGGCAGTGCTCTTTTAGCCCGCTTTTAATTGCTGCCTGGATCCTTTTTAGTCTTTAATTAATTTCCTTAGGGGTAGCCAATGAGCCTCGCTTGTTTGGTATTGGGTGGATTTCTTCTAGGTCTTAGAGTTATTGTTTAATTGTATTAAGGAAGCTATCTACGTTAAGCTTCCTTATTGCGTATCTTTTGCTATTTGGTTGCGCCTTAATGTCCAGATCTAGTTGTATCTGGATAGGGATATGGTCTAAGGTAAGTGCCTATTCTTCTTTGGGGGAGCACCTTTTGAGTCTCTAGTATAGGTTTTCGTCTATAATTGTAAGGTTAATTGTACTTTTGGCGGTACCCCGTTGCTATATAATTGCACCTGGGGTCTAATATATATTAAAGTGGAAACCTATAGCACTAATTACCGCAATGTCTACTATAGGGGTGTTATATAATAGTAGGGTTATTTGTGGACTTGGGGGCTTCTGGGGTATTAGCGTTATTTTTACTCCTCTTAGCTCTTGTTGCATCTTCTAAAGGTTGTCCTTTATATCCTATTAGTACGTCCTCTTCCCCATTAGCCAGATCTCCGCAATTTGGAAGTTATCTATATTAGTATCCGTTCTACTTCTATAAGTAGAGTCCTCCTTAACTGTAGTCCTTTAGGGGAGTATCCTTGTTGGTATAAAGTTCCTGCCGGCCTTATAGCGGGCATCTTTTTAGGCAAAGGCTAAGTCGCGGTTCCTAATATCTTGCTAGTAGGTGGGATTAGCCTTCGCAGCTAACGTCTTGCGGTCGGTACGGATTTCCCTAATAAAGGAGGGTAACTTTAGTCTATTCTCCGGCTAGACAAACTGTCTTTATTAAACGTTTAGCTAAATATTAAAGTAGGACATCCATTTTTAGCTAAGAATTATGTTATGTAACCCTAGGTCTAGGATGTAGAAGGGGATACCAAACTAGCATTGTCTATTAATAGCGATATGTAGCTTTAAAACGTAGGTAACTGGCATACCGGCTTAACCATTATAGCCTTTTACTTAAACAGGCTTCTCTAGTCAGGTAGCATTTATATTTAAGAACTTAGCAACATTATTCATACAAGCAGTATTTATAAAGGCAAAGCTATTTGCTCCAGTATTAATAAGGGCAGTTGTATTAACTCCATATCTATTTTAAGATACTGTATATGGAACTATAAAGTGTTTTCCACCTATTAGCTAACTTAGATTAATCTCTTTAAGATTAATAGGATACCCTAGGGGGGAGTCTTTCCCTAGGGTTCTTCTTTTCCTAACTTATTAGACGTTTCTTCTTCCTCTATTTCCTTAATATTACCTATATCCTTTAGCTCTAGGTAGGACGTGGTAAAGTAACTATTCTTTCCGCAATTAAAGCACGTGACCATGGTAGGGTTAATTAGGGTATTACAACAAGCATTAGTTAAAGGTATAGTATATAGCGGGTTAGGCGAGATTCGTGGGTAGGCAGTTATAACCGCTTTTAGTATAAGGGCGGTTATAGTTTATCTTCTAACGCTAGCTCCCGTTAGTGTAGCGGATAGGTTACGGTTACTATAGGGCCGCTTTAGTTAATTAGAATAAGCATTAATTTATTTTAGTTCTAAATCCAGCAACAAACATTAGGCTGCAAGTTTTTAGTAGGTTGGTAGGTTGTCTAAGGCTACTACAATCTTCTCTTATAGTCGGACCGTTAGCTTATTATATAGGTCCAAACAATAGTTCTTAAGGGGAACTTGGCCTTCGCCTACTAGGTATAAGAATTAAGTCTAGAACTTAGTAAAGAATTAATTTAACTTTATTATTAGGCGATTATAGTTATAACAGGCATCCCGTACTTTATTTAGATTAATATAGATAGTAGCTAAATACTGTATTATCTTGTTAATAGATATAAACCGAACAGGTAACTCATCTTCAAACTTAGCCTAAAGGTGTTACTGGGCGTCCCCAATAGTTTAACTAAAGAGGTAGAGCATTTTAGCTTCTTTAGAGGGGAAATAGTTATAGTTAACATAAAGCTTTCCTTACACCTAAATTCTCCAGTTCTTAAAGGTCGGGTCTATGCCGTCTAATAATAGTAGGGGGTTAGGGAGCTTAATGGACTTTAATTACTTTATTATCGTGTCTATACTCTCTAGTGTATCATATTTAGTTGAGCAAATAGGTTAACTAAGGCTTTATAAAGGGGAGGCTGGGCTGTTTTATAAGGCAGTAAGGCTTTTTAGGATCTCCTTTAGAGTCTCTTATATACTTTGGGCTTAAAGACAATTAACCTTCTAATTGGCAGCAAGGGCACAAATCTGCTCGTATACACCTATAATATTGTTATTATCTTTAATTTCTAATCCTAACTAGATCTCGTATTCCTCTTAGGTAAAGGCAGGTCTTTTAGATAAGCTCGCTTTAGGTACCATTATCAGCTTCCTAAAGTTCATTAGAATTGTACAATTCGGTTTTGATTCCGGGGTTCTTTTGGGGGTATAGGTTAAGTACAGTCTGGCCTATAAAGTGGGATATTATTAGGGCCTTCTCAGGCGTGGTAGTGTAAGTTTTTTAATGTCTAAGTATAACGCGTCAACGCGTCGTTGCAGACAAAGGTCTTCTTTTAGGGTGGGATATTATTAAGGCCTTCCCAGGCAGTGTATGGAGAGCTTAGTATAATGTAACAGGCTTATACAAATGCTTCTAAACCAAAGCTTGTAGATTGCTACTATACAAGAATACTAAGCTAAGAAGAAAAAGAAGAAGAATCGTTTAGGGGCAGTGGGTAGGCATATCACAAGGGCCGCCAAGGCGCTAGTAGTAAGCGGGCCAATAGCGATTTTGCATACCGGGCATAGAAAATCCTAATTAGTTAAATATGGCAGGTAACGCGCTCTAGCACCGTCATAGTTATCGGCCTCTAGTTAAATCTTATAGTTGTAGGTTTAGTAGGGGGGCAGTATATCTAAGGCTACTTTTAAGAACGCGTCTCTATGGTCTAAGAGGTATATAGGGAGAAGGCGTTTAACTAGCTCCTTATTAGTTTTCTCTACTAGCCCTTCTTCCTTCTTATTAATAATCCAGTTAATTTTATATAAGCTAGTTATAAAGACCTTATTATCCTTCTAATATATATTAAAGTAAAAACCTATAGCGCTAATTGCCGCGATGTCTACTATAGGGGGGTTGTGTAATAGTAGAGGTGTCTATGGCCTAGGGGGCCTTTAGCCTATTAATGTAGTCTTTACTTCTTTTAGCTCTTATTATATCTTCTAAAGGTTATCCTCTATGTCTTATTAGTATATTCTCTTCCCTATTAGCTAGATCTTTATAATTTAGAAGTCGTTTATATTACTATCTATTTTACTTCTATAAGTAGAGTCCTCCTTAACTATAGTTCTTTAAGGGAGTATCCTTATTAGTATGGAGTTCCTACTAGCTTTATAGCGGGCGTCTTCTTAAGCAAAGGCTAGGTTATAGTCTCTAATATCCTACTAGTAGATAGGGTTAGCCTTTATAGTTAATGTCTTATGGTTAATACAGATTTCTCTAATAAAGGAGGGTAACTTTAGTCTATTCTCCGGCTAGATAAACTATCTTTATTAAATGTTTAGCTAAATATTAAAGTAGGATATCTATTTTTGGCTAAGGATTATATTATAGGATCTTAGGTCTAGGATATAAAAGGGGATACTAAACTAGCGTTGTCTATTAATAGCAATATATAGCTTTAAGACATAGGTAACCAGCTTACTGGCTTGGCTATTATAGCCTTTTATTTAAATAGGCTTCTCTAGTTAGGTAGCATTTATATTTAAGAACTTAGTAATATTATTTATATAAGTAGTATTTATAAAGGCAAAGCTATTTACTCTAGTATTAATAAAGGCAGTTATATTAACTCTATATCCATTTTAAGATACTATATATAAAACCATAAAGTGTTTTCCACCTATTAGCTAACTTAGATTAATTTCTTTAAAATTAATAGGATACCTTAGGGGGGAGTCTTTCCCTAGGGTTCTTTTTTTCCTAATTTATTAAATATTTCTTCTTTCTTTATCTTCTTAATATTACCTATATCCTTTAGCTTTAGGTAGAATATAGTAAAGTAACTATCCTTTCCGCAATTAAAGCATATAACTGTGGTAGGGTTAATTAGGGTATTACAACAAGTATTAGCTAAAGGTGTAGTATGTAGTAATTCGGACAAGGCTTATAGGTAGATAGTTATAGCCGCTTTTAGTATAAGAGCGGTTATGGTTTATCTTCTAACGCTAGCTCTTATTAGTATAATAGATAGGTTCCAGTCATTACAGGATCTCTTTAGTTAATTAAAATAAGCATTAATTTATTTTAGTTCTAAATCTAGTAATAAATATTAGTGTCTGAACAAGGTTTTGTAATGTAGTTGCACGCGATTATATAAGCTAAGCGAGCTTAGGAAATCCACCAAATTCCACCTATAGAATAGGAGAATTAATAAGCATTAATTAAAATCAGTTACCACCCATACTATTGCAATAGCATTACGTATTACCGGAAGTGATACCAACACTAATTAGTAATTATAGATCAGGAGACGTATTATCTATAAAGAGAGACGAGCTCGATTAGTCCCTGCTAAAGGCCTCTACTGATCTCGCCTGCTAAGGAGCATTAGTTGACGTGTATTTGAAAAGTCAACCCCTATCTAATAGGCCCTTAATTTTTCATATACGGCCCTTAGGTGTTTAAAGAACCAACCCCTTTTAATAGGCCCTTGGTTTGCGTCTATTACGCATTTTATACTACCCAGATCACGTTAAGGAGCATTAGTTGATATATACTTGAAAAGTTAACCCCTATCTAATAGGCCCTTGGTTCGCGTCCATTACGCATTTTAAATATATTAGGTACTTAAGGAACTAACCCTTTCAATAGGCCCTTGGTTCGCGTCTATTACGCGTTTTTTTATCTAGAACCCAAAATCGAACTCGACAGGAGTTATAAGACAAGAATCGATATATTAGACATTAGGGCACAAGTTAACGCAGGACAGGAGAAATGGCCTAAAGGCATTAACTTACAGTCCGACGAAACCACTATAGAGGATATTAATGAATTCGTACAATTTAAGATCCTAGAATACGAAGCGTACAATTTTAAGAACAATAAGCTGTGGGAGGTCTATAAGGAAGATTTCCAGAACTTTATAGTATAGATCTTTAAGAACTGTAACCAGGTAAGCATCTGAAAGCTTTAAATACTCCTACGAACTAACGGTGTATAGGTAAAGAAGTATAGGAATACCATGGTTCCTAAATCACTATTTAACACCTTATAAGAAGAAGATCCTATAGAATGGACTAAGCTTAAGATTAGGGAATATATAGCAGCTAGAGGGAAGTTTAATTTAGGATAAATTGACTACCTTCTTAAGAACAACTTCGCCAGTATTAGGACCAGTACCAGTACTAGTATTAGCACTATTAAGAATCCGATATTACCTGCTGCTACGCCCCAACCTACCTCTACTTTTTAACCTACCCCTACTCCTTGACCTACCCCTACTCCTTGACCTACCCCTACTCCTTGACCTACCCCTACTCCTTGACCTACCCCTACTCCTTGACCTACCCCTACTCCTTGACCTACCCCTACTCCTTGACCTACCCCTACTCCTCGACCTATCCTTACTTCTCAACCTACCCCTACTCCTTAACCTACACCTACGACTCGACCTACCCCTACTTTTCGACCTACCTCTACTTCTTGACCTACCCCTACTCCTTAACCTACCCCTACGCCTCGACCTACCCCTATACTACTACCCACCGCTACACCCTAACCTACCACTATACCTTAACCTACCCCTATGCCTTAACCTACTCCCACACCACCCCCATAACGGGAGTCTGATTATATTAACTTAACCTCGCCACTAGAACTACCCACACTACCAATATAACAAGATACCCCGCATATTAATTTAACTTTGCTAATAGGGCCCCCTAGTGGCAGCGGCGGAGAACAGAGTTAGACCTAGAGCTTTGGTAAGGAATTAGCAAAGATATATACGGAAGATAATAAGTACAGTTAGGAGGATAATAATAATACGGCTAGCCCAGAAGCTTATTAGTCTATTAGTATAGACTTAGGAACTACTAAGGATTTAGCCCTAACTCTTCCTATCTTAAGCGCCTACCCCTAAAGGAGTTAATTTAATTCACCAACCTCTTCTACTACATAGCGGGCAGCGGCAATATAATGGGTAATGGAGGTATTAAAGACTAGAACTATAAGATAAGTTAGCGATGTACTATCTATTACTATAACCTATAACCTCCCCCTTAACTCAGACGTACTCGTACGGCGTAAAGGTAATACTAGATAGAGCGGCAAAGGGACTAGTCTATTTTAGTTGCTTAGAACTAACGGAGAAACCTATAGGGTATAGCTTCCTAGTGGACCTACCGGATTTTAGACTATAGCAGTAAAACTATACCTAATAACTACAGAACTCCGCCAGCCCTACTACCGTTTTAGATATCCGTCCGCAGACAGACTATATAGGGTATTAGAGCACTCTGGCTATAATGTTAATAAATAGGCCATTAACTACCTCACCAAGTACTTCCCCTACTGCTAGAAACAGGGAAAATTACCTTATAGGTTTAAGTTTATTTTATAACTATACTGGATTAACACCTATATTAGACCCCCTAATTATACTACCTATAATAGTAGCGCCTGCCTTAAATCTTCTATAACTAGCCTAATTAATGACCTACGATCTTCTATTGCGATATTTAAAAAGTTAAACAGTTTCCTAAGTATCCCTAGTACTCTATATATCTAAGACCTCCCGAATATCCACAGTAGATGTAGGATATTTAACTAGGGGACAGTTAAGTTCTAAGGTAGGGGAGGGGACGTAGGTAACGATTACGACGCGTTAACGCGTTAGTCGCGACGACCTACTATAAAAACGTTAGTTTAGCTTACCGCCTACCACTAAGCTAATAGCTATTTTCTATTCCCGGGATGAAAAATCCTAATTGGTCTATTTAGTAATAGAGCCGGCAGAACTCTATACCGCCCCTAGAATTCGATAATGCACTAGCTGCACAATAAGAACGGCACTAAGAGCCTTAATTAAATGACTGCACAGAAGCTACAGTTAGTCGAAGAATTAAATTAAGCCAGAGCCTTAATACTAGCACGTTGCCGCTACTAAAGCAAATTAATTAAATATTGTTAGATTAGAGCCTTTGACCAGGCCAACCTTATTCCTTATTTAGACGACGAATGATCGCAGCATAACTATCACTGCCATCCGAATTCAGTACTGCGTTAGCTGCACAACAAGAACAGACACTGTGGTAAGGAAGTAACCTATATAAAGGAGCAGCTATAACATCCGCAGCAGCCATAATAACCATAGCAACTTCAGTAATCTCAGCAGCTAAAGCCTCTAGAATTAACACAAATATGGTTAAGCTATAGGCTACCGAGTAGGCGGAGAGAGAAGAAGACGTTAAGGCAGGAATAGAGTGCAAAGATGTTAAGCCAGCAGCCAAGGCGCTAGTACTAAGCGAGCCAATAGCAATTTTCCATGCCGGGCATGGAAAATCGTGATTAGTTACTTTAGCCATTTGGCAGAATTTGGCAGAACTTAATGGAATCTGGCAGAATTCGGTAGGTGGCGCGCTTAAGCACCATTACAAAACTAAATGCCCCTAGTGTCTGAACAAGGTTTCGCAATGCAGTTGCACACGATTACGTGAGCTAAGCGAGCTCAGGAAATCCACCAAATTCCACCTGTAGAATAGAAGAATTAATAAGCATCAATCAAAATCAGTTACCACCTATACTATTGCAATAGCATTACGTATCACCGGAAGTGATACCGACAATTAGGTTGCGAGTCTTTAGTAGGTTAATAGGTTATCTAAGGCTACTATAATCTTCTTTTATAGTTAGACTGTTAGCTTATTATATATGTCCAAACAGTAGTTCTTAAGGGGAACCTAGCCTTTACCTACTAGGTATAAGAATTGGGTTTAGAACTTAGTAAAGGATTAGTTTAATTTTATTATTAGGCGGTTATAGTTATAACAGGTATCCTATACTTTATTTGGATTAACATAGATAGCAGCTAGATACTATATTATCTTATTAATAGATATAAACTAAATAGGTAACTCGTCCTTAAACTTAGCCTAGAGGTATCGCTAAGTATCCCTAATGGCTTAACTAAAGAGATAGAGTATTTTAGCTTTTTTAAAGGGGAAATGGTTATAGTTAACACAGAGCTTTCTTTATACTTAAATCCTCTAATTCTTAAAGTTAGGGTCTATCCTGTTAGATAGTGGTTAAGGGTTAAAAGGCTTAATAGACTTTTATTATTTTGTTATTATGTCCGTACTCTCTAGTATATTACATTTAGTTAAGTAAATGGGTTAACTAAGGCTTTATAAAGGGGAGGCTAGGCTGTTTTATAAGGTAGCAAGGCTTTTTAGAATCTCCTTTAGAGTCTCTTATATGCTTTAGGCTTAAAGATAATTAACCTTCTAATTAGCTACAAGGGCACAAATCTGCTCGTATATATCTGTAACGTTATTATTATCTTTAATTTCTAATCCTAATTAGATCTCGTGTTCCTCTTAGGTAGAGGTAGATCTTTTAGATAAGCTCATTTTAGGTACTATTATTGGCTTCCTAGGGTTTATTAGAATTGTATAATTTAGTTTTAATTCTGGGGTTCTTTTAGGGGTATAGGTTAAGTATAGTCTAGCCTATAAAGTGGGATATTATTAAGGCCTTCTTAGGCGTGGTAGTATGAGTTTTTTTTAATATCTAAGTATAACGCGTTAACGCGTCGTTGCAGACAAAGGTCTTCTTTTAGGGTAGGATATTATTAAGGCCCTCCCAGGCAATATAGGGAGAGCTTAGTATAATATAATAGGCTTGTATAAATACTTCTAAACCAAATCTTGTAGATTACTACTATATAAAAATACTAAGCTAAGAAGAAGAAGGAGAAGAAGACTATTAGAGGCTTATAAGATATAAGGGGTCGCCAAGGCGCTAGTAGTAGACAAGCCAATAGTAGGCGAGATAATAGTAAGAAATAGTAAGAGACAGTACCAGACAGTATATAACAATATAATATGTGGCAGAATATAGCAGAACTTAGTATAATTTAGCAGGTAACGTGCCCTAGCACCGTTATAGGTAGCTTATAGAAATCTATAAAGATATACTATTAGGGGCGCTCTAGTATTAGGAGTGATTTTAATAGTCCTAGGGTCTTATCTCGTAGAATTATAGACCTATAGCAGTTATTATAGTTTTGTATATAGCAATTAATATCTATAACTATTCTAGGCTAGTAGTAATAGTTACTAATAATTTTACAGGTCTTATTTTTTTCTAGGGTAGGCTATAGAGACCTGGCTATGTGTTTTAGTAATAAACCGCGTCTATAAGTTCTATTCTTCTACTACTACTAGCTATTTACGGTACTTAAGAAGTCCATTTTTAAGGGACTATAGGCTTATAATATTCTTTATCTTTTTATAGTACTCCTATAGAGAAGGGGCCGTATAGTTTACCTATAGTAGTTTATTAATAAGGTTAAGTTCTATAGAGTTAATAGGATATATCTTAGCGTTTAAAGAGTCTATATTTAGCTCTACCCATATCTAGGGGTTAAGGTGCTCTAGTTATAATAGCGTCTAGGTCTATAATAAGATCTTTATAGCTATCTAGTTATCTAGGTCCTGTCTATACCTTATAAGGGCGTCCGCCTAGTTAATAGCGCCTAGCCTATATATAATTTAAAGGTTGAACTAAGATAGAATATCTACCTAGCGCGCCTGCTATGCCGTAAAGGCCTTTATTATTATAAAATATTCTAAGGCCTTATAATTGGAGACTACCTAAATAGGCTTGGGGGTCCCTTCTAGCTATATACGCCAGTGCTAAAAGCTAAAGATAATAGCCAGCATTTCTTTATCATAGATGTAGTAATTTAGCTTAGCATCTACTATAGTCTTTAAATAGTAAGCTATAGGGTGTTATTCTCCGTCCGTCTACTTTTAGGAGTAAACGCTAGCTATAATACTATCTAAGGCATTAGTTTCTAGTATTAAGGGCCGTTTTAGGTTAAAGTAGGCGAGTAAAGGAGCAGAGACTAGTCATTTCTTAAGCTTATTAAAGGTCTACCTATATATAGTATTAAAGTAAAGGGCCGGTCCTTATAGGTAAGTAGGCTTAGGGGTTAGGCAATCCTACTATAGTTCCTAATAAAATATTAGTAAAAGTTACAGAATCCTAAGAATAACTATACCCCCTTTACAGTCCTTAGGGGGCTATAGCCAAGTATGTTTTCCTTATCTGGTGTCACAGTACGTGCAGAGGGTTAACGAGGTAACTGTAACTGTGTATTATTAACAAACGATGTCGTGTGCAGAACTATGTAGGAGGTGAGGCGGTATATATACACGTCGCTCAGAGGTTAGGTCTGTGCTCGTGTTATAACAACACTGAGTTATAACAACGCGTCAGGCTAGTGCCGTGACAGTACATCCCCCTTCCTAAGGCGAGCTCCTGTGAGCTAAGTGTTGGCAGTAAAAACACAGAAGTAAAAAAAATAGATATATATATCCTTGTCCTTCCAGTCCTTAAAGGTCTTCGTCCCTTCAGTCCTTAGACCTCCTATATATCTACTATATCCCTCTCCACTAGCACTCGTCTTAAGTGCTAAATATAACGTAGGAGTAAAACCAATGTAGAAAACAACGGAGAATTTTTTATTATAGGTTTATCCGTAGGGCGTAGGGCGGATATTGACACTTAAAAGGCTCAAAGTTGCGGAGATTGAGGTTAAGGTATAGACTTAATAGGCTCGGGGTTACGGAGATTAAGGTTAAGGCGTAGATTCTTATTGCGGTAAACTTAAAGTAGTATCTATGCAAATTCGAAGACGGAGACGGAGACAGAGGTGGTAACGGAGATTAGTAACCTATAGTCTTACACTATAATTAAGTACAAGGAATATAGCCCGCAGGGTATCCTCCCTATAGCCGGCTTAAGAACTTAGGACATAAAGCAGAAGCATGGCTAGAAACAGACTTGGAGACGGAGATAGAGACAGAGATTAATAACCATAGTCTTTAAGATGAGGAATATAGCCCGTAGGGGGAATACCTAGCGTCCTAGTCTACCCGTAGCTAGCAGCTCCTGTTCTTCCCACAGGTATAGAACGGCATGCTCCGCGACCAGTAGCCTACGGCCCGCTAGTAAGGCCTATAGCCAGCTTATAAAACTCAGAACATAAAGAGAGGATATTAGCTTGTTGGAGACAGGGAGACGGAGAGGATATCGGCTTGGGAACTTAAATGGATTTAACATGCAGAGATTTTACTAGGTCGGCATTGTTATAGAACAGGGGTAAGAATCCCGCCTAGGGTAGGGTTGTAGCTTTGGAAATATAGCTGTGGAACGGTGGAAACAAAGCCCTACCAGGGGCGTAGGAGATGACACGACATACTATTACAGTACGTGCAGAGGGTCAACGAGGTAACTGTAACTGTGTATTATTAACAAACAATATCGTGTGCAGAACTATGTAGGAGGTGAGGCGGTATATATACACGTCGCTCAGGGGTTAGGTCTGTGCTCGTGTCATAACAACACTAAGTTATAACAACGCGTCAGGCCAGTGCCGTGACATCTGGCTTAATCTTAATCTTATAGTTGTATAGTTAGTAAGGCGGGAGCATATTAGACACTACCTTAGAGAATATATCCTTAAATTTCTAGTATTAATGGGGTAGTTTCTGTTCTACTAGCTCCTTATCTATAAGCTTACTTTCCTATCTACTAAGCTTACTTTCCTTTTCCTTAATTATTTAATTAATTTTATATAAGTGTGACGGCTTGAACAAATGCCGCACGGCTCGAACAAATGCCTCTAAACCAAAGCTTGAACGAATGCAACGTGTGCTTGAACAAATGCTGTATTACGAAGATATTAAGGTGAGGAGCAAGAGAAGTGGTGAGGCCACGTCTAAATACACAAGCCAAGCCCTAAGCGAACCCCTGACTAGGTGACGCGCCCCAGCGCCGTCACAATAAGCTAGTGGTAAAGGCAATAGTATTAGGTTAGACCAAGTTCCGGTAAAATCCTACAGCACTAATATAGTAGATGTTAACTGGGGGAAGGTCTATAAGTTTCTTTATGGACTTTTATTAGGCCGTATTTTGCGGTATAGGGTTTGTAATCTTCCTTAGCTTATATTCCATTTTCTATAAGTTGTCCTTCTAGTCTATATATTTAGTATAGCGTCTAATACTCCTTACTATTCTTTATAGCTATATAAGGCCTAAGTTCCCTATAGGGAGCTCCACTAGCTTTTTACTAACTTATTTAATCTTTGGTACGGGTAGTATAATATAGGTAGTCTAGGGACGACGTAGTATACGGATCTGTTATAGGTTAAGCTATATATCCTTTTTAAAAGCCTGGTCTCTATATATAGCATCGGCTTAGTAAATAGTATCTATCTATAGCCGAATAAGGTTCTCTATTATAATACTAATTTCTTTTATAAAGAAAGGTATTAGGGATATAGTTTTAGGCCAAATAAGCCGTCTGTTCCGTATATTAAGCTATAAGCCTAAATAGGCTAGCTATTTTCTTCCTAAGATTATATTATAGCTTTTAAGGTCCATAATAAAGAAGGGAATGTTATACTATCTTTATCTATTAATATAGAGATAGATCCACAAGATAGTTATAATAGGTAGTCCTATCCATTTATTATACCTATAAATAGGAATTAGCTTAGGCAGTTCTTCTAAAGGCGCATTTAAAAAGTTAGCCAGTTTTATAGCACACTTTATATTAATTAAGGTAAAGGTTAAAACTTAATATCTATTACGGAATAAAGTATAAGGGATAGTGCAGCTTTTTCTACTAACTAGCCAACCTAGATTAATATATAATATATTAATTCCTTTTAACCCTAGAGAGGAGTCTTCCTCTAGGGTTCTTCTTTTTCTAGCTCTATACTATCCTCTTAAATTAATAGGACCTTATTTATCTTTACCGCTATAGAGTAGTCCTTTATAAAGTGGTCTTTTTAGCTATATAAAAAGCAAGCTCCTTAATTGCTAAGGGCTTACCTATAGGGGTTGCTATATATAGGCTAAGTCTATACTAGGCCTATAGCAGGACTAGCTACGCGACTAACGGCGGGCTAAATGGTCAGTGCTATAGGAGTAGCGGCCCATAATAGGGCACTATTGGCTGTTTTTATATTACTTATAGTTTGGTTTAGAGGGTTCCTAGCTTTATACTGCTTGGCACATGCCTTAATTTAACAGAGGCCTTAATTAATAGCTAAGCACTAGTCCATTAGTTTCTTTAGCATCTATATAGTGGTAAAGACTAGTAGTATAGCTTACTATAGGTTTAAGGTGAGCTTATTAAACAGGTCTGGTAGCAGATCTTCCTAGGGGATTTAGGTCTAGCCGGCTAGGTGTAAAAAACCGGTCTAAAAGGCCAAAAAGGTCCCCGTTGTTTTTATATTTAGGCCTTTATAGTTAAGATGGGCGTTCTGTACCTTAAAGGGGTCCTTATAAATAGAAGATAGGTAGTTAATTATCTCTTCTCTAGAGAGGAAGGGGTCTGCTAAGTCCTAGGCATATTATGGACGTAGATATATCTATGCGTCCCTGCCAGTACAGCTAAAGATATAGGCTATTTTAGCTCGGGTAGTAGGGAAGTAGTCTATATTAACTTTAAGCTTATCTTGTAGTTAAAGCTTCCAATTATTAAATATAGGGTTAGTTCTGTCTTTAAGCAATAAGGGGTCCACAACCTTTGTGGACTGCGATAATGCTAATACTATATATTGGGCTAGGGCCTTAAGGACCATATTAAGTCTTTGGGTGTCTAATAACTCCTTACTAGGTATAGAAGTATCTCTAGTTTTAAGCAGCTCTTAAAGCCATTTAATTTTAGTATTAGCTGCTATAAGCTCTTCCTAGGGGGTTAAAATAGCGACTATTTTACCATTAGAGGTATTTGCGGGTCCTACAGCGGCTTTACTAGCCACTGTATTTCTTAGTATAGTAGTAGGGGTATTGGGTAATTTCTAGTGTTTGTTTATTTTCTAGAGGTTCTAATCCATACGTGTCCTATTTTTAGGTTTTGCGTTCTATTTATATTCTTTTAGTTTTATTCTGTCCTTATAGTCCTGGTAATGTCCTTAGGGTCCTATTAATATCCTTAGGGTCCTATTCTATGTCCTTATAAATATATTTAAGTTCCTTCTTAGAAAGAAAGAGTAGTAAGAGCTTTAGATAATGTTAGCGACTTAGTTAATTAAGGTATAAGCACAGCAAGAAGGGCGCATGCAAGCCTGTATAATTAGATTATCTATAAACAAGGATCCAAAGCTAGAGAAAGGAAAGGGGGAGAACGGAAGCACCGCTTAAAGTTATATACAACCCTCCGGTCACGTAACGGCACTTTGCCATCACGTGACGGCAATCTGCGGCAATCTGCGGCAATATGCTAGTACCGTAACACTTATCTACCTTATCCTTAGCAGTCTTACTACTGGGCTTAAAACCGGCTCGTAATTTGTCCTTAATATTTTCTATCTAGCTACTTGGCCAAGCCTCCGCAATATCCTTACTTAGTACCGCTACCTACTATATAGCTACTAAAGCCTCTAAAGGCTGTATAACTACCGCCGATAAGTTATTATATATATACTGCGTTGCTTAGAAGGATTGCGAATAGGACTCCTAGGTATAAGGTACCTTTAAAGGGACCTCTAAATCCGAGCTGGCAGCGAGCAGTGTTGTATAGAAACACCTGATACCGCGTTTCAGTTTCAGTTTCAGTTTCAGTTTCAGTTTCATAGCCTCTTATGTCAGTTTCATATTAAACGTTTTAATACGTTTTACGTCTATATATACAAGAATAAAGGGTAACTGGGAGCGGCTGGTTTCTAGGGCAACGGGTTCTAGGGTAACGGGTTCTGGGGCAACGGGTTCC
>Ga0307507_10003170_pt1 | contig 32634 bp, 21 predicted proteins | sample 7_EM_MG_FD_207223 | JGI IMG/M metagenome (GOLD analysis project Ga0307507, IMG submission 207223) | Populus trichocarpa ectomycorrhiza microbial communities from riparian zone in the Pacific Northwest, United States - 7_EM | ecosystem: Host-associated > Plants > Roots > Unclassified | place... | reverse complement strand
AAAAGGGGGGGGGGATTCTGGATTCGATGATAATGGGCCTCTCCAGATTGCGCGTCGTGATTGCAGGAGAAACATATAATGAAAAATCAAAATCAAAATCAGAAGGACACCATGGACAGGGGGGCAAAAGGGAAAAAGGAACTCACTTTCGTTGGCATTGATCAGTCGCTGCTTCTCACTCACTTCCACGCCCTCGTTCTGGTCGTTAACGCCTTTGGCCCTTGGGAGTTCCCGAGCACCAGTTAGAATTCCTATACAACGGTCCGCCCTAGTTACCGCACTTCTTCCATTAACAAGACACTTGGTGACCTCGTGTGAGATCAAAAGAAAAAAGGGGAAAGTACTCTTTTGCGCACAACTGCCTATGCTTGGCCTCTAATTTTTCGAGTGTATTTCTCGCCACCCTCTTTAAAGCCTCTACGGCGTCTTTACTGTCCTCTGGTTCGCCGTATACATCGTACGACAACACGGATGTTTCCGCAGACAAGGGGAGAACACGTATGGAAAACCAGATTCCACTACCTTTTGGATCACTCCGAGTGACAAGAGTTGTTGCAGGGAATATGTGGGTCCTCGTACTTCTGGTTTTTGAGGCGAAAGGGAGAAACCTAAAGAGTAGTGAGGCATATGATCTTGAATTGTCTGGTGGCTGCATCTGGGTGCCAGGCTCGGGAGAATCTGGTACTTGATATGGTCTAGTTGTCAGCCATGATTACTCCAAGCTTTTTGCCAAGGGAAATCTGAGACAATCTAGAATTGTGCGACAGAAGGAATGAGAACTCCAGAAGCCCGACTGACGACGCCTTTATGTCGTGGAAAGAAACAATGACTGCATAGGAGCTAGGGAAGGATCACGAGCTCTCTCGTTCCCCTGCATTATTGACCCATGAGAGTTGAGTTCGAGTGACTACCGATGTTGATTCACCGGAAAGCTTATCCAACGTTTGCAACACGACTCGAGGGTGTGTAGCATCAAAATTGCTATCAAGGTACAAAGCATACGTATCGGTGTTCAACCCGGAACAAATCTGATGCTGGGGGCTGAGTATTGATAGGGAAAACAAACTTACGAAGAGCTACTTTCCAGTTGAATCTTCCTTCGGTTGCCCAACCATCCAACCATTTTCCCTGGATTCCTGCCTTCAACCCTGCTGTGTTAAGCTTATCTTGAGGGTACACGGTGGCGTTCTCAGAGGCATCGAAGTTTACAAAAATAAACCCCTCTTTGGTTGTGCGAGTGTGTATCTCGAAAAGACTATTACGGTCTTTATCAAATCCCTCAACACCCTCGAACTGTGGTGCGTTGATCAGCGCCCCTTGAACATTATACGACCAGCCGTGGTATCGGCAACCTGCATGAGTGCGTCGTTAGACTATGCGTGGACGTTTCTCATTCTGAGGAGGAGGATTGTGTTAAGTGCGTAACTACCTATGACTACGGAGCTACCCTTTTCTTTACGAATCACAGGGTATGCTCGATGTCGGCATACGTTGTGGAACGCACGTATCTGGTTGTCTTTCCCAAGGATGATGAAGAACGGCAGATCGGTGATCTCGAAGGATAGATAGTCTCCGGGTTTTTCGAACCGCGAAATATGTGTGACGTAGATCCAGGACTTTTCAAGAGGTCAGACTTAAGAATTATGAGGGGAGGAAGGGACAAGGTTCTGGAGAGCACCTTGCTAAATATCGCCCTCTTTTCTAGTTGGAAAAGCTCATCACTTGACCACCAGTTCGCTGGGAACACAGATTCCTTAGAAACTCTGATCTCAGTCGACTCTGTATCTTGGGTTGGTGGCCCTGTTGGGAGCTTGTCGCCCAACCTTGTTTTCTCTTCGAGGCCCCGCTTGGGTTTAGACCTTTTTCCCGACTTGAGTGGAAGATGAGGTTTATGGGATACCGAAAAATAGGCAATATAGAAGGGCAAAAAGACGAGAATTGCTACGAGGAGCGGCGTGGGATATAGGGTGAGGAGCCTTTTCGAAATGTTCTCGATCTCGGTCGAGACTGCATAGGCACGCAAGTGACCAAACGATGGTTGCGGAAGGGCAAGAAGAGATGCCATTTATACTCTTTGAGTGATAGAATTAGAGTTTTCTTTGGCAATCAATGAGCGTTAATACATTTACTGAGGAAGTCCCTGGGGCCCTTTATGTTGCGGCCAACTGGTAGTTAAACTTCATCATCTATGATTGCATTTCCCCTCCCTAGCCATGTTCGAAGGGAAGTGGGAGGGGCCCTACTGATACGCCTACCTGCGTAATGTGTTATATGCTATCATCAAATGAGAGGAATTGATGCGGAAGCTCAATGCCGAGCGCTCAAAGTACTCATTAATTCTCCAACACGGGGCCAAAATCTGAGCAAGACCGTTATAAATGGCCCTTGCCCCCTCTACGCCATAGAAGCCGGCTCACAGTTCCAAGGCTATATTTTTGGAGGGGAAGGTTGTGAAGGGATGCATTCGTCAAGGTGTATGTCGATACTCATCTAACTTGAGCGGCATGAAGGGAATATTTTACCGCATCCGTGAGTCCATGATATCCGTTACAACGGCCTTAGTGAATGAAGATAGATATTATGCCCGAAGGACCCTAGAATCGGGCTCTAAATTCGACCCCCATCTCCGGCATCCCCTGCATCGTACTCTACTGTTCGTCACCCGTGTGGCTCGCCTATCTCTCACTGCTAGTTACATGAAGATCGTCTGCTAACATTGGCTCGGTGATATCCCGTGCGATTCCTCGCTTCCTACTTCTGCGCTTTGGTACATCTGCATACGCGGCGTGCTACTTTTGACGAATGCCCCGCGATATCTGAAGTGTGGGTGCTGTGGTGCAGTTTCCGCAAGGGGTGAATGATTCCCGTCGTGGTCGTCGTGGTTGTGGCCGAGGAAACAAGCTAATAAGACGGTAAACATAGGAAACGCAGACCTGTTGGGCATCGTGGTTGCTCACTTTGATATGTTTTGACAGGCCGGGGTAGGATTACCGTACTTCGTTACATCGCTCAGATGGGGTTAGTGCCGTTTATCGGTTGTCGGGGTAGAAACCCAAGCGCTGCTGTAGCAGTCTGCAATATCGGGATTGAGCATCTGGATGAGTTCTCAAATGGGATAGTGCTTAAGCTGAACAACAATTTTGAAAATCTTGCCAGCAGAGGTCGATGAGGAAGCATACATAAGATTTTGCAATATTGTTGCTGGGAATTGGGCTGTCCAAATCTACACTACACCTCTACGGTAACGGTCGGACCTAAGTGCTGTAGAAGGCAGCCTAGGAAGACAAAAAAATCTTGTCGCATGTCGCCAACAGTATGATATCTCTCTATACTCGAGTACAGCGCTTGAGCCGTATGGTCCGACCATTTACGTTTCCGGAACGGAGAGAGGTTTGGGCTTGACTTGTGTGCCTTGAACGTGCACGGGTTATTTATGACCAATGGCGATTTTCCTTCCCTGAACGTTTCACTTAAGAACGCACTCAGGTGCTCAACATTGACAATGCTTTCGGCGGGATCTGCACTTACATAAGCGTCTTTTTTCATTTTTTTCTCATGATCTGCTCCTAGTATCATACCAGGACGATAGCGTCGAGCTCTGGCTCTGGCTGTTGGTCTACCGGTATTAGCCATCCTCTTCCAGTATTGTCATCGCCGAGTCATTTCTGATGTTACACACAAATCACTCGTATTACCCGCAATAAACGGTTGAGCCTCAGAGCTTGGATACAGTTTCAGCTCTGCTAGTATCATAAATCAAAGGGCATTTTGATCGAGGAATGATAGCCTTGATGGGCTCTCCGAAAGGTTTCTTACCGTGTTTTCCCTTAGCTAATTTTTCCCACAGGACACCGACTCCTGCAACGTTCTCAACGCCTCTCGGGATGCGAAGCGCGATCTCCCATGAGCACTATGCCTACACTGCAGCAGTCCCGGGATAGATCCTGCTCTGGAACTATCGTTCCATGGAAATGCGTAGTGGGCACGGTAAGGCGCTTGAGTAACTTAATTGATATACCATAAAAATTTTGATCTCATGAAACCCACTATCAGATTATCGGCGGGAATCGGCCTGTCAGCCCAAGACAGGTTTGGTATGACAAGTTAACAGAATCGCGAATACCAGCCGGTGAGATCCAACACACCCTAAGAACAAATCTCATTCTGGCTTAGGAAAGCGCTGATCTTTCTCGGGAGATTTGCCCTGGGCCCGGAGGTTGCAGGGCCGACGGGGGCACGGTGGTGGATTTCGAGAGATTTTGCGGAAATCATGTTGGAGTTTACTAAAATTTTCAGGCGAACCAGGTTGCTTTAGACGGAAACTATGATACCATCGCCTCTACGCCGCCACCATACATCGACAGCATTGATGGGCTGTGTCAATTCACATCACTCACAGCTGTCAACGGGCGACCTTCCGTCTCGACGATCGTCGATTGCGGTTTAAAAATTCAAATCGCACCTTCAATATATCTTCATTAAGACCTAAGGTTTTGGGATCCACTTCTGGTGTTTTATTGGTTGTAAGGTAGGCCCCGGCCCTATTCGTCACGCCACAAATACGGCACCGTAGTGCTTCTGCTTTTACGGGGTATTCAACCGTATTTGCACTCTGCATTTTTATAAATATTATTATAATAATAATTATTATAATATTGTGACATGTTCGACAAGCCGTGGATGCTACCGTAACTTATAGTACTTGGCAAAAAAAACAAAAAAAAAACACTTTTTTTATCGTGAAATACTTTTGATGTACTGGTAGCTGAGGTGAAAGAAACAAAAACGGAACTCTTCTCGTTTATCACAGGGGGTATCATATCACAGAAACAATTTTTTGGGTGGGGAGAGAGAGAAAAGCACTTGGGGGGGTCATTGAAAACCTGAAAACATAACCCTTGTCTCTATAGAGAAATTATATGACCCCCGGAGTAAGGGTGACATCTGCTCGTCTTGGAGTGAGGTATCATACTATACAAAGTATCATAGATTAGATTAATGTCCTGTGATTACATAAGATTTCTCTTCCGCTGTTTTTTCTTGTCTGATTGTCAGCACGTGGACCTAATTATCCCTGCCCTTTTTAAGCACTTATTGAAAAAAATAATGCGATAAAAATGAAAGGCACCACCTAACCTCCCCTTTGTTTCCCCCAAACACACCATATTTTTATTAAATTTCAGCTTGTAACCTATTTCCGTGAAATAGCATAATGTTTTCATATTATATTGGTGCATGCCAAACAGACGGACCTTGAATGTTTGCTCATATTTGGGGGTGTGAAGAAAAAAAAAAGGGGGAGGGAGGGTCAGGAGAGAAAAGGGTGCATTGGGCTGGGGGTGTTCTTCATGGCTGATCATTCGTTTTTTTGCACAATCCCTCACGAAGCCGCCTTGAGAGCTGGAGGCATTGAAAATCTCGGTGGGGTCGTTGGAGTTGTTTCTCCTAGTAAGGTTTGATGTATTTTTTTTCTTTTGGTTTGCCTTGACCTGGGCTGAATGAGAGTCTTGTTATTCTAGAGGGGGAAATTCTGGACCTGCCGTTATTCTCAGTTATTCCAGTTCTTACAGTGTATGGGGGGGGATCGAGGCTATACTCTACTACCATATGCCGCTCAGCTTTTGCTATAGTGCATCGTAAATAAAATCGATGTCTTGCGCGTGGTATAAGTTAGGGCCGGCCGACCAAAGAGTGAGCTCCACTTAAGGCTCTTGAGAGTTAGGGCATACTGGATCATTGGGGTTCGGGAGAGGAGTACTTCCTCTCGTAGTTTTGTAAGAGACCCCTTTACGAAGCCTCAAATTACTTTTATCTTCTTTCTATTTTATTAATCAACTATAAATCGATGACAGGAATCATGCTGCAGTGGGCTAGTTGGTAAAGATGCGCAACGTCTTCGATTCAAATTCGAAACCGGAATGACGACTTTCTCTATTACTTTTGGCTAAAACGAGGACCGTAGGTCGATTCTAATTTGTTATTTAAATAACGGAACTGGAGGGGTCATATTGTGCCTTCTCCGGAATGCGCTGTTCCTAACTTGGGGGTTCCGGATCTAGTTGGCAGCAGGGGGAAGTTTTAGTTGCCAGGAACCATATGATCTTCGCATCAGGGCAGTGATTCCGGCCCATGTTGGAAGCTCTTTTGAATGCTGCTCGGCGTTCTCTGGTTATAGTTTCATTGCTTGATGTATCCATCGGAGGCAGTGATCCGAAATGTTGAAGGCGGGAGTGTCAAATGGACTGTATGGAGGCCATGGAGAGCGGGGGGGGATTTCTTTTTTTTTGATAGACATGTCCTTCCTTTGTTATCACTGGTGTACGCAAGGGAGTAAGGGACGTGCATTGAGGAAAATAGGTATGTGTGGTGATAGAAGGGAGGATTTGAGGTATTTCACTATGTTTCATAATATATACTCTTGTCTTTGCCGTTATTTTTAGAGATGATGGCGAACAATCACCAAAGTTCCCAGCTCATACCAAAGTTGGGCTAGCAGAACCGTGTTTTATTGCATTTTGTCTAAAAGCCCAGAACTAATGCACCATGCCTCTAAACTTGCCGCTAGGTTTGGAGATCCTAGTGCGGGGCCATACGATTTGATAAGGCTTCCTCACGTCTTCTGAATGTCTGGTTGGTCGGCCGCGGTCTGTGGGCACTTCATGGCCTATTTTTATTATCCTCTATTTCAGCTCGAAATGTCCTGTAGCACTAATCGGTGGGTTAGCCTATGGTGTCCGTGCTGCTTCACATCACACTATCTCTCTTTACCCTGGCCGCTACAATGAGTTCTTTAGAGAAAGGCATCAGTGGGCTTCCTCCACTGGTGAGGATGAAACTTAAGATCTAATCATGCGTCATTCTGTATCTCCATTTGGGCTGAGTCTCCAATGCTGAACTGTGACTGCAGGTTTAATGTGCGGTGTATATTGCGGCCTCAAGTACTATAGTACTACCCTCTGCATTAGCAGTGACTTTTGCAACCCTCATTGCAGTGGTTGAGCCTTCTGGAGATTGAAACTTTGCCTCCCACTTACCCTCCTGCTTGCGCAGCTCCTTACTGTAAGGATTTAGATAAGAGTGCGTTCTTTCTATCAGCGGGGACTACCAGTATAAAGCGCTAGGATGGTAATGGTGACGGCGATGAGAAGCAAGAAGCTTCTTTCTTTTTGCTGTGGGTGGGGCATGCGGATTGCTATGCTCAATGCGGGCTTGTGGAGTGTCTTTAATTGGCAATTTGTCCTCAGCTATCTACCAGCAGAGCCCATTTCTATGGAACATATCTGGCAATGCTCCTCACCTCCGACAGGACCTGACTGCGAGCATCTTTGTGTTATTGGTGTTGGGTTTGATCAACCGATCGTCCGAACTTATTGGCTCAATTACGGTTCTTCCGCCGGAATGCTCCCGTGAGGTCATTGCAACAATTATTGCGGGCCCTTGTGATGCTTGACGCAATGGGATGGGGTCTGCACTTAATTCTAATGCCGTGCTTGGTGCTTGAGTATTCAACTAATATATCACACTGAAACTAGCAGTTGAGTGTCTAGTGTGGAGAACTGAATTCGGGGGGTTCATTCAACCGTAGTGAGACGATAGACGCTCTTACTCGATAGCGTCTGGTCGGTACATTGGTGTGCTCTTGTCACTCTCCGACATATACCTACAATCACTCTTTTTTGCTCTCTTCTGGGAACAAGGAATTATATGAAATCGTAGAATCAAGTATTATGTGTTCTTGCGCAATTGTAAGGCTGCAAAATAAAGTCAAGTATCCGTGGAAATTCGAGGTTCTCTGATATAATTGGTGTATCTAGTCAACCAGGGTGAAGCGGAGTGAGCGGACGCACTTCTCACTTGGAAAGAGAGCGGGAAAGTAAGAAAGGTATTATCATAAATTTTGTTATCGTATCTTGCGTTCTAAACTAGCTGAAAGGACAGATTTACAGATAAAACAGAATGCCATCCTGAGCCTTCCACGGTCACCACACATCTCTCCATGCCTCCATGCATGTGTCTATTCCTTTGGATGCTCTCGCTATGACTAAGAAAAAAACATACTTGGAGAAACTTTTCCGGATATATCACGACAGCTGCAAACCAAATGAAAAAAGGTCCACAACACTCTCCTAGCTTCCACAATTACCAATGATGCGCAAGCTCCCTCTAGCAAATCTAAAAGATATATGGGTGGGTAGGGTTCTTGGCGGACACGGTCGATGGTGTACTCTATGGTGAGAAACATGGGGGTGATTTTATGGCTATGGACTAGGGGTTGATGATCGACTTGGAGGGAAATGTCAAAGTGGGGAATAATGGTCGCATAGCGGTAGACGATAGAGTGGGAGGATTCATGTGGAGCTTAGGCACTCTGTAGGAAGGCTATGAAATGTAACTTCAACCACTCGCCCTTCGCTGTTCCCTCAAACTAAACTATCGGCAAAGGCATGTGTATAAGTAAAACGCAAACTATACGTGCTGATCCTCCTATGAATCACCACCCTGTCTCTGTATTTCCCTAGGTGCTCTTATTCCTCCGTACACTCTCGTGATAAGAAAATAAAAACATGTTGGTAAAAGCTATTCCGTAAACCGTTAAACAATCTAGCGCACTCCCACACAATCTGCAATGCACCTGAACGATCTGCCGCCCCTCCCCAACCACCAAAGCTAACCACATCATTCTAACAGGAAAGGATTTTTAGAAACGTTGGTCTAAGGTACCAAGATAAGGAGTGGAATCGTGAGATATATTTAGTGCCGTATACAGGAAATTAAGACCATTTTCTGTAGCTCCTGTAGTCCACGATGCCTTCACCACTGGGAAACCAGCTCTTAAAATAAGGGAGGGTAAGTGTGGTACGCTGTAATGTGCTATGACACATGAGTACAAGAAAGCAACTGGAAATATGCGTGCCCACTTCTGAGCCTTGGAGCGTTTGGGTATGAGGGACATTATGTGCATTAACTTCAAATTGGGTAGGCATTCCCGCACTCCTCGTATACCTTGCCCTACTATGTCCGACACGGTCAACGACTGGCCCTTGGCATTGACAAGCACTATACTATCGGTCGTGGGTTTTTAGCAAACGTAGTTTGTACATCTGGGGGTCTGACTATTTTCTAATTCACGCCTAGGCAAATATCGGTCTTTTTGCCAGCCAGCCAGCCACTCTAGCTGTGTGTTCAGTCATCCTAGTGTTCGTAGGCCTTCTCTGTTCTATTATAATCTTCCCACTGTATTTGGAGTTTAATAACTTCCTATGATCCTGACGGGACAACATGGTATTGTATTATCCCCTCCACATCTGGTACCCTGGCATTGGAACAAAAAAAAAGAACCTAAAAGAAGAAACTGGCAGCTCCGGTATCAATCAACCTCTCCCTCTCTACTAGCTGAGGAGGCAGCAAAAAAAGAAATCAAGAGTTCAGCAACCGGGATTCCCACATGGTCACCCACTGTAGTACTAACCGGTCGATACGATGCTTTTTTTACAGCAGAGCGGACGGGATGCGAAATTTTCATCGTTCTATGGCCGAACACATTTATAAGTGATAGCTTCCAGCCCATATACGGTAGCGAGGACTGTGTGATGCGCGCGGGAAGTTATGTTCATCAACACTAGGCTTGCAGCACTATCATCACTTCCCTTTGCCAAAATACGCCCCCAGTCTAGTAATGAAGTTTCCTTGAACATGCAATATTTGGTTCTTAGGACAAAACCAGTATATTGTTTAGTTTAATCGAGATTAGAAATTTTGTCTGTATATAGGGATGGTGCTTTCTTCGAATTTTGTTCCCCATGGAAAGCCTGAGAGACAAATTTTGCTTCACTGGAGTTGCCTCTTCAGTATCTGACCCCAATGATATATTATAGTAAATCGAGGGCCGCATCTTACCACCCTTCCAGCCAGGACTGGACGAATTGGATGGCTCAAAACTAGATTGTATTGCCAAAAGAGGAGCTCATAGCAGCTGTTACAGGGAGAGTTTTTTTTTATACAGGGAACAGGTCACCGACTCATCCGAGTGATGACGAGTGATGGTGAATCATCACAAGCCTTGTGACTATTCTTTTTTTTGTGTGAAATCTATGGTTCAGGGACAAGGCCAGCCTTGTGTGCGCAACCGAAGCAATGATCTAAAGGCCCAAAGTCATTCTTGGTGGTCGAGGGTCATTGGGGCAAACGAGTTTTTGCTGAGTAGAGCCTTGGAAAAAATCCTGGATTTTTTACTCGCCATGTATGGTGGGAGCCATCTGTGATACGGAGCCCTGGTACTTCTGAATGTAGTGCCTTATATAATCAGGATTCAGGACATTTCATAAGATCCTTGGATATTTGAGGTCGGAGTTCGAGTTACATGATAAGTCCAAGACGGTATTTTTTTTCTCTTATTTTCATATGGGGGGGGGGGTTTATAGAAAAAAATGGGTTGTAAACTTGTACTTGTACCCGTAAAAACCGAAATAGTTGAGAATCTCGCTAAGACGTTGGAGTTGCCTCTCTTAATAAGGTCTGGGGTATTTTTCCTTTTTCTTAGTCTTAAGTGAGGGTTGAAAGAGAATCTTCTGGCTGCGTTTTCCCCTCTAATCTAAAGGAGGAAATTCTAGACGTCCTAGCGCCATTCTCAATTATTTCGGTTTTTACGGTAATATAATATTATCATAGTTGAAAGCTAGGAATACGAGAGGATAAAATTAATAAATTCAATTGAGAAGGATAGTTTTAACACCTGCATATTAGAAATTATATAAAAAAGCATGTTATCTGGTAGTAGAATAGTGCAATTGTACTAAAGTGAGGCAATGTCTTACTAGTAAGGTAGTTAGCCTACTTAAGACCCACACAAACTCAAACTATTACTGCTGATATGGAAAAAGCAAAGAAGCATAATAATACTAGCTAGCATGCAATATAGTTTTCGGTTGTTCTTAAATCTTTAAATAAAGGTTAACAGGAGAGTATTAAGACAGAAGCTAAGGTATTCAAGATTCTAAAGTCAAGCTTCTACTATTTCTCTATAGAAGAAGAAAGAGAAACCAGTATTAGCCCGCCTAGATTGACAAACAGTTAATTGCAACTACCAATAAGAAAGTAATTATAGCTGAAGTAGGAAGTAGGATGAGAGGATGTTTCATCCTGGTCAGATATGATGAAAAGCATGATCCAAGATCCTTATAAAATGGGAACTAGGAATTTTATTATAGTTTCAAACGATTTATATGTAGAGGAGTGAGTATGGAAAATATGCCTTACTTTTAGTAGTGAATGCAATAGGAAAACCTTATTACTGGCTACCGGTATATTCTAGATTCAGTTTAAGTGGCTTTTTAGGGCCTCTGCAATTATGCATGAGCTGTATTAGTAATGGTAAAGATATTATAAAATCTAGGATAACATAGGAGGGTCAACGAACAGGAGGCTCAACGAACAGACCAAACAAAATCGCAGCTTGAATTAATGCTTACTAAGTCACTTTTAGCGTAGTGTTCCCTGAGCCCTCCTGTTCGTTGACCCCCTCCTAGTCTACACAACTTCAAGTACTACAAAATTGGCATTTTTCTAACTAGTAACTCGCCTTTATAGAGTTCTTAATCAGGATGCTAAAACAGGTTAACTAAAAAGGTATGTCTGTGTCTTAGCCTGCGAGAGAGAAATTACTATTATTTTATAACTATATATATAATAGACAAACTAGTAAATCATAAGTTATTGCTTTCTCTACTGTTTGACTTATAGTTTTTCTTCCTTTCTCCAGTAGAGAGAAAAATTGATACAATGTAATAGGCCACATCCTGGTAGTTAGAATGAAAATTTGTAATTCATACAATGCACTATAGCCCAGGCTGCAAAGAGTTTTCAATAGAGTATTGTCTATTTGGAGAGTGTACTGTAACTGGGAAGCGTCCTATAACAGAGTCAAATACGCTAAGGGCTATCTCCTCTTATTAGCTATGCTGCAGCATTAGTGTAGATAGGACTAACTGTTACTCCAGGACCTAGTATCTGGGTTGCTAAAGAGAATGCAGCCAACGCAGTCCATGCTCGAGCATTAAATTGACTCTTGAGGGGAAAAGAAGGTGTATATGCTATCCGTAAGTAACCCTCACAGGAAGCAAATGCTTTCCGTCGGAAGCCCCATCCCGTGGGCAGTCTAAAACAGGAAAAATTCTCAACCAGACACACTTACTTCTTATCAGTTAGCACCTAGCTATTTCGAGTTATGAATATTAGATTTTCAATGCTCGATTCACACAGCATGAGAGCAACCATTAATTTCCAGCAGGATAGGCGGCTGTCATTTGTTTTGGCTAGTGGATGCCGATCAGTATAACTAGGATAATACATTGAATTGACAACGAATCACAGCATTCCGATGTTCCCAAAATAGGATTGGCGTGCTGTGTGCGAATTTTATTGTTTCAGACCGCTTAAGAGACAATTTCGCGGTAGCACAGCTACGCTCAGTGGAGGGCTATCGTCTGCCTGGAGAAGACAAGCGCTTAGCAAAAGGGGGCCTAATGATTGATGGATCTCCCACCCCATACTCAAATAGCGAACCGTCCTGGAGGATAGTACTGCACAGTACCGTACAGCTAAGAACTCGTGGAACTCACTATCAGATTATAAGCAGAACTCGCCGATTTGGCTCACAATTAGTTTAATTGAGCAGGTTAATAGGATCGCCTAATAAATCTAGCACGTCGGAAAGGCCCAGCCTACCCTACCCCATGTCAAGAGGGCACTAATCTTTCTGAGGAGTCTTTTTTCTCCAAACCAGGAGATTCCAGACCAGTAGGATATAGCGAATTATAAGAGTTGCCAAGACGGTGATGCGCCTAGTTAGAACCATTAAATCCGTCTAACTTAAGCCAAGAAACCGTGCCAAAGATTGGGTACTACTTGCAGCAGCTAACTACCAGAGCAGTACTATACAGCGGTTCCCAAACAGCCGCGGCGAGAGTACATGCCGGTACCCCTACATACGCGGGCTAGAGGGGGGACAAGGCTTTGCTGCGGCCAGGGGTGAGGGAAGCTGAATCATACCTCTCTCTACCGAAGAGTCTCATCCTCTTGTGAAGTCTGATATTTTGTATGGATATGGGAGAATGTTGGCTGTGCACAATATTTACTCGAGTACAGTCCAATGCTCCGATCGGAAGTAATCACGAGAGGCAATTACATCATATCTATTACCTTGTGATTTTCACTGTTTAGCTATCCTAGCTTACTCGCTGAGAGATTCAAGGATTACCCCCAGGGAAAGATGAAAGGTGACATATACTCGTGCATATTAGATTACTCGTGCAGAAGATTATTCTAGTAATCGGTAAAATGCTCGAGATTTCACTCTCTCCAGCCGAGGGCGACTGCCGTACGTTCTTCGGTCGAATTTCAACTTCATCGAAGCGTTAAGTTCTTGACACGAAGCGGGCTTCTAGGTCCTTAGAGAGCTCCCATAGAATGCTCTTTTCAAAACTACCGTCGTCTATCGCGGATGGCTCGGATCCCCGAGAGTTCTAACCGAGCTGAATGAATCTTTTAGCACCAACCCAATAGCTCACATAATATATGCACATACGGTATGCTATCATACCGTTTCAAGACTGACCCCATGTTCTCACGCCCAATCCTCAAGGCGGTCCCGCCAGGTGTCAAAATCTGGAGAACCTGAACTTAAGCTTATATCAAGGAAAAAAACGACCCTGCACCGACTAGAAGACTCACTAGAAACCACGCGGTAAGCAAAGAGAAAAGTAGATCATGCGCTACGGCCAACTGATACGCCCAAAGGTTCAGAATTCCTCATCGTTTGGATTTGGATATGGTGCTGAGTGAAAATCATGGCATACATGCACGAGGGATATTCGGGGGAAACGATCCCCACAAGGTTGGTGAGGCTAAAAGAGCGGCTCTAGCTTGACTAAGGCGGTGTTAGGAAATGATCCGCAACTACACATAGAACAACAACACGTTCTGTGTGTATCTGCGCCGTATCGATGCCTCAACACATCGGAGGTCCAAGGGTCGAGGAGAAGACTGGTGATGGGGCAAAATTTTGCCACAATCGCGCTGTAATTCAGCTGGCGGTGAAATTCTAGCTCTCTCAAAGTCCCACAGATCCATACAGTGGGTTGAATCTATCGGCTCATTCGGCTTTTCCTGGCCACTGAGGCTTTCATGTATTGCCGCCATCACAGGAAGAAAAGTGCCGAGGGGAGGCGGGGAGTTATGAAAGCAGAAATACGACAAGGGAGCAGTGCTCGGTGGTCAGCATATTATGATCAATCTGTGCAACCTCCTGGCTCACAAGAATACAAGAGCTCTGCACTCACAGTTGGCATTCTTTTCTCAAACTCCACTGCATATGCTGTAACACAACTTGGAGGATTGCTCAGTTGAAATGGTTGCTCCTGCCGTACAATATGTATCATTAGGTCAAGGGAATGGCAGCGGTAAGCACTAAGTGTTACCCTTTAGTTTCGCTCCATGATAGATTCGGCGCCGTGGGGTAAATATTTCCGGTCGTCCAAATGGCCTGAATGTTTCGGGTCACTCTGGTGAACAGCCACCAGTTTCCAGTACAAGTAGGTTTCTCTAGTTGGGCATGAACGAGAACAATGGTAAGACTAGAACCGTACAGTACAAGTGGTCTTGGTATAGTCTAGACAGCGCGAGCGCCATTGGTGAGAGACTCATCCGATTGTTTTTTTTTAGTGCATGGGTGTCCCCCCAGATCAATCTTTGAGCACAGAGAGGCTCTTTATCCCGCATTGATGGGCATCGGGATTTTAACACTCTTTTTTTTTCTTTTTTTTTCTTTCTTTTTCTTTTCTTTTCTTATCTTTTCTTTTTTTCCTTTAGTTTTGCAAATCCAAATAGTTTTTTAATAAACTACCGCCATTCGATAAGAGCACGATGTTAAAAGCGGTAACAGAGAGCATGCCTACTGTAGGGTTGAAATGAGCCCTAACTCACTTCAGTACCTGCCACACCACACTGCTAGCCGATCACGGAAAAGGTCTGGATCTCGTTAGACTCCGCTGGTCGCCGGATCACTCCGGTCGAAAGATTACGGCACAAGGACGGAAATAATTCAATACGACGAAACTGATTGGCTAATGGAGCAATTATGTGAGAAACAGCGAGAGCGGAATGATAGCTAGGAGTTACATAGATTAAATGGGGAATGAGGATAAAAATGAGAACCAAAACGGGAAGAAAAAACTCTTCGCACTCCTTCGCTTTTTTGCCCATGCCCGAACACCATGCCTTGTAAGAATATCCTGCGAACTACAGCCAATGAAGCCCCACATGTCCGCAGAATCTAGTAATATATAAACCAAAAATTCCTTCTTTTTAATACTACTAAGTTACCCAATCGCAATATATGCAGTGAAATCTAATGTTGAGGAAAAAAATTCACACTTAACGCCTAACCAACAGCGGGAATTCCAAATAGATGTCCCCAATAAGAAATAAGGCCCTAGAACTGACAACCTTGGGTGATCCAGTGCCCACTGTGCACTACCTGAGCGCCCTGCTGGTATCTGGCTTCTCGTATTTGCCGCTATCGGCCATTTGATTCCTCCAGGCATTGGCTTCCTGCTCGTCAACTCCAGGTGGCATAGTGTGCATTCTCTTTAAATGATCCTTCAAGTTGTCTCTCCTCGCGAACTCCTTCCTAAAGCTCGAGCAGTTGGGATCCAAGCATCTCCAGTAGAAGCCCGCAATCTTGTGGACAGATTTTTCATGTCGCTCGCGGTCATTCGGTGTAGCAAAGCCTTCTGTGCGAGTGCAATTGTCGAAACGACAACGATACATCTTTTGGTGCTTTTGTTGATGCTTCCTGCTCAGCGATAGTGATTAGTCCCAGACAGCCCTACAAATACCGGGTGTCCCGGGTAACCAGCTGAACATAGCAAGTGAAAGGGCAGTTTGCTTACGTGTACTGCTCAGCTGTTGGGAAAGTTTGCGTGCAAAGCGGGCAATGAATTGCGTTGGGATGCGGGCTTGAGCTGAGGGTTTCAAGAGAATGACTCCGCGCTGAATGTCGTTGTCCTGGGGAGCTTCCTCGTTGAGATAATCCCCCATCTGGTATATGTGTAGCCGATCCGTAGGGAGCCGTCACGTAGCTCGCCTCTAAGTGGGGGCTCGTGCTGAACGCTGTGTAGGTTGGCGGGTATAGTGGAGCCTGCAGGTTGGAGGAAGGGGAGGTAAGCCATGATCGTGACGACCACGACACCCCCGAATCCCTATGACCATCAGCAGATCTCCCATGGCTTAGTGGAGCTCCGTGGAGATAATCCCCTTCGTTAGTAACTGTCCGGGGAAGCTCCTTTTGGTGCAAGTTGCCCTGCAACATCCTCTCATTGTACCCAGTAGTTCCGTTTAATGTATTCTCTGTATGGGAGCGGGAAAATTCTGGACTGTACGGATGGAATCGGTTACGTGGATTTACTTGTCTACTTGGTGAGAGTCGGGCTATTACAATAGTCATTGGTGATTAGCTTTCTGCGCAACGCTGACTGTGCGTGAAGTCCACATGCTGCATGAAGAAACTTACTGCAATTTACTTCTTTGTCTCCCGTGAAACTTGTTGGCAGATATGAGTGAGAACCAGAGTTATCGTTGGCAGCCAGCAATACCGCAGTATTCTTGACTCTATGGTTTGGTGATGCTGATCCTATCTTGGTACCAGTATGGCTTGGGTCTGAATTTCTATAATCTGAAGGCAATGATTCCGGAGAATAGGGGATCCTTTGGAATTTGGCTGTCTCAAAATCCTTCGCTCGGTCGTGAAGGTTTATAGAATAGCTATTCTGAACACTGTTTTGGCGGTGGTGGCCCCCGTATCTATACATCAAATCGTCTGAAGCCGTCGCTGATACGATCTCCGCGTCTCGTGCGCCTGAGAAGTGTGGAGAAGGGAGATATGAGTAGCGTCCAGTCTTGTCATGTACTCCGCTATCCAGGGGACCAGTAGAGTCCATTGGAAATGACTCGGGTTTGGGTTTGGAGAAGGGTCTAGAAGAGACAGGATCGGTGGTTTGGAACAAGAAGCTCTCGGGAGGGGAAGATGAGAACAATGCGGGGACTGGTCCAACGTCTAGCTTTATCGTAGGGTGGATTCCATGGGCGTGGGGTTGTGTAGATGGGGTGGAGGCCGAGAGGGCGTGGCTACTTTAAAAAGTACAGCTCCAGGAGTGTCGGCCTGTAAGTTGCTTTAATATACATACACTACTTTCACTTAAGATAGGCTTATGGATTCGCAAGGGGCTTACTTATAAGGCTCGCTGCAGGAGTTACCGAGTGACACTTAGTATGTACGGGGGAGAATAGAGGTTAGTGGACTAGATGGCGGCGGAGAAAGCACGGACGGATAGATTTGGCGAACATCGGTTCCAGTCTTGTGGAGTGTGGGCATATATAGTGCTTTACGGTCAATGGGTCAAGGAGAGTCATTGCTGGTTGTGGTGGTACAAACCCTATAATGGTAGGAACTTGAGAAGGGGCTGGCTCCCACAAGGGTATGTAGAAGGGAGCGATAGGGTGAGAAAGAGGCAGTGGCTAGTCGAGAGGGGGAGCTAACATCTCCGGCGGCGCCAAGTAGTGTATTGTGAACCTTCAGGTATCGAACTTCACTCCAAACTTCCTAGACCTCCTTCTAACTAAAGCCAGAGTTTAGGGATCACTGGCTTAGTGACTTTCAGAATATCGTCAATGGCATAGAAGGAATATTGACTAATATTACCGGTAAACCGAAGGCGACCAAAACCCGCTGCCCTCTTCTTTTTTTTTTTTGGAGAGGGATCAATAGCGAAAAAATGATGGAATTGCGGCGCCGTACAGGAAATCGAGATCATACAGGTACAATTGCCTTACTCCAATGGGTTTAGGAGCCAGGAGAGTGAGAGCTAGGCACTGTATTTGTGTATTTGTATTTTATATATGGCAATCTTTGCAGAAATATTTGTAGATCGGGTTCGATGTTGGGGGCGGAGAAAAAACAACATATATGCAGCTTCCTGCATGTCGGGAGTGTCGCTCTGGGAGATAGTAAGAGACAACGGATGACCAACTAGAATGCTGATGACAGATCTTGCGTTCTTCAAGTTCAGCCCCATGCTCTATGGAGCACACCTCTTGGATCATTCGAGTAGTCGGAGAAGCATTGGCTAACAGAATGGAAGGTTGGTGGCAGGGCCAAAGGAGGGTGTGTAGACTCCAGTTGTTTTTCGCTTATTGACAGCCGCTCTGGAAGGTTTCTCAAAAACGCTCTCGCGACCACCTTCCTTCTGTGTATAGGTAAAGGAGTGTGTTCCGTGGCAGCCTCCAGAAAAGAAAGTCGGGCTATTTTTGCAGTTTTCTGACTGTCTTGGCCGGACCTGTGGGAAATAGTGGATCCGCATCTGGTATGACCCCCGTAATAGCGGGATTCTTGGGAAGGAGGAAACTGATGTGAGGGCTGCATTCCTGGTAATCAGCTACAGGTACCGGTGCTGGATGAATGGGATCGAATACTAGAGTATGGAGTATTCGAGATGATGCACTCATGCGCGCTAACGTGCTGCCCAACTCGGACGATCTCTCGTAGGGCTGGGGCCGCTTAGGACCGGTAGCGCTGGACCCTTCATTCTTATAAGGCTAGTCAGGGCTGGTAACTTAATCTTTGGTAGCAGGGCGGTTTCTGGTAAATTACAATGCAACGCCTCTGTTATATGCTGGGGAGTGGATTCTTCTATTTCCGTTGGGGGGAAAATGTAAAGAGTAGGCATCTACTCTGTCTATAATAATATCTTAATATCTTAAGTATTTAGACCGTGTACTATATCGCTAGGGCTACCTCCTCTGGTAGGGTCTGCCATTTTTCGTGTTCTACCGAGGGGCTGAGAGATCACGGTTACTATTTTTCACCCCCTAGCGAAGGAAACCCGGGCTACCTCGCCCACAATTCGATTATTTGAGATTCTACGGTATGTGGTCCATATCCTATTCTCCTCCACTTGAGCCATCACCCCATAGCGGTCACGCTCTCCTGCCCGGTCACTCGGAATGCGTTTTTAGGGGTGCTGCATCATATTGAGACATAGTTTACCAAGACAGAAGAAAAAACTACCCAGAAGCGTTCAGCTCTTCTGGTTAGCCCCAAATTAGTAAAGATAATTCAGCTGCCACATCATTGCAGGGCGGTCTGTGATGCAAATTCACAGGCCAGGGCTGGTAGCAGTAGAGTGAAACATATCAGATGATGCTCTACTATTTTAGCGGAGGGGCAGGAATCCGGTACAGTATGGCACGGCCCTCTACAGTACTACGATTAATTACTGTAACTTTCTCCTGCCACGACAAACACGCCCTAAGCCCACCGACTACTTCCACAGCCAGTCTCCAAGCGCGATAGCCGCAGAGAAAGCCTTGGAAGACGCCTGATTCACCGAAGAGTGGCTGGGCGGTTTTTTCTGCATGGCTGTGGGCTGGGTGCAGAAATTTTGGCTCTTTACCCTAAATGCATTGCCTCCCTCCCATTCCGTTGAAACTAGCCAGGCAAGATAACTGCCATGGATCCCTGGATCACGTCACAACACTGTGCCACTCTCTACGCCCTGAACTGTTAGAAACCTTCCACCCTGCCCGAGGAATCATAGAGGCTCTCGTAATTGCCTGACTTTGGTAAGACGGACCGCTATTGCATGCAGGCCAAAAATTGGCCAGAGCCTCAAAACTTTGATATGAAATAGCCGTCGGTTTTACAAACGCTAGGCAATTATGAGTCCTGCGGCCGTCGCTTACCTATGCGCGGCAAAATCTTCATTCCATGGTATTTCCCCTCTGGCTTCTCTCTCTGCTAATAACGATACCCCGCTTCATGATACCACCCCAACTATTACCATATTCCCCAGTTTCATGAACATGTAGGTCAGTCTTAAACCAGACATTTTGTTACAAATACAACAGACCCCTTACTCATACAAGTAACAAGCAAAGAGTACCCGAACATTTGAGGACTAGTTCAGTACGGGCCCCCTGGTCTGCACTGATAATTAGAAATATACTTTCCTAATCCCTCTCTTCGGAGACCTTTTATTTTATAGGGCCTGTTCGGCACTTCACTCCTATGCAATAAAATTAGTTCATAATATAGCATAAATTTCTTCGTATAAGAAGTTGATACGGAGGGGCGCTTAGCATGGCAAAAAATACGTCTTTTTTTATGCTAAAGGCCTCACATGCCTCCCGTTTTTAGAAAAATCTCAAATACCACAGTATCCTGAGGTATAACAAAGAATATGATATGTAAGTTTTATTTGTAAGTAATTTTAAAGCCTTCAAATTTTTGTATACCTTAGATTAGAATACAAGTAATATAAGTTATGGTAACTGAAGTTTCCGGTAGGGGCAGGGCACTACTAGTTTGATAGTGTGGCTTTGTAACAGTTTTATTTATAAGAAGGGCTTAAATATCTGACTCCAGGAGGACAAATAAGATAGCCTTTGTGAAGTGTTATAACTTATCTTGTTCAAGCTTCTGTTCTAAAAGTTGATTGAGGAGAGGTTTATTTTTAAGGGTTTTAACTATGATAGTAAAAGGGTGATATATATTTCTATTCTATATTTGAAGACTATCACTCAAGAGTTAGAGCCGGTTTTCTTTGCTATGACAATTCTAAAACATGAATGGCTTCCGTGTAATCATATACACTAAACAAGTACTATATGTAGCATATAAGTATCACTTTAGTAACATATGCTTAGTACTTAAACATTGCAAAAACAGCAAAGCCCAGAGAAATCATGTCTTTCGGAAGACAAGAATAGGTTGAAAATAATAAGGAATAAATAGCTTAATTATTTATTCTAATTTGACTACTGCACATTTCCCTGAACCCTGGGGCAACTGATATCACTTATAACTACTAGCTCTCAAGACCTCCCAATTTCTTTTACCCTTTAATCCCCTTTTTAGACATTCATTGTATAAGTTACAATTCATATACTAAGTATAATATTTTTTTAAATAGACCAATCCTATCACACAGAATCACGGGATACCTTTTGGGCTTCTCTGACCTACTCGGTGTCCGACACCCTCAGCTTTGTAGAAATACTCTCTTGGCCTCCGGTTCGGAGCGGGCCCTATAAACGAGATCTCTTAGCTGCATATGTAATCAATATTCATTCCTCCCCTCGAATCATAAGCCTATGCTGAATGGATAGTCTTATTGCATCACATTTTATTTATCTGCCACCCCGCCCCCGCCTCCGCCCCCCATAGCCCCCATATCCCACATAAAACCTGGCCTAACTACGAATATTCCAAGAATAACCATACTGAGAACCAATACATTGGGTTGATCACCATGGATCACTCGTCATTTCAATAACTTCCAAAAGCGCCTTCCAATCGAGACCTTTCCTACTAGGCTCTTAACATCCATGCGAGGCTTGGACGTTTATGATTTAGCCAAGATATATGCTCTTTTCTCCATGGGTCGTCGTCCCAAAGCTCAATCGCCCTAGGTCCTCTCATCCCCCAGGGACAGCCCTCTCAACTGCTGAGGGTACTCATGCTCCGCCTGAGTTCTGCCAACCTTGGCAGGGGTGCCTTAGCCGCCTAATTTAGAACAGCTAGCTTCTGGAATGGCCCTTGTCACCATTCTAGAGAAATCCACACTCTGTCTCAAAAGGCTGATTCTTCTCTTATGGTTTAAAGGCCACAAACGTTTCCCGTTTCACATCAAAAGGGAAGAGTATTTTAGGATTTAGCGAACATTCTCCGTAGTGTACGGAGTAGGGGTTTGGTCCACTACTAGAAGGGTCTTTGTCAAAGTGACCGTTGGGACTTCCCTGGTAAGAGTGTCCTAGCTCTAGGGACCTCTTTGATATCTTAGTACTTATTTCGGATACGATTGCCTTGCGGCACGGCCTTAGGCTGCATCTACAACGAGAAGCGCTCGAGAAGGGGTAAAACTGCAGCCAAGGATGCCGAGAAGCTCCCCCGAGAGGCGATGGGCTACCCCATATTGCCTCGCCCCCCACAAAATTGGCTTGTAGCTACCCCACTCCTAAACCAATCGACTCGGCTGAATTATTAGGATACTGGGCCGCTAGGGTACCGGGAAACTCCTTGTCTAAGGGTATGTTCTGGACATTCAGATCAGATAAGAACATAATATTAGTTCTAGCGAAGATGAAGTGGGTCCAGTTTTTCCCCCGCATATTCTACTCTCACATTCATACAACAAATACCCGAGAATGTCCCGTCGTGGGTGAATAAGAGCCAAGAGTACTTGGTGGGGTCAAATGGACCGGCACACCCACCCTAACGTTTTATCCACCTTCTTCAATGACCATGGGTACTTTTCTAGGCGGTGCTACCCTTTAAGTTACCTTCAAATTCAGCACGCGGTTGGTCTTACTATATTCATCAGTAACCGTCCCGATAGGGGAAATTACCTTACCACCCTAAGACATGGTCGTACCTGTAGGAGAAACTACCAATTAAAGAAAGATGGCCAAGCGAGATTCTGCGAGGGACAGTGTATTTGACCGGTCATTAGTGAGAGATTATAGGAGTCTGATGTAAGAAGAGATGTGATACCCATAGCTAGAAGTTTATGGATTTCAGATTATTCATAGATTCACTAACCTTCCTACGGAGAAAAGTTTCTATCCATTTGTTCATTAGAAAATCCTCTTTGGAATTTTAGGTATATTTTAGCCTTCTGGCTAAAACCTAACAGGTGATGCTGCCGAATCCAAAACCATTGAGCACAGTACCGTAAGCGCCCTGAGACTTTAACACATTGCCATGTTGTTAGTAAGGAAGAAGATGGCGGATCAGCATTCCCCACTAGTCTGCAGGGGGCGTCACGATTTTTTCGGCACGGAAGGGTACGCCAATACCGTTCCTAAAAGAGGGCGGGAAGCGCTGCCGCAATCTTGGCTCCAATCACACACAGCACATCACCCCAAAGTCGCCTCCTGCACGATGCTGATTTTATATTACAACTCGAAATGAAAAAAAAAAATAGAAATTCCTAGAGCCCTAGTAGTAGCTCGGGGGATAAAAGGGGATATTTTTAATCATATCTACTCGTAGTTACTAGAAGTAAGGGCGCATGATCCTACCCCTTAGGGGAGAAAGGAAGACTCGGAGGTTCGTGTTCTTTGCAAACGGAAATGACATGTAATCCGTTATCCTAAGCCCACTACTACAGATTGAGAGAAATGGGCTGATACTAGATTGTTCAAAATACACTAGTAACGTACATCAAGCCAAAAAAAACAAAAAAAACAACCAGATCCAGCCAGAGAATGGCGCTCGGGGTCAGCACTCTGGCGCTCTTGTAAAATGAAGCGAACAGATAACATCCCGTTTTCCCATCGCCGCTTGGGACAACCTTGAACTCACAATACCACATAATCTGGTGAAACTCGTTTTCACGCACAGAGGTCAAAAGAGAGTGTGGCGCAATTCACCAGCTCCTTTGAGTAGAGAGTAGCCTTTAGGGGTGAGATTTTCACAAATCTTTAGTCCTGGGCGTCATTCCCTGGACTTTTGTAGGAAATAACTAACTGAGAAGGGTTACTTTATGAAAAAGCTTGACTCACACCTTATTCTGACATCTTAGCGTGGAAATGAGTTTTACTAGATTACGCGGCAATTGGTCACTGCAGGTTCGCCGCTCGCATTTGTTGCCCACTGTCGCATTCGATAACAGACCCAAACACCAAGATCGAGGAACCATTTTTCTGGTAAGGTAAAATTGTAACTCTGGGCCCCAAATACCCGGAAAACTGGGATACACTGCGGGTAGCCCGATCCACAATACAGGCAGGTTAGAGAGGCTAGCAAGGGATAGGGGAAGAGAGCAAAAGAGTTGGAGCTATTATTCTTCATTCTGGTTGGCCCCTACAAACATCGAACCCCCGAGTAGGATACCGCACGCAACCCTTAGTGTGTCTGATAAGGTTGGAGCTTCAACATTACCAGGGTCTGAGTGACACCTATGTTTCATTAGCTTTTCTTCACTACGTGTAGCAATATATCTTTGCAGGGAGCTAACTGAGAACTTCTAAGAAATGACCTCGGGTAGGCTTGACATACCTCTTTTTCTACCTCAGAGTGATTTTCATAGAGACGAGTTTTTCGGTTCGATTTCGGGATAGAAGGGGGAGAGTGTAAGGCCGTGAAAATTTATTCCTAGGAGGTGTATAAACCCATTGTACCGTATAGGGGTCACTAGCATCTTGCACTAGACGTCATCCCACCCTGAAGAATGTACAATAGATCGAAGGTATTAAGCACAGAACTTCCCCTCTATTCTAGAGCGTCTCGTGGCCCTCCTTTGGGATTACCGCTACCCCCTGGGCTAAATGGCTCCCGTGTTGTGGGTAGGCAGTTGAATATCTAGGAATGTAAAACCATCTCGGCGGTGTTGGCTATTCTTCTCTCTCCTCCCATACGAATCCCAAAAATCCCCGGAGCCGGCCCCAGAAATATAGCTGGTTGCACGTTGTATCTACTCATACATATATCATACCCGGAAACATTGCCATGTTTCACAAACCTTGATCCCTTTTGGTCGATACCTCATGGCTGGTCCAGCAATCTCATCTCCTACCTCCAGGCCCCACCAGTAGTGAGTACGCTGCACGGCTCCTATTAATCATAGCTTCTGTGACTCGTTCGACTCTATGGAAACCTCTGCTAGATGTCCTGATAGAATCCCAGCATAATTCTCAAAGATTAACGTGGTCAAGGCATCAGAAACGTGAATGGTGATGGTATAATAATCCAAGTGGCAGGACATTGTAGTATTAGGAGAGCAGATAGTGAGCAGGGCGCATATGGAGGAGCACATAAGTATGGACGTACGTAGGCGCACTAGGGCATGAACGGATGTACAGGGTCACGCATGTAGAAGTTTTCTCTTATCAAGCAGCCGTTAGCTAGCAACCTCTAATAGGCAACGCACACCTCGGCATCTCCCACCGTCAACACCTGTGAGCGACCCCCCGCCTCCATCAGATAGATACTAAAAGGAGCACGGAAACAATACGATGGGCCAGCAGACTAGGCCGGATTTCACCACAGGTTAGACTACTCATCTCCAATCGCGAAGAAAGTCAGCGGGTAGGGTGAGGCGAGTGTCTCTCATTTGTAAGCGAGTGATTGGATATGAATAAATGCAGGGCGGTCCCATACCAAGTCCACCCAAGAGCCCCGAAGCCATATAAGCCCACTATTCTGCTGAGCTTCCGGTGGCGGATATCCTCTAATCACCTGGAGGCGCCCTATCGCCCCTGGTCCGTCCATTTGGCGCGGCTCAGACCCATCCTGGCTAGTATCCTAGTAAAATCCAAGCCAAATAATAGGGATCTAAAACCCCCGAGCCTTTACCCTAAGGGGTTGACTCCCGCCTGAGTCAGCTATCCCGAGGCCCCAACGCCCCCCAGAATCACGGCGAAAAATGGGCAATTGATAGGGAATAAGGAGGTAGCCGAGGAGAGGGCCCGATAAGCACTTACCTTGCATCCCAGCCCCTTAAGAGCAACCTTGAACCTCTCAGAACAGCAATGAAAGAAACTCCATAGAGGAGCCAAGAGCTCCTAGGAAACAACCTTACCCATCCCAGAAATTGTGAGAGCGTAGCCGAGCGAACGAGAATGTCCCGTCTTGGAACGGCGAAACCCGCGCCATATGCCTATGCCTAGAGGGGTAAGGTATGAGTGATAAAACTCCGAACTCCCTAGCCTAAGGCAACCAAAGGAACGACAACACACCAAAATCTCAATATCTCTGAGGCGAAGGCTACTGATCCCGGGGATCCGGGGGAAATCCTTCAAGCAGTCCTACACGACGCGTATGTGCTTCAGTCAGGACAGCGGGCTAGCAAAAGAAAGCTAAAGAGGCTATACCCAGACATAGAACATGCGGAAATCAATCCGGTCGTTGTCCTAACGAAAAGGAATACATAAGATATGTCCGCCCAGTCACCCTCAGGGATCAGTACGAGTGGTCTATTTTTCGAATAGAGACGGCACCGTCCCTACCACACCCCACTGGTTTTTTCCGCAGGTCGGACTCTAGTTCGAACAAACACTCTCGACAACATACGGCTCTAATACCAGGGCCAAGACCTTCCAATCGCGTTCAGATTTCTCCAATTAACGAGATATGATGTGTCTGTCGGGTTGCTAGGTGGATACCTTCGGCTGACCCACCGAGTTATGAAACTGGAAGAAACCTCGCTGTTGTCGGTTGGGCTACCTTTGCACAAAAGCTGCTATCCTACCTCCGAATGTTTCAATCAATGGGTTAAATGAGCCAATGGAATAACTCTCCTACTCTCTCTGTCGGATATCGTGACTCCTACCACTAACATAGATTATAGAGATGGAATGGCCCTTACCCGCCGGCAGCAAGATAAATGCTGCATATCCGCTTTCGTCCCATATCCTCTTAAGCGGCTATTCATCCAGTTCCGAGTTATTGCCGGGATATCGTGTTGGAGGCTAGGTTTGTGGGGACCCTCCACGGAGCTAGCTATGCTTCGGAGTTGGATTTTAGAAAGGCTTCAGTGTCCCCGTGACCCCAACTGTTCGATGTGATGCGGGGGACTCAGTAAAGAGCAGTCTGCGGCATACTTTCACTAGAGATCACCGGGATAGTCATTTACTTCCTACCTGTGGGTGGATGGTTAGATCAGAATCCGAGGTTACTGGATGGGGCGGCCTGGGAGGTGATGTAGCCTTCTGGAAGAATGAGATGGAGGCACAGATGGCAGCACCACTGGGCACATCTGGCATCTCAGTGTCAGCGGGACTCAGAAGTGGACTGCTCTACCCGCTCTCGTTGGGAGTTGGTAACAACAAAAAACCAGCGCAACCATCCCGTATCAACGACCCTACGTCCCCCACAACGTCTTAGCAGAAAATCCAAAATTGAGGAGAAACCGAAACGGGGTGCGATGGAATGGTGGAAGAGGTAGAAAAATAGGCGATTTTAATTGAAGAATGGCCTATAAGTCAAATAAAAAAAGAGATGGAAAAAGAAAAGGGAAAAAAGCGGATAGATCTGAGCGGTCAGCCGGGAAATTGAACTTCCAACAGAATTCGGGGAGACTCAATTTAACAAACCCGCTAAGGCGAGTGATCATTTGTGAATAGCTTCAGAGCGGGGATCCACAATAACGAGAATTCGGCCGGCTTCAGGCGGTCCAGAAAAAGTCGCGCCAAACAGAGGTATTGAACCTAACGGTCTCAAGAGAGACTCAACTCCCTAGATCACTGGGAGAGAGTATTGAGTTGGCCAGTCATGGTGGAAGAAAATTTTATGAGTTTTATATATCCGATTCTCAGTTCGGTTTTTCCCACGAGTGCTGCTCCATGCATCAGCTGATCTGCTCCACAAAAATTCCGGGGGGGGTCCACGATTGCTGATAGTTCATCTGAGAAGCTAGGCTAGAGAGCTAACTTTATCAGTAGTTTGAGTGCCCTTTTGAGCTGAGGCCTGACTACAAAAAGTCTAAAAGCGCAAAAAATCCTTTGTGCAACGCTCCAGCCTTCACAAACAATCACGAATCAATCTAATAGCCTAGCCCAAAGGGCCAATAGGGCGCTTTTGCTCCTGAAGGACAACTTGCCGGTAATTATCATTCACAAAGTCGAAATTCGCTTTGATATTTCAGTCTCCGGCACGGCAGTCGACCCTCTACCATGACCCGAGCCAATAAAGGGGCAATTAAATGCCTCGATAGACATCCTTGAGCTATATGGGGCAGCGCTAGAAGCTTCCAGCCTACCAAAAAAAACTTATTTTAAAAGGGGAGGGGAGGGGGGAGAAATAGGAGGGGGACGTCTATCATATCTTCGTTGAGACCGATCGCTATGGCCATTTGGCGCTTTCACCATCCCCGGTCCGCAGACAAGCCCCCGGCTACCCTGGAAAACCTTTGTTATAGCATTGACAACACATTACTCCTGTGTCAAAATAGAGGGCTGCAGGAGAGGGGGAGCGAAAGGGTTGGTGGCGGGCAGGACTAGACCCTTCGTATAGCGAGTCGCCAACCACGACCATGCCAGGACTCCCCCACAGACGCCAAGTTCTCGTGGACAGTCTCCTCGTACAGCATGTCATATCGCCCGCCACGCTCTACTGATATGCCCCCTTTCGATATATTGATCCTCTCTTGTTTTTGGGCCCGAGACCCACCCAAAATCAAGGGCCCCCGGGGCACTCACTGCACTGTAGCCCAACTTAATAAGTCAGGGCATTAATTAACAGTTATTTCCTGAATGTAGGCACACGGCAAGTGGAGCATTATATGTGATGCCTGACTTTTCTTTCGCTCTACTCCGGAAAAAATACCCTTGGAGCATAAAACCTAGATCGGGATAAATGACGGGTGATCCATTATGATTCTGATAACTTGCAGCAACGAAAAACAAAAGCAACCTTGGGCAGGAACCATCGTGAGCACGTACACCCCTTGGCGTTGCTTGAATGATATTGTCGTCAGGTCAGTTACAAATGGTTCCCAAGAACATATATATATTCGACCTTTCGATGTAGCCACTCTCCCTCCTCAAAGGATAATTGTCTTGAAAAAAAAAACCCCCCGGCTTATGGCAAGAGGCAGCGGCCTATCACAATTAGATTTTAGCACAGAACATACCGAATCGACGATCCGCGAAGGGCAGTTACAGAGGTAGCACGCGTTAGCTATGAAGGCCAGCCTTTCGTCGTGGCCTCTCTGGTAGGGCTTGATTTGAGATCCAAAATGCAGAACATTGATACCCTCTAGTACAATCGATGCAGCAGGTCATGAGTCACATGGGAGGTAAAGAATCCTGTTTTTTCATTTTTCGCCGCTCGCCCGCGTTCTATTATCATGAAATTTAGCTCCCAAAGTCCAGCCTCCCAAGAGCCTCACTGAAAGGGCTCAAGGAGGGGGCCCCGTCCCGCAAGGCGGATACAAGAAAGCATAATATACAAAATTATGACCTGTTCGGTTCCCGACAGCACACTCGTTATGTTTCGAATGCGCAGTGTGTGCAATAAGTCTGCCGTGGGCTTCATATACTCTAGACTTCGCGTGATTCTAGTTGGGGGGAGGCTAGCCAGTGTTGTTCCCCTTTTTCTCCTCTATTCTCTTTGCTAACACTTTTATTTACTTCATTGGCCGTTTGACACAACTTACAGAAATCTGGTGGAAGCAAAAAAACACCAAAATCAAATGTTAATTGTTAATTTTACCATATCCCCACCCCAAACGTCCCAAAAATGATTAACCCTCTACCAGCACCAAAAGGCAGTCCCAGAAACCAGAAAACTCGCCCAACAAAAACATCCTCATGATTAATGAACTAACTAACCCGAACTCCTTCCCGTACCCTCAAGTTCCTGTTTCGGGGCTTGGGTGGAAAGATTTCTAGGGGTCGCGGCCGGATCAAACACACTGGGTTGCGATTCGTCGTTCCGTGTGCCCTAGCTAATCCATCAATAAGAACCGTAGAAACTCAACCAGGAGAGATAATCTAGGAGCAGTGCACCAAACGACACGTATGAGCTAGGGTTATGTTAACTTACTGATTGGTAGTGGTAGTTATCTTCTTTGAACTCTTGATTGGAGTACAGCACTTGCTGTCTGTGTTCACCGGTTCTAACCGCAGGCCAAGTGGGATAGTCTTGCCTGCCTCCCTCCCACGCAGTACGATGAGAAGCAGGTATGACATGCTGGAGCATGTTTGGATCGATGTTGTCTGATTGCCCGATTGCTTCCATGTACTCTCTTGCGTATACTGAGTTGGGACCATACAATGGCTGGCCTGGGCCTGGGTCCATGTACTCCCCTTGAGGAGGCATGATTGGTGTTTCCTGTGGGCCTTGGTAGGACGCTGGAGGCTGGTAAGGGCTAGGGTCTGCGAGTGGGCTTCTTCGTATGGTGGATCCAGTCTCTGTAGGGGTTGCATAGGCTGAGGGCGCTCTCTGGGGGAAATACTCACTTGCACCTTGTGTCCTAGGCAGACTTGGGGGGTAAGGCTGAGTGTAAGGTGGACTTTGCTGCGGGGGAAACCTCTGAGCTGCTGAACAGATCAAATTAGTCCCAACTTTGCTACACGTCGTGGGTTAGAAAAAAACCCACAAGCTTGAGTGCGATTTCCAAGTGGAGGGCTAGATCCAAGGGTAAGTAGCCGCATTTCAGACGGTTCGGTTTCATTTTGATTTTGAGTTCGTCTCCTTCGACTAGGAAGCGCTCCGTTATGCCTCTTGATAATGCTAACGGCCCTGTCAACCTGCTCCTGGACGGTCTGAATAGCCCATAGAGCCGCATAAGTGTCTTTTCGAATGTAGAACGCACTATCAGCATCCATCTTCCTGTTCGGACACTCTCGACATGGGCCTCGCTTTTGCTGAGAGCCAGCGTGATCAACGTCCTTCAGATGGCGAGTGTAAAGGGACTTCCTCGTATAAACTCTTTTGCAATTCTCACATTGAAAGGGGGAGAAGGCCATATGTCTCTCAATCAAATGTGCTCTGCAGCAGCCATCGGGGTCAATACAAGGGTTGTTCGTACGGGGGGGGCAAAAATTCAAACAAACCTGATATCAGAAGGAAGCTTGAACGACTGTCCACAGGCAGAACCCCCCTCCTCGAACTTGCAGATAAATCCCCCTTCAGGACCTGCAGCAGATGGTGTAACTGTATGTTGGTTTCCAGCCTTTGACTTTCTACTAAAAGGACGAGGTCGATGGGAAATCGAGTTGCCCTGAGAGACCAACTTTCTCCCGAGTTCAGCAGCACCGGGATCGTCCTGTTCTGGGGTACCAGAGTACGGAGGGCTGCCGTTGCTTCTCACAGTCTCTGAAAAGTCTTCCTTGTTGCTAGATGTCTCGGTGAAATTTCCCGCACTGGACGGGGAGGTCGCGCCGGCGCTCGTGCCCCTGGGAGCCAACGAAGATATAGACCAACTAGAACCCTCACGGTTTGAATACTCCCATTCCTTAGTGGAGAGTGGTGGTGGCGAGTTACCACTCTCATAACCTTGACTGTGGATGCTCTCACTCGAATATGCCGACATGGGGGAGGTACTTTCAGAACTGTTCAATTGACCGTGTAAATCTCCCTGGGTGGGTAATTCGAGAGATTTGGCTCTGGGCAAGAACACTCCCTTTTCAGGCCGTGCTTGGGTAGCTAGGTGTGGGTGCTGGGACGGAGGTACATGCTCCCAAGGGGAATCATGCTGAGCAGACACTACATAATTCGTTCTCAGACAACCCAAGCTCAAAGTCTAACCCCCAGCAGAATGGGGGAATAAAATCTGCATGGGGCAACAAGTTAAAAAAATAAAATAAAGAAACTCACGTGGCATTCCTTGACTTCTCAGGACCCGATGATCGGACATGCTAGCACTCTGACGGTTCATTGTCCAACGCTTTTATCGAATAAGAGCGGCCGTGAGTATAGTTAGGGTTGCGGAAATATTTCGAACTTCCGGGAGTAAGGGTAAGAAAAAACCGTCAGTAATGTTATGTATGGGGTTAGTCAGGGTACTGTAGTCTACCATACCCAGGTTCTTTTTCGGCGCGCGGTAGCGTTGAGGCAGGTAAGATATGTTATGATATAGCAGGGTAGAGTACCGCTATGAACTGGTATGCCACAGCTCGGTGCAAAAGGGAAACTCTTCAATAATGTAGTAGCAGAAGAAGCAAATCGAAGTTCCAGGCTACTCAGTTATGGTAGGTAAAAAAGTGTAATAAGAAAAAACTAATTTCCGGGGAAGTCCTTCGAGATATATGTATCAGATATGAATGATTAACTCCAGAGAGTTTCCCAACCAGACCATAAGATATGGCACAAACGAGAGCGTTGTCAGTTAAATTAGAGCAGACAAGGTAAAGCAAAGCAATGGAAATTGAACCCTTTCTCGTTCCGAAGGCTACAGTCTGGTTTTTGGAGGCTCTATACAACTCCCTAGCAGAGCCTCAAAAAGGTGTGCTTCTAAATATCATTGGTTGATGGATTGTGAAACGATGCTAGTACCGTAAGTAAGCTGCTACCGAATTCAACGCGGCATGGCTCTAAATAATTAAATTGTGAGCCCAACATGCATCCCCCCCCACCCCTTCCCTTTTTTTTAATCCCTTCTTTTTCTTTTTTTTTCCTTTTATTTCTTTTTCTTCTTTCCCCTCTCAGCGCAGAGCCTCAAATTGGCTCCGCGGCTAAAGGTGCTTTTGGCATGAGGCGATGCTGGGAAGAGTATCCACCTGCACGTTTATGGGAAGGGTGTGACCAATTGGGGATTATTAGGTGTCCAGTCTAGGAACAACCAAACATTAATACGTTGTTCCTTAGATAGGGGACGAATAGTTACATAGCTTGCTACACTTTTGTGGTCGCCAGTTATATGTATATATTGGGAAAGGAAATAGCAATATTGTGCTGTACAACAAGTACGAAAAGTTGCCAATAATGCCACACGCTTTTAACAGCCTTTCGTTGTTTTTTGTTTGGGGGGGGGGGGCCCGCGGCCCCCCGGGCCGCCGGGCGGGGGCGCGCCCCCGCCCCGCGGGGGGGCCGGGCGCGCGCGGGGGGGGGGGGGGGGGGGCGGAGGCAGAGGAAGC
>Ga0307507_10003169_pt1 | contig 32643 bp, 28 predicted proteins | sample 7_EM_MG_FD_207223 | JGI IMG/M metagenome (GOLD analysis project Ga0307507, IMG submission 207223) | Populus trichocarpa ectomycorrhiza microbial communities from riparian zone in the Pacific Northwest, United States - 7_EM | ecosystem: Host-associated > Plants > Roots > Unclassified | place... | reverse complement strand
AGGGGTACGCAGGGGGCTGAAATTAGTACGCTGTTCTAATTGGTCTAGGAGTTGGCAGGAGTTAGGTCTATGCGTTATCCCATGTCACGGAACAAATCTTCTGCGGAGCGTCTGATTTATGAGATAACATACATATAGGCGAGGTGACTTCGTCACCTGACAGAATCTCCGCATCGTTACACCTAGAAATCTGGGATATTAACTATACAGGCAAAACTCCTTAGTACGGTACCGGGTATATAACGATACCATTGGTATTACGATCTACACGCCCTGATCAAGCCTTTTTTGGTGTAATTAACGATAATCTGACTTTTGACGATATCGTTAGGTGCCTCTACCAAAATCAATATAACCAGTTTTAATTTGTCGGATTTGGCCTTAACTTACCGCAAGTTCAGCCATCAACTTTTATCACACAACGATCAAAATCTATCGAATTAACCCTCAGATCTTACTTTCCATACTTGATTCTACCATTGGTTATGGGTAGGTCTCGAAATTCTAAGAGGCAACGTCGTCATAGATTTTCTGACTTCGAACGCCAGAAAATACACACCTACCACTAAAAACACCCCGGTCTACTATAATCGGAGGTTGCTCGCTAGGCACGATCGTTGAATTCAAGAACGACGGCTTCAAAACACTACAGTCTATACGAGCTTCGGTGTCCCCCCCCCCCCGTGCGCGCGCAACACCACACACCTAATTTCGCTTTGTCTGCAGCTAAATTAGTATATAAAGCTAGCAGAAAGCAGTGTAGTACGTGGCCAGGGCTTGAGCCATGGCCTATATTAAATTCGCAGCTCGGAGCTCGGAGCTCAATTTTAAAGCTATTCTAAACTTTCCTCCCTTACCAAAAGTTATAATATCTGTTTTAGATTGTAGTGTTATAAAGCCTCTTTCTCTTATTAATATAAGCTCTAAACGCCCTGCTCCTGCCTCTATAGGTAGTCCCTCTAGTTACCCACCTACTTAGCAATTTTGATTGTTACTAGTACTGCCTTCTATAGCAATTGGTTGTCCACCTCCTTTTATGCAGAGCTTAAGTACAGTTATAAATCTTCCACCCGCATATAGTAGCCAACTTAATATGCAGCTTAACTACCCTCTACCACTAATATATAGCATCCCGCATGTATTACAATAGGCTGCCTATTTTGCTATAGGCGAGCTTAATAAGATTCTAACTAATCCGGCGGCTGCCAAAGAGTACAATAATAAGGAAGTTTAACACTTTTATATACCGCCAGAACAGAATATAGTAAGAGCTCCGCGGCGTGCGGACGTAGCTCCCTCTATATTATAAGGCCAGCTACCTACTAAGAGGCCTTAATTACCAGAGACTTTGATATATAAGCCTTTAGTAGAGAGTAAAGAGGAGTTAGCTTTAAGGCTTTAAATAAAGTAGGAGGAATATATAGTAAAGCCTTTAGGCAGAGGCTTATTCTTTAAATATTACCTAGTATTATCAGCAAAGCTTTAAAAGATAAGTCGCTTAACTATTATATTGGCTTATATATTTCCTAAGGCTTACCTTGGCCTCTTAGTAATATATAATTATAAAGTTCTTCTTAAAATTAATAAGGCTTTATAATAGAAGTTCACTGGTTATACTTTCTAAAGGAAATTATATAATGCTATCGTAAAGCTTACTAGGAAATTAAACTCTACTAAATTTACATTCCATCTTAACCTAAGCTATATAATTAATTAGATTAATTCTAAAGAAGAACTCTTAAGGGTAGTAAAAGGGTGTTATAATTATAATAACAGCTTATTTAAGCGGCTTAAAGTTAAACTCGCTATAGATTATATTAAGATAATTAAGTAGCAAGCAGTTTGTGCTCCTGCCCATTCCCCTATAACAATGTAATTAGCTTTATAGTTAGCTCCAAAATCCTTATAGAGCTCTTTACTAAGTATACCACAGCCTATAGATAGTAATATTACCACTTCCTCTACAATTCCTAAAACAAGCTTTATAAAGGTATTTTAACAGTAGCAGTGTTATAAGAACTATAGTAGTAACTGGTGCTAGGTATATTAGTAAGTTAATTATAAGCTTATATAGGAGGATGTAAGAGAATAGGGTAGGGCGATTAATTAAGGCCTTACTACTAAATATACTCCTCTGGTTAGCTTAATATAGAAGCTTCTTAAGAGGAAGATGGGCAATAAAAAGAAGGAGCAGCTTACCTCTAAGGCCTCTATACTAAGTACTCTAGGCATTATAAATTAATTTTATATTAACCTAACTGGCAGTTACTATAGGCACCTATCTATACCTCTAGCAGCCTTGCTCTCTAGCTTAAAGTTATTACTAATTACTCCTCTACTATGTCCTTAAGGCGTTAATTAGCTTATAGATTTGCGGGAGTATTTTAAGTAATATAAGAAGGCGGTAGAAGACTTGGAGGCCTAGAAGGAAGATATTAATACTACCTACTAAGTTGCTTTTACTAAGCGGTGGGATTTAAAGACAATTAGAGAGCAGAAGCTAGATAAGTAAGGAAAGATATTAATTAAGGTAATAATTAAGGTAGGCGTTCTAGAGGCAATTACTAAGAGATTGCAAGTAGATATTAAGGAGTGGAGAAGTTTAAGAGGCGTACTTAGTAGTAATCTAAAGAGCCTTAGGCTTAACCAGTAGTAGATTTTTAACTTAAGTGTACGCCTGCTTATAAGCACCCATTATATATACCCTTTGGTAGTAATTCTTATATAAATTAAATATTATAGGCTTAAGGTGTAGCTATACCTTCCTCTATATAATAACAACACCCTATTATATTATAGAATCTTACTCTTCTGTAACGGAACCTTGTAGCAGGAACTACGGTGGGTCCTATTATTAGGCTAGGTATATAGGTAAGAACAGTGTTAACAACGTAATAATAACTGGTGGAGTAGTTACCTAACAGATTAACTCTAATTATATTCTAAGATTTACTACGAAGAGAGAACTATCTGGGTAGGGACTGTGGTCCTTTAAATATATAACTATACGCCTAAGAAATCCCTTCGCTCCGTAAGGTATGTGTGCTCTGTCTGCTCTGTTATAGATTATATAGATTATATAGATTATATAGATCACATTATATAACCTTAGCTACTATTCCTTGTTACATAGTTCCCCTAGATCTATTCTGGACTATACCTATATTAACTAACTAGCTTCCTCTAACTCTTCTCTAAGTAGTTATAATATTATACTTAAGCTGTCCGTAACACTATCTCCCTCCTTTTTATTTTTGTCCTTAAAGATTCCTAACATCTCCAAGTTGTCTACTAGAGGTATAATGTCTGTTTAATTAGTCTAGTTAATATCCTTACTTATTATACCTAAAGCTTCTTCTTCTTCTTTTACAGCTCGCCGGTCTTGTACCATTGCTGCAATCTTGTCTCTAGGTGAGATAATGCCGTCTCCATATTCTCGCTGTGTAAAAGAGGGGTCGGTTTATATTACGCTGGCGAGCCCTTTATCTTAACAACTATCCTTTTATTTAGAGTGCACTAAAGCAAACATTTAATTATCCTGTGATGTCCGCTCTATTTCTAACGCTAAGTATGCGCGTCTGATAACTCTTAACAGTCTTTAGGTTCCCTAAGTAACTTATTATAGGGTCTTATGTTTAATCTACTACTAAGAAACTTAATGGTAAACTAGCCTCTGCGCTACTTAAGGTTTAATATATCTTAGAAGAGTCCGCACGTATTCTTAAAGCTTAATATCTAGCTTATACTTATCTTCAACGTCTTAAACGTGTATGTGAGAAGGTTTGTTCTAAGGAATAAAAGCTGGTTTAATAGGGTCTGTCTAAGCTAGGTAATAAAAGGACTGGCTCTCTTCCTATAAGGGAAATAACTCTAAGTAGCTTAGTAATTGCTCCTCTTGGGTCCCCTTTAGGTGACTTATTTTTTGGTAATCCTTTTTTATTAATATTACCTAACCTACTTTTTTTTAATACTTCTGTACCTTCCCTATAGTGTTCTCTAGGTTGCTTAGTGGTTCTTAGGTAGTTTTACTATAGCCTATCTACTTTACTTTATACTATGTTTCGTTATCTACGTCTTTATAACTAATAATCTTTAAAACTTACTATTTATCTTCTTCTTGTCCTTTATACGTGTCTGCCTTGTAAACTAGTAGCTTAATATCTCTATATACTAGTTCTAGCATCGCGATATATTATACAGGGTAGATCTTTATTTTGGCTAGTAGGTTTAACTTATATATAACCAATAAAATTCTTTACTTGACTTTAAAAGGTCCTAGTCTAATATAGTCTAACTTCTTACTTAGTTATCAACTCTTGAAATTTTTGTGTAGTAGCTATACTCTATCTCCCTCCTTTAGATCTGGTCCCTTAGATCTCTTAGCATTGTAGTACTTTTTTATCCTTTGTTGTACTAGCTTGGCTATTTCCGTAAGGTCTATATAAAGGTTTATTAACGTCTCTATTCTTTACTTAGCTATGCTACTCATTTTCTTTGCTTAATATGGTAATAATAACGTTCTTAGCTTATACCTGTAATTTGCCTTAAATAGTGATATCCCTATTTCTTCTTGTAGTGTTGCATTGTATATAAACTGTGTAACTGGTAATAACAATACCTAATTATTCTGTGCGTAATTAATATAATGTCTTAAATACTGTTCTAGTATCTGGTTTAGTCTTTCTGTTTATCTATCTATCTGCGGATAATACGCTGTAGAGGTTACTGCGTAAACTCCCTATTCTGCCAGAAATACCTCCTAAAATGCTGCTATAAATCTTGGATCTCTGTCCGATATAATTTTATTTGGTGCTCTATATCTTGCGAATACTTCCTTTATATAGATTCTAGCGACATCTTCTGCTGATATCTCTTTAGTGCATACTATAAAGTATCCCTACTTTGTTAGCTTGTTCACTATTACTAAGATTACATTATAATCTTGTCCTATAATAGGATCTTTTAACTTTAGTAACTTAATAATAAAGTTCTATAATATAACCTCTTATAGTCTTCCTGGTGTCTTAACAGGTTATAGCCCTCCATACGGCTTATACCTCGTTGGTTTGTTTCTTTGGCAATCTAGATATTCTTTTATAACTTATCTTACTAATCCCTAGATTTCTTAAATAATATACTTCTCCTAAAGTCTTAACACTAGTCCTATAGACCTGTTATGTCCTTATATTATTCCCTTATAGAATTCCTTAATAAATTCTTTTGTAACAGACTTAGGTATATACGTTACTTCTCTATTTTTATATTGCTCTAAGTCTAGATACTCTACCTATGCTTCTTAGATCTTCTGTGTCTAATTACTTTCTAGTAATTTATAGATTTAACTTTCTTTAATTACTATAATCTTTGGATAATTATACCTAATTAATCCGTCTTAATTCCTTCGCAATAAAGCTCCTAACGGCTTTTTGTTATTTTATAGTTTAGCCTTTCTACTTAGAGCGTCTGTTCGTGCATTGTCTATACCCTTGGTATGCTGAATTTTGAAATAGTATTCTATAAGCATTTCCGCCTATCTGACCTGTCTTTGGTTAAGTTCCTTTATTATTAGGAATCTAGTAAGGTTCTTATAGTCCGTTTTAACCATAAATGGTTTCTTTATGCCTTATAAAAATGCTCTCTATTTCTTAAGCGCTATAACTATACCTAACAACTCCTTGTTATAGATATCGTAGTTTAACTCTAGTGGTGTTATTTTTTAACTATAGTATGCTACTGGATGCCATATGTCCTAGTGCTTCTATAGCAAGTATACTCCTAGTACAAAGTCTAATATTTCTGTCTTAACAACTGTTTCTAACTTTGGTTAATAGATCTTAAGGACTAGCTCTTAGGTAAACAACTCTTTAAGTTCCTAAAATAGCTCCTTCTATTTACTACCCTAAACCTACGGTTCCTCCTTCTTTGTTAGCCTTGTAAACGGCTTAATACTTTTTAACCATTGTGCTATAAACCTCCTATAGTAGTTATAAAACCCTAGAAACGATCTTAACTATATAACATTCTCTGGTTCTTACTAACTTACTATAGCTTCAACTTTCTTTAGGTCTATACTGATTTTCCCTAGCTTAATAATAAATCCTATAAAATTGGTTTTCCTTATAAAGAACTTGCATTTTTTAATTTCTACTAGTATCTGTTCTTCCTATAGTCTCTTTAAGACCCATTTAATGTGTTCTCTATGTTCTCCCTTATTCTCTAAGTAAATAATAATATTGTTAAGATATACTATAACAAACTTATCTAGGTGTTCTCCTAACACACTATTAATTCGCTTCTAGAATGTTGCTAGTGCGTTTATAAGCCTAAATTGTATAACTAATAGCTTATATAGTCCTTCCTTTAACCTAAAGGCTACCTTCTACTTATTGCCTTCCTTAATCCTAATCTAATAGTACGCCCACCTTAGATCTATCTTTATAAAGATTTTCGCGTTGCCTATCCTGTCTTGGATTTCGCTAATTAAGGGTAAAGGATACCTATCCTTTCTGGTAATGCTGTTTAACTGTCTATAATTTATGCACATTCTAAGTTTTCCGTTTTTCTTTGGGATGAATAACACTGGATATCCTGCTAATAACTATAATAGTCTAATATATCCCCTTTATAAGTTTTTCTGGATAAACTCCTTAAGTGCTACTAACTTGGTTTTAGTAAGCTTATAGATTGGAAAGAACTTTAGACTTATTTCTTCTTTTAGTTCTATCTTATGGTCCTATACTGTATATTCTAACAGCTTCTCACTTTCTAGTGACTATAGTTTTTTGCTATACTTATGGTATCTTTTTAGTATATAACTTAAGCCTTACTTAGTCTTTTTATACGTTGCTCTGACCTAGTACTATACTAACTTGGTTTACTGTCGCATCTTGCGTTATTAAGTATCCCTAATATTGACCTAACCTGTAACCTAATCGATTTTTAGATTGTACTTCTATAACTAAGGTATTTCTAATATCGCCTTATCCTATCCTAATGGTAGAATATTAAAAGACATCTTAACCTGTCTCCCTTTAATAGTTAACTGAATAGGTCCTATTTTAAGATTAATAATACCTCCTCTATAGGCTATCTAATCTCCTAAAATTGTTATAAGTGGATATAGGTGTTCCTTTTATCTGTATAGTAACCCTATCCTTTCTACTGCTTTTGGTGATATGTGGTTCCTTATTACTTTACTGTCTATTAATGCTTTAAACTGCTAATCTTGCCACTTAACTTATAAGTTTAGGTATCATCCTTGCATTCCTTTAAGGGTCTAAAGCTCTAATACTAGTTCCCTCTAGTTCTATACGCCTCCCCTTTTCCTAACTATTGGCTGCTAGATTCTGCTTATACTTAGTCCAACCTTAGCTAATACTTAGTTTGTTTCTTTTCCTCTATATACTATAAACAAGTGTTTTCTGGGTACTCCCACTACTATTATCCCTCTAGGTATTTTTCCGTAAGGAATCTTCTTAGTTAAAGTGTTAAGTCCCCTTAACTTTATACTTCTACTAGGTGCCATCTATATATATACTTAGCGTCCCTAAACCGCTTCTTCTCTAGTGCCTAATATATCCTTATTAGGTACTTCCAGTTCTTGTCTTTTAGTGCTCTATATATATTACAGGTGTTATCTATACAAGCTATCTATAATAGTATATAATACGCTAGGTGACCTAGGTTAACTTTTAGTTTGTCTTTATCCTTAAGTTTAAACCTATACCTAGTTAACCTAACCACTGGTATCTCTATTGCGGGTACTAAAATTTATTGTTTACTTTTCTAGTCCCTAGATCCTTCTTCTAGGTTCCTTAATATTATAATTAACGCCCCTTTAATATGACTTATGTGTTTTTCCGTAATAGGTTAGTCTTGGATAACTTTTTTGTCTAGCTATACATAAAAGTCTTCCTATTTATTATTGTGTTGTTGCCTATACTACTTTCTATATAACTGGTTTAGTGTGTATAGTCTATCTGTTAGAAAGTACCTTGTTATTACTATATTATAATATCCTTTGGTATATCTTTCTTTAAATTTAGTTAGGATATCTAGATCCTCTTCCTATTCTAGTTTATCTAACCACTTTGCCCTAGGTGTCCCTACACTTAGCCTATTAGTAATTCTTTGTATAGGTGCTCTGTCCCTTATATAACCTAGCATAGCTGACCTCTTGTCTAGCTTTTGCTCTTGCTATATAATAATTCTTATCCTAAACTTATCTATAGTTTCTTATTTTCTACATCTTGTAGCTGGATCCTTAAAGTTATCTTACTTCTTAATTACCGTATTAACTTTTTAATCTTTAGGCTAAATACTAGGTTCACCTAGAACTACTATAGCCCTTATTTATTGTTTGAAATCTTGGTTGCCTAATAACATACTTACTTGTTTCCTAAACTCTTAGTTCTTAAACTTGCGTTCTATACTTATTCATTTATTACTAAACTAAGTCACTACTCTTTCCTATTAGTTTTCGTCCGTTGTGGGTTTTGGAGCTATCCTTATTGTACCTTGCGAGTCTAGAGCCTTCCTTATCTCGTCCTAAGAGTCTTGGACCTGTGGCCTTTTACCTTTATTAAGTAATAAGCTAGCACTAGCAGTTGTCTACTTGCTTAGTTTCTTTTAAATATTACTCCTTTTGTCTTATAAAGTAATAGAAATTATATCCAATGGTATTATAATACCCGTTACTAAACCTTATTCTGTGATGGTTTTAGTTTCTACTTCTATTTTAACTTCTCTAAGGTTTATATGCTCCTAGTAAGCTGCCTTTATTGCCTTATTATTAGTAAACGCTTTGCCTATATTAAACTTATTGTCTTTAATGTCTAATCTGTGAGCTAGTTTATTAGTTCCTCTAAACTTAAATAATAATGGCTCCTATAGCTAATAGCTTGCGCCGTACTTAGTGTCCTTATAAATTTGGCATGCGTTGTTATAACAAAACGCGAAACTGTTAATTGAATATTCTTTTATTCCTTATAGTGCACCATTGTCCCTTTGTATATACGTGCCGTCTGCTAGCCTAGTTCCCTTTACTACGTAATTACTCTAACCACCTCTATAGTCTCTGGCGAAATGACCTTATTTTCTATAATTTATGCAAGCCCTATTTTTAAATTATTTTTCTTATTATGGAGTCCGCCTAAACGTCTTCTACTGCTAAGATTCCTGGTTTAGCCTCTGCTTCTGGGTCCTTTAATTACTAGATTCTTAACCTCTAGATTTCTATAGTTTCTTTTCCCACCTTTAGGTCTCTTTGGTACTACTTAGGTCTATTAGCTCTGCGCTATTCTATAGTTTTTAACTCTGTGTCTATTGTTGCGTACTCTGCGCCTTGTATAATTATGGAACTCTATCCTAACCCTTCTTGGCCTATTCTCTTTAATAGATCCTATTATTAATCTTTATTAACTGGTCTATTAACTCTCTTAGAGTATCCGTATCTTCTATTAGGATAATTACGTCCTAGACTTTAGCCTTAAGTCCCTATTTATACTGTGCTATAAGCGCCCTATTATTCCACTTAACCTGCGTGGCTAGTGTTTAAAACTGCGTTGTATACTTAATTATTAAAGTACGTTATACTAAGTTCTGAAGTTTTCGTTCCGCTGTTATAGTTGCTTTAGGATTTCTAAATATTTGCGTTAACTATTCTACAAATCCGTTCCAACTTGCAAACACATACCGTACGTCTGGGTTAGTAGTCGTTATACTATTTGCTTGTATCTCTATAAAGTAAGGCTTAAACTACTCTAGAGCTCTCCCTAATAAGAATAGTCCTGCGTATGCTACCTGGTCCATAGGTGTTGCTAACTTTACTCCTTCCTGCATAACCTTAAAATGCATCTGCGTAAGAAACCCTTTAAGCTTCAACTTCTCCCCTAAAAATTATTTAATTGAAGGTAACTTAACCTTTACTACTCTAATTCCATTAATGCGTTCTTTAAGTAGCCTGCTATTATCCTATAAGTAATTAACTATTTCCTGTAACTAACCTTGCGTAACTACTTAAGAATCTATATCTGCTATACTGGTGTCTCCTAACCCTAAGGTTGTGGCTGCCGTCAACGTCGTTATAACTGGTGCTTTGGGTGGCATGTTGTTCGACCTTATTTAATACCGTAACCTTAGTAGTGAATGTGTAACGGAACCTTATAGTAGGAACTATAGTGGGTCCTATTATTGGGCTGGGTATGTAGGTAAGAACAGTGTTGATAACATAATAATAACTAGTAGAGTAGTTGCCTAATAGATTAACTTTAATTATATTCTAAGATTTACTACAAAGAGAGAACTATCTGGGTAGGGACTGTGGTCCTTTAAATACACAACTATACGCCTAAGAAATCCCTTCGCTCTGTGAGGTACGTGTGCTCTGTCTGCTCTGTTATAGATCATACAGATTATACAGATCATATAGATCACATTATGTGACCTCGGCTACTATTCCTCGTCACATGGTTCCCCCGGATCCATCCTGGACCGTGCCTGTATTAACCAACTAGCTTCCTCCGACTCTTCTCCAAGTAGTCGTAACATCGTACTTAAGCTGTCCGTAATATCTTCTCTACTAATATACCCACTATAGCGGAAATAAGCTTTTGCGCTGTTAGACTTGTTTCCTATAATCTCTATACACTAACTTAGAAAGCTATTGAAGCTATTACCCTATTACTCTAGCGCCTCCTTCTATATAATAAAGTGTTATTAAATAAACTCCTTTAGCTTACTAAAGAACTCCTTAATTGGATTTAGATTGGGCGAGTATATAGGCAAGTATATAAGCTTTACGCTGGCTTGCTTAAAGAGAGAGCTAATATAGGCTAAGTAATGGAAGCTTGTGTTATTTATAATAACTACTAATCTTAGTTCTAGATAAGGATTATATTAAGGTAAAAGGACATGCTTAATCTAGTAGTTATAGCCCTCTAAATTTATTAAGCTGGTATATACTAATAATATTAGTATACTATTAACGGTATAGGCAGGTAGTATATTAACTTACTACTTATTATAATTATATAGTGTATATAGAACTAGTGTAATTCCTATTAGTAACTAAAACGCCTTTTATATACCCGTCTTTAAGTTAGCTCTAGATTTGTCTACAAATACTAACTAATTAATGGTAAACTATAAGATTATGGCCTAGAATAAGGTATAATCCTCCTAGCTTTGCTCACTAGCGACTTAGTAAGCCTTATATATAATTAGCAGCTTCCTTATATATGCCTATAAAAGCTTCCTTACCAGCTTCTAGCTCTAACTAACAACTTTTAGTTCTATACTTAGTGTCTACCTACTTACAACTACCTAAAACCAATTATAGATAAACTATATTATCTTATTAAGATATAAGTTTGGAGCCTTATCTAGTTGGCAGAGCAATGCAATAATTATCTTATTACTTAGTATACGTCTTAACTTATATTCGCGGCTAAGCCTTATTTTTCTATACAGCCTTATCTTCTTCTAAATATGTTGGATTGCCTTAAGAGAGCAATTGGCTTGACAAGCGCATATAGGCTTACTGGCGCCAGCTATAAGAAGGATTTTAATAAAGGCGTGCTGCCAGTCACCTATATTTGGAGCTATATTAAGGAAGGTAATGGGGTAAAACACTAATATCTAGAGGTAATATCACAATTTGGTGAGGGAGGAAAGTTTAGAATAGCTTTAAAATTAAGCTCTGAGCTCCGAGCTGCGAATTTAATGTAGGCCGTGGCTTAAGCCCTGGCCACGTACTACACTGCTTTCTGCTAGCTCTATATACTAATTTAGCTGCAGACGAAGCGAAATTAGGTGTGTGGTGTTGCGCGCGTATTGGGGGGGGGGACACCGAAGCTCGTATAGACTGTAATGGTGTTTATTTAGGCTTAATTCTCTAGCTTGTTGGCTTTAAGATATAGCTGTTTAAAGACTAATTATCCTAGCTTTGCTTTCTTTTTAGGACCGTTGCTAATATTATATTCTTCTAGCATGTGCTTAGAATAATTGGCAGTACCCGAATCTAGATATATATGTTATGTATGGGCCTTCTTTTTATAGCAAATTTTGCAGAGCTAATACCGCCTACCTGTTTTACCATGCTTAATATCATATCCATACTACTATATAGGCCTATGACGTCTGCCTGCCATTAAATAAGGAACATAGTAGCTAAGAATACGCTTCTAATTAACTTCTGTATAGTCTTCTAGCTAAGAATTGGTGGTAGATGCGTTAGTGTTACCATCTAAGCTGTAATTAGAGGCATGCTAGAGGTTAGTAGGGACAGTAGGATTAGAACAAGCTGTAGAGAGTATTAAGGTATTTATTTGGCCATTATCTGACGCGTTAGAAGCCATAGTAGTAATAGAATTAATATTATTAGTAGGCAAATCTAGTTATAAAACTCTTCTTACCTAACAAGATTTTGGCGATAATGTAATAGTGTAAACAACGGGTAATGCCTAGGTAAACCTTTTTTGGTAAGGGGGTCTAAGAAAAATAAGGTTTAGAGCATTATTATATGTTATATTTAGCATATTTCTATATAATATTAAAAGTTTTAATATTTATTAATTAATTCAATTTAACCAGAACCTCTATATTAATTAAGTTGCCAAGCCAGCGAGCTCTCAGTTGATTGAATTGATTGAGTCTTGGCATTCAATTCAATTCAATATTGAAACTTGGGTGATTGAATAACAAGCCTGATAAAGTTAGTCCAGAAGAACTTGATGCCAAGGTGTCCGTCTTCGATTGCCACAGTACACTCTTTACCTGATGGCATGGCGATTTCTTCGACTTCACGAATCGCTCTCCATGGACTAGAAGGATTGGGTGGAGAGCGCAACTAGAAAATATTGCACTCAACAGATCTAACTTTAGGCATGGCGTGATGATAGATGGAGGTTTCCGTTTGATGTAGGAAGTTGGAATAAGGTAAAAAGAGGCAGAGGACGCTATTTTTTGGCGCATCGTGGAGAATTGTGACCGTCCGCGACTTTCGAATTCACCTGTCGGCACCTTATAGTCACGATAGAATTCATCATCAAAACGTATGAATGATGAAGACATGGGACTAACGCGACAGAGAAACGCACACACCTAATAAAGAGGTAAAATAGTCGCGAGACATACCATTTAATACCATTGAAAGACGACATGCTTCTATTCCATTATTATGATATTTTCAAGTTTACATATCCTAGTAGCTCGACAAACCAGACCCTTTCTATTAGTTAATTAACGGTCGATATCATCAGAGTACGCATTTTTTCGGTGATGAGATGGTGTATCGCCAGCGGTAACACTCCTCCGTCACAATGTCTGATACTTCTGCTTTGGCCGTCAATATTCGAAGCCCCATGAGGATTTTTGATTGCATGTTATCCAAGAACTCCTTTAGAATGATAGAGCAGTCTCCTCTTCCCACCAAGACTTAAGCGTTTTAAGTCGTTCAGTACGCTCACGAGCCATTTGCTTTCCGGTCTCCGTCTTCAAAAATCAGTATTAGAATGTTAGAATGTTAGAGTGGATAATCGTAGATCACACCTTCATCATATGCTCGAGCTTGAGAAGCTTATCATTATAGTGGTCTATAGCGACCTGCATAGGTTTTCCTTCTTGCTTGGCGCCACAATACGTGAAGCATCTACCTACACCAATAGCACCGATGGCATCGAGCCTATCCGAGTCCTGAACAATGGCCAGCTCGGGATATCTCTCCAGTGCACCTTTGGTTAGGTGTGGAGTCTTCACTTCCGTGGTATAGGAAACATATTTGGCGATGGTTTGAACCTTCTCTGCTAACTCTTTACTGGCTCCTCTTTCCAACAAAAGCCCTGAGATCTGGTTCTCGATCTCTTGTCCTGGTGGGGCGTACTTGTGGTCGCCGACGTCATGTAAGAGCCTAGAGAAGCTTCAGTATGCCTGGAACACGCGTACAGTGCGCTACAATCCCCTCCTCAGAAGAGAGTATATTAGCTGTAACAGGGTTTTGACATACGTTGAGAGGAAGATGGCGGTCAAATCGTATTGTAAACCCGGATTGGCTTTCAGCTCCGAGGATAGAATGCGATTGGCGTTCGAAGTGACACGTAAAATATGGGAATAATCATGAGAGGCATCATAATGAGACATGTAATCTTTGACAAAGTTATTTACAGATATGAAAAGCCCTTTGCTTTCAGTCGGAATTGGAAGGGAGTTCTCCATTTTACCAAAGATCTTTGCAGTATTGAAGATTCGGTGTTAGGAATTATAGAAGTTTAGAAGTTTAGAAATATGGAAAGCAGTGATTTTTGAAGAAGAGTCTGTGTGAATGCAGGAATAGGCGGCCCTTGGCGCCAATGCTAGGGACGGCGGTGAAGCTAGAATGAAATAGTGATTTTTACTAGTCTTTCCAGGAGGCAAGGAGTCATGGGTACATATTGGTGATACTAGCTTTGTAATTCACAGTAATACAGTAGCGGAGCAGAGCGATACAGTGTTGCATCAGTGCCACTCAATTCAGGGAGCAGTGTTTGTTATGAGAGAGGTGCGATGTCACATTTCGGGAAACGATTGGAGAATTCCCTGAGTAACACACGGTAACAAGTGCATGCCCACGGTTCTCTGGAAGCATCGGTAGCATCATATCGAAGGCATTGCTGCCTGGGAGAGCCCTCTGGCCTCAGTTGAAGAGAAAAAACAAAACAAACTCATAAAGATTTCTGCGCAGTGGATGTCAATATGGCCATCGATAGAAAGATCTCATAGGAGTAGGTATAAATGAAATGAAAAGGTGCCAGGGCAGTGCGGAGGTAATAAGAATTCCTTCTAGAGCTGGGATCGTCTTTGTTCACAGGGGCCTCGGCCGCGCGAGCGAAGCGAAGCGTACCGTACGAGCTCCGAATCTCTACTCAACCTCCTCCACGCCTCCCCCGTCAATCAGCAATCACTCCGCCAACATCTTGATGTGATGAGCATGTACAAACAGGCATCTCAGCGATTGCCTGCGGCCTTATCGTTCCCTCCAAAATTGTTGGGGATGTACGGCGAGTTCATTACCAAGAACGCCAGCGCGGTATCCCAGATTGAGTCTGCGCTGCGTTCTTTGACGTACATAATCCCAGGTGCGTCATTTGAACAATCCTGCTATACTCAGACAGCATACTGATTGTTTCTTAGGACGGTTTCGCGAATCAGAAATCGCGTCGGAATCATGTGGGTATCCTTTCCGGTGGGAGCTGTGCACACTCTGACGATATCTACAGTGCATAGCGGGGTTCAGCTCCTTTCTCTCTACCATGACTCCCTACTATCAAAGGCGATCGCGCGCTTACCCGGCGCGCAAAGACTCCATTCGACGCCTCACAATCGATACACAAAGTTTTGGTCGCAGAAGTCCCCCACTTATAAGCGCATCGCGATCGTACTCCAAATGATACAATACACCGAGCTGCTGTGGGAGATGGCAGCAAAGAGAAAGGGAGAAAAAATACGGTGGCGCGTTGTAGTGCTCCTCGAGGCAATCAAGGCTCTCTGCCGGCTGTTGCTGCTCAGGTTGACTAACTTCAGACCGCTCCTGTCTCCCCCTCTTCCCCGGAGGGAGATCGACCCAAGCACATTAGAAGAGTCCTCATCATCGGCAGACGGGATGGACACTCCACCGAGTGAGCACTCTGCGGAGGCCGAGAACTGGACCATGCCCAGGACAGGACTGTCGATGCCGGGTCTACCGGATTCTTCTGATATTTCTAGCTATTTGCTGTCTAAGGTCCTTACAGCTGATGATATTAAGCCCCCGAAAGCGTTGCTGCATAGGGTGAGCGGAAAGGGCGAGATTGCAGAATGCTTGTTCATCCTCAGGCCGGTAATTTACGCCCTTGCGATGCAGCATTGGAGCGGCGATAGGAAGAGCTGGCGTCCATGGTTGCTTGGGTTGAGCATCGAGTATGGAGCAAGGCAGCTAGCTAAGAAAGACTTCCAAGAGAGACTCGCTGGCGGGCTGAGGGGCTTGACTGGGCTTGAGAGAGAGGAACTGCGGAAACGGGGCTGGGCCCTGGGTTGGTGGATGATGCGTGGGGCGTTCTATGAGAACATCACTAAGTATGTTATACCAATGATAAGTTGTTTGCCATTAGTACTAACAAATATCAGGTCTTGGATTCATTCTTTAACCGGCAAACTCCGCAACAAACCTCTCCTAGATATAGTTGGAGGAGTGGTTGAAGACTACGAATTCCTTTGGGATCAATATTACTTTCCGACGGCAACTCTATAAATTTCCTTTGGTAAATCGTTTAAATTTTAGTTCTGTTACCACTTTTGGAAAGCAGTTCGATACTTTGTAAGATAATGGGTCTTGATGCGGGTATGAATTTTCGACCTTAGAGCTGTAGGGAAATTGGGCTTGAGACTATTGGACCTGGGAATAGAGATGCAGCTCGTAGAAGCAGTTTTGAGCGTAATAAACACTTTGCAACATATTCTATGCTGTCCTAAAGTATTATATATATATTCATGATTCTAGATGTGGCCCGTGCGAAAATCGTCAAGCTTCGAGAACCTCGCAGAGCCTCATCAAATCAACATCAACCACACACTAACCACAAACCACTCCAACCGCCCTATCTCCCCATTTTATCCGCCTGCCCTCAGTACCTCCTCCACCCCTCACATTCCGCAGCTATGCCTGCCACCACAGCAGAAACATTATCGCTGGTCACACGAAACGTTTCCGTCGCACCTCTTGTCCTTCTCTCCGCAGCAGATCATTATGGACGGCAAGCAAAAGGCACAAGGAAACGGGTCGTCGGCGTACTATTAGGGCAGAATGATGGGAAGAACGTGCGGGTATCCAACAGCTTTGCTGGTGCGTCTAGATTCCTCACATGCACCCTTCACTCATCTACCTAATCACCAAGGCAACTTTCCCCGGAGCTATAACAACTTCTAACATCTTATACAGTACCGTTCGAGGAAGATGAAAAGGACCCGTCGGTGTGGTTTCTAGACCACAACTACGTAGAATCGATGAACGACATGTTCAAGAAGGTGAACGCGCGCGAGAAGCTCATCGGATGGTATCACACGGGACCGAAGTTGCGGGCATCGGATCTGGAGATCAACGAGCTGTTCAAGCGATACACGCCGAACCCGCTGCTCGTCATCATCGACGTGCAGCCCAAGGAGGTCGGCGTGCCGACAGATGCGTATTTCGCTGTTGAGGAGATCAAGGATGTGAGTTCGCCGCTATCAGCCCATGCGTTTCCATTCCCTTCTCCCGACGCACGGACACGGCGGCCTGCGATTACGCACTGCGCATACGCAATCTACTTTAGAGGCGGAAGAACTAATTCCGGATTTGTGACTCTATAGGACGGCACGACGACGTCCAAAACCTTTGTGCACACGCCCTCGATAATCGAAGCCGAAGAAGCCGAGGAAATCGGCGTGGAGCACTTGCTGCGTGACATCCGCGATGTGGCTGTGGGCACGCTGTCCACGCGCATAACGTCGCAGTTGCAGTCGCTGCAGGGCTTGCACCTGCGGCTGCGCGACATCGGCCAGTACCTGCAGAAGGTGCTTGACGGCGAGCTGCCCGTCAACCACGCCATCCTCGGCAACCTGCAGGATGTCTTCAATCTGCTGCCCAACCTGTCGACGCCGAAGCCCGTGCCGGTGGGGGGCGCGACGAACGGTGTGGGGCCTGCGGCGGGTGCGGCAAGCGCGGCGGATAATTCGGAGCTCGCGCGGGCTATGAGTATTAAGACGAATGATCAGTTGATGGCAATTTATATGTCTAGCTTGATTAGGGCGATCACGGCATTCCATGATCTGATTGAGAATAAGATTCAGAATCGGCAGCAGGCGGAGGAGAAGGAGGGAAAGGTCAAGGAGAAGGAAGAGGTGAAAGAAGGCGAGAAGAAGGAGAAGGCGAACGGGGCAGGCAATGGTGAGGCGAAGGAAGGGGAAAAGGGAAAGGAGGCGGATAAGAAAAAGGGATGAGAGAATTAGAAAAATAGAATGGGGGAATGACTGAGAAAGCTTGGTTAGGGGGAAGGGCGGGTGCATAGGAGTGTAATATATGACACTTTTGGCGCTGGGCGGATAGGACATCGATCTGGTTGTCTAGTCGACTTGGTCTGCATTCTACATGCGCCGTCAATGGCATGATATAGATTAAACCGAACTGCATGCGTCTCTCTCGTGCATTCAGCTCCCCCCTCTCCCCTCACACCTGAGATCTAATCAATCCCCCCACCCAGCCGCCCACCCCGCCGCCTCCTCAACACTGACATCCCGCTCCTCTATAAAGCCCTTGAACAGCTCACACCATTCCCCGAGCACGCACGCCAGCAGATGCTTGCACACGGGCGGCGTGCCCCCTCCCAGCCCCACTCCGCCAAACTTCCACCCCGCCCCAATATCCCGCTCCTGCTCCTCATCGAGCGCCGCCTCCGCCTCCCCCTCCATCCCCACCACGCTCGCCGGAAACGCCGCAAACGCAAACGCCGGACACGAGCAATTCCAGGCCCGCAACCGCACCTCATAGCTACTCGTCGCATCGATCGAGGTCCCGTACCGCGAGGTGCGCCGCTGCGCCGAGCGCACGTAGTAGACATACGGGCCAGCATCAACTGGCGCAGACCCGCATGCAAGCTCCGGGTTACGAGGCACCGCCCCGCGAGGCCGCGGCGCCGCATCCTCGCCCGCGACTCCTTCCACGCCCGCATCCCCCGCCGTCTCTGCATCCTGCGCCGGCGCGCCGGCCGTGCGGATTAGGCCGCTGACATGGCTGTTTAGGGATGCGTTTGCGTCCTGCGAGGCTGTGCGCGCGATGCTCGGCGCTGCGTCGGCGTTGCTGCGCTGCTCGGACGGCGATGTTGCGCGAAGGGCCGGCGCGGTGCTGGTGCTGGTGCTGGTGCTGGCGGTGGCTTTGGAGCCCGGCGCCGCGCTGACGTCGCTGCGGGACGCGCGGGTGTGGATCCGGAGGCGCGTCACAAGGTGGCGGTCGAGCAGGTCAAGCGCGGGTAGGAGTTCGTGCGGGAACAGGACGTGTAGTGTGAGCAGGAGGTTTTTGGAGGATTGAGGGAGGGTTGCGAGAGGATTCGAGGTGGTGGTGATGTTGGCGGGCTGTGGTGGTGGGAGAGCATTTACGAGGGTTGTTAGGAGGGTGCGCGGGTCCGGGAGAGGGTGTGGAGGTGGCATTGCTGTGGAGGTGTGGCGGGCATCCTGAGGTGGGCGAGTTGGGTGGGATGGAGCAACTCTCTCCCTTCTAGAGTGAGTCGTGATGGTGTTCGAAATGCGTGCACACGTGATCCCGATCTATGGGCCCACAAGCGATCGCTTTTGGGTGTGGTACTAATTAGGAGGGCGTATTGGAGGGTTCACGGGGTTCACGGGGTTCACGGGGTCTGTAGTTGGCATTATGGAATTGGACATGTGCCATTGCTGGCGCGGAGTTCTCCGCTCCCCGGCTTCTCCAAGCGTACACGCGCACTGTCCCTAAGGCTCTCTTGCAACATCCACCATATTCGGCCCATCTCGTGTCTTTTCCATTAAACTAAAGGAGCAATTCCTTCCGTTAAGTAGCATTGGCATGCATTGATACTTGGTCCGCTTTGTCCAGCGCAGAATGACACATATTACAGAGGCTCTCAACTGCAACAGTCTCTCGTCCGGTGTGCTGACCGGACGGCGTGGTGGATGCCTGTCGGGCGGTCGGGGTCGCGTCTCGAGCCAGACGCCGTTGACGACGTGGTTGCGGTTGGCGTAATTGCAGGAGGCCCTGCGGCTGCTATTCCTGTCGCGGGATTCAAGAGTGCATGAAGCCAACTGTTGGACGACAGGCTGAGAAGCGTGGCAGGATGCAGGGACCCCGAGGGCGCACCACAACACCCCCAGGAACCTGGGAGAAGTCAGGGCAGCAAACCACGGGGGGTAGCAGGCGACATTGGCCTATCGGGATGGTCAATCATGTGCGGCCCGGAAACGCAGATCGCTGCTGGTGTCGTGCATTATCTGGCCAGTCCGGCCTGGACGCTCGCGGCCAAACAAACGGGCGAGGGTGTTCTCGATTCAAAGTGCTGTTAATGCGTCAATAGTGGAGTCAAGCGACCATGGAGGGCTAGAACAAGTAGCGTAGGCGGGAGCTGATGGACCTCATTGCAAATTGGAGGATCATCGTCCCCGGCCTGTGGTCGAGGCCCAATTGCGGGCATCGACGATTGAAATTGGCCGACTGACGGCTGCCGTCGGCTTGAGTGCGCAGACCCGCAGCCAAAAACACCAGAGGCAGGCGGGCAGACAGGTGGGACTCCGTCTCGGTGGCCAAATGGGGAGCGGGCACGATGCCCTATGTGTTCGCGAGCAAGGCCGCCCATCGCAGCCCATGTAGCCCATCGTAGGCGCTCTGTCCGCCTCAAAATAACCTTAAACCCCACACTTGTCGTAATCGTCGCCATCGATAACTTCCGATAAGGATAAGCCCCAGACTCCGAAACTGGTCATAGGAGGCATGACCTCTCCTCCTCCCTCCATATCCCCCCATATCCCTCCATATCCTGCCCTACCCCTCCACAGCCATACAACCATCCCCATAATGGTGTGACCCGAGCATCTCGTGAGGCCTTCAGCTGCTCCATTGGGTCAGGGCGTGAACCGCGCCTGTCAGACACTGCCCGTGGGGGCTGCTGCTTGTCTCAAGGCTCAGCTGAGGCAGCCCCATCTTTCACATGCGACACACACTCGCCTTCTCGCTGAGCGCTGTAGAATTTTGCCCATAGGGCACGGGAACCACCAACGCCAAAGACTCGTCAGATGGCATGTCGGCGTGTCATGGGCAATATCTGTAATATCTGCAATTGCTGTAATTGCTGTGACCGCTGTAATCTCTGATGCAATTGACCTGCAGGCCCCATCTGGTCTGCAGGCCGCCCGCTGCACGACATGTATTACTCGCCCAGCACCTAACGAGCCGGCGTCAATTGAAGCCGCGTGGCTGGTGGCCATGGGCAGTATGCTATAATAGGGCCCTCCCAGATCGGAAATCACAAGACCGCGTAGTGCCCCTCGTCGGACAAATGATGGAGCTGTTCGTGTTGCGAAATGGCGGCTTTTCGGACTTTAGCCCCAGACTTCGCCAGACACCACCCTTTTTTTGAAAACCCGCAATGTCCGGACTAGTGCTTGGTGAGCGGCATTTGCCAGGGAAGGCAGCAGTAATTGGGTAGGCACTGATTCAAGCGACGATTCGGAGACCGTCCGCGAAGGCACTCGCGACACGAAAGGGCCAAGTGGAGCCCATCAGAGCCCATCAATCGCCCCAGCAGCGGTCAGGCTTGCTCCCTGCGCTCCAGCAGATTCCCTCAGGACTGCAGGCGCAGAGGGAAGAAGGATGCATTGATGATGGCGACTGCGCTTGGCCTGGGCAGCAAACGAAGAACCGAGCAAACGAGCAACCTGGGTCCGGAGCTTATTGGCAGGTGGAGAGGGAATGGCATTAGGCGGGTACTGTACTTATGTGGGCAATGTGTGGTTGCCCATGGGCACTGCTGCGACACGTGTAACTACTGCCAGAGGGCCGTCCCGCTGGGCCAATTGAGGCGCGACAGCTGGGCGCGGCGTTGTGAGCAGTCACAACAGTGCAATTGTCGAAGTGCAGTGCCAATTGAAGGCCCAATTCGGCACGGCGCTGGGGGTTGGCTTTGGGGCAGCATTGGGGCAGCATTGTTCGGTGTTGGTGATGACGGGGTTTGGATGGATTTGGATGGATTGCGGTGGGTTTGGGGCGTGCCGGAGTGGGTGTAGTCTGGGTGCAGGCTGGGTTAGGCTGGGGGTGGGCGGGCTGGCTGCGCTGCACGGACGGATGCCCAGGTGTTTGGCGTGGGTGTGCGCCGCCTTGCCTCTTTGCGCAGGGTGACAAACAGGGAGCATATCGCGGAGAAACTGCTCAGCCCTGACTCACCACTCCTCTCTGACGGCCGCTTCGTTCGCAAGAAACAACGACCCAGCCTTGGTCTCCCTGGTGTGCCTCGCCGCTTGGAATTCCCCCATCGCCGCCCCATTGGCCCAATGGCCTCCGACTCTGCCACCGTCGGGCAGCCTTTCGCTAGCCTTCCACCTTCTTCCTGGCCACTGCCAATTCGTCAGCACACTCGGCCGTGGAGAGCGCGCGTAAGATATTGATGATGCCTGATACAGATCCTGCTGAGCTGTGCTGTCGCAGCTGCCCGCCCTTGCGGCGCTTCTTTGTCCCATTGAGCGCCGCCTAATTGTCTGCTATGAAACCAGTCATCTGCCTTTCTCTGTCATTCTTTGCTGCAGCCTGGTTCTTTGAAACACAGCCTCCTAACCCTACTGACCACCCTTCAAAAACCTGCCCTTGTCCCCCCTCTCCTTTTGGAACCTTTGGCTCTCTGTGCTACTCGCGCACACCAACTCAATTCAAAAGTCTGACTCCAGTCGCCATTGACTAATCGCACACGCTTCCACCCCGATCGGATGGTGTAAGCATTGTCCAGTCATTGGTACTTTCCACCGCGTTCCACGGTCACGCCCCATTATCACGCTCTGACAATAGCAAGACGTATATAACCTATTGTCTGCCTTGCCACAACACACCACTTCCTTTGCAATACCCCTCCGAATTACCTTCCAAATTCAACCCTGCTGCCTGAAGGCGGCCATTTATTTGCGACCTCAACCAATTCGACTTTCCGCTCCACCGCATCCACTGTAGACTCTACAATGACGTCTTCTTCACATACTCCGTCCAGCGACAACCGGCTCACCGTGTCCTCGCTCCTCTCACCACCGGAAATGAAGCGATCGGAGTCGTTCAGTTCCCCAATGGCACCCAGAATGGTGCGAACACCATTTTCCTCCTTCTCTTCTGATGTCTCGCGACCATCAATTGCCGACCGACTGTCATACCAGCCGGTACTGTCAGCAAATCGAGAGGCATACGCTTCGCCTCCAATCTCGCCGTTCGACCCACACTCACAGAAGGAGAACATTGACTGCAGCGAGGAGGTGGAGGTTAGGGATCCGCAGCTGTTCGTCCCCAGCGATGCAGGCACCTCAGTTTCTCCGGACGAACCCCTCTTCCCACCAGACCCAGTCGACCCGACTGCCGAAAACTTAATCAGGGAACATATGAGCTCGCCGCAATTTGCGAGCCTAGCAAGCAAACCTGCGCGAGAAGACTACCTCCTGGCAATCTCTCTAGTGTCGAACGTGGGAAAGAGCTACAGTCGCGATCCAGTTGCCTGGTTTCTACAGGAGCGCGAATTTGAGCAACGATATGGAAAGCCCAGCAGGGTGCAGAAGCGACCAATGTTGAAGAAACTCGCCCCTGCGCCATCGTCAGGCCCAAAGAAACAGAAGATTGCGCTTCCTCGTCTACCTCGCACTCCTCGACCTGTAAAGCGAACCCCACAGGCTCGCGTCTATGACTCATTCGATCAATTCCTTCCAGCCTCATCTCCCAAGCCCGCAAGGCTACCAACCAACCGCGACGACACCGACTACAACGCATTGTCAGACTACTCACCGCCCGTCGACCTGCCAAAAGGCAACAGCAAGGCGCTCAAGGCTGACTGGAAGGGTCAAATGCTTGATCTCTCCAACGACCCTGACAGACATCTTCTTCATGAGGCTGAAGTCAATCTCGCCGCCACCCTTCGCCTCTCTTGTGCCACATACCTATGCAGTAAGCGAAGGATCTTCCAGGCTCGCATCGAAGCCCTTCGCATTGGCAAAGAGTTCCGAAAGACCGATGCTCAGCAAGCCTGTAAGATCGATGTTAACAAGGCCAGCAAGCTCTGGTCTGCCTATGAGAAGGTCGGTTGGTTTAGGAAAGAGTACTTTGAGAAATATATCTAAGTAAATTGTAACTTTTTATTTTCCGAGCATGTCCGGTCATGCATCTCGTTAGACTGATGCAGCCTCGGCGATCACTCGCTTTCACGACTTTTCCTTGATTATTCACTGCATATACATGAACGAGGGTGTTTACCGGAATTTTTTTTCGGATCAATTTGGTACTCATGTCTGGGAAGGGAGGAGACCAGGCCTTCCCCGATACATCTACGTGTTATGACTGGCGCTTTTGCTTTTCTGGACGATGGACACTCATGCATGAGCTCATAACGACCATGGCTCTGGTTACGGTGGCGTTTTGTATCTCTCTTTGTTGGCGTCCGTTTGCCTCCTTTGATTTCTGATACCCACACTCTATCCACCAATGCTTCCATGTAAGCATTTCTTTTTAGTATAGGACCTGCAGAATGTAGCCTTTCACGTTGAGCATCCGGGTCTAGATCCCGATCGCTAGGCTTAGAACAAAGAATGATGTTCTGACGAGGCTCAAATTCCTCGTGTTGATTATCCACATTATTTCTCTATGCGAGGTGGCTCATACCGTGTTTTGGTTGTAACGTACTCTATAGAATTAGATATATCAAATGAATTGATCTAACTCCGGATCTTACTGCGGCGATTAGTGTGGGATTGACGCTGTGGCTTTGATGGCATGTCAGCAACTAAAATTGGACATGGCTGAGACCCTAGTCAACTTCAAACGCTGCATACAACTGCATCACCAACGCCAGACACCACCAAACCAAACTTTTCACAGTCGAATGCGCGGATCTGCGCGGATTTGACAAAATGTCACAAACCCAAGCAGTGCAGCAGTCGGATTCGATAGAAGCCCAGGATCCACGTGCTGAGGATAAGAAGAAGACGAAGAGCAGGAGGCCCGCAAGTGCGCGATACCACTCTTAATCCCCGAAGCGACAGAACCCATACTAACTGCTCTGAAGATACTGCATTCCGGCAGCAGCGTCTCAAAGCCTGGCAGTAAGTATATACCATACCGTACTTCAAAGCATCGCAAACGGAGAGCCTAAAGCTAACTACGAGTCCTCAGGCCTATCCTAACCCCGAAAACCGTGCTGCCTCTCTTCTTCGTCATCGGCATCCTATTTGCGCCTATAGGAGGACTTTTAATATGGGCCAGCTCACAGGTTCGTTGACTACCTAGATATTATCCTTCGTCCGGTCCAAATGGTGGGCAGAATGCTTATACATGGAGGCGCTATTAGGTTCAAGAGATCGCTATAGACTATACGGATTGCTACACCAAATCACCGAATACAACGGCCAATGTTAACACAACTGAAGCAAGCGGAGATCTTGCCCAAATACCTTCCGATCGAGTTACAGCTCATTTCAAAACCGCCACTGCTTCAACTCAAGCTCCTAGATGGGGTCATGCTGACGAGAACTACACCTATTCTTCGCAAGTTACACGATTGACACATGTTTGCATAGTGGAGTTCACAATCCCGAACGAAATTAAACCTCCCATCCTGTTCTACTATCGTCTTACAAATTTCTACCAAAATCACCGCCGATATGTCAAGTCCCTGGATACCAATCAGTTAAAGGGAGATGCACAAAGCGCATCGCAGATCAATTCTGGAGATTGTGAACCTCTCAAGCTGGACCCAGTCACCAAGAAGCCTTACTATCCTTGCGGTTTAATCGCGAATTCCATATTCAACGATACCTTTGACAATCTGACTGCTCTCAACCCATCCTCTGGCACGGCAAAGACGTACAACATGACACAAAACGGTATTTCTTGGAGTAGCGAAGCCGACCTCTATGGGAAAACTAAGTACACGGCGGACCAGGTTGTGCCGCCGCCGAATTGGCACGATAAATATCCGGATGGCTATACCGACGAGCGAGGCTTACCGAATTTACATACGGATGAGGCTTTCCAGGTTTGGATGAGAACAGCTGGCCTACCTACTTTCAGTAAACTTGCAATGAGGAATGATCACGATGCCATGCCGGCCGGAACTTATAGGGTCAAGATATGGGACAGTATGCTACACTTTTATTACTATGGAAATGCAGCCGGCTAATGGGTTTCTAGATTTCTTTGTCTCTCAATTTGGTGGCACGAAATCTATCCTCCTTTCCACGAGGACGGTCATGGGTGGAAAGAACCCATTCCTAGGCATTGCTTATATTGTCGTCGGAGGTATCTGTATATTACTGGGTGCACTATTCACGGCTACCCACCTTATCAAACCAAGGTAAGCCTATTTGAGCCGCTAACAAAGGATATGTTCACTGACTTCTTTCACCCAGAAAACTTGGTGACCATACATATCTTACCTGGAATAACGAACAGCCCAGTACTGCAACTGCAACCGGGCGAAGCATTGGACCGGGCGGCCCGGCATGATTATGACGGCATCCTCTGATGAGGATAGGGCGGGAGTTCATTCTTTTATTTACTTGAATTACACCGGTTTCCAGGGTTTGGGTGTTGTACTGTACTATGGAGTTCAGGATTCTTCTGCGCAAATATGAGACAAATTTTCCTATTCTTAGTTCCCTTGTTTTGAGAGTCTAGGTGCTTACAAGTGTTTCAACAGCTTCTCGACCATCCGACCATGCTGTGACTTTCGCTAATACCTCTTTGTGGACGCAGGACCATGAGACATTATGAAGAAGGAGAACTGTTTGCAGCTAACCCAGACGGTCCAGAGAGCGCCACTGTCAACCTTCCAGAAGTTTTCCCAAATATGTCTGGATCTCCTTCTAGAGGTTTAGGAATCCAGACCACAATGATAGTGAAGATATAAACCGGATATCCCTTGCCAGACTGCGGAAATCAGCACTCACAAGCTTTCAGACGCCTTCAGATGCCAGCTTCAATATACGCAGTGCCCAAAGAGTACTATATTGGAACTAACACACATTCTTCCAAGCCTACTCTCTCCCTGCAAGCATGTACAAGCCACTTCTCCTTGCCTCGCTCAGCCTCCTGGCTAGCGCAACCGACTACAAGCACTTCGACTGCGGGACCGACTCATCAGCCGCAACCAAAGACTTCCTGCACATGGTCCAATCCCTCCACAGCAACACGTCCCACGGCTCGCCCGCCGCGCGCGCCGCCTCTCTTCTCGCCCGCGACGCCGGCCCCATCACCGTCCCGGCCATCTTCCACATCGTGACCTCGACGGCCAAGAAAAACGACATCACGCCGCAGATGGCGCAAGACCAGATGCACGCGCTCAACGGAGCCTACAACGCCTACAACATCCGATTCTCGCTCGCCAACCTGACCTGGACAATCAACGACGCATGGGCCCTTGGCGCCACCGACGCCGACGACCTCGCGATGAAACAGGCGCTGCGCCAGAGCACCTACGCGACCCTGAACATCTACTTCCAGACGGACCTGGCGGGCAGCATCCTGGGGAAGTGCACGCTGCCATCGAGCATCGGCGTCGGCGTCGGCGTCGGCAGCGGCGGCAGGGGGCCCGTCCCGGCGTCCGTCTACGCCAACGACGGGTGCAACGTCCAGGCCGGCACGATGCCCAACGGGGCCGTGGCGGGGTACAACGAGGGCAAGACGGCGGTGCACGAGACGGGCCACTGGCTCGGGCTGCTGCACGTCTTCGAGGGCAACAGCTGCGATGGCGAGGGCGACTTCATCGCCGATACGCCTCAGCAGAGCGCCAGCACCGATGGGTGTCCGACCAGCCCGCCCAAGGATAGCTGTCCGCGGGTTGCCGGGCTGGATGCGGTGCACAATTATATGGATTATAGCGCCGATGCGTGTTATACCGTGTTTACGGCATTGCAGCAGGCGCGGATGGCGAGTATGTGGGGAATGTATCGGGAGGGGAAGTAGGGGGCTGGTTAGGTTAGCGTTGAGGGGTTTTCGGTCGAGCTGTTTTTGTATATCCTGCGTCTTTGTGGGGGAGGGGTGCACATATGGGTTTCCAGTCTTGACGTCACGAGTCTTGGTCTAAAGCGTATATGTCTCATTTCAAAACTATCAAAACGGCCCTGTTTCTCTTGGTTTACGTGACTCAGGCAGGGTAGGCAGGGTGGTTTGTTTACTACTACGGTTTTAGTCTGTCACTCCTATTCTCAACAGCGGACGGAGTATTGGGGTAGGGCTAATCTTTTGACAGTCGGCGAGAATGGATCTGCGCGTCCCACAGCACACCCACTCCACGCTTTAATTGTCTGATCCTGCTACGTTGGACAATAGTATTGCCTTCGCATGCCATAGGATCTACATTCCTGAGATAGCCCTAGCGCGCGCATTCCGCGTCTGGGGAAATGCATGCGATTTTGGCGCCATTTGAACGGTGGAGTGACGCGCTGTGCAGCGTGTGAGTTTGTCTAACCCCCTTAAAAATATTCCGCATTACCCGTTGCCCTCATGGCTCTATCCTTCCCTAAGTCCACCCGATCGCTATTCACTGTCGCAGTCTCGGATCCAGCCAGCGCACAATCTCAACCCAACACCGTGGAATAAAGACTATGAGTCTAGCCATGCAGCACTGAGACAAACCATGGCCTGGACAGCTCTACGTAGAGGTCGCAGTGCTCGGCTGCTCTTCCCTTGATCCACGCTGCTGGTGCCGTTGGGGGACAAAAAATGACGAAACCGGTAGAAAAAATATCTCGATACGGCAGAACCAGCAGCATAATCATCCTTGTTTCTTCTTATCCGAGTCAGGAGTACCGATAAAGCCAGCTTGAAACATGCGACATTATGCAACGGGAAGCTCGCCATGGGACCGGAGTCGAGCAGCTCGAACCCAGACGTACCGCGTCGCAGGACCACAGTAACGCGACTCGTAGACGCCGCAAGAGAGCACCACGATGAAACCCTCGTCTTGGAACGAAGCGAAAACTCTGCCCTGATTCTCCTCTTCTGTATCTCCAAATGCGCTGCGACCCCGCTTCCCCCTCCGACCTCACCTACCTCCTCGTCCTAATCAAAGCGCGCCCGACGAGCTACGACATCGCCGCTCTTTCTGGGACGCCTCCAGAGCTTTCGATCGGGCCGACCTAATACCCTATTTGAACGTCAGTCGATCGTACGTTGTCGCAGCCAAATCGAATTAGTCACCCGTCAGACATCTTCGACCGGCAGTCAAAGATACATCAGCGCAGGCAGACAGGTACCAGGCCTGATTAGGAAATCTGTATACGGTCAATCAACGTTTTGGAGCCCCCGCGAGAGCCTCTTCCCTTGACTGCCCCCCTCCTTAATCGATCGATTGCCGCCCGTCTCGACGCCCACGGATTACGTTCAAATGTTGGAAGAATTATCATGCCTTGTGATCTGCGTGCTACCAAATCCCCTAATAGGGTATAGCTTCCCCATATCGACCACAACCCGTAAGGTACTTAAACTTCCTTAACCTCATCGTGTTACACCTCTCCCCTACCAGATATCCCACAAATTTTCTTCTTCCTTACACCGCCTGGAACCCCTAGCTCTTTTTATTATGGAACTTAGCAAAGCTTCTAAGCCGCATAAAGCTTTTAAGTTGCCTGACACTCTAAGCAAACCACCTCTTCCAACTTTTTATCTAACTATAAGAGCTTTAACCTGCCTATATACTAAAAGGGACACTATCTAACCGTCTAATAGTGTAAAGATATCCATATCATTGGATACAGGCGAGTTCCCCTTGGTTAAGACGATAATGTTCTAACACTTACCCAAAATACTCTAAACACCGCCATCGACGCTGCGGTATTAGACTAAACTGGAGAGCCCGCGGCATTTAGGAACCTATTGGGCCTATAGCTTCTTAAGGAAAGGGATAGCTTGGGTTTAAGACTAGATCGGATGGAGGCACAGCTTATTGCATAAAATAAAGAGATTGCGGTAAATAAGAAAGAGATAGGGGCATACAAGGAAAAGTTCGCAGAGCTAGAGAGAGGGATTGCTGCACAGGAGGAAGAGGTTGCGCGTCTTAAGTTAGAGAATATGATACTTTAGGAGGGGGCGGGTTACTCTAAGAGGCGCATTTAATTTCTCTGCGCGAATAGCAAGGAATATATCTAGACGCGTTACGAGTTAACTAGAACAATCTTTCCTACAGACATAGATACGGAGCTTTAATGGAGTCTTACACGGAGTCGTACACGGAGCCTACGGATACAGAACCTCAATCGGGCGTGCAGCTAAAGACACCTTGAATTAAGCTAGGGCGTATTAGTAGCGTAGGGGGGGCCAGGAACTTTTTACCGTTGCTCTGATTTTGGTATTCGCGCACGGGCCTACTCCTCTGCTCGCCAAACGGGTTAAGGTATAGGTTCTTTTACTCCCGCACTTGCACTACGTCAACTATACACTGTGCTCTCATCCCAAGCAAATCCTCCATAAAAACTCCGTGTACGCGCGCAGCCTTTCCGACACCCAACACAACTCAAAAACCAAAAAACCAAAACATCCCGCACTTAGTGCGCATCCAAAAGCGCACGCTGTTCAGCCGCACGAATATCGACAGGGTACCAGAATCACGAGCTGAGTGACTCAGCGGGCGCTCAGCCGAGCCTCCGATCCCAAAAAATCTCCTATAGGCTCCAGACCTTCTAGCGAAACGTTTTGTTGATGTGGTTTAGCGCGATAGTAAAAGTTTGGTGGCAAGTCTGGTAGCTAGGTACAAAATTTTCGTTGGGGTAACATGAATGGGTCAGACGCCCCCCCTGCTAGTAAAGTACATAAATAACCTGGTCCCGCTATACCACTTTGGACTTGCTTGTTTTTTAACCTGTACTAGCATGGGGGTGTCTGACGCATTGGTGTTACCACCTTGTAGGCTCCAGACCTTCCAACGAAAGGTTTTGTTGGTATTGTGAGGTTGCTTTCTTAGTATCCTTTAACACGTTAATTCGGGCCCTTAGGTTATCGATAAAGATTGACCAATTAGATTAGCTAAATTTGGTGCCCGTACTTAGGAATATGAGGCTGCTATATATGTTTAAATCCTTCTAGTAGTCTTTAATAGCTGGCTCTATAGTAATTCCTATATAAATAAGCATTCCGAAGTACGCGTAGAGCATATATTGGCTGCTATGTGTATAGGTATCCTGCTTCCTTATCTAGCGGATAAAGCTCCGCGGGCTTATTTACCTACAACCACTAGGCCCAAATTAATCGTCTCCAACATTGCGTTAATATCCTTACTATAGATGCTGAAAGATATTACGGTATTAGGTATAGATTTATTAATGTCTATTACTAAGATATCTAGAAGGACGCTACTAAGGAAATACGTGCTAGAATTAAGAATAATAATAAAAGAGCCCATAAGGGTGATGTGGTTGTTGATGTACAACTTTATACCACCGGCCGACGATTTAATGAGTTTGCTTTAGTTGATCTTTACGGACTGGATTCCACTTAAATCTTGCTTCTTAGTAAGTTTCTAACTTCCTAAGTTTATATAGTTGCAAGCTAATGCTCTATAGCCGGCGTCTATGGCTACTCTAGTATCATTAATACCCTCGATGCTGGCGCAACCTGGAGGAATAAAGGGCCAGCTAATATCCCAACAGATGTGGCTGTTACCTTTTAGGCATTTACCGCAAAGCTTGGAGCGAACCCTAACTAGTGTTACGGACGCTTTAAGTACGATGTTACGACTACTTGGGGAAGAGTCGCAGGAAGCTAGTTGGTTGATACAGGTACGGTCCAGGATGGATCTGGTGGAACCATGTAATGAGGAATAGTAAGCGAGTCACATAATGTTATACGCGGTGTACAGAGTATACGCAGTGTACGTCTATATATAATACGTATAATACGTACCTCACGTACAAGAGAGGATTTCTTAGGAGTATGGTTATATATTTAAAGGACCTTAGTCCCTACTATAGATAGTTCTCTCCTTGTAGTAAATCTTAGAATACAATTAGAGTTAATCTATTAGGCAACTACTCTACCAGTTATTATTACGTTGTTATTTTGTTCTTACCTATATACCCAGCCTAATAATAGAACCTACTGTAGTTCCTACTATAAGGTTCCGTTACACATTCACTACTAAGGTTATAGTATTAAACAGGATTAAATAACATGCCACCCAGAGCACCAGTTATAACGGCGTCAACGGCAGCTATAACCTTAGGGCTAGGTGATACTAGTATGGATAATAGGGATTCTTAAGTGGTTACGTAAGGTTAGTTATAGGAAATGGTTAATCACTTATAAGATAATAATAGGATACTTAAAGAATATATTAGTGGAATTAGAGTAGTAAAGATCAAGCTACCTTTAATTAAACAATTCTTAGGAGAGAAGTTAAAGCTTAAGGGATTTCTTATATAGATGCACTTTAAGGTAGTACAGGAAGGAGCGAAGTTAGTAATATTGTTAAATTAAGTAGCCTATGCAGGATTATTCCTAATAGGGAGGGTACTTAAGTGGTTTAAGCCGTATCTTATAGAAATATAGGCTAATAGTATAACAACTACTAACCAGGACGTATGGTATATATTTGCCAGTTAGAACGGGTTTGCGGAATAACTAACGCAGATATTTAGAGACCCGGAGGCTATAACCATAGTAGAACAAAAGCTTTAGAACTTAGTATAACGTACTTTAATAATTAAGTATATAACACAGTTTTAAACACTAGCTATATAGGTTAAGTGGAATAATAGGGCGCTTATAGTATAGTATAAATAGGGACTTAAGGCTAAAGTCTAGGACGTAATTATCCTAATGGAAGATGCGGATACTCTAAGAGAGTTAATAGATTAGTTAATAAAGATTAATAATAGGATCTACTAAAGGGAACAAGCTAAGAGAGG
>Ga0307507_10003168_pt1 | contig 32652 bp, 3 predicted proteins | sample 7_EM_MG_FD_207223 | JGI IMG/M metagenome (GOLD analysis project Ga0307507, IMG submission 207223) | Populus trichocarpa ectomycorrhiza microbial communities from riparian zone in the Pacific Northwest, United States - 7_EM | ecosystem: Host-associated > Plants > Roots > Unclassified | place... | reverse complement strand
TGGAAATTAAAATAACCTACGTCCCTTTATAACTAAGCTCCGCCTTAAACTTTTAATAAACTATAACCGATACCCTACCAAAGCTAGCAAGATTAGCTATGGGATATCTTAATTAAATAAAGACGCTGCACAAACTATAGACCCATTCTTCTATAATGGTACCTTCGTTAATTTTAAAATCTTTATCTCTTTATTAGAACGAACATATAATAACGCCAGCTATAAATACACCGCTATTACTAAACTTAAAAACCTATAATAACGGAATTAAGACTTTACTAGCTTCTTTTCAGAATTTTTAGGCCTTATTAGCAAACTAGATTAGAATAAAGCCGCTAAAGTTGCTGCTCTTTAATAAGCTATTTTAGATAAAATTAGAGCATAGTTAGTAGGTAGGAAACTGCTAAAGGACCTACCCAAATTTGCTACAATATGTTAATGAATTAATAAGGACCTTTAATATAACAAATAAACTTGTTCTCTAAAGCCAACCACGCCTCGTGTTTAAGACTTTATAAAACCGATATATACCCTAAAGCGCGACCCTTCTCTAAAACCTACGCACGACCCTATGGACCTCGACGCTACGCGATTCTATACACCCTTAGGAACTAATGAACAAAGGACTTAAGCCACAAATGGAGAATGTTTTAGATGTGGCAGAAAAGGATATATCTAAAGGAATTGCCGAACTTACCTTTTTAAAAAAGTCCGCTGTAGTTCCTCCTGGTCTTTAAATCGCACCCACTCCTTAAATTGCACTTATTCTTTAAGCCGTACTTACTCCTTAACTTATATTTGTTCTATAAATCATACCTAGTTATTATAAAGTATCTTACACTTAGCTAACTTGGAAAACAAATCGTCCTAAGGTTAAGTTACGCCTTAGGATAAGAAGTGGAAGAGTATAAATATCTAGGCTCTTCCAGCGCTAATACACAACACAACTCCCTTAATATACTTGGCAAAATTCAAATACTTAGAAAGTAGAAGGAAGTATAAATTCTTATAGACAGCGGAGCTACTAGCATAGGCTTTATTAATATAAACTACACAAAAACCCAACGCCTAAATTTAAAGAAACTTAATAAGCCCTAAGGCCTACGAGGCTTTAACGGCAAACCCTTAATATATAGCGAATTAACGCACTACGCTCTTATAAAAATGTAGATAGGTAAACACCTTAAATACATTTCCCTATTTATAACACCCCTAAAGTAATATAAAATAATACTTAGACATAGATAGCTAAAACAGTACAACCCTTTAATTAGCTGGGTTAAAGAAATACTAAAATTCCGTATAACCTATTGCTGAAGTTATTATTTAAAACACCACCTGCCCTATAAATATGTATAAGACTATTCGAATTTAATATAATACAAATTGCCTTTACTATAAACCTTAAACCAATATAACAAAACTATAACTGCTAATCGCAGTAAAGAATGCGAAGATGATATATTAAAACCCCTTGAAATTCGTATAATATAAGCCGCACCTTTTATTTTGTTAGCAAGAAAACGAGACCACGAAATCTTTGCTGTAACAATAGAAGATATTAAGAAGGCGCTAAAACCAAAGTAGTATATTAACCCTTAACCTCTTATACCCAAGAAGTACCACGATCTAATTAATGAGTTTAAAAAATGATTTACAGACCAGCTACCCCCGTATTAGGATAAACACGATTTTAAGATAGAACTTAAACCTAGTATAACACCAAAGTTCAGTCCACTATACGGTATATCACAAGAAGAATTACTTGTAATATAACAATACCTTAACAAGCATCTAGAAAAAGGATTTATTCGCCCTAGTTAATCTCTATTTGCCTTACCCATATTATTCATTAAAAAGCTAGGAGGAGGCTTAAAATTCTATATTAATTACTAAGCCCTAAACGCAATTATAATTTAAAACTAATATCCAATCCCCTTAATCTAAGAGACGCTTAACCGCCTAGCAAAGGCACAATATTTTATAAAGCTTAATATAGTCGCTGCCTTTAATCGAATTCGCATCTAAGAAGGAGATAAGAAGTATATAGCCTTTTATATACAATAGGGACTCTTTAAATACCTAGTAATACCATTTGGTGTAAAGAACGGTCCCAGTACATTTTAGCAATATATTAATAATACGCTTCGTGAATTCCTTAATGTATTTATTACCGCGTATATTAATAATATCCTAATTTACTTGTCTTTGCTTTCTAAGCATTAAAAACACATCCAAATAGTCCTTAAACGTTTGCAAGATACAGGTTTATAATGCGATATTAAGAAATGCAAGTTTTATATATCCAAAGTTATATACCTAGGCCTAATTATATCCCATAACGGAATTAAAATGGACCCTAAAAAGGTCGCTGCGATTATAAACTAGGGAAGCCCTAGTAACGTATAAGACATTTAAGAATTTCTAAAATTCGCAAATTTCTACCGCCGATTTATTAACCAGTTCTTAAAAATTGCCCAACTATTAGTAAACCTAATAAGAAAGAATATAAAATTTAAATAGACTGCTAGATATAAACAAGCTTTTAATAACTTAAAATAACGCTTTATAACTACTCTAATTCTTACCCACTTTAACCCTAACCTTAAATGTGTTATCAAAATAGACTTATCTAATTATGCCCTAGGGGGAGTGTTATCGCAATATAATAAGGACGGTAAGCTATATCTAGTAGCCTTTCTCTCTTAAAAGCTCGCCCCTGCCGAATTGAACTACAAGATATACAATAAGGAACTACTTATAATTATTAGATACTTTAAACAATGGCGTCTAGAACTTAAAGGATTATTGTTTCCAATACGCGTATTAACGGACTATAAAAACCTACAGTACTTTATAACTATAAAGCAGTTAACGCAGCGCCAAATTCATTAGGCCAAATACCTCTTATAATTTAACTTTAAGATTATATACTAACTGGGCAAACTTAATTAGAAGCCTAATATATTAATATAATAATCACAAGATTTACCTATAAACGCCTTAGATAAATGGATTATAAATTAATTACAGATCTTATTGCCCCCTAAACGCTTTAAGAAACTACGTCCTATATTCCTAGATATAGAACTTAATAGAAACAAATTAGAAATTAATAAATAGGAAATAGAAATTAATAAGCTAATAGAATATAAATATAAGAACAACGCATAGATAGCAGATATAATAAAAGCAATTCAAACAGGAAAATAATAGTATAAAGATATTATACTCGCTAAATGCGAAATTCGTAACAATCGACTATACTATTAACAGAAGATAGTAGTTCCGAATTCCAAACCCTTATAATTTAAGATACTCGAATTCGTATACGATTCCCCTATAGTAGGACATCCTAGCCGTGCGAAGACTTATGAGATTATTTAACGAGTATACTACTAGCCTACGATGCACAACTATATACGAAAATACGTTCAAGCCTACAGAACGTACGTGCGTAGGAAGACCTCTTATATAAAGAAGTAAGGAGTACTTTAACCGTTACCAATTCCAATGCAAAGATGGCGAGATATCTCAATTAACTTCATAGTCGACTTGCCTAACAGTAACAGGTTTACAAATGTTATAGTAGTTGTTAACCATCTTATAAAAATGCAATATATGATTCCTATAGACTCAATTAATACAATATCAGTAGCTGAGTGTTTTGTTAAGCATATCTTTAAGCTACACAGACTTCCTAATTTAATAATATCCAACTATAGAAGCTAGTTCGTTTTAGACTTCTGGCAAGCTTTATACAAACAATTAAGCATTTAAATATAACTCTTAACTACATTTTATCTGGAGATAGATAGTTAAACCAAAATTACAAATGCGATTATGGAACAATACCTATAAATATACTACTCCTACCTGCAAGATAACTGGGAAAAATGGCTGCCTTTGGCTGAGTTTACTGTAAACAATACAATAAACATATTAACAGGCATAACGCCGTTCTACGCAACCTACAGACAAGACCCCTAACTTAGATTCAAACCACAACCTAAAATCAACACAATAGGACCTATAATTAAACGGATTTAGTTAATTAACGCGCACAACTTTGCTAATTAAATAAAGCAGCTAACGGAACTATTACAAAGTAAATTAACGTACGCTTAAACGGTATAGGAATGGCATGCGAACAAAGGACAAGCCCCTACATAGGACTTTAAGGAAGGTAATATAGTTTACCTAAATATATAAAACCTAAAGACTTAACGGCCCTTAAAGAAACTTAATTAGAAGTTTACGGGCCTATACTAAATTAAGAAGAAATTAAGCCCATATGCTTATAAGCTCGAACTGCTAACTAAGATAAAAATATATCCAACATTTTACGTAAGCTTACTGTAACCCTTAAAAGACAAACCTATAACTTATAAAGTGCCGCCACCACCTCCCGTAATTGTTGATAACGGTAATGGTTCTTACTTTATTAACTTAATTAATAATATGCGATGGAAAATATAATCTAAACAATTTAAACTTCTTATTAAGTGGAAAGGATATAAAACATAAACCTAGGAGCTCTATAAGTAAGTTAAGACCAATACGCCTTCCCTAGTAAAAGAATTCCATAAGGACTATCCTTTACGGCCTACTCCGGCTAGATGGACACGATATAAAGGCAAACAACTACCACCTAACACAAATACATAAAATACAATAGCAGGAAACTTAAAATTAAAAAGAGCTTAAAGAATACCATAACGCTTGTAACACGGTTACATAACGCGCAAGATATTAAGGAACTTTAACTAGTGGTTAAAGTTGTCTAATTGGTTAGATTTGCCTTGCCAAGACCTACTACAAAGATGTTAGTTCGGCTTACCGCCTTTACTAAACTAATAGCGATTTTCCATCCCGGGGATGGAAAATCCTAATTGGTCTATTTAACAATTAAAACTAGTAAAACTCTACACCGCCACCTAACGTAAAATACAATATAATAAAATTGTATTATTTTAGACCTTTGGCTAAAGGGGGGGTACTATAACGGGACTAGCCTAGTTACAGTGGAAATGTCTTAATAAAACACTTAATAGATAGAACTTAAAGCTTTAACCAAATTCTGCCGAATTCTGCCAGCTTAATTAACTTCTGCTAAGTTCTACTAGATCAATTGAATACTACTAAAGTCCGTCCGCGTGCGTATGTGCGTACGTATCGACCAAGACCCCTAAACTGTTTAATTGCAAGATTCTCTTGTTATTCCTTTCTCTTCTTTATGTAATGTCTTGTTCCTAGCAAGAGCTATATACCCTCAGATTTAGATAGAATTTATATTATTCCTTCGAATCTTTCCCAAAGCCTCTTCGTGCCCTTACAAATATTCCCTTATTTATTATAGACCTTAGAAGCTATAATATAATCCTAGGAAGAAAATAGCTAGCCTATTTAGGCTTATAGCTTAATATACGGAATAAATAGCTTATTTGGCCTAAAACTACACCCCTAATACCTTCCTTTATAAAAGAAATTAGTATTATAATAGAGAACCTTATTTGGCGATAGATAAACACTATTACTAAGCCGACGCTATATATAGGGACTAGGCTTTTAAAAAGGACGTATAACTTAACCCGTAATAGATCCGTATACTACGCCGCCCCTAAACTACCTATACTATACTACCCTTACTAAAGATTAAAAAAGTTAGTAAAAAGCTAGTAGAGCTCCCTACAGGGAACTCAGGCCCTATATAGCTATAAAGAATAGTAAGGAGTATTAGACGCTATACTAAATATATAAACTAAAAGGATAATTTATAAAAAATAGAACGTAAGCTAAGAAAGATTATAACCCCTATATCGCAAAATACAGCCTAATAAAAGTCTATAAAGAAACTTATAGACCTCCCCCTAGTTAATATCTGCTATATTAATGCTATAGGATTCTACCGGAATTTAGTCTAACCTAATACTATTACCTTTACCACTAGCTTATATAAAATTAATTAAATAATTAAGGAAAAGGAAAGCGAGCTTAGTAGATAGGAAAGTGAGCTTATAAATAAGGAGCTGGTAGAACAGAAACTACCCTATTAATACTAGAAATTTAAGGATATATTCTTTAAGGTAGCGTCTAATATACTCCCGCCTTACTAACCGTATAACTATATATTTGAACAAGGTTTCGCAATGCAGTTGCACGCGACTACGTGAGCTAAGCGAGCTTAGGAAATCCACTAAATTCCACTTATAGAATAGGAGAATCAATCAAGCATTAATTAAATTAGTTATCCCTAATACTATTGCAATAGCGATACGTATTACCGGAAGTGGTACAAAACTCTAATCAGTGATCACAGATTAGGAGACATATTATCTATAAAGAGAGACGAGCTCGATCAGTCCCTGCTACAGGCCTCTACCAAACTCGTTTGCTAAGGAGCATCAGTTAACGTATATTTAAAAAGTCAACCCCTCTTCTTAAGAGGCCCTTAATTCTTTATATACAGCCTTTAGGTACTTAAAGAACCGACCCCTATCTAATAGGCCCTTAGTTTGCGTCCATTACGCACTCTAAAGGCGTTAGGTATTTAAGAAACCAATCCCTATTTAATAGGCCCTTAGTTTATGTCTACTACGCGTTTGGAACCTAAAACCAAACCTAATAAGGAGTATTAGTCCCTCTAAAAGACTTTAGGTACTTAAGAAACCAAACCTTTTAATAGGCCCTTAGTTCGCATCTACTACGCATTTAAACTCAAAAGTTAAGCATTCGCGTCCATTATGCATTCTTATTTAGAACCCAAAATCAAATCTAATAAGATAACAATTGATATATTAGACATTAGGGCATAGGTTAACGTAGGACAGAAAAAATGGGGCAAGGGTATTAACCTATAATCCAACAAAACCACTGCAGAGGATATTAATAAATTTATAAAGTTCAAGATTCTAGAATATAAAGCTTATAATTTTAAAGACAATAAACTATAGAAGGTCTATAAGGAAGACTTTAATAACTTTATACTATAAACCTTTAGGGATTGTAACTAATACGGTATCTAAAAGCTTTAAACGTTCCTATGGACTAATAGCGTATAGGTAAGAAAGTATAGGAATGCCATAGTCCCTAAATCGCTATTTAACACATTATAAGAAGGAGTTTCTATAGAATAGACTAAGCTTAAAATTAGGGAATATATGGCAACTAGAGGAGTGTTCAATTTAGGACGAATTAAATACCTTCTTAAGAACAACTTTACTAGCACTAGTACTATTAAAACCCTAATCTTAACCTTACTAACTATAAACCATACCCTACTTATAATACCACCCATAAACCCTATTCTACCCATAATACTACCTACACAACCTATCTTATTAGCATAATAAAATTAACCTTATATTAATCTGTCAATAATAATAGGACCATCCAAATAAAACTAAAGCTAGGGTTTTAGCAAGGAGTTAACAAACCTTACGAAGATATATATAGAAGATAACAAGTATAGTAGAGAAGATAATAATTTCGACTTTAAACTTACTATCTTCTATAACCTCTGTAGTAGAGATAACGTACCCTATAATGTTATGCGGCCTAGCACTTAACCACTACTATACCAACTTTAAAACGTCAGTCTAGCCCTTTTATTTAACTAAATCTGCAACGCTATATGTAATTATTTGAAGGGACCTAAGTACAGGTTAGTATACTAGGGCAATGGAACTTAATAACCTTAAGGTCTATAATAAGTAAAGGCGAGAATACTAGAAAATTAACCCTAGACTGCCTATAGTTGCTTATTAAAGAACTAAGACACCTCCAGTATGGTCTTAACCCAGATTTACGTAGTAATAAGTTCCTTTATAATAAACTTATTAACGCTTGCCAGGAGTTACCAGCTTATTAATATGCCTGCTTTAAACCTTTTAATAACCTAACTAGCCTAATTAATAACTTATAATCCTCTATTATAATATTTAAAAAGTTAAATAGTAAGAACCCCTAAGCCTTCTTTACTAACCGCCGCTATTATAGATAATATCCCCAATCACCTTATAGAACATAATTATCCTTATCTGGCCAATACGCATTATTAAAGAAGCGCTGCTTTGTCTGCTATAAGGAAGGTTACTAGTTATCTAAACACTTAAGAGAAGAACGCAATAAATTAAAGAAGAAGTTTAAGGACAGACTTAACCGCCGCTTTAATAGGCATGCTAAGTAATATATTACTAAGTACAAGGGAATATATTATAACAATAAACTTAACTTAGCATCTACTAATAACGCAATAGAAGCCCTTATAATTAATACTAAGTTACTACTATCTCTAACTTAGGAATAGACTAAATTATTCTTTACCTCTTTTGGAACGATATAGCACAAAGGAGCCATTAATACTATAACTAACTTAGCGGACCAATCCTTTACCTATATAATTACTGGCACTAACCCAACTACTTACTACAATAATAACTTAGACCTATTTACCTATATTGCTACTAGCTAATATACTTCTAATAAGTTCTATGGAGTAATAATTAATATAGAAGCCTTAAAGAGATTAACAGTAGGTTATAGACAATACCTTATATATAAGAAGACCCATAACACTATTATTAATACCTTAAAAGCCGGCACTATTAACGTCTAGTTTGGCATTAGCTCTACCTCTTCTATTAGCTCTGTTATAGTTAATACACTAGTTAGCAATATTAAGTTTTATATTATAAAGGCCGATACAACTTTCCTACTATATCTTGCAGATATAGATATACTAAAGGTCTATTATAATAACCTTAGGAACGTCCTAGTTACCCTAACAAAATCAGAACCAGTAGTTCGCTAATTTAGTTACCTCTTCCTATTATAGAAAGAGTTAATACAGTTATTTATAACCTACTTGTTTAATTAAAACCCCTGCTACCTAACTACCACTAAACTCCGCTAACTCTACCGCCGCTTTGGATATTTATTAGTAGATAAGCTATATAAGGTATTAAAATGCTCTAGCCACGATAATATTAATAAGTAGGTTATTAACTATCTTACTAAGTACTGTTCCTACTACCAGAAATATAGTAAATCCCTTAAATAGTTTAAGTTTATATTATAAAAAGACCAAAATTCCAATTTTAACTATTCCATCTTTATTAATATTATATATATTAATGGAAACCCTATCCTCTATATTATTGACAAAGCTACTAAATTTTAAGCCGTAAGATAGCTACGTAATATCTCTATAAAGTATACCTAGGATATCCTATAACTCTACTAGATTAATACCTATATTAGACTACCTAACTATATTACCTATAATACCGGGAAGAACTTCGTAAATAAGGAGTTCCGATAACACGCTATAGCAATAGCTATATTAACTAAGACTATCCTAGTGGAAGCTTATTAGTCTATTAAAATAGTAGAAAGAGCTTACCTAATACTACGCTAAGTATACTGGATAATTATAGAGGAGCTATAGGACTTAGGAATAACTAAAAAATTAGCTTTATAAATAATGGTAAAGGCTGCTAATAATACAACTAGCCTAAATGGCTTAGTCCCAACACTACTTATTTTTAGTGCCCACCCTTAAATAAGCAAACTTAACCTACTAGCACCCTCTATTATATAGTGAGCGGCAGCTATAAAGAAGGTAATAGAGGAGATTATAAGGATTAGGGTAAAGAAGTAAGTTAATAATATACTAAACCAACAAAACAGCCTATCTGTTACCACAATCTACAACCTCCCCCTTAACTTAGATGTACTTATATAGCGTAAAGGCAATATAGGACAGAGCGTTAAATGGACTAGCCCTTATAAGTTGCTTAGAATTAACAAAGAGATATATAAGGTATAGCTCCCTAGTAGACCTACTAATTTTAGGACTATAGTAGTAAAACTATACCTATAACCCAAACTAGAAGAACCTAATAAGGAACTAGAGGAAGAATTAATTAAAAAACCAACTAAGGAACTAACTAAGGAACTAGCGGCTAGTATACCTCCCTAAAAATTTAAATGGATATAATAATCGCTAATAAAGTCCTAGTAAAATATTATAGATGTATTAATATTTATTAACAATAGCCTAATAAAACCTAATACTATAACCTTTAAGTGTACCTTACCATTATTTATAGAGTCTTAACGTAAGGAGATAAACGATCTACTTAAAAAAAGTGTCTTTAAGTTTATTAATATAGTAAATGTCCTAAAAGGAGTTAGAATCTTTAACTCCCGGTTTATTAATAAAATTAAAAACACTAGAACAGATAAGGCCTTTAAGAAGTCTAGACTAGTTATATAAGCCTATAATAACTATAATAAAGATCTAGTTCTAATATAGTTACTAACTATTTAATATATTATCAGGCGCCCCCTGATGACTCTACAGTAGTAGAGTTAAGTTTGCGATACTAGCGCGTCCGTAGGCTTGTTACGGCAGCAGTGGTTCCCAAGGAGGTCAAAAAGTAAGGTAGTAGAGCACTATAGGTGACTCGCAGGCGCCTCGTAGGCGAGTCCCAAAAGGCGGGGAGATGGATCACGGGGTTTTCTCATTTTCTTAAATAGAGTTTTCTCCCTATATGTAAATAAGGAGTAGTCCGCGTGGGCCCAATAGGGATCCGAATCGGACGTTAAGCAATGAATAATTATTTAATATATTAGCTAGAGAATTATCCTAGTACTTATAGCAACCCTATAGGGAAATAAAAGAAGACTAGCTTCTTTATACCTACGTAATATCTTATAAGCTTATATATAGTTTAGTACCCACCTAAATAGAGACTTCCTTATATAACTACCACTAGAACTTAAACTAAAGGATAGATTAATTCTAAGAGTTATTAAACCACTATATAGTGTCTTGGAAGCTAGTAACCATTAATTTAATATATACTACTATTACCACCTTAATAAGCTATGGATAAACTAGTTAATATATAACCCCTACTTACTATATATAAATAGCATCGGCTTTAGAATTATAGGACTATAGACTAATAATATATTATTCCTTACTAATAAGACCTTTACGGAAATTAAAGAAATAAAACTCTAAGAGGTAAGTTTCTTAACTAAGGAGAGAAAGAAGCTTACCTAAACTACCCTAATTAGGTTTAATAGAGGCTATATTAAGCAAGACAAGGACTTAATAGTCCTTATCTAGGAGTATTAATACTAGAACTTAAAGCTAGTTACTATAAAGGCTATAGACCTAACTAGCTCCAGAGGGGAAGTCTATAAGGCAGTTATACTAAAGAACTAGTACATTGCTTAAAGAGCAAGAGGAGCCTATATTGCCATAGTCTGCCAACTAGAAGCCACCTTTAACCTCTTATTTATAGCATAAGTTATTAACCTAAAGGAGAAATACGTAAAGTAACTTAATAAGCGGCTATAGTGGTAGATTAATAACCCCTTAAAAAGGCTCTACTTTATATAACTTAATACCAGTAAAGACTCTCTTAAATTAATAATCTTTATAGACTTATCTTTTACGAATAACCAGGACCTCTTATCCTAAATTAGCTTTATTATTATACTCGCGGATAAAGACAATAAGGCTAATATCCTCTATTAGTTATCTATTAAATGCAAGTAAGTTATATAAAGTGTCTTAGTATCTAAATTATACGGAATAGCCCACAAATTTAATACCAGAGCTGTAATTAAAGCAACTATTAAGAAGATCCTATAACTTAAACAGCTACCACTTATCCTTTATACCAATTCAAAATCTCTATATAATTGCTTAGTTAAACTTGGGACAATATAAGAAAAATGACTTATAGTTAACCTAATATATCTATAACAATTATATAAAAAAAGAGAGATAGTAGAGATTAAATGGATTAACAGAGGCAGTAATCCTGTAGACGCTATAATAAAATTAAAGCCTTATTAGGCGTTAAAGAACCTAATTAATACAAATATAATTAAGCTATAGGTCACCAAGTAGGTAGAGAGAGGAGAAGATATAAAGATGTAAGGCCAATTGCTAAGGCGCTAGTTGTAACGGAACCTTGTAGCTTAGACTACGGTGGGTCCTGTTATTGGGCTGGGTATATAGGTACGACAAAACAACAACGTAATAATAACTGGTGGAGTGGTTGCCTAACAGATTAACTCTAATTATATTCTAAGATTTACTACAAGGAGAGAACTATCTATAGTAGGGACTAAGGTCCTTTAAATACATAACCATACTCCTAAGAAATCCTCTCTTATACGTGAGGTATGTGTTATATGTGTTATATATAGACGTATACTACGTATACTCCATACACCGCGTATAATATTATGTGACTTGCTTACTATTTCTTATTATATGGTTTTACTGGATCCATCCTAGACTGTGCCTATATTAACTAACTAGCTTCCTCCAACTCTTCTCTAAGTAGTTATAATATTGTACTTAAAGCGTCTGTAATACTATCTCCCTCCTCTTTATCTTTATCCTTAAAGATTCCTAACATCTCCAAGTTGTTTACTAGAGGTGTAATGTCTGTTTAATTAGTCTAGTTAATATCCTTACTTATTATACCTAAAGCTTCTTCTTCTTTATAAGTGTAACGTTGTGCTCGCACCGTGGCTGCCATACTATTGCTTAGTAAGATAATATTATCTCCGTATTCTTGTTGTGCGAAAGTAGGGTTAGTATATATTGTAATAGTAAGTCCCTTATCTTAATAACCCTTATCTTGCTTAGAGTGTACTAAAGCAAATATTTAATTGTCCTATAATGTTCGCTCTATCTTTAACGCTAAGTGTGCGTGTCCTATGACTTTTAACAGTCTTTAAGTTCCCTAAGTAACTTGTTATAGGGTCTTATATTTAATCTACCGCTATAAAACTTAAGTCTAAGTTAGCCGCCGTGCGCGCTAAACTCTACCATTCTACTAAAGAAACTGCTTGGGCCCTTAAGGCTTAACGTCGCTCCTTTAAGTCTTAGCAGGTTATGTTCGCTCGGTTAACCCGTCTTAAGAAGGTTTATAAGAAGGTTCGCTCTAAGGAGTAGAAACTAGTTTAATAGGGTCTTAATAAACTAGGTAATAAAAGGGCTGGCTCTTCTCCTATAAGGGAAACAACTCTAAGTAGCTTGGCAATTACTCCTCTTAGGTCCCCCTTAGGCGATTTATTTTTTGGCAATTCCTCTTTATTAATATTGCCTAACCTGCTCTTTTTTAATACTCCCGTACCTTTCCTATAGCTTTCTCTAGGTTGCTTAGTGGTTTCTAGGTAGTCTTACTATAGCCTATCCACTTTACTTTATACTATATTTCGTTATCTATATCCTTGTAACTAATAATCTTTAAAACTTGCTATTTGTCTTCTTTTTGTCCTCTATATATATCTACCTCATAGACTAGTGGCTTAATATTCCTATATACTGGCTCTAGCATTGCAATATATTGTATAGGGTAGATTTTTATTTTAGCTGGTAGGTTTAACTTATACGTAACCAATAAAATTCTTTACTTAACTTTAAAAGGTCCTAGTCTAACGTGGTCTAATTTCTTGCTTAGTTATTAACTCTTAAAATTTTTGTATAGTAGCCACACTTTATCCCCCTCCTTAAGATCTGGTCCCTTAGATCTCTTAGCATTATAGTACCTTTTTATTTATTTTTATACTAGTTTCGCTGTTTCTTTAAGGTCTATATAAAGATTTATTAACGTCTCTATTCTTTACTTAGCTGTGCTACTTGTCTTTTTTGCTTAATGTAGCGATAATGATATTCTTGGCTTATACCCGTAATTTGCCTTAAATAGTAATGTCCCCATTCTTTTTTATAGTGTTGTATTGTATACAAACTGTGTAACTAGTAATAACAATACCTAATTATTCTATGCGTAATTAATATAATGCCTTAGATACTATTCTAGTGTCTAGTTTAGTCTTTCCGTTTATCTGTCCATCTGCGGATAATACGCTATAGATATTACTGCGTAAACCCCTTATTCTGCTAAAAATACTTCCTAAAATGCTGCTATAAATCTTGGATCTCTATCCAATATAATCTTGTCTAGTGCTCTGTGTTTTATAAATACTTCCTTTATATAGATTCTAGCGATATCTTCTACTAATATCTCTTTAGTGCATACTATAAAGTATCCCCACTTTATTAGCTTATCCACTATTACTAAAATCGCGTTATAATCTTGTCCTATAATAGGATCTCTTAACTTTGGTAACTTAATAATAAAGTCCTATAATATAACCTCCTATAGTTTTCCTGGTATCTTAATAGGTTGTAGCCCTCTATATAGCTTATACCTTGTTGGTTTGTTTCTTTGGCAATTTAGATATTTCTCTATAACTTATCTTGCTAGTCCCTAAATTCCTTAAATAATGTACTCCTCTTAAAGTCTTAATACTAAGCCTATAGCTCTATTATGTCCTTATATTATTTCCTTATAGAATTCCTTAATAAATTCTTCTGCGATAGACTTAGGCATATACATTACTTCTCTATTTTCGTATTACTTTAAGTCTGGATCCTCTATTTATACTTCTTAGATCTTTTATGTTTAATTACTCTCTAGTAATTTATAGATCTAACTTTCTTTAGTTGCTATAATCTTTGGATAATTATACCTAATTAATCTGTTTTAATTCTTTCGCAATAAAGCTCCTAATAGCTTTTTACTACTTTATAGTTTAGCCTTTCTGCTTAGAGCGTCTGCTTGTATATTATCTATACCCTTAGTATACTAAATTTCGAAATGGTATTCTATAAGCATTTCCGCCCATTTAACCTGTCTTTGGTTAAGTTCATTTATTATTAGGAATCCTATAAGGTTCTTATAGTCTGTCTTAACTATAAATAGTTTCTCTATACCTTATAAGAATACTCTCTATTTTTTAAGTACTGTAACTATACCTAACAACTCCTTGTTATAGATATTATAGTTTAACTCTAGTGGTGTTATCTTCCGACTATAGTATACCAGTAGGTGCCATCCATCTTAATATTTCTATAGGAAGTATGCCCCTAGTGTAAAGTTTAATATATCTGTTTCTACAACCGTCTCTAGACCTGGTTAATAGATCTTAAGTACTAGCTCCTAGGTAAACAACTCTTTAACTTTCTTAAATAGTTCTTATTGTTTCTTTCCCTATACCTACAGTTCTTCTTTCTTCGTTAACTATATAAATAGCTTAATATCCTATAACCATTGCGCTATAAACCTTCTATAATAATTGCAAAACCCTAGGAACGATTTTAACTGCATAACATTCTCTAGTTCTTGCCAATTTACTATAGCCTTGATCTTCTTTAGATCTATGCTAAGTTAGCCTAGTTTAATAATAAATTTAACAAAATTAGTCTTCCTAGTAAAGAACTTGTATTTCTTAATTACTACTAGTATCTGTTCTTCCTGTAGTCTTTTTAAGACCTATTTAATGTGTTCTCTATGCTCTTCCTTACTCTCTAAGTAGATAATAATGTTATTAAGGTATGCTATAACAAATTTATCTAGGTGTTCTCCTAATACACTATTAATTTGCTTTTGGAACGTTGCTAGTGTGTTTATAAGCCTAAATTGTATAACTAACGGTTTATATAGTCCTTCCTTTGACCTAAAGGCTGCCTTCTATTTGTCGCCTTTCTTAATTTTGATCTAATGGTACGCCTATCTTAGATCTATCTTTATAAAGATCTTTACGTTGCCTATTCTATCTTGGATTTCGCTAATTAAGGGTAAAGGATACCTATCCTTTCTAGTAATGCTGTTTAACTATCTATAGTCTATATACATCCTAAGTTTTCCATTTTTCTTTAGGATAAATAGTACTGGATATCCTGCTGACGACTATAACGGTCTAATATATCCCTTTCGTAAGTTCTCCTAAATAAACTCCTTAAGCGCTATTGACTCTATTTTAGTAAGCTTATAGATTGGAAAGAACTTTGGACTTATTCCCTCTTCTAATTCTATCTTATAGTCCTATGCTGTATGCTTTAACAGCTTTTCACTCTCTAGTGACTATAACTTTTTATTATACTTGTGGTATCTCTTTGGTATATAACTTAAGCCTCGCTTAGTCTCTTTATATATTACTCCAACTTGGTACTATACCAACTTGGTTTACTGTTGCACTTTGTACTATTGTGTATTTTTAATATCAACTTAACCTATAACCTAATTAATCTTTAGATTGTACTTTTATAACTAAGGTATTCCTAGTATCGCCTTATCCTGTCCTAATAGTAGGATATTAAAAGACATTTTAACTGGTCTCCCTTTAATAGTTATCTAAATAGGTCCTATTTTAAGATTAATAATACCTCCTCTATAGGCTATCTAATCTTCTAAAATTATTATAAGTGGATATAGGTATTCCTTCTGTCTATATAGTAACCCTATCCTTTCCACTACCTTTGGTGATATGTGGTTTCTTATTGCTCTACTATCTACTAACGCTTCGAACTGCTAATTTTGCCACTTAGCTCTTAAATTTAGGTATTATTTTTAAATTCCTTTAAGGGTCTAAGGCTCTAATACTAGTTCCCTCTAGTCTTATATACCTTCCCTTTTCCTAACTGCTGGCTGCTAGATCCTGCTTATACTTAGTCTAACTTTAGCTAATACTTAATTTGTTTCTTTTCCTCTATATACTATAGATAAGTGTTCTTTAGGCACTCCCACTACTATTATCTGTCTAGGTATTCTTCCGTAAGGAATCTTCTTAGTTAAAGTGTTAAGTCTCCTTAACCTTGTACTTCTACTAAGTGCCAACTATGTATATACTTGGCGTTCCTAAACCGTTTTTCCTCTGGTGCCCAATATATCCTTACTAGGTACTTCCGGTTCTTATCTTTAGGTACTCTATATATATTGCACGTATTATCTACACAAGCTATCTATAATAGTGTATAATGCGCTATATGTTTTGGGTTAACTCTTAGTTTGTCTTTATCCTTAAGTTTAAACCTATACCTAGTTAACCTAACTACTAGTATTTCTGCTGCGGGTACTAAGATTTATTGCTTACCTCTTTAGTCCCTAGATCCCTCTTCTAGGTTTCTTAACATTATAATTAATGCTCCTTTGATGTGACTTATGCGTTTCTCTATAATGGGTTGGTCTTAGACAACTTTTTTGTCTAGCTATATATAAAAATCTTCCTATTTGTTATTATATCGTTGCCTATACCACTTTCCGTACAACTGGTTTAGTGTATATGGTCTATCTATTAGAAAGTACCTTATTATTGCTGCATCGCGATATTCTTTGGTATGTCTTTTTTTGAACCTAGTTAAAATATCTAGATCCTCTTCTTATTCCAGTTTATCTAACCACTTTACCCTAGGTGTCCCTATACTCGGCCTATTAGTAACTCTTTGTATGGGTACTCTGTTCCTTATATAACCTAGCGTAGCTAATCTCTTGTCTAGCTTTTACTCTTACTATGCAATAATTCTTGTTTTAAACTTATCTATAGTTTCTTGTTTTTTACGTCTTGCAGCTAAATCTTTGTAGTTATCTTACTTTTTAATCCTAGTATTAACTTTTTAATCTTTAGGCTAAATACTGCGTTTACTTAAGATTGCTAACGTTCTTACTCATTCTCCGAACTTGTAGTTCTTGAACTTGCGTCCTATACTTATTTGTTTGTTACTAAACTAAGTTACTGCCCTTTCCTATTAGTTTTCGTCTGTTGTGGGTCCTTAGGTGTGTCTTATCTTACTTTAAAAATCTTAAGCTTCTTTTATCTCTTCTTAAGAATCTTAAGCCTGTGGCCTTTTGCCTTTATTAAGTAATAAGCTAGCACTAGCAGTTGTTTACTTGCTTAGTTTCTTTTAAACGTTACTCCTATTATTTTATAAAGCAATAGAAATTGTATCTAATGGTGTTATAACATCCGTTACTGAACCTTATTTGGTAATGGTCTTAGTCTCTACTTCTGTTATATTATTAAGGTTTAAGTGCTCCTAGTTAGCCTTCTTTTTATCCTCATTGCTGTTGATTAATAAGTACTCTAACTCTATTATTATTGCTACTAATCTTTGTCCGTATATTGCTATAACATCTTAATCTAGCTTATAGAGTCGATCTTGTTCTTTGTTTAACTCTCTGGTTTCTTAGAGTCCTTTTAACTCTAGCTCTTATGGCCAATAGCTTGCGCCGTACTTAGCGTCCTTATAAATTCGGCATGCGTTGTTGTAACAATACGCAAAACTGTTAATTAAACATTTTTTTGTTCCTCGCAGTGCACTATTGTCCCTCTATACGTATATGCCGTCTGCTGGCCTAGTTCCCTTTATTATATAGTTACTCTAACCACCTCTATAGTCTCTGGCGAAATGACCCTGTTTTCTATAATTTATATAAGCTCCATCTTTGAACCATTTTTCTTGCTATAGAGTCCGCCTAAACGTCTTCTGCTACTAAGATCCCTGGTTTAGCCTTTACTCTTAGGTTCTTTAATTACTTAATCCTTAACCTCTAGGTTTCTATAGTTTCTTTTCCTACCTTTAGGTTTCTTTAGTACCACTTAGGTCTATTAGCTCTGCGCTATTCCATAGTTTTTAACTCTGTGTCTGTTGTTGCGTACTCTGCGCCTTATATAACTGTGGAACTCTGTCTTGCCCTCTTTTAGCTTGTTCCCTTTAATAGATTCTGTTATTAATCTTTATTAACTAATCTATTAACTCTCTTAAAGTATCCGTATCTTCTATTAGGATAATTGCGTTCTGGACTTTAGCCTTAAGTCCCTGTTTATACTATACTATAAGCGCCCTGTTATTCCACTTAACCTATATAGCTAGTGTTTAAAACTATGTTGTATACTTAATTGCTAAAGTGCATTGTACTAAGTTCTGAAGCTTTTGTTTTGCTATAATTATAGCTTTTAGGTCTCTAAATATCTATATTAGTTGCTCTACGAACCCGTTCTAACTGGTAAATATATACCGTATATCTTGGTTAGTAGTTATTATGCCATTAGCCTGTATTTCCGTAAGATACGGCTTAAACTACTTAAGTGCCCTCCCTGTTAGGAACAATCCTGTATAGGCTACTTAATTTAATGATATTGCTAACTTCGCTCCTTCCTGTACTACCTTAAAGTGTATTTGCGTAAGAAATCCCTTAAGCTTTAACTTCTCTCCTAAGAATTGTTTAATTAAAGGTAACTTAATCTTTACTACTCTAATTCCATTAATGTGTTCTTTAAGTATCCTATTATTATCTTATAAGTAATTAACCATTTCTTATAACTGACCTTGTGTAACCACTTAAGAATCCCTATTATCTATACTGGTATCACCTGGCCCTGAGGTTGTGGCTCCCATTGACGCTGTTATAACTAGTGCTGCTCTTGGTAGCATATTATTCGAGTTTGTTCCAATACTATAACCTTAGTAGTGAATGTGTAACGAAACCTTGTAGCTTAGACTACGGTAGGTCCTGTTATTAGGCTAGGTATGTAGGTACAATAAAACAACAACGTAATAATAACTGGTAGAGTAGTTGCCTAATAGATTAACTCTAATTATATTCTAAGATTTACTATAAGGAGAGAACTATCTACGGTAGGGACTGAGGTCCTTTAAATATATAACCATACTCCTAAGAAATCCTGTCTTGTACGTAAGGTACGTGTTATACGTGTTATACATAGACGTACACTGCGTATACTCCGTACACTGCGTATACTCCGTACACTGCGTATACTCCGTACACCGCGTATAATATTATGTGACTCGCTTACCATTCCTCGTCACATGGTTCCACCGGATCTATCCTAGACTGTGCCTGTATTAACTAACTAGCTTCCTCCGACTCTTCTCTAAGTAGTTATAACATTGTACTTAAAGCGTCCGTAATACTAGTAGTAAGTGAGCTAATAGCGATTTTCTATCCTGGGGATGGAAAATCGTAATTAGTTACTGTAGCGATATAGCAGAATTTGGCAGAATTTAGCAGGTGGCGCGCTTAGGCACTATTATAAAACTAAATGCCCCTAGTGTCTGAATAAGGTTTTATAATGCAGTTGTACGCGACTACGTAAGCTAAGCGAGCTCAGGAAATCCACCAAATTCCACTTATAGAATAGGAGCATTAATCAAGCATTAATTAAATCAGTTACCTCTAATACTATTATAATAGCGATACGTATTACCGGAAGTGGTACAAACACTATAAGATTAAAATTAAGCTAGATAAGGAAAATACACTTAGCTATAGCCCCCTTTATTAGTAGTCTACTACTAAGTTATAGGCTATAAAGCAGTACCTTATTAATAACCTAAATAAGGGCTTTATTAAGCCTAGTTAAGCCCTTATTAACTTGCCTATTTTCTTTACTAAAAAGCCAAATAAAGGACTTTATTTCTATATAGACTACTATAAACTTAATAATACAACCTATAAGGACCGCTACCTACTACCCTTACTTAATAAGACTTTAACCTAAATAAGTAGAGCTAAGATCTTTACTAAGCTTAATATCCGTTAGGCCTTTTACCAGATTAGGATAAACCCTAAATTAGAAGATCTTATTATATTTTAGACCTATTACGGAATATATAAATATAAAGTACTTCCTTTTAAACTAACTAACGGATTAGCTATATACTAGTAATATATAAATAATATACTCTTTAACTACCTTAATAACTTCTATACGGCCTACCTAGATAATATTATAATCTACTTTAAGAATAAGTTAGAATATAAAGAGTATATCTATAAAGTCCAATAACAGCTTTATAAGGCTAGCCTCTAAGCTAATATTAAGAAATTAAAATTTAGTATTAAGCGTATAAAGTACTTAGGGTTTATTATTAGTATAGATAGAATTAAGGTAGACCTAGAAAAGATAGCTATAATTAACTAATAGGTACCCCTAAAGACTATAAAGGGGGTATAGTTATTTCTAGGATTTTATGACTTCTATTAACGCTTTATTAAGAACTATAGTAGGATTACCTAGCCCTTAAGCCTACTTACCTATAAGGACCGGCCCTTTTACTTTAACACCATATATAGGCAGGCCTTTAATAAGCTTAAGAAACAACTAGTCTCTACTCCCTTACTTACCTACTTTAACCTAAAATAGCCCTTAATGCTAGAGACTAATACCTTAAATAGTGTTATAGCTAGCATTTACTCCTAAAGGCAGACAGACGGAAAATAGTACCCTATTACTTACTATTTAAAGACTATAGTAGATGCCGAGCTAAACTACTATATCCATAATAAAGAAAAACTGGCTATTATTTCTAGCTTTTAGCACTAGTATATATAGCTAAAAGGGACCCTTAAGCCTATTTAGGTAGTTTCTAATTATAAGACTTTAGAATATTTTATAATAATAAAGGCCCTTATAGCCCAGTAGGCATATTAGATAAATATTCTATCTTAGTTTAACTTCCTAATTATATACTAGCTAGGCACTATAAATTATATAGATGCCCTTATTAGGCGTAGATAGGACCTAAGTAACTAAGTAGCCGTAAAGATCTTATTATAGACCTAGACGTTATTATAACTAGAGTACCTTAACCCTTAGATATAGGTAAAACTAAATATAGACTTTTTAGACGCCAAGATATATTCTATTAACTCTATAGAACTTAACCTTATTAATAAACTACTATATGTAAACCGTACACCTCCTTTTTTATAGGTACACTATAAAAAGATAAAGAACGCTATAAGCCTATAGTCTATTAAAAACGTACTTTTTAAGTACCGCGAACAGCTAGTAGTAGTAGAGGAATAGAACTTATAGACTTAGCTTATTACGAAAGCGTATACCTAGGTCTCTATAGCTTACCCTAAAAAAAATAAGACCTATAAAATTATTAGTAACCGTTATTACTAGCCTAGAATAGTTATAGATATTAATTGCTATATATAAAACTATAATAACTACTATAGGTTTATAATTCTATAAAATAAGACCCTAGAATTATTAAAACCACTTCTAATACTAGAGCGCCCCTAGTAGTATATCTTTATAGATTTCTATAAGCTACCTATAGACCGTAACGGATATAATATAGCTATAGTTATAGTTAACTACTTTAGTAAGCGCCTATTCTTAATCCCTTATTATAAGAATATTAATATAAAAGAGGTGGCCCAACTATATATCTACTATGTCTACTAAATTTACGGACTACTAAATACTATTATATCTAATTATAAACTATAGTTTATATTAGCTTTCTAGAATAAGTTTACCTAAATTTTAGGTGTTAAGCTAAAGCTTTCTATAGTATATTACCCCTAAATAGATAGCTAGACAGAGATTATAAACTAGTATTTAGACCAGAGACTATAACCCTTTATTAACTACTTTTAGGATAATTAGGCCGAACTACTACCTCTAATAGACTACGCCTAGGCTACCCTACCCTATAACTTTATAGGATTTACACCTATTTAGCTAGAAATAGGGTATTTACCTTGTATAAGCTTTAATTAGGAAAGACTAGAAGGGCTACAGACTATATATAAAAAACTATCTTATAAGGAAGCACGGTATTACACTAAACGCTTAAAAGAGGCCTAAAAAGTAGCCTATATAAACCTAAAAAAGGCCTAGAAGTTAATCAAATAGTAGGCAAATAAGTATAGGCGTAAGCCTAACTTTACCGTAAGTAATAAAGTCTGAGTTATAATAAAAAACTAAAAAATAGAATGGCCTAGCTATAAGCTAGACTATTAAATAGCGGGACTATATAAGGTCCTTAAGAAGAGAGGCAACTTATATAAAGTAAAGCTCCTAGATTTAATTAAGGACTACCCTAAATTCTTACTAGATAAGCTATAAAAAGCTATAAATAACCTATTACCTAGATAAAAAAATTAACTGCCCCTACTAATTTAAGTTAATAGTAATAATAAATAGAAAATTAAAGAAATACTAGCCTATAAACTTATAAGGGGAACGCTAAAGTATTATATTAATTGGAAAGGATATAACCTAGACCCTACTTAGTACCCTATATGGAACTTTATAGGTAGTTCCTATAAGCTTAAAGAATTTTATAATTAATACCCTAATAAGCCTGGACCCCTAAAGTACCTTAATAAGGGGATAGAGTACTAGTATAGTAAAGATATTAAACTACCTATTAAGTATAAAGATAAGAATACTTTATAGATATAATACGGATATATAAAGCCTAAGGGTGGGCTTTTTAGAGGGGGGGTAATATTACGGCGCTAGTAGAAAACGGTAGATTATGGCGGGCAATTATAGATAGTTTTAGATAGTTATAGTTACGTGACTTAAGGGCCGCATTAAATCTTAAGCGGCACTACTATTCTTCTCCTTTTCTTTTTCTAGCTTTGGATTCTCGTTTATAGATAATCCAATTATATAGGCTTGCGCGACCCTCTTACCATACTTATGCCTTAATTAACTAAGTCGCTAATATAGGCTAGGGTTTCTTTAAGTAAGAGTAGTAGATATTAGTCTTTATAGGTTATATAGTTTAGTTTATAAAAGTTAATATAAAAATAGAGTCCACTATTAGGCTTTTTTATAAAGAGAATAGGTAAGGTAAAGGGGACTTAGCTAGGCTTAATAAAGCTCTTATTAAGGTTATTAATAAAATACTGCTTAGTGGCCTATAGCTTATTAGTAGATTACTAGTAAAGGGGGCTATAGCTAAGGGTGTTTTCTTTATCTGGCTTAATCTTAATTTTATAGTTATATAGTTGGTAAGGCGGGAGTATATTAGATACTACCTTAAAAAATATATCCTTAAATTCCTAGTATTGGCAGAGTAGTTTTTATTCTACTAGTTCCTTATTTATAAGCTTACTTTCCCTACTAAGCTAGTTATAGGCTAGGGCTTCCTTGTTTTTAATTATCTAGTTAATTTTATATAAGCTAGTTATAAAGGTAATGGTATTAGGCCGTTTTAAGTTCTGGTAGAACCCTATAGCGTTAATATAGCAGATATTAACTAATAGGAGGTTTATAGGTTTCTTTATAGACGTTTTATAACCTATATTTTGCGGTTAAGGGCTTATAGCCCTTTTTAGCTCCTATTCCATTTTCCGTAAGTTATCTTTTTAGTCTATTTATTTAGTATAGCATCTAATATTCCTTGCTGTTCTTTATAGCTATATAGGGTCTAGTCTATCTAGCTTATTACTAGCTTCTTAGGTCCCTAGTATTAGTAGTATAATATTAGTAGTCTGAGAGCGTTATAGTATACAGATCTGTTGCGGATTAAGCTATATATCTTTCTTAAATACCTGGTCCCTATATATAGCATTAGCCTAATAAACGGTGTCTATCTATGGCCGTATAAGGTTTTCTATTATAATACTAATTTCCTTTATAAAAGATAGCATTGGGGGTAGAGTTTTAGGCTAAATAAGCTATTTACTCCGTACTTTAAGCTATAAGCCTAAATAGGCTAGCTATTTTCTCCTTAAAATTATATTATAGCTTTTTAAGTCTATAATAAAAAAGGGGATATTATACTATCTTTATCTATTAACGCGGAGGTATATTCGCAAGATAGTTATAATAGGTAGCCCTATCCGTCCGTTATACCCATAAATAGGAATTAGTTTAGGTAGTTCTTTAAGGGGTGCATTTAAAAAATTAGCTAGCTTTATAGTATACTAGGTATTTATTAAGGCAAAGGTATTTACTTTAAAGTTAGCTAAAGCAGAGGTTAAAACTTAATATCTATTACGGAATAAAGTATAAGGGATAGTGTAGCTTCTTTTATTAACTAGCCAACCTAGATTAATATATAACATATTAATCCCTTTTAACCTTAGAGAGAAGTCCTTCTCTAGGATTCCTCTTTTTCCAACTCTACCTCTATACTATCCTCCTAAATTAATAGGACCTTATCCTTTTTTATATTTATTAGGTATTTAGCTATATAGTAACCCTTTTAACCGCATATAAAGTAGGCTCCTTAGTCGCTAAGGGCCTATTTATAGAGGTTACTATATAAAGGCTAAGTATTCGCCGGAGTTACGGTAGGACTAACTGCACGGCTAGCTACTAGGTTAATAGTAGGTAGTATAGTCAATACTATAGGGGCTGTAGATCTTACTAGGGCACTGTGGCCCGTTCTTATAGTACTTATATTCTAGTTAACAGAGCCTCTAGCCTTATACTGCTTAGTATATACCTTAATTTAATAAAGGCCCTAGTCTATAGCTAGATATTAGTCTATAGGTTCCTTTAGCGTCTATATAGTAGTATAAACCGGTAGTATAGCGCGCTATAGGTTTAGGGTAAGCTTATTAAAGAGGTTTAGCATTAGATCTTCCTAGGGGATTTAAGCCTATTTAGTTAGGTATAGGAAGCGGGTCTAGAAAACTAAGAAGGTTTCTATTATTTTTATTATTAGGCTTTTATAATTAAAATGGGCATTCTATACCTTAAAGGGGTCCTTATAAATAGAAGATGGGTAATTAATTATATCTTTTTTTAGAGATAAGGGGGTCTGCTAAGTCCTAGGCGTATCGCGGACGTAGGTATATCTATACATCCCCACTAGTACGGCCAAAGATATAGGCCATTTTAGCTTAAGCAGTAGGGAAGTGGTCTATATTAACTTTAAGCTTATCTTATAGTTAAAGCTTCTAATTATTAAATATAGGGTTAAGTCCGTCTATAAGTAACGGGGGGTCTATAACCTTTATAGACTATAATAATACTAATACTATACGTTAGGCTAGGGCCTTAAGGACTATAGCAAGTCTTTAGGTATCTAATAATTCCTTACTAGGTATAAGGGTATCTCTAGTTTAAAGCAGCTCTTAAAGCCGTTTAATTTCGGCATTAGCTATTATAAGTTCTTCTTAGGGGGTTAAGACGGCGACTGTTTTACTATTAGAGGTATTTACGGGTCTTGCAGCGGCTTTGCTAGCTACTGTATTTCTTAGCATAGTGGTATTAGGTAATTTTCAATATTTGTTTATTTTCTAGGGGGGTTCTAGTCCGTGCGTATCCCATTCTTAGGTTTTACGTTTTATTTATATTCTTATAGTTCTGGTAATATCCTTAGGGTCCTATTCTATGTTTTTGTCCTATTTATAGTCTATAAATATATTTAAGTTCCTTCTTAGGAAGAAAGAGTAGACGAGCTTTAAATAATATTAGTAACTTAGTTAATTAAGGCATGAGCACGGCAAGAGGGACGCGCAAGCCTATATAATTAGTAGTCTATAAATAAGGATCTAAAGCTAGAGAAAGGAAAAGGGGAAGGATGGAAGCACCGCTTAAAGTTATATATAATTCTCCGGTCACGTAACGGCACTTTGCCATTACGTGACGGCAATCTACGGCAATGTGACGGCAATGTGCCAGTACTGTGACAATATGCACTCTTATAGTAACCGACTACCGGTACTATGCCAAAACACCTACATATCACCTGCGCATTACCTATATATCGCCTACGTATCGCCTACATATTACTTACGTATCACGCTATATTAGTTACGTATTAGTGTCCCCTTTTATTTATTTCTATACCTTCCTTATGTATATATAGAGGCTCTAGAGCTACATTTATAATTAAGTCGCTTGTTTAATTCCTATACACTGTAAAGCTTATAAATAATCTTAACTCTAAGAAGTTATAGGCTAATTTAGCCTAGATATTTATGAAATATTAGGTCGTCTCTTTAATTAATTAACTTTTATTAGTATTTTAAACCGTCGCGGTTAAGCAATTCAACCGCGAGTATAGGGGAAATCGAAGAAAATGTCAGAATGGGTAATAAACCTTGGAAAAGTGCCTGTCACGGAGTAAGCACAAGTGGTGATAATATATAGCGAAGTAGATAATATTAAGCTATGTACATAAACTATGTAATAAGGTCAAGACGTTGTGTAAGGAAAGAAGGTAAGGAAATAGGAGGAAAGGGGTATATATCGTTAACTTAGTTGCTTGGTTAATATGTGCACGGGGCAGAATAGGCTTCAGGTTATAGTCCTAGCGGAACTTGGCAGAATGTGGCGGAATATAGTGGAGGACGGCAAACTGCCGTAGATTGCCGTTACGTAATGGCAAATTACCTCAGATTGCCGTTATGTGTCTTAATTAACTAAGTCGTTAATATAGAGGTTAAGACGGTAGAAACAGGTAGACATGTGTAAGGTGTCACGGAGGTGTCCTATAATAGTACTCCCCCTTTAAACTTAAGCTTCTGCGAGATAGGGCTATAGTAGTTCTAGGTAGAGTTTGTAAAAGTATTCTGCGGCTTATATAAGTCCTATAGAGTTAATGGGTTCCTATAAGGGCTTAGTAAAGCCTCTCTATTTTATAAGGTATATATATTTATGTTTCCATTTGTCGTACTTAATATTATTAACTCTTTAATAAGGTACTCATCCTCGCCATTTACTTTAACTGGTGGGGGAGGGTCTTAGATCTATTTAGGTAGGGCGTCTAATATAGGGGTGGTAGGGTGGAGGACTGATATATAGAATATGGGGTGGATTTTAACTGTATTAGGGAGCTTTAGTTAGTAGGCATAAGGAAAGACAACTTTTTTAACCTTATAAGGGCTGGCGTTCTTCTAATTAAGTTTCTTAGTAGGTTATTTTATATTTAGATTTCTTGCGTCTAGCCAGATAAAGTTACTAATTTGGTAAGCCGGTGCTAGGGTTCAGTTCTTATTTGCTATGGCTTTATAGATAGACTAGGCCTATATTATTTTATTAGTAAGGAACTCCTATAGTTCTTCTATCTTCTTTATAAATTCATTTGCTTTTATAACTTGTAAGGTTTAATAAGCTAGGTAAGAAACATTACTAAAGGGTTTAAAACCTATTTATAAGTGCTGGCTATAGTTAGCCAGGAACGGGGAGACCTTTATAGTTTCTAAGATGGAGTTATTTACTATAAACTTAGCAAATGCAAGCTAGTCTATAGTTGTCCTATAGATACAACGTATATATCTAAATGTATTGTTCCATTATAGCATTTATATATTCCGTTTAACTATCTGTTTTTAGGTGGTATACTATAGACAATAGTGCTTTAATATAGAGTTGGGTAGTTAGTTCTTTCTAGAACGCAAAGATAAACTATTTACCTTTATTAGAGACAATTATTTTAGGAAGTCTGTGGAGTTTCTATATATAATCCAGGAATAGTTAGGCAATAGTAGGCGTTAATATATCAGGACAGGCGATTAAGTGTCTTATTTTAGATAGTTGGTCTATAACTACTATAATGTTTATACAGCCTTTACTTAAGGGGAGATCAATAACAAAGTTAATTAAGTGTGAGGGCGCGAAGAGGCTTTGGGGAAGATTTGAAGGAATAATATAAATTCTGTCTAAATCTAAGGGTATATAGCTCTTGCAGAGTACAAGACGTTGCGTAAAGAAGAGAAAGGAATATAGGAAACTTATAACTAAATATTCGTGGTCTTGGCAGTAGACGCGTGGGCACAAGCCCACGCGGATTTTAACAGGTTTCAACCAAATTCCATTATATTAGTGGAATTTGGTAGAGACTAGTGGAAATTAATTAAGTTAGCGGAATTTGGCAGAATTCAATTAACTTAGTAGAATTTAGCAGAATTTAATTAAAGCGTTAGAATTTATCTATTAAGTGTTTCACTAAGACATTCCTACTATAACTAGGCTAGTCCTGTTATAGTACCCCCCCCTTTGGCTGAAGGTCCAAAACAATTCAATTTGGTTAAGAATTTATAACTTATTACCTTATAAGCGTTATAATGTGGTTCAAGTTCTTTTTAATTTCAAGTTTCCTACTATTATGTTTCATATCTTTATATTAGGTGGCAGTCGTTTACCTTTATATTATGTCTATCCAGCTAAAGCAGGCCGCAAAGGATGGTCTTTATGGAATTCTTTTACCAGGGAAGGCGCGTTGGCCTTAACCTATTTATAGGTTTCCTAGGTTCGTGTTTTATATCCTTCCCACTTAATAAGAAGTTTAAATTATTTAGATTATATTTTCTATCGCATATTATTAATTAAGTCAATAAAGTACAAACCATTGCCGTTGTTAATAATTATGGGAGGTGGCAGCGGAATTTTATAAGTTATAGGATCGTCTCTTAAGGGTTATAGTAAGCTTATATAAAACGTTAGGTGTATTTTCATTTTAGTTGGTAGTTTAAGCTTATAGGCGTACGGGCTCAGTTTCTTCTTAATTTGGTACAGGCCCATGAACTTCTAATTAAGTTTCTTTAAAGGCCATTAAATCTTTAGGTTTTGTATACTTAGGTAAGCTATATTACCTTCCTTAAAGTCCTATATAGGAGCTTATCCTTTATTCGTATACCATTCCTGTAACATTTAAGCATACATTAACTCACTTTATAACAGTTCCGTTAACTGCTTTATTTAATTAATAAAGTTGTACGCGTTAATTAACTAGATCTATTTAATCGTGGGTCCTGTTATATTAATATTAGGTTATAGCTCAAATCCGAGTTAAGGGGTTTATCCGTAGGTTGCGTAGAATAGTATTATGCCTGTTAATACATTTATCGTATTATTCGCAGTAAACTTAGCTAAAGATAGCCATTTTTCCCAGTTGTCTTATAGGTAGGAGCAGTATATTTATAAGTATTGTTCTATAATTGCGTTCGCAATTTCTGTTTAACTATCTGTCTCTGGATAAAATGCAGTTAAGAGTTATATTTAAATACTTAATTGTTTATATAGAGCTTGCCAGAAGTCTAAAACGAACTAGCTTCTGCAATTAGATATTATTGTATTAGGAAGTCCGTGTAGCTTAAAGACATGCTTAACAAAACATTTGGCTACTAATATTATATTAATTAAGTCTATAGGAATTATATATCGCATTTTTATAAAATAGTTAACTACTACCATAATATTTATAAACCCATTACTATTAGGCAAGTCAACTATAAAGTTAATTAAGATATCGCGCTATCTTTACATCAGGATTGGTAGCGGTTAAAGTACTCCTTGCTTCTTTATATAAGAGGTTTTTCCACACACGCATATCCTGCATACTCGAACGTATTTCTATATATAGTCGTATATTATAGGCCAGTAATATACTCGTTAAACGATCTTATAGGTCTTTGTATAGCCAGGATGTCCTGCTATAGGGGAGTTGTATATAAATTTAAGTATCTGTCACGGAGTGAGCATAAGCGATAATAATATATAGCGAAGTAGATATTATTAAGCTATGTACATAAACTGTATAATGAAGTTAAGACGTTGCATAAGGAAAGGAAAGTAGGAAACAGGGGAAAAAGGGTATATAACGTTTGCTTGGTTGCTAGGTTAACGGGTACTATACTACGCACGGGTAGGGTAGAGCTTAGGTAGCAGTTCTAGTAGAACTTGGCAGAATTTGGCAGTTAGAGGTCCTTGAAGTTGCTAGTTAGCAACTCCAACAGTAGAGACAGCAGATTGCGGCGGAATACGGCAGATTGCTGTCAGATTGCCGTCTCGTGGTTGGTCTTTAGTTGTTCAGTTAGTGGAAACAGGTGGACGTATATAAGGTGTTACGGGGGTGTCCCATAACAGTACCCCCCCTTTAAACTCGAGCATCTGCGAGATAGGGCTGTGGTAGTTCTAGGTGGAGTTTGTAAAAGTCTTCTATGGCTTATATAAGTCCTATAAAGTTGGCAGGTTCCTATAAGGGTTTAGTAAAACCTCTCCATTTTATAAGGTACATATATTTGTGTTTCCGTTTATTATACTTAATGTCGTTAACTCTTTTAACAAGGTACTTATCCTTACCATCTACTTTAACTAGTGGGGGAGGGTCTTAAATCTGTCCAGGCAGGGCGTCTAATATAAAGGCGGTAGGGCGGAGGACTGACGTATAAAATACGGGGTGGATTTTAACCGTATTAGGGAGCTTTAGTTGGTAGGCATAAGGAGAGACAACTTTTTTAACCTTATAAGGGCCAGCGTTCTTCCAATTAAGTTTTTTAGTAGGTTGTTTTGTGTTTAGATTTCTTATGTCTAGCCAGATAAAGTTACTAATTTAGTAAGCTAGTGCTAGGGTTCAGTTCTTATTTGCTACGGCTTTATAAACAGACTGGGCCCATATTATTTCGTTAGTAAGGAACTCCTATAGTTCTTTTATCTTTTTTACGAATTCGTTTGCTTCTGCAACTTATAAGGCCTAATAAGCTAGACAAGGAATATTACTAAAGGGTTTAAAACCTATTTGCGGGTACTGGCCGTAATTAGCCAGGAATAGGGAGACCTTTATAGTTTCTAAAACGGAGTTATTTGCAGTAAACTTAGTAAATGCAAGCCAGTCCATCCAGTCGTCCTATAGATACGACGTGTATATCCAAATATACTGTTCCATTATAGCATTTACACGTTCCGTTTAACCATCTGTTTCTGGGTAATATACCATAAACAACAGTACTTTAATGCGGAGTTAGGTAGTTAGTTCTTTCTAAAACGCCAAGACAAACTGGCGGCCTCTATTGGAGACAATTGTTTTGGGGAGTCTGTAGAGTTTTTATACGTAATCTAGGAACAGTTGGGCAACGGCAGGTGCTAATATATTAGGGTAGGCGATTAAGTGTCTTATCTTAGATAGTCGGTCTATAACTACCATAATGTTTGTGCAGCCTTTACTTTTAGGGAGATTAACAATAAAGTTAATTAAGATATCCTTCCATCTTCGGTCCGGAATAGGCAGTGGCTTTAGAAAGCCATTATATATCTTATGCAAAGCTTTGGCTTATTAGTAGGTATAGCAGCTAGAGACATACCTTTGTGTTATATTATATATGTTTGGCCAGTAGTACTCCTATTAGAGTAGCTCTAGGGTTTTTCCTTAGCCTAGGTGGCCGGCTACTAGTAGGTTATATACGTGTTTAAGGAGCTTAAGCTTAAGTTTATTATAATTAGGGATAACTAGGCGGTTCTAGTAGTATAAGCGGTCTCCGCGAACTTTATATTTACTTAGAGAGATCTTTTTAGAGCGTCTAACGCTATCTTAAATTAGCTTAAGTGTCTCTTAGATAAACTTATTGTTTAGGTATTTATTGATTATAATCTATTTAATCGATTAATTAGTTATTTTAAGGATATATACCATAAGGTCTTCAGCCAGGGGATTAAATAATTTGGGACAAAGCAGGGTTTATTTATAGTAGGCGCGCGCTTCTTCCTATACTGTTATGTCTTGTAAACGTCAAGTTAGGGTATTAGGTTTTTGACCTTAAACGCCTAGGCGGTATATAATTAAGAATTGGAATTGAGACAGATATTCTAACTAGTGGGCTTAATAATAACTTAGCTGTTTTATAGTTATAAAGTACTGTAGATTCTTATAGTCGCTAAGGACCTTAATTAGAAATCCAGCGCCTTCCAGTTTAGGTTGCCATTGTTCAAAATATCTAATAATGGCTAATAATTCTTTATCGTAGATCTTATAGTTATATTCGGCTGGACTTAGTTGTTTTAAGAAGTATGCTATAGGGTACAGTACCCCTTCTTTATTATACTAAGACAGAATGCCTCCAGTGATATAGTTAGATAAGTTAGCTTCTATAACACTCTTTTAGTTTGGGTTAAAGTGTTAGAGTATAGGTGCGGTAGTGAATATAACTTTTAGATAGGTAAAGGCCTTCTTATATTCCTTATTAAAGATAAAGGCTTTATCCTTTTAGGTTAGAGCTATAAGAGGTAAAACTAGGGCGGAGAAGTTATTAATAAACCATTAATAGA
>Ga0307507_10003167_pt1 | contig 32663 bp, 27 predicted proteins | sample 7_EM_MG_FD_207223 | JGI IMG/M metagenome (GOLD analysis project Ga0307507, IMG submission 207223) | Populus trichocarpa ectomycorrhiza microbial communities from riparian zone in the Pacific Northwest, United States - 7_EM | ecosystem: Host-associated > Plants > Roots > Unclassified | place... | reverse complement strand
TTAGTGATGGGCACGATCATGCTCGATCATAAAATTTTGGTGTGCTCGATCACGATTTATGATCGAGCATGGGCCAAATTTTATGATCGAGCATGATCGTGCCCATCACTAGTTTCACTTTCGTTCGCTCTAACTCCAATGCGACTTTTGCCGGATCACGCGCGTAATCTAATTCACCTTTGTCTGCCGAAACTGTCATCCTTCATCTGGCCACTTCTTCGTCACTGGACACCTCTCAAAATTTCGCACCATTTCAAGCACCATTCGTGCTGCCTGCAATCCTTTCCCTCAACCCCCCTCGTAGCCTCAAGTGCGAAATATTTTTAAAGGTGAGAGAAATGAAAGAGGGAGGGTCTAGTTGGTCTTGGTCAGTCGGAAGTTTGGATCTTACTTTGGTAGAGAGGGCTCTCACCGCAACACTATACTAAGGAAAGTATGCGGTATAGGGTATTCTGTACTGGAGATTTTGAACTTCCCCTATTGAGAATTCCCGTGTGAGTGGTCCCGGTTCTATAGAAGCTCTATGGCCTTTTGTAATCACTAACTTAACAAGTTCTACCAGTAGTTTCTATAGGCTACTGTAACGGCCCAGAGCTAACCAAAGCTTGGTGCTAAAGTAGCTCTCGGATATTCTTAATTCTCACTCTTGGGCAACCGATTAGTTGGAAGTAAAATGAACGGACTCGGACGGTAAGAGAAAGACAAGCACTACACAAACAAGGAGCCTCTACCACGAGAAATGTGGTTTTCGGGCAATACGAACGCGCTCTCATCAGAGCGTGTGGGCCAGGCTTTTGAAATGGTATGTTTTCTCAGTACAAAGCACTCTTTAGGAATAAACAAAAAGAGGAAGAGAATAACAACTCGAGCGCATTAGCAAAATTCATGATATTCGACGTGTGGGTATCTATGGGGTAGAGGATGGTTTAGAGGTTGGTGATGGCATCCAAGAGAACCCAAGCATCATGCTTCGATTAATTTGCCTTTCTGTCAGCAAGGACTTCAGATCCATTTTGGGGGGCGGCGGAAGAATGCTAACCCCAATGCTATCACCCTTCTCATTATCGCTCCACATCCCTTCCCATATTGCCAGCTTCTCTGCAATCAATGCCGTGTCTGTGATTCCCATCTGGCGAGCGCGTAATCGGAATGCGGCAGCCCTCAAAGCCTTTTGTTCTTCTAGTTCTGCTGCCTTGACTATTCTAGGTTGTTAGCTAGCTTTATTCTCTTCAAGCAGCTGCCCTGATGTAGGCTATGGAGGGGGGATGTACCGCGTGTCGCGACGAGTCTGGCATGCTCAATCTTGTGAAGATTGAGCCACGTAACCCTCTCGTCACCAGTGCGCCCGTAGATCCCAGGAGATTTGAGATGTCTCAAGAGGTATTTTTGGGGTGTTCTCCCAGCAAAAACCACAGAACAGCTAGAGACAGGGCAATTGAGTGGAGGCGGAAAGGGATCAAGGGTGGTAGGGTTAGGCAGTACTTGTAAGGTGCCTGAGAAGGGGGTTGGGTTTTGCGGGATAGCCTCATTATTATTATCGTTATTACTAACACCAGTATTATCGGAAGTGTTAGGTAGCGCGTATCCCCCAGACATGGGTTTGTTGGAATTGTTTGACATGATTAAGGGAGTAAAGGTTAGGTTGGGTGCAGTAAAAGGAGCTGGCTGGCGATATGTAGGAGAGAGGTTGAGTTGTATGGAGAAAAAGGGAGGTTGTGGGAGTTATAATGGCTTGAATTGGCTTGCAACGCACAGAGGGTTGAGAGTGGGGGGGGTATGAAAAAAAAAAGCCCTCAGTCGTAACAGAGGAAGGGAACAGAGGTAAACTGTGCCCTGTTGTTCCCAAGTTAACTATCACGGCAACAGGGAGGGATCATGATCTCTCACTCTCTGAGTGAAGTCGGAAGTGATGGGATATAAATTCCCAGGATCTCATGTGCATGCACCAATTGTTTGGCTTTAAGGCTTAATACGGGTTCATCCCATTGCAGCTAACCTAAGTGCACATACCAATAATCCGCACGCCGTCAGTATGTACCTAAATAAGCCAATTTAGATGTACGATCCAATACTAACCTAATTTTGAAACCCAAGGGCCCATCAATGCTGGTAGTTGTTGCCATGGAGGTTGATGGGATTTAAGGTGGATGCGTGCTTTCAACTCGGAGGGTCTTTTGCCACTTCTCCGAAAATACAACCATAATTAAAATTTAGCGATAAAAACTGAGGAAATACGACTCGTATGTGTGACTAAACACAAACGGGGGGAAGTAAAACATATGAATCTCAAGTTCTAGAAAGAAAAACGCTATTCTTATTCAATCTCTCGTTTCCAACAAGACTGCAGTTTGCTGCAGCAGCCTATCGGTAAAGTAACTTATTAAGCCCGGTCGGAAAAAGTTAATGCCCTTTTTTCGAATTCAAGGATTGTTGCATGTGGGGCGCCTTTTTTTTTTTCAGAACTTGTACAAGTGTGATAGATCTATCGATCATTCATCGATCGCCACAACAGACTTCTTTGAAGGCCGGCATGAGTAATTAAGAATGAAAATTACCAGCAGAACAAGACTGAGACAATCGGGTGCATCGCTTGGTATTTGTCTTCATGTGTAAGTCCGGGTATCATGCTAAAGTGTGGTTCAATACCTGCTATCTCGGTGACGAAACGAACCGACCTGGTTTTTCGTACAAAATGCCCATTCTCAAAAGGTGCCTACTTACCGCCATAATATTGGAAAAATCCAGGGATTTTTAGATAGCAAAACCTGACACGAGGGTTCACATAATTGAACACCAGGTTGCAGAGACATGCTGGGAATTCTGAGTGCCAGGGTTCTGAGAGAAGAGAACAAAAACTCTGCTAAGACGATCAATTTGTAGGGGATTGCTGCATGGCAACCGCACTAGCTGGCTGGCTTCACTTGCTTACCGCTAGCAGTTGGCAAGGTGGAAAAGTTGGCAATTGTATATGTTAAATTCTCTGGGATCCCCTTTTATTTTATTACCTTTTGAAAAAGATTGTCCACGTTCGCTAAACTTATGTATTTTGTATGGAGAACCAAGCGGGTGTCGATTTCTTTTGTCGCCAAGTTCATACCGACAGGACCCAAACAATACCCGAAGTAGTAAGCAAGGGTGCTGGAGTCTCGGAGTTTGCGAGATATACCAAAATGAGTGGGTATTCATCTCAACACCCATATAAAATCACTAGGGGTTTTCAAAGTTAAAGAAATTGACAAAAATTAGCTTACTGTGGCGTTTTGAGTAAGCTTGGCATGCGCAAAAACGGTTAATTTACTATGACTTTACCTTACCACACAATACACTTCTCTTGGGTAGAGACCGAGGTCATGGGGTCGGTAACAAGCCATGAATCGAGTCTCAGCTTCAGTAAAGTGAGAATACTTGAATGTATATCAAGTACCCTAGCCCTATCATCAATGGGGTGGTGAGGAGGGTTGCGTTGCCATTGATCGTTGATCCGCGGCTAATTTTATCCACGGACAATACCACAGCCAGCATTATCGGGTTCAATGTTCGCGAGCAGCCAGTCCGATAAGCTTTGGTATGGTCGGGCCAGCCTGAGCTTTTGCACGAACTAACTGCGGACTGCAGTCCGGCTCCTGGAGTTTATCTTACTGGGCCTGGGTGGACAATAAGTATCTGTAGGCTCCCGAGTGATCAAGCATGACGTCACCCCACGGTGGTTGCTTAGCCAGAAAGAAAAGCGGCTGCGTATTTTCTTAACTAAGCACTGGCAGCCTGGCTACCCCTTCAAATGTGGCGGTCAAATTAGAGGATGGCAGGCCCTACAGGGTGAGACATGTGTGTTTAGGGCAGGGGGGACGGCAGTAAACGATGGAGGACCGCGGGGGACGGCACGAATGATGTCTCATGATGTCTCACTATGCTATATGACTGGTTCGGAGGTGCACGATTTCAACTTCGGCTAGTGCCGGAGGTCCAAGCACTAGGACTATAGTCCATACAGTCCGTCCTGTCCTAGCCTCCCCGGGCGTAGTCCGTCCTAGCACCCCCAAAAAGACGGACTATGAGCGGTAGTTCTTCCCGTCCTACCCCGAAGACAGACTGGGCGACTGGGAACACTGCTTCCAAAAGAACAACTAGTATTTCCAATACTCTAGTCCGCTCGTCTTTGAGGTGGGATAGTACAGACTATAGGCCGAAGTCCATCATTTTTATCCAGTCCAACAATTGGCGTCAAAAAAAGTGGGAACAGTTCCCGATGCGGAATCATCATGACGAAACGTGCTTAGAGAACCAAGGGGTGAGGAAGAGGTCATTATGAAAAGCGGCATGATATGAGAAGATTGCCGTTATGAGATGCCGATTCCCGAAAGCCAGGCCAGCAGCGAAGTGAGCAAGGGGATGAAGTCAAGGAGCCCAAGGTTGTATATTCTTGAAAGTCGTATCTTGCTTTCTTGTCCTTCCTATCTATGGCAAGACAGAGGGTTTATATAGACAATACAAAGATCTCTACCATCTTCCTCACTCACGGGGATCTACCCGGAGATACCTACACAACAACGGAGTTCTATTCCCCTTTGCGCCCAATATGCTAATCTATCCGCCTTGCTTTCCGATCATTTCCGGTAATTCATCCTGATACTTAAATATAGTATATTAACAAGGTACATTTATTCCTCCTCTTTGATTCATACTGAGTTACAAGGGAAACTACTTACTAAAGAGTGACGGGATAGGCAAGGTACAAAAGAAACACCCATCAGCGCACAGTGATTGCAGGCGATTTTCAACCAAGATAATAGAATAGAGGAAGAGTAGGAGCAGAATGATAAGTCATTATCGCAATTTTGAGTGCATAGTAAGTAATAGAGGATTTGCTGGCATCCATGAGACTTGGAGGGTATTAGGACTATCACCCGATTTGGGGATCGAGCCAGGAGGACATTCCTTCACATATCGCACTTATATTAGTGAGTATGTAAAGTATCTTCTAGCATTGAAAAACATTTGTAGCGATCTCTAGACATTTGTCAGCATCTTTGGATATCTACTGAGATCTTCGGGTGTCCGCAGGGGTCTTCTGATATCTATAGGCATCTTCTGATATCAGCTACGCATGGACAAAATATTTACTAATCAGAGAGCATATATCAAAAACCTATTGGCACCGCTAGGTATCGGTAAAGCCTGCCGGCTTTCCCTCTTTTTAAGCCCTACACCATCTAGAGAAAGCCGGTGAAGGGGGGAAGGAAGGCGAATTTGGCTTCTCTCCCAAAGTTCTAGAAATGGAATGCTACACCAATATATGTCAATAGAAATCAGGAGAAATCTCTGTCAATCCCATACCATTCTCCATAGTGATAATATCGTGAGGGTTGTAAAACGGACTGCTATTTCATACAGACCAAAATTGGCCAGAGCCTCATGATTTTAGTGATATCGGTCGAGAGAGGGATTATTCTCTCCGTTCTCTATGGACACACCCAAGTATCAAATCCTAAACGGAATTCACTTTACTCCTAGCCCCTCTCCCTCCATCATGCTATACAGTCACTAGACATAAGTCCTTGTAATTGCGGAATACAGAGACAGGCCTGTGCAACCAACGGGTATTTAGCGAAAGGAAGATAACAGTATTGCAATGGTAGAAGAAAGAGGAGAATTAAATATGAAATATTATTTTAGTAGTAAAGAAGCGAGAACACATTTGGTACTCTGTGTCATACGCTATTATTCTTTGTGGGGGGTGGGGAGGCCTCTTGCTATTTTCGCTTAGCTTTTTCCGACTAAGCTTTCACCAAGACGCTACGGAAATAATTGAGAATGGCGCTAGGACGTCCCAAATTCCCCTCTTTGGATTAGGGGGAGAAGACACAGCGGGAGGATCATCTTCAGCCCTCCCTTGAGACAAGGAAAAAGAAATAATTCAACAGACCTTACTGCTGAACATGATATTTCATCCCAAGTTACTGTACTGTACCGTATTATACTTATACGTGACAAATATTCTGTTGTGTACCGATTCCAAAAGTATCCGGACACCCTAGCCACAATTTATATCAGCCTCTGAGCCAAGGTGCCCTGATCTGCTACAGTGCGAATCGCTTAAAACCTTCACCTCAAAATGACCCGGACCTAAGATCAGATCAGAATCCATAAAGTTACAATTTTACAACCATCAAGCCGTTGATTGATAGTTAAGATCTAGCTTTACCCAAGAGCGGTTTTATTTCTTTCTAAAAATCAAAATTTGGAGGGCCAACTTAATATACACTTGAAGATTTTAGGAGAGTGTGAAACGGGTTCCTAGATATTCGCAGCATAGGATACTAGATAAAAATGCTTGATACTTGGTTCACTCTCCTAGTGCTAAGTAAGCAACAGCAATTTGGTGCTGTTGCCATTCTTCTTTTTGAACTCTGGTTCTGCCTTTAAGTGCTTTGCACCGTACCTTCTCGATTTTAGCATTTTAATAGGATACCAAGCGGGATAATGTATCGTAGCAAGAACCACTGCCGCTCCCTGTGGAGTTGTCCACTTAATTTGAGTGGAAAATGCTGACTCATTTGGGCTGCTTGCTACCAAATCCTTCTTGGCATCCTATCGGGTACTAGTACCGTAAGAACTAGAATAATTGAACCTGGCGCTAAGGCGTCTGAAATTCCCTCTCCTGGATAGGGGCTCAAGAGCACTGCGAAAACTAGCCCCCTCAGCCCCGGACTTAAGACCAAAAAAAACAAAAAATAGTTGACCTTACCAGCAAAGGCAACTCCAACGTCCAAAAGCCAGGTTCAATTATCCCAGTTCTTACGGTATTATAAAGTCTAATGACAAAAACCGATCCCAAAACCGAGCACTCTTTTACCAGCTGTTTAGTCACCCCAAATAGGGCCAGGGTTTAGGCCAGGTCGGACTGGGGAACAAGTACATAGAGAGTAATTTTCAAGAAAGAAAATTGTGTATAGTAGAAGGTTTACTCGTGCCAAGGTTGTGGCTTACCATAGTAACTTTGTGGCTTCAACATCACTTTGTGGTTCGCTGCGACTTTGTTGTTCACAAAAATGTCTAAGCTAATAATTACTTGCATTAAGTGACAAGTGTGGTTGCAAAACCAGATGCAAACTAGAATAATAATATATTATTATATTTAACACACTGCTCCGGCCATTGAGCCACAAAGTTATGGTAGGCCACAACTTTGGCACGAGTATGGAATTTATGAACCAGTGTTAACCTATCATACAACCAACGTGGTTGTCATGTACAGTACAGTACAGTATAATATACTGGCGCGGGCGAGTTGCTCTTGGACACCCACATTGAGCAGCTATCAGGGAACGAATGACAACCTCATGCCCAGCAGCGCCATTAATAGTCATATATCATACGCTACAAAAAAGCCGGCGATTCCAAATTGCGCACGGATGAGCAGGAGACATCACTCATCCACATAATTTATTTCAGTATGTCAAATTCCTTGACACAATCGGCTTGCTCATTTATTGGTTCTCCGATCGCTGTTCTATGTGGGTGTCCAAGAGCAATTCGGCCGCGCGAGTTACATTACTGGGGCTGAACAAACGGAATACCGGTACTCCGGTGCGTAAAACAAAAAATCCCACAATAGACAAGACTTGAGTGCAAATGTATGATACTGTACAGTACTGTACTGTACCCCGTATCACCAGAGAACCCCACCAAAAAAATCACCCGATCCAGAATAATTTTCCTGCTCCAACCGCCTCTACCGCCACTACAACAACATGCCTCGCCAACCTCACTTGCCAAAAAGCTAAGTATTATCATCCCCACTTGTCTTCTGCATGGCACGCAAAGTCTCAAATCACTTTCCGATCTTATCATACCATTGTACAAAAAAATCGTGAGTTAATTTATGATATAGGCTTGATATTTCCATTAACCCTTAGTCCGTCGGGCGCTGCGCCCAAGAGATCTGGTTAAGAAAATGATAGAAGCTGGAATGGACTTTTCCTTAATTAGAAAAGCATTAACTGCATTTAGAGAGTATCCTTCCCTAACTGGAAATAGATTACTTGGCATTTTAAACTAAGACATGCGCCACCGATTTCTTGGGCGATTGGAGGAAATAGTTGTTCTCATGCATCTTACAACTTCTTGAAATTCCTTACCTAGGTGCTCGAGTAGTGTTGAGCTATGAATCTCCAAAAACGGCTCTTTTCGGTTGTAAAATAGCCAATTGCCTGAGTTTTTTGTCACCCGAATTTTTCTAGTTCCCTTAATAGCTCTGGAGAAGCTACACCGTGAAACCTTTTTTTTAAAAAAAAAAGAAACCGCGAAAACTGAGGAAATTTGCTAAGTCCGTCCCAGGCTACTTGGCGGTCTTGGCCAATCTGAGGATTTGGATCTTACCCTCGTACAGAGGGGGCTCTCACTATCACAGAATACTACCGATACCGCAAAAATTGGAATAAATGAACCGTGTGCTATGTAGTCGGAAATTCCCTTCTCTTGGAAGCGGGCTAAAAACACAGCAAAAATGCAGCCCTTTTCCCCCTTCTGAGACAAAAAAAAACAAAGATCTCCACACCTTACTGAGGAAGGAAAGCCCAACGACGTAGCGCGCGGTTCAATTATTCAAGCTTTTACAGTATAGTATAGGGCATGTGGTACCGGTATAATTATTTCCCTCGCATTGGGGATTTTGAGTTCCCGTAATGAGAATTTCTGCGTGAGCAGTCCTGGATTTACAAAAGCTACATGGCGTTCTGGAATACTATAGGCCCTACCAGTTGTCGCCATGGATGACTGTAGTGGTGGGGAATGGAGGCCATGACGCCATTGCGGCACTCGGTTATTCTCGCATTTCTATTCTTGGGTCGCCATGTCGGGGAGGTGGAATAAACTTAACTCAGAAAGTGAAGGAAAGACAGGCACTAAACGAGCAAAGGAGTTCTAGAACGAGACATCCCTTCGTTACTTTTCAGGCCCTCACGCTAGGTGCGAGTGGTGGAAGTGATCGGTGGTGAAGTAACCGAAGAGAGCAACGTTAGGAATAATTGCGAGAACATGATGTAAGTATCATATGATGAACATGAAGGGTGGTACCGGTCTTCCCTTCACTGCTGAGGTAACCTGTTTGGATAATCGTGATATGAAAAACTTTGTGCTTCAGAAAAGGTGTAGTGCTCAGAATAGTACTGAATGAGCACTGCTCAGCATGGCCATGATGGAAGCCTGGTTGTGTGCGTAGATTTGCTCCTGATTATGGTACAAGTACGAGTACTTCACGTGATTTTAATTTATCTTGTGGTGTTTTATATCGCTGCCTCTTCTCACTGATCGTCCTATTATTTCAACGCTAAAAGTGCGTGAAATTTGGGAACGAACAAAAGGATAGTTTTGGGGCAGCAGTGAACAGGCTAGGAATAGAGCGAGTGTGTCAGACTTTTGAACGGGCATGTCTTCTTAGTATAAAGTACTTCTTAAGCATAAACAGAGACGAGGAAATAACTACTGGGGGGCATCGGTAAAAAAAAACATGCTGGGGGTCTACAAGAGTCAGGGCATTTTAGATGTTAGTGATGGTGTCTAAGAGAACCCAAGCATCATGCTTCGATTGATTTGCCTTTCTGTCAGCAAGGACTTCACATGTATGGTGAGGAATAAACAAGGGGATTCTAACCCCGATGCTATCACCCTTCTCATTATCGACCCATATCCCCTCCCAGATCGCCAACTTCTCCGCAATCAATGCTGGGTCTGTGATTCCCATCTTATCAGCACGTAGCCGGAGTGAGGCAGCCCTTGAGATCTTTCGCTTCGCTAGCTTCTTCCCTCCGAGCTTAGGCTTTGCTAATTTGACTACACCAGGTTTGTTAGTTGGCCTTACTCTCTCAAAGCTGGCGCTTAGATAAAGGCAATAGACAGAGGGGATGTACCGTGTGCTGCTGTGAGTCTCTCGTGTTCAATCTTGTGAAGGCTGAGCCAAGCAACTTTCTCACCCCCCGTGCGCCCATGCATCCCAGGATGTTTGAGGTGTCTTGAGAGATACCTTTGAGGTGTCCTCCCTGTAAAGACTAAAGAACAGTTGGAGACAGGACAGGTGAGTGGAGGTGGAAGCGGATCCACAGTGGGAGGGTTGAATAGTACTTGTAAGAGGCTCGAGAAGGGGATTAGGTTGTGCGGGATAGCACGATCGTTATTATCGTTATTACTAACTCCAGTACTATTAGAGGAGGTGCAAGCCAGCGCGTAATGTCCAGGCATGAACTCATTGGAATTGTTCGGCATGGTTATGGGAGTGAGAGTTATGTTGGGTGGGATGAAAGAGGCTTGCTCGTGGTGTATTGGATAGGAGATATGAGAAAGACCAGCTGACTTTCTGGAGCAAGAGGGCAGTTGAGGAAGTTATAATGGCTTCAAATGCCATGTAGGGGACTGGGGGTTAGGGGCGGGGGGGGGGGTATGGGGAGAAACCTTTGGTTGGAGCAAAGAAGGGGGATGGAGGTGGGTCATCGTTTCTCACTCGGGTTGGGCCAAATATACACTGTCCGGGATGGAAAGGATAAGACTTAGCGCCGCCCTTTGATATCCTAAACCTCGCTAATGTCGTCGCAGCCTAAGTCGTCACGATACGGCTGCACATTATCAACAAACTGCAGTCGGGATAAATTCAAAAAAACCAATTGAGATGCACAATCTTACAAACCCCTAGTTTATAAACCCAAGGACCATCGCTGAGGGTGGTTGTCATAGGAGTTGATAGGGCTTATAGCGGATGCCTACACTGCGGCTCGGAAAACATTCTTTATCTTCTCCTCTGAATACAGCCCGGACTAAAGTTCAAAAAATTCAATTAATGTTAATAAAATTCAACTTTGATGTATGACTAAGCCCAAACGGATAGAGTAAAAACATAGAGTAGGCGGGGAAGACCGCGAAGTTCCCGTAATTTGTGTGGATGGTCTCGGGTTGAGGTTATGGAGACGAAAGTGGTATTAGAATTTCCAACAACCATCCCCGATAGTAGCCGAAGTCTCTCAATTAAGGCATATTAGAGGTTCAGCCGCAAGACGGAAAGAAGATTTCCCGAGTGCCGAGTTTGGACTGATCTACTATACTAGTATTCGCATGCAAATAAGATGTCGTATATACCAAAGTCCCTCAACTCGAAAAACTTAGATAACAATTTTCTACACTTGGGCTGGGAAACATTTGTATTCTGTTAGCAGCACTGTGGAAGTTGTCCCCGGATTGCTCTTAGATACATCCAAAAACTGGCCAGAGCCTCAAACTTTTGGTGGTATGCAAGAGCAATGCGTTTTACAAACGTCGGTGACATTGCGACGGTGTGTTTGGCGTCTCCCCGCATACTGTTCAAATATGATAAGTCTGATTCAACGGTCACAAATCACTTTTTTTCTCTGAAGTGAATGATCTGGTGAGCAATTTGGAATGGTACCTGTAGTTATGATATCAGGGAGCAATACTGAAGGCACTGGCTGCATCAATGGCAGATTCCTCCCTGCTACTAGTATTCACCGCTTTTCCAAGGTACCTCCCTAGGGCCAGATGAACCTACCCGTTCCAGGATCTCACTGGGAAATGTTTTTGACCACCACCAGGACAAGAATACTTTAACATCGCACTAAGAAGTCCAGAATTCCCCCTGTTGCGTGCGAGGGGGAGCCCGCCCGAGAAAGTAGAGGCTTTCAGCCCTCCACGGTGGCAAAATAAAACGAAAATACGGTAGACTTACCAGGAGAGGAAGCACAACACCAACAACCCTTAACCACCAGCATCGCAACCCCCACAGGCACCGTAAGCGTAAGCATAAGCCCATTGCAATGCATTATGCATATCATGCCTCCAACGCAAGTGGTGCCTATATTATTATCCAATGGCGTGAAAAACGGAGATGCCTAGTATCCTGGAATATACCATCTGATTCCATCTCAACATTATAGAGAACGAGGCGAAAGAAAGATCGAGTAAAGCCTTTTGTCCTGATACTAAAACCCAGGAAAGGGAATATGGTAGTTTTCTGATATCCCCTCCTCATAATCGGGTATAATTTCTAGAATACTGTGCCTGCAAGCGATCCCTGCAAACTGCCGGAGGTCTTGTACACCTTGGCTCACGTCATAGAACCCTGAACCCTATCCAAAGGCACGTCTTGTTCAATTTACAATCGAGCCCTGAAACGGGATGTTCTAGTACTATCATGCCCTGCTCCAGTTTGATTGGAAACTTAACTACCGGTGTGCCTCTACGACCACTAGTACTCAAGTGCCGTACTTTGCGGGGTTGGCGCCTGGTGGCGCACTCACCGAAGGCTCTCCGAAAAAGTTCCTGTTCGAGACTGTCATGCGGGGCGGGATGTGAAAAGTTTCCGGAACCTCGCAAAAAGGTTTGTTGTGTTCATACCACGGCACGGGAACAGCATTGTATCACTTTTGCACCAGAGGCGGTGTAGAAGGTGATTGGTGTGGTGAATTTCTGCACCGGTCACTGTTGCCAGGGCTGAACCGGAACGGTGACCTCGATTATAGGAGGTCGCCGGGCACCTGCGCGTGGATACCGCCTAGGAGATATAGCACTCCTTCGCAAACCAATCACATAGCACCGTTTCTAGTGTTGTTATTGGCTATATAGGTTGCCGTCTTATACGGGTAATGGGCCGAGCCTAAAATAGCTAAAGCTCACCTTATTCCGGGCATGAAACTTGCTAGATTGCTGTTTTTAGATGCCGCACAAATGGATAGTGTCGCTTATCCAAGGCTCCAGAGCAAATATGGCATGCAGTGAGTTATTTCCGTGCCTTCGTATGTTGGTTTAGGGAGGTTTGCGTATGCTTCATTCCAACTGCGCTAGCAGGATTTTCGAGTTAGGCGGCCTCCAAGGCCACCCGAACCCCCCCCCCATATGATTGGTGGGTTCTGTACGAGGAAACGAGTGGCAGTCAGCACAGTAGCCACCATTCATGCAAGTAAACCGCTTGAAAGGTTCTTATTTGGGTTTAGCTGTTAAATACCATATATTCGTAGTAACTACAGGAAGCATCCCAATCCAGGTTATCTATCCTACGGCATTACGGTCGTGGGTAAGCCAACCCCCCCTTATCAACTCCCCAACAAAATAAATCCTCCTCCGGTACCAAAATCACTACTCGTGTCAATGCGCACAGCCCTGAGCATCAACCCAACATCCCTCCTCCATAACGAAATCCAAAATTATTCAACACTCTTCCCTTTCAATTTCTTTACCTCCTGCATCAACCACCAGAACTCCAATTCAACTCGGTTAAGTCCCCCCTCATCCTCTTTTTTCAACCCATTCTTAATTTCCATTAACTCCTCGTACCTTCTTCTTATTTCGCCTAAATCCATGCCAGTTGGTGCTGGCGTTTCCACCTCTTTCATCACGGTAGTCTTAGACTGCTGTTTCTTTTTATTCCTCTTCCTCTTAGCCTTCTGTGAGTCACCTACAGTTACGATGATATCTCCTGTAACAGCGTTCTCCACATCCGAACCGCTAATCTCGTCTATATCTTCCCCTATTCTCTTCGGGGATTTATCCACCTCTTTTCTTATCCTGGACTTCTCTTCCTCGAAGATAGCCTTCAGCCTTTTGTGCTTCCCTTCCGGACTCCCGGAATCATCTCTCACCACGAATCCTCTCAAACTCGATTGGGATATTAACGGAACCTGAGTCGATTCCTCTTGATAGTGTGGTACCAAGTCCAGTGCGAACCTATTGTACCTTCCATCCACTTCCATCGCTGGTTCAGCCACCTGTGGCTGAACCCTCGACTCCTCCTCAGCCACCTCTTCACAGGCTGGCCTAACTCCCTCCTAACTATTAGCCACCTCCTCAGTGGCGTTCTTTTTTTCTTCCTCCCCTTCAGCCACCACATCCCCCGATGGCTCTCCTTCGTCTGAACAGTTTGGACATTTCCCATGGCGTGCAATGTCCTCGAGTATTCTTCTCTCCACGGTCACTGAGTGCAACCTCTTGGAGAGTACTGAAACGTGGTGCCGTAGGCGAGAGATTTCAGCCTCCAGGGCAAAATTCTTCTCAACGGCTCCTCAAAGTACCACCGACCCCTTAGCAACAGAGGCGGCAGAAAACTTTGTGTTGTTAGTCTTAACCATATTGACTCGAAAGGTAAGGTTCGTAGGAAGATGGATAAGCTCGAATATGTGATAAAAGAGATAAATTGATCTCAGTATCAAAGATTAAAGTCAGAGGAAATCCGCTGAAAATAAAGACTTGAAGCTATCGCGAGATAAGAAGCAAGGACCTGGGTTGGCTCAAGCCTGAAAAATGACACGTCACAAGCGGTGAAACGTCTAGCTGTTTAGCTGTTCGGGTGGCTTGGAAGGCAGGCTACTACTCCGGTCATGTACAGCACTCCCCGAGTCGCAAAGTCCTCACGCACCCTAAACCTTGTTAACCTTATAACAATAGATCATCCCAGCCCATTCCCAGCCACCATAGATCAATGACCAAATGTTGGCCAATTTTCGATATATTTCCTTCATTAAACTTGCCGCCCATATTCAGAGAAGTAGTGGTTGAGGTTAAGGCATGATAGTGTTGGTAGTTAGTTCGTGTATCATGGTAAGAATGGGTGATCGTTGTCATGGAGGTCAACAACGTTTAGTGTAGACGAAGACTTTGTATGTAACTCGGGTATCATGGTAATATTTGACTTATCATGCCAACACACGCTGGCGCCTAGCCTCGAGACCGAGGAGGCAACCGCGCCAAGGCTCCTGCTGCGATTGTTTAACATATGCACATAACTAGACTTAGCAGCAAGTTTAGGACGTATCATACCCGACAGCTCAAAATGAGATTTGCGGCTTAGTGAAACCCCGAACGCGCATTTCCTCGGCCTTAAGTTACTGTGCTGATGGGCCCAAGTTGGTCAATGCCTTGTTCTCAGCAATGTTTAAAGCGGGCACTGCGCCCCAGTTATCTCAGAGATATCAGGACTCCTCCCCTCTCTTTCAAACAACACTTTGCATCCTTCTCAGGGGCTGTTGAAATGGTGACAGTTGTTTGGCTAACAATAGAAGTTGTGAGGCCCACCAACCAGATTGTGCAGGCAGTATACCATTGCAGAGGACCTCTAAGATTGTTGTAAAGAAGTGGTAAGGCTAACCCTGGAACGAGAATAGGCGAATTCATATAGTCTGGACCAAAGGGATTCTACTTCTCTCGCGTACTCTACCATAAAGGGAGATGAAGGAGCGGTAGAAATACTTGTACTATCAGAGCGGAATAGCGCCGACTGTAACCCTATGTACCTATAAGAATTGCCCAACATCATTCAGATGTACTATCAGCCGACATGAAGGGATGGTAAAAATGCTACTAGAAGGGGAGGGTGTTGACCACGGCAAACCAGAAAATAGCGGATTTGAGAGAGTGGCGGAATTAGTGCTGGGAGGGGAAGATTTAGACCCCGGCTGCCCGGATAACCAGGGTCCAACACTCCCGATCTGCTCCTGCGGGGAGATATACAAGTAAGAGGGCAGTGAAGACAATCCTGGAGCCAGAGGATGTCAAAATCAGAGAAGCCGAAACCGGAGATCCTTAGAGGCCCCGAATGCACCAAAAGGAGAAGGAGCCCCTTTAATTTCTTGTGCTAATAAACCCAAATATCTCCTGTAAGAAAAATATACGAATGAGACCTCCTGCCTTATAGCCCTAAAGCTCGTGGGATATTTTCTTTGATTGATAGCAAAGAACTAGAAGGGAGTTAGCGGATGAATGTGTCGACAGTGGTTAAGGACACAGCTCTCATATAGGCTTCTGTGCTCTGGCGTTAGCCCATAGCGGGTAGGGCTTGTAGGAGGAGGAATATCTACCGAACAGATGAGCCCTGGCTATCTTGCACGGCCTTAGCTGGCTTCATAGGCTCAGTCTCCACCATCTTAACGATAGGTGATAATAAGTAGCAGTCTTTTCTCTATCGCGCACACTAGCGATAGGACGAATACATGCGTTACTCTAATGCTTCCGGGCGAGAATTAATTCGGTTCAGACTTGCCAAGCAATGGGCTTCCCTCCACCCCCTTCACCTCCTAGGACCTGCAACTTCCGCAACGGATCCATCCCCACTGCCCTCTGCTCTGGGTTCTGCTCCGAGTCTAGGATTTTACGATACCCTATGCAGGACATCACCACCTGTTTCTCAATTTGGACCATCCCGTGAGCTCTTAGCAGTGCGCAGGATTTTCGGCATCGCCGGTATTCTGCTATTATCACCTCCAACCTACCGTATGATAACGGACATGACTGCCAAAGGGTGTTTGACTTTGTGGGCTCGTCGCCCTCGAAAACCGCTGTGCTCTGATATCGTAATTACCTTAGGCTAGGTTCGTGGTCCTCACCAGAGCTCTCCGTGAGCTGTGGAAGTCTTGCGGCGGCGGCCGTCCCTTTCTGGAAAGATAAATACACTAATCCTAAAACTCCCTCTTATACAGAACATCTGGTAGATTTTCATCCAGCACTAATAACCCTTGTTTCCACCTGCTGTTTTCACGGAACTCTCATAGTGAAGAGCCCTACGGTATTAACTCATAGGTTGGGTAACATGAAGTTAGGATTGAGTTTTCAACTCGGCTGCAAGTAATCATCCCTGGCAGAAATCACACTACGCTTCCGGGGCACAGCTTAGCGAGCGACAGGGAACAGGGGGGGTATGGTGGGGTACTAGTACCTTGTACCCTGAACGCCAACAAAATTAACCGCCACCAACGATCGATGGCAACGCAACCCTCTTCATCACTCCGGATTTTCAACACCGCCTAAAGAAATTCCTCTAGATCGGATGTTAATTTCTACTATGCACTGAATTCTACTATGTATTCACATATTTGTATTTTTTTTTTGGTTCCCGTGATAGTGGAATAAGTTATGGTGCTGACCAACGAAGGGGGCTGGAAGTTCCAGTGCTCCCAGTCGTCCGACTGCGACCGGACGGGACTACGAGGACGAGGAATAGCGCCGTCCGGCGGCGGTCGACTGAAATTGGCCAATGCGCCCCCAGCCCTTAGTGCTACATAAGTTAATCTTGACACCAGGCGAGCCTTGTGCTTATTGTGTCATCATGTCTTCTTCTCCGCCATCGAATACAAATTTGGTTTCAAGCCTGCACTTGGGGGGTTCTTCTGTTGAAAAGATCCTAGTATAGTTTATTTCAGAGATGGCGATAATTGAGTGTGGTGGGGGAGCCCTGCAGGCGGGAAACTCTGCCAAGAAAATATTGCTCATCTTCCACCACCAAAGGATTTTCAACCACAAGCTTAATTGGAATTATGGCTCTATTTGGTGATAGAGTAGGTGATCCTCTACGCACAAATAAAGGGGAAGTAGAAATATCTTAAGTTTTCATGGAGATATTGGGGCTTAAAGCTTTGGTATCCGCGTGCAAAATAAGTTATGGTGCAACGAGCTTTAGATTTTGGTGTGTTCCTTACTTCTAGTCGTCTACTAGTACAGTACCGGTAGTGCGTCCTAGACGGGGTCAGGACGATGGCAGACGGCACTAGTCCTCGGTTTCCTTTTATGGATACCACACTACTCCATTAAAATTTTGTTTATTTTTTAATTTTATTTATTTGTTTATACCTTATTTTCCTTTTAATTTATTGTAGCACCGGTAGTACAGGGAGCGAAAGGAAATGGTCCCCCACCTCTATGTTCCGGAACGAGACTCCCTTAATCCGTCGGTGCGCCTAAGAAATTGGTGGAATATGTCAGTTTGAAACGCCAAGGACGTTATTTCCAGTTAAGGAAGAATACTCCCCAAATGCCGCTAATCTATTGCCGATCAAGGAAAAATACTTCCTAGATCCCGTCATTTCTTAACGAGATCTCTTGGGCGCAGTATCGGTATTCGTCGCCTTTGACAAGTATTCGGATATGGAAGTAAAAATTGAGCATGACAAAGATAAGACTAGAATCTCGGGAATCTCCAGGGGGCACCAGGAGGTTAAAACTCAGAGTAGTTGCATTGAATTGATTCCATAATACTTGTACTATGATATTATGGAAAAATTGTGAAGGCCCTATTAACCTCAATTAGTGTATGTCGACTGCTTCATACATATATCATCAATGATGTAATAGGTTACGTCTACCAAAATTTAGTCCGGGTTCTTCTATACTCGAGTACTTGAGTGCGCCGATCTTTTATGTTATTCTGGCCAGCTTGATACATCGCCATAATGACAGGGTCCTTAGCATACTCGATTTTTACTTCCATATCGGAGTACTCGAGTACAAAACAGGGATCATTTGCTGGTCAACTATCCTTGGTCTGTGTGAACAGATCTCTCCGGGCACCGGTGCTTGTACCCTGTCGGTTAGTCCTATGCGGCTCTGGGGTTTTCTGGCAGCTTTACCTATTGTGTTACAATGCTTTGTCATCAGCACTCTTCATCGCACTCCTCTTCGTGCTGGCAGTTGTTTGTTCCGCTTCCTCTTCTTCTCATCCCTCACTCTCGCTTCCTCTCAACTATAAGATCCATACCCAAAGGTCCCCTTCTTTAGTGTTTAATTTCTCTTACTTCACTGAGCTTTCCGGCTAGAGATTGTATGAGATCACGTTCACGTTCTTCATTTTCGTGTGTAACCGATTAGCACCCCACACCTTGCCCCGACCGTCTCACTCTCGCTTTTTCCCCCACCCCCGACAACACCATGGCCCCCAACATGCGTGCTTGTGATGGATGCGCCGCTCAAAAAGTATTACCCTTGGTTCCCTCCTCCCAGTCACACCGCTCCTCGGCTAACGGACACAGAAAAGATGCGATCACAAGGTGCCCGTCTACCCTAAGAAAAATGACGGCCTACGCAGGAAGCAACGCTCGGTAGAACCGGCTGATGAAGTCATGCTCGATGCCGCTGCTTCTGATCACGGGACGAAGGTGAATAAGCGTAAGGCTGCACAAGTGGAGGAGGTGGTTCCGGAGGCCGTACGAAGTGTACGGAGGAGAAGTTTGAGGAGTGGAGGGGGTGGCTTTGTGGCCCGAGACACTAGCGATAATGAGAGGCGCACTTCCGAGGGCTCAAACGCTAGCTCTGCGGAGGAAGAGGGATTGCCGGAAGCTCCCAATAGCCTACCACACAATCAAGGAGAAAAGAGACACGAATATTTGAGCTCTGTATCCGGTGGGGATCCGCATAATGAATCGTCGTCCCCCGGGTCTGTCTCCCCACCCGCAATCGAAATCGCCTCCCCAACACCCTCAATTGCACCGGAGGTCGAAACCCGCGGGCCATCGCCCCTCGCCGACGACACTGAAGAGGAAGAAATTTGTGTCCGCCCACCCCCCGCCCCATCCCCCCCGCCAACTAGATCCCAATTGCCTTCGTCAAATGTCTCTCCTGCTCCTGGATCCTCGCCATCGACACCGTCAACGCCTTCTCCGCACCAAGCCCCTATCCGGCCACACTCTCGCTGGGTAGACCCTACAAAGCCTGCCGGTCGCTTTTCAGGAGCGAGGAGGTATACTCCACTAGCTCTGAACGCACATATTTACGGGGGGAGTATACCACCGCCGGCTCCTACTCCGCCGCCGGCATCTAGATGAATGCCACCAACGGATGAATTGGTTTTTCCCTGTTTGGTGTAAGTTAAAATACTACAAGCTTTTAAGTGAAATTGTGATGAATTCAGGTGCTGTCGATTTCACCTACATTGTGTCGTTACTTTGAATCGAACATAAGCATGCGGATATGGATGATCATAAAGTTCATTGAGAGAGTGATAAGAATCTTCAATGTCAGCGCGTTCCGATGTCCCTCGCTTCTAGTTTGTAGAATGGGAAAACTTTGGTAAATTTCCCTTGCTCTACGGACGACTCCGTGCAGTGGGGTTTAGGGTGGGAAAATGTGATCGAGAGCGGCAAATAGATCCATTACAGTAGGCTGTTAATTAAGCAAAGTTAATTTCATAAAACAGTGCTAAGAGTCCTCTGAAGTGAAAAAAAAAACTCTTCCAATGTCCGGCAAGAAGGGATTGAGCAGCTACTTGAGGTCAACCTACCAAATGTATCTTTGCCTATTCCTGTTAGCGAGCCCTTAATATACCCCGGCAATCACATACCTTAAAATCTCATGCGATTAGCCATCAGACAATCAGCTCACAATGGGTTTAGTTTAGCAGGTTAACAGAATTTCCAATACTGATTAATGAGATTCAGCACGTCTAAAGGGCTCAGGCTATGCCATGTCCGGAAAGCGTTAGCCTTTCTCAGGAGCTTCTTTCTCTGGATCTGTAGGCTAGAGGCCGACCGGGGATAGCGAGTTGCAAGAGATCCTACGGTTGGCTCGGTTCGATCGGTAACTCTTTAGCATAGATAGAGGATAAGTTAGATGAGCTATCCACTGTACTGGCGGTAATTGCCGAATATCTCTACATTTCGCCTATCATAGTATTTGGCTGGTAGTGCTGGTGCCAATCTGAGACTGGAGTAAGTACCGGTAGTATCACATCCCAATCTGGTAGGTTACCTGACAGCGGTACTCGGGATGCGCTGCAGCCCCTCGATAACGCTAGATTAGAGCAAGATTATTAGCGCAGTGTAACAGGATGAGCCAATGAAAGCTGCGGAACTGCCATAGTGTGATGGCTGTTCCCCGGGGGTGCCGTAGCTATAATACCATATCTTCCTCTTATATGTTCCATACAGCACAATGGAATGAAAATACGGGTGTAGCTACCGTATTTAGGAGATCTAACCAGATCTGTAGCCCTCCTTTCTTCCCTTTGCACTATCCCCTCCTGCCTACCCGGAAGAAAACATACCTAAAAGGCGGGGGAGGGGTGAAAAATAAAGGAGCAAAAGCGGTGTAGATATATTTCTCTTAATTGGTGGAACGCACCAAGGGGAAGCCTCTTACGAGATTTCCGGGTTGCCCAGGGGTGGTGTTATTGGGGCAGCTATAAGTGGTGAAGATAATTTTCAACACCTTTGACACCTTAAAGAGCCCTCGGCTGTTTCATTGTGCTAGATGCAGTGATGTGTCATATCCACTTGTTCCGGATTGAGGATAATACCGCTAGGTTAGTTGACATTTAGCCACATGTAAAGAAATTGGACATTACCGCAGCATGTCCGGGATCTGCCCGAGGAGTGAGATATTGTAGCTATGGTTTGTTAAGATTGAGTAGCACATAGCCTTCAATCCGTGGGAAACACAGGGTTCCATGCCGGTTAAGTTCGCTTAGAAGAAATTTTGTGGGGGTACTCTATAACAAGGGGGGGGGGCGGCTTAGGGGCTGACTTGATGAGACTTGGTTTGAGTTGTTTTTTTTTGGGGAATCTGGGGATTTTACAGAACCCTGTACGGAAGCTAGAGGGTGAAAATGTGGTATCGGAATTAAACTCTAAGGGTGAGTAGAATCTAGCGTTAAGCTGTCGTCCGCGATTGAGATGAAGAGACCTATGTAGGGGGTAGATCTCGATTCGGTTCGGGATGCAGGCAAGGTTGCATAGAATACAGCATTTTGTGATAGAGAAAATTGGAAATCTAATCGTTTTTAGTACGGAAACCTTCAATAGCACGTTTACTCGAGATGGATAATCAAGTAAAATAAAATATTATGATGGGTTGCAAAAGGCCTTGTAATTTCCAAAAAAGTAGCAACCACTATCGCCGGGGATTTAGCCGAACGGTTTCCTTCCGCCTTCGTAGAATTGAGAACCTGTCTAAGTTGGCTCGCCGGGAGGTTATTCTCTGAGAGTAGGACTTGCGATCTGCTAGGAGGTGATCGAACCTTATGGTGTAATTCTCTAGATATCTCTACTTTTGTATTCCCGATATTGCTGCTCCGGCTTCCTACAGATAGTGGGTAATTCTAGGGATAAATAGATGGGTGCAAGGGGAGGTTGTAACTTCAACCGGCCTTGGGACGATTTTTTATTTTTGACAGGATTATTTTGGCCTTCGGGGAGACAGGCTTGTCGGATTGCTGTTTGGGCCCGAGTTACTCCCCGCCGCTATCGTACGCGTCGGGTGATATCTGGGAGAAAGGCTAGGGCTAGGGTTTGCTATCACTATTATCGACTCTTGGGGATGCGGTCGCAACAGCTACGGATCGTTACTTTTGGGTTTACAAAAGGACAAAAAATCCTGAATTTGTATGAACTGAAGGAAAGAGAAAGAAAGAAAGGGCAACCTCCCTGATTCACACTTAGCTATCGAATAAAATTGTGAGCTTTCCAGGGTTGTCAGGTAGTTTGCCTGCATTGTTGAGAGTTCACAAAAGGTCACTCGGATTGTCTGATGAGCACAGTGAAAGGGGGTCATTAACCAGCGAGGGTATTGATATGCTAGGAGAACCGTGAAAAAGGAGACGAGAATTTGCGGAGAAACTAATGAAGACCAATTAATTAATTAAGGACTACTATGCTGCTCCTAGTTCATCTAGCTAGGTAAAATGAAATATAATGCTAACTTCTCACCCCCAAACAAAGTTACCCGAGAAATAACCGTTCAAACCCTATCACATCATTCAGCGTTTACACCCATCAACTCTCTGACTAAACCTTTCCAGTAGAAGTACCCAACTCTCCCCTAAGGCCCTCAACTCCTCCACCTCCGCCTCCCAATCTTTATCGCTAACGGTACTCCAGTCCATCCCTCCAGAACCACCCTGCCCAGGCCCCTCTCTAAACTTAGTAATTGCACCCGCAAGAGTAGCCTCATCTTTGAGGTCCTGGAATAGACGTAGTTTGTAGATTTCTTCGGCGCAGGTGAGGCGGTGTGACATGGAATCACGCACGGAGGAGCGGAGGAAGCGGGGGGTTTTCCGGGGGTGCGTGGGGAGAAGAGTGAGTGTAGTGGATAGATTTGTAGTTATTTGGTGGAGCGTTTGTAGTAGAGTGGTGTAGTAGTCTGAGGAGGCTGACATTTTTGTTTTATTGTTAGCGTTAGAGGATGATGTAGTGTTGATAGATAAGAAATTTTGTTAGCTGATTTTTGGGAATGTGTTCTTGGGAGTGAATGGTAGTGTGGTAGGTATTTTTAGGAGGGGTTTATATAGGAGTGGATCTTGATTCAAGTCACAACCACTTGAAAAATGACTTAGTATGCAGAATTTTGTGTTTGAAAAATAGTATGGTATAGAAATTGGGGAGTATAGCAGCCATGGAAAAGAAAGGACCTAGACCAGTCAGGTAGGGTCTGTTCTGAAATACCCCCATTCCGCTTTATTAATCAGAGGGAGGATGCATGGTCTTCTTTGTGGAGCGTAATAATAAATGATACCAAACTTTAAGTAATCGATACTATCAACGTGGTGTGGATGGGACCTGTATTCGAAATAATATTGAGGAATTAGAAGCTTACAAACTGGAAGCTCCCGCCATGGTGATTGCATTGTCTAGAGAGTCGCCAGCAGGGAACCCTTACTCTAGGCCTAGGCTCTAAAGCAACCGCTTGCTACCCATTATAATATTATTATATTGGATTGTTTTTTTTTGTTAATCTCCAGTAAACAGGTTACGGAAAGTTTTTGCACTGGAAGCAATCTTGAAAAACCTGAGACACAAGAGCTGGCAAAAACTCTTAGGGGAATTTGGAACAGTAATATTTGAATAGGAAACCAGTCAAACTTCCGTTTCAAAACCGCTGTTTGTGTGGTTTAAAGACAGCTGTTTGTGTGGTATAAAGATAGCTGTCTGTGTGGTGCATATTGGCAAACACCGCAAGTAAATTGCAAAATTTTAGAGGAGGGGTGGAATTGATTACTCTGATATTACCTTACCGAGGCTTGTTCGCAAACCCCAGTTCGGGAGCTTTAAAAACGATTGTTTAAAAGCAGAGTGCGGGCAAACGCGAAACCCATTCATACTGCGGTTTGCCCGGAGGGCCTCCGGGAATGCTGTTGAACAGGTTTTCCACTCAAAGGCCCCTGTGCCAAGCGGTTTCTTAATTTTCCTATAGCTAGATGCTGCATGCTGTATTGCCTAGCATGTTATTAGATGCTTGATCGAATCGTGGAACAATCCTGATACCGTATTCCACAGCATGGCGAGTCTATGGCATAGCGAGAATGCCTATAAAAATCATCCCTGTCCTATAAAAGTTCTATGGGCATTATCGCCCCACCGTGGACTCGCTTCGCCGTGGGTTACTGTACAACTTCTTCCTCTCAATCCCTCCTCGCGACTCAAGGTCCGATTTTAATTTCGAGAATTCATCGCAGTCTCTCGGTTTCAATTGTTCTCGGGGGAGATCATCTAACTTCCCAAAAGACTTCATAATATCATAAAATTAGTGATTGAGTAATATTTCCTCCTTTGGAGCACTCCATTAACTCCCACTGACTTTGTCTCTTATCGGGCTTGGTGCGCCTGTTTTTTTCGGAGCTATGTGCTTCTTAAAATTCGTAAACCACACTTACTATCTATGACTTATCAAATCAAGATAACTTCTAAGAGAGTTCAGGTTTCCCCAACCTCCGAGTAATCAATTGTATTCTAGCTCCCTTTGGGTGCTGCCTGCGGGAGGTTTGACACCCCGATCAAGCGAAAATATAAAATGGGCAAAATCAGGGGTTCGGCTATCGAACATATCGTAGATTCACATGTTTTAATAAATAATCCGAGCAGGAACCTTATTACGGGCAGTTTAGATGGTGAATAACGGCCACTAGGTTGAAGAGGTTACCTTATTTTTTCTAGCGGTAGATTGTCTGAGTTAATTCTCAACCTAGAAGTATTCATTGCAACATCCAATTATCATATTATTTCTACTATATAATACTACCGGAAGTAATGTAAATGTAGTGCATAGGCTTTATACCAGCGTAGGTCCTCTAGCGTTAGCTGTGGTAGCTTGAATTTGATTCACCTATACCCCGGGGGATGTCTCACTACTGCACATGGGAAGCCGACCTTCCGCCATCATTAAATATCACTCGGTAACCCAGGGTATCTGGGCGGTGGACTTAGCAATTCAGACCGACGAGTAACGGGGGATTAACGCATAGGAATTACTGGCCTGTCTGCGGCGTAGGATGTTCCTCGCTATATACCTCAAGTAGCCTTTGTGCCAGGGTCCCCATCCCGAGTCTCAGAGCTCCGAGCGCTAAGCAGGAGTCTAGATCATGGTACAGTACTAGGACAAATCTTTTCGTCCGATGCCCTTTTTGCACCAAAAGTGCCCATCTTGACCACCCTCTCTCATTGCGCAATGTCTATGAGAATCAGCGAAAATTTGTCCTTGCATTAGCAAACCTGCAGATATTGTCAGGGGACAAAATTAAGTGCCGATTAATAAAGAGGGAAAAATTTCGGCCATGACAACAACACTCCACCAACCCCATTATCATTAAAACCAAGAAAAAAAAAATCAAAAATGCAAGTACGGGATAGAATACATAGTAAAAATTAATATTTTAGCTAGAGAAATTCTTTAGGTGGTGTTGAAAGTGTGGGGTGGTGAGGAGGGTTGCGTTGACATCGATCGTTGGTCCGCGGTTAATTTTGTCCACTGACCATAACATGAAAAAAATTACAGAATCCTTAAATATTGCCAAGTGGTGGAGAAAAGGTTGTATAAGTATCTGGTATTGGTTGCCATGTACTTTTTTGTATGGAGCCCCATACAAAAATTTAAGTCACTTTCACACTAGTTGACACAATCATGAACAATGAAGACAGTTTTGATTCCTTACACTTCTACTTGTAGAGGTTTAAATAGATACTGATTCCCTAGCTGATGGAAAGATTACAAGTGTTTTTATATAAGCAGTGTTGAGAATTGTTTGTTTAAAAATGTCCATTTTTGGTGTAAAAAGGGCATCGGACGAAAGGTTTTCCCCCCGCACTGTACCATGATCTAATTTCGAATCCGCGATTTTCCAATTTCAAAATTGCCTGTTAAACGGCAAAATCAAACAAGGGTGTATGAAGGACCCGAGAATCACACACCGCGCTGTGCCACTTGGACCTCCCCATATCCGCCTAGACAAAGGCTTTGTCTTGAATAAATAAATTACAGTACAATCATGGTTTTGAAGCCCTTAGTTTAGTCTTAACTTAATTGCAACTGCAATTATTTTTACTTTTACTAGCTTTTACGGGGATATGACGAAATTAATACAGGTTAAAGTATTGGCAATATATTGAAAGTAGAGCTGAAATTAGGGGTCTAAAAATTGTAATTGTTATCTGAGTTTGAAATCAGACTCTGATACTTAGGAGAAGACACGATACTAATGACAATTCATTCAAATTATATGCTCTTACAGATATAAATTTTCAAATGTCACACCCAACCCCTTGGCTCTTGAAATTAATAGAATCGGCAAAGCGTAGTATTCTTGAAATATGGGCCAGATATAAGTCCACCACCGAGATGGAACTCCGAATTCTTACACCCTTGGCTCCAACACACGGATACACTCTTCAAAGACGTGCTCTCCACCATGGCAGGGTCAAGCCGCAGTTCTTTAACCTCTCTCGACACTTCCTCCTCCGAAGACGCCCACTCACAGCCGGACACTTGTGGTAATCAAAATGCTTACTACACAAACCCAATATTCGAGACCCTCTACCCAGGGATCTTCATCCGACCTAGCCCCCCCTCCGCCACTATCCCTACAAGCCTCCAACCCCTTCCAATAATGGCTTTTCCTGAAGCAGGGACACTCGCATATCTCATGCTAAGGGAGAGCTTAGTCGTGGCAATGAATACAAAGTTGGAGAGTAATCTCATTGAGAGAGAAGTATGTTCCCCTGAAATGATTGTGGGGTAAGCGCTGAGATCACGTAGATAATTGAAGCGCTCCAGAGCGAGGAGAATCGGGTCTCCGCCGGAAATAGGAAAGTTGTTGGAGTGCAAGGGGGCGGTTTGATTACGGTGGAGGAAACATCTGAGAGCTCGGGTTGGGAGAATGAGCTGGTGTGTTCTCCACCCTCCATTCGATAAGCTTGAGATAATGGCTGAGATGGAATAGATTCTTCATCCTTCACATACCGAAGAGGACATTTCTTGTAACTCCGATAGTAGCGGGAGCAGTGGAGATGAAGAGAGACCATGGATCCTTTCGAATGAAGGGGCTGAGGGGTCGCCGGATGAGTTGTCCATGGCACTAAAGGATCTTCATGATGAGAGGGTTAAACAGAGGAGGGCACGAAAGGGGGTTTGGAGATATCTGAGATACGGAAAAGCTAGAGGGAGTGGAGAAAGCTAAGGTTAATCAAGTTTGCGCAGCTACTATCTAGCTAACAAGGAGCTTTCTTGTTGGTCTCAATATTTGTTAGTTAGAGTTTATTTTATAAAATATGTCAAATAGAAGCTAGATTTAGCTTACTTTCTCACTTATCTGAGAGTTTGTTCGTGTCCCTCACAACCACCCATCTAAGTACTCATTGCATCCAGTCAACACGATCGTCCGGTCTGTCGGTCCTAGGGCGCGGATGGAGCGGACAGGGCACCCGAAAAAACGGCCGGGAAAGGCGGGTATCACGGCGCTTGTGTGACTGACTGCTCAGGACCAACAGGTGGGGACCGCAGGTGTCTCAGGTTACGGAATCTCCCGAGCACCTCCAGGTTACGGGTAGGCTGTGCAAGCAATTGGGGGACTGCATGTGCTTTCGGAGCGACCGATTGGTAGAGGACTGCAGGGACCTACCGTCACCCCTTAGATAGCAGACTTTCCCAATAGACGCACACTCTTGCCCTACAGCTTGAGAGACATGCCCGGGACTCTTAGGAGCAGCGCCCGGTAGGTGCCTAAAGAACTGCCGGAAGGCTTGGGATCACCGATTGCATCCATCAGAGCTTCCCCGAGCCCCTCGTACGATAAGATTAACCGATAGTGCTAGATAGTGAATTTAGGAAGGATTCCGGGTAAGAGTTGTGTGTTCGCGTTTCCGATACTTGATAGCGGAGAAATAATGCAGGCGAAGACACTAGAGGGTGAAAAGGATGTGAAGTATGTTAAAGTGCTTGGTAGATTCCGACATCGTTTTAACCTTTTGATCTTTTGCTTTCGTGTCCGGAGGTGGTGAAAGTGGGTGTAGTTCCTCAATATTTCGAGAAGACTTACGTAAGTGTTTGCACTATTGTGATAGGCATGGCCATCCGCAATTTTTCTTGTCAGAGTGGCTCAAATTCGGGGATATCGCAAGGGGGTTTAGATCCTCAGGTTTCCCGCAGAGGTATCGTGCGGTCTCGTTTTTTTTAACGAGTAATAATTTTATCAATATTCTGGAGCGCTGCTTGCTTCGAGTGCATTTCTAAATCTATCTTCCCCTGTCCTAGCCTCTGATCGAAGGCAAAGAGTCGCTAAAGTGTAGTAGCAGGTAGGGGTTTAGAGGGAGTGTTCTTTCCTGCAAGGTTGCTAGCTAATAGCGAGGCAAATAAGTAAGAGCTGAGACAAGGATAGCCCCGTGCATCGGTTAATGCCCGAGCGCTCTCACACGAAACCCATAGCCCGCACCCTCCCCCCATCCAGGGGTTGGTTCTCCGCTGTACTTTCGTTCCCTAGAGGCTTCTAATACTGCAACGCTCTACTATGGAGACTACCATGCCATCGGCTTAATGATAAGGGCAGGGGGTGTAATCATGGGTTGTCACTCGAGTGACTCAAACTTTCGAGATATGTGAATTAATCGCTGTGGTGGTTGGCTACACCCCAGATGTGCTTAGTGAACGTCCGCTTGTCGAGCCCCATTTAAACGAGTAGGAGCCAAGAAAAAATGGCATAGAGGGTTGGTTCCGAGAAGAGTGGTGAGAACTTAGGCGGTTTCTCGGTCTTGCGAGAAAAGTGCGAAGTTATGATCCCCGGGATAACAACACTAGGTTCAATTTATGGTAGCTCACCATGGAGTAGAATTGAGAACGGGCGCAGTATATGGGCCAGTTTTCAACAGAGGCAGAGGGATGAAAGCGGGGTTTTGACTTCAATCAGGGATTTTGAAAACTCGAGTAGCTTCTTTTTTTTATTATTTTCGATTATGATTGTTCATTAAAGAATGACAGAGAGATAGAGCAATAAATAGGGCCCCTAGTTGATCGAGTCCTACTGCCGAGGGGTTTTTCTGCGCTTTTTGTGTATGGATACCTTGTTGGGATCGGGAGTGGTGTTGGTTGATAGAGGGCGTGGTTGGGTATATACGTCCTCTAGTTCTCGTGCGACCAAGTTGCGGTGACCTACTCGAGTATGTGCTACTATATTGTTTAGGGCAGCTTCCTCACGTGGCTCCTGGCGGAATATAGCGATTGATATACGGAGAGGGAGCGACGTGAGTGGAATGCACATTTTCTTTGTCCGATCGAGGCACCTCGGGGATCGGATACTGGTAGGGTTAGGGTTTCTGCTCATCAGGGAATTTGTCGCACAGACCTTACAGAATTTGCGAGAAGCTTCCTTAAGTGCCGCAAGTGCTCGAATAAACGGACTTTGTGCTAGGACGTTAGAGCTTCTGCTCTTAGTAAGGTCCGGTGCTCTTCTTTTTTGTCTCGGAGGGTAGACCTTTAGTGTTTTTTTCGTCCCTTTTCCTTTAGAGGAATTTCAAACTATCATACCTACCAAGCACATGGCCGTTTATTCGAGTTTCTACCGTATGTGAGTCTATGATTGGATGAAAAATTTAGGATCTAATCGTGTGGTGTTTCCACGCTTTGGAACCTTGAATTCCATTTCTAGTGATTTCGAATCTTTCAAGCGCTCCCGTATTATCAAAGAAACAAAAGCCAAAGAAAAGTAGAGGAAAGTCTTGATTCGCCCAGAATAAGGTTTTGGAAAAAAGAAGTGATTTGCGGTGTATGTCTCGCTTACAGGTACCCTGTATTAGATAGAGTATGAAAACCCTTCCGCCCCCATACAAGTATAAATTTCGGCCAATGGGTGCCTCCTCCGTTGAACTATTTCTAGCCGACCATTCTAGTAACAGGAAACAAAGAGGAAAAGAGAACCCAACGGAAAAAAGACAAACTCTGCAAAATGGCACCCAAGACCCAGGAAAAAGTACACCTTCCAGTCTCCACCCTCCCAATCTCGCTTATCGTCTCCACCCTAAAATCATTCACCACAACGGCTGCTGTGAAAGAGTACATGGCCACTCACAATCTCGACACCCTGGAAGGGCTAAAGCCCCACCTCCCTTCAATTTTCTACGACATCCAAACCACCGAACGCGGCCGTGCACTACAAATCCTCTCCAGGACACTCATCAACTGCCAGAATCACATCTACCTCAACCCCCAGACCAAATCCCTACCATTCCCCGCTTGCGATGTCACCACTCCCCTACCGCAATCCCTTGTCACCTTGGAAGCCGACCAAGAAAATTGGCGCGTCCTATCCTCCTGCCTGCAGATCCATGCGGAAATTCTCGGCTCACCCCTAACCCGGCATCAGTCCACCACCCTCCTCCGCAGACTCTTCCACTTCTGGCTCCTCCTCCTCGCATGCGTTCCCGAAGTCGAGGAGATTGCTGAGGACCTGCAGAGGCTTGAGACTTTGCCTGGTGGGCACCCGTTGGAGACCTATCTTGAGCTGAACGCTCGGTACACAGATGAGGAGAAGGCAGAGTTTTATGTGAGGAGGTATGTAAAGGTCAATCCATACTTTTTGTGGTTGAGGAGACAGGGGGCTGGGGGCGTTGAGGGGTTGAATGCTGGGAGGGAGGCGGTGGACAGGATATTGGAGGCGGTGGAGATTCGTGGAGCAGAGGCTTTGGGCGGGTTGGAGAAGGCAAGGGAGGTTTTGCTGGCGGTAGCTAAGGCCCATGTAGAGTTTACGATTGGGGTTTGGGGCAAGAAAGGGGATGACGAGGTGTAAGGTAGGATAAGGGGGGGTTTGCTGGGATACCGAGCTTTTGTGATTCTTAGATTTTTAGCGGTTTAACATAATCACCTATGGTAGGAGAACCGAGAGCTCCCGCCCTATGGGAACCGGGAGGCCGAAGATATTAGCCACCCCCAATAAGGCCATAGGGGAAATCGTCCCTGTTACGAGGTGGTATGATAGAATTTAGGCCCAGAATACACCTCAGGGTAAGTTCTCGATCGGCAGTACAGAAGAACAAGAAAATAGTTCCAAAAAATCATTCTTCCGTGTCTTATAACTTAGAAAAAAAAAGGCAACGATAGATCCTAGACGGTATATAGACTCTCGGGTATAGCATGATGTGTCCTCTCAACCCTTAGCGTTGTGCCAGCCTTTCCCTTTGAAGAGGTAGCTCAAACCATGGAAACCCGCCGAAAACCGTAGCGACAGTTACTACTATCTCACCGACCCTTGCTAGTCTGGAGCCAAAATCCATAACACCACCAGATTCCCCTCCCCAATTTAGCAAAATCTAAACCCGCCATCAAAATCCAGATCTATAAGCAGGCAGCTTGCTCCAACGCCCATTATAGTTGCCCATGCATTCTTCCTTTGCTCTCGCAGTTCCACTATGAGACCGACATTCCAGCAGGGTCTTGAGTTCGAGCAGCAGGCTTACAAGATAAGGCAGTGGTCTTTGCCGTGGTGGTATGACCCTATGAGATAGTAAGGGATGGTCGGGGAAATTTAGTCCAGGAGGGTGACAAAATGAGTAATATTTCATAACTTCCACCGACACAAGTTCTCTTCAGAAAACTCAACAGCCAAGCCAAGTGAATGATATGGGCAAGAGTCTCGAAGCTCAGATTTTTGATACGCTTTCTTGATAGGAATGAAATGTTGGTTTTTGTCTACCGCTACGAATAAGGACAAGCCTAGGAGCATCCTGCGGCTCACGGAAGCACAATCAGGAGGAGCAGCTATATCCCGTGTGCGACAGAATTGTTGGTTATTTATTGAGAGGAGGAGGCTGAGTTTGGATGTTTCATAGTGAGGGCGCTGGTTCCGGATGGTGGGTGGATGGGCAGGGTCCATTCTCGCATCTCCCCGTTCTTGATCTATTCCGACATTGTATTGCAGGTAGCTCTCAAACCCAAACCGTGATTTTGAGCTTTGCCGCCCGGTCTTCTGTTGCAAGATAGCATCAGCTGTTAGACAAACCAGGAAAAATCTAAACCAATTATCAGTGAGGAACTTCTAGATCATATTCAAGTTGCTGTGTTTTTGTAATAATTATTTCTGTATTGTATTAGGACTACACTCATTATTGTACTCCGCGGATATCGCCACCACCACCGTAAGCCAGGCCACAACCTCGGACATTTACGGAAGCTAGCTAACTAGCCCACACTGCAACAAAGCCGTCCTCTGAACTTGTTGATATCGTACCCTCAGACCATTCGCCGGCATTAAAAAGATATCTTGTAGGTTAGGTTTAGCGTTGTTTAACGATTTGGGACTTCCTCTGATTGCACATTGTAGAACTAGTATGATTGTCTGTAGGGGGAGCCGCTTGGATTGCTTGACAGCATTGAGAGTTATGGGAAGGAGATAAACCAGCTGTTTACAACAGTGTTCCCAACGGGGCAGTCCGTCCGTCTTGAGTCAGGACGAGGACGGACGACTTTTTGCCGTCCCGTCCCGTCCTCCAGCCAAATTGCCCGACGATTCCAAGTGGAGGACGTCGGGCCCGGCGGTCCCCCACCGTTATATTAACCCCTGCAATGTCTCAGTTTGGCCGTTTGATTCTTGCGCTAGGATTTGTTTTGAAACGAAACGCCAAGAATTAAGGCTACACAAAATAGTAAGCCCAATTTCCACT
>Ga0307507_10003166_pt1 | contig 32674 bp, 15 predicted proteins | sample 7_EM_MG_FD_207223 | JGI IMG/M metagenome (GOLD analysis project Ga0307507, IMG submission 207223) | Populus trichocarpa ectomycorrhiza microbial communities from riparian zone in the Pacific Northwest, United States - 7_EM | ecosystem: Host-associated > Plants > Roots > Unclassified | place... | reverse complement strand
TTACCTAGCTATATTATTCTAATCTCTAAAGGTAACGGTAAGCTCTCCTCCCTAATCTAGCGGTTAGGCGTATTAATAGAGAACTATAAAACTAGTAACTGGTGGTGGCTCTATAAGGAGTGTTATTGCAAGTATAGCATTAAGGCCCACTCCTGGAATACCTGTAAAGGAAGCTCTAATATTATAAAGTATATTTAAGTGGTCTATGGTTATACATTTAATAAGAAGGGTAAGGAGGTGCTATATACGTTAAAGTTAATCTCTATACTTAAAGGTCTTAATGCAAATAATCCCTAGGAGCAGCAGGTTCTTAATAAGTTGGCGTATACGTTTAATAAGAAGACGTTTAGGCAACTTCTTCTTTAATAGATTGTCTATAATAACGTATCTTTTAGGCAAGTTAATAGGCTAGTCTTTTATAAGTTTATTAAATATCTATCGCCTTAAGCAGTAGAATGTATGCCTAGTAGATAGTTAGTCAGATCTTAAATTATTAAGGGCTATACTTACTATAAGGCGGTAGTAAAGAGAGAGCTATAACGCGCGGTTAGTAAGATCTATTTATTTTTTAACCTATAGACGTTAGGCAACCTTCTTTTACTTAATAGCGTTATTGCCCATTTTCTTAATAAAGATTTTAAGCCTTAAGTAACTCTTTTTGCTATTCCAGAGCAGACTAGCTCGTATACTAGTGTTAATATTATAGAAGGCGTAATTGCCGTAATTAAAGACTTTAGTATTAAGAATAAGCAGATTAGGTATTTTATACTAGATAACGCGACCAATAACAATACAGCAATAACGGCCATTATAAAGGAGTTTAACTTTGATCCAATTAAGCACCGGCTATGTTATTTAGGCTATATTATTAACATTATTACCCGCTACCTTTTGTACGGTTATAACCCAGATTTATTTAAAGCGGAGGATGTGGTACCTAAGGATATAAAGGCATAGTTATAGATGTAGAGGAAGTAAAGACTAGTTAGCAAAGCTTATAACTTAATTATATAGGTATATATAAGCCCTTAAAGAAGACATTGGTGGTATAAAAGTAAGTAGTTCTAAAAGTACGAATTAATTAATAGTGCTAACAAATTATTAGGCCAGAAGATGTATCTCTAGAGCATCCTCCTAGAGGACTAATGGGATATAATAATAATTTAAGACCTCTCCTAATCTAACGCTACCCGCTGGAATAGTACTTATAAGGAATTCTATACACTAAATCAGCTTCGCGCGCCATTTAAAGACTTTATATAGTTAGAGTAGTAACGCGCAAGATAACTAAAAAAGAGGCCAGAATTTACTTGGCCAGAAGACCAGGATAGCGCTTAGAATATAATCTTTAAAGATACGCTTACTGCGGACAATTAGGAGGTTCTAATATAGTATAAAAATTTACTTAAACCATGCTAGGTTGTAACTATAGACTTATAAGGCTAACTAGGTAATGGCAAGTTATATAGGCTAGTTAATGTTTAGTAGGATATTAAATATATTACTAAAGAACTTACCTCTATATATAAACGCTTTAAATCCGCACCGCCCTTGTTAATTAAAGGAGAATGGCATTTTGCTACATAAATCAAGTTCGCACTTAATAAGGCTTAATAGTACTATATAAAGATCGATGAGTTAGCAGCCTATATTGCCGCAGTTGTCCTCCATCCTAGATATAATTGGCAGTATATAGAAGCTTAGTAGGAGTATAAGAAGACTTAGATTACGTCTACTTATAAATTAGTTAAATATCTATAGTTTATAAACTATAAGCAATAGCCTATCTCAGAAGCTCTATCCCCGGAGAAGAAGAAGCCTAGGCGTAAGCTTAATATTATAGAGGCCTATAGGATGAAAGGTCTTTAGAAGAATGGCTATTAACGTTATTCTGCTACTATACAGGATGAATATGATCGCTATTATACGCAGAATTAAGTTAAAGATTGCGAGACCCTAATTAAGTGGTAGAAAACTACTAGCTGTGAACAGTACCCATACCTTACTTAAATGGCCATTAATCTCCTATTAATTCTAGCTATAATGTAACGGAACCTTGTAGCAGGAACTATGGTGGGTTCTATTAATGGGCTAGGTATGTAGGTATAAACAGAATCAACAATATAATAATAACTGATGGAGTGGTTGCCCAACAGATTAACTCCAATTGTATTCTAAGATTTACTACAAGGAGAGAACTATCTATAGTAGGGACTAAGGTCCTTTAAATACACAACTATACTCCTAAGAAATCCTCCCTTGTACGTAAGGTACGTGTTATACGTGTTATACATAGCGTACACTGCATACTCCTCGTATACTGCGTACAATGTTATATGACTCGCTTACCATTCCTCGTTATATGGTTCCACCAGATCTATCCTAGACCATACCTATATTAACCAACTAGCTTCCACCAACTCTTCTCCAAGTAGTTGTAACATCGTACTTAAAGCGTCCGTAATACTATCTCCCTTCTCTTTATTTTCGTCCTTGAAGATTCCTAACATCTCCAAGTTGTCTACTAGAGGTGTAATGTCCGTTTAATCAGTCTGGTTAATATCTATACTTATTATAGTTAAAGCTCCTTCTTCCTTATAAGCGCAGCGCTGTGCTTGTACTGTGGCTGCTATACTATTGCTTAGTGAGATAATGCTGTCTCCATATTCTCGTTGCGTAAAGGCGGGGTTAGGGTGTATTGCGCTAGCAAGTCCTTTGTCTTAATAACCCTCGTCTTGCTCGGAGTGTACTAAAGCAAACGTTTAATTGTCCTATAATATTCGCTCTGTTTCTAACGCTAAATATATACGTCCTATAACTCTTAATAGTCTTTAAGTTCCCTAAGTAACTTATTATAGGGTCTCATGTTTAATCTACCGCTACGAAACTTAATGGTAAGCTCTTAAGCGCCTTAGATAAGCTTTATTGTTCGCGGGAAGTGGAGCAGGAGGCTGCAGCTGCTTAACAGCATGCCCTTAAAGCCCATCTATTCGCTTCTGCCCGTCTTCTTTATCTTAAACTTGTCCGTAAGAAGGTCTATTTTAAGGAGTAGAAACTTGTTTAACAGGGTTTATCTAAGCTGGGTAATAAAAGGATTAACTTTCCTCCTATAAGGGAAACAACTCCAAGTAGCTCGGCAATTGCTCCTCTTAGGTCCCCCTTAGGCGATTCATTTTTTGGCGATTTCTCTTTATTAATATTACCTAACCTGCTTTCTTCTAATACTCCTATACCTTTCCCATAGCTTTCTCTAAGTTGCTTAGTAGTTCCTAGGTAGTCTTATTATAGCCTATCTACTTTACTTTATACTACGTTTTGTTATCTACATCCTTATAACTAATAATCTTCAAAACTTACTATTCGTCTTTCTCTTATCCTCTATACGTGTCTACCTTGTAGACTGGTGGCTTAATATTTCCGTATACTAGTTCTAGCATTGCGATATACTATATAGGGTAGATTTTTATTTTAGCTAGTAGGTTTAACTTATACATAACCAATAAAATTCTTTACTTAATTTTAAAAGGTCCTAGTCTAACGTGGTCCAACTTCTTACTTAGTCGTTAACTTTTAAAATTTTTATATAGTAGCTACACTTTATCCCCCTCCTTAAGATCTGGTCCCTTAGATCTCTTAGTATTATAGTACCTTTTTATTTATTCTTGTACTAGTTTAGCTGTTTCTTTAAGGTCTATATAAAGATTCATTAACGTCTCCATTCTTTGCTTAGCTGTGCTACTCGTTTTTTTTACTTGCTATGGCGATAACGATATTCTTAGCTTATATCTATAGTTCGCCTTAAATAGTGATGTTCCCATTCCTTTTTATAGTGTTGTATTATATGTAAACTATATAACTAGTAGTAACAATACCCAATTGTTTTATGCGTAATTAATATAATGCCTTAGATACTGCTCTAGTGTCTAGTTTAGTCTTTCTATTTGTCCGTCCATCTGCGGATAATATACTATAGATATTACTACGCGAACCCCTTATTTTGCCAGAAACACTTCCTAAAATACTGCTATAAATCTTAAATCTCTATCCGATATAATCTTGTCTGGTGCTCTATATCTTGCAAACACTTCTTTTATATAGATTCTAGCGACATCTTCTATAGATATCTCTTTAGTGTATGCTATAAAGTATTTCCACTTTATTAGCTTATCTACTATTACTAAGATCGCGTTATGATCTTGTCCTATAATAGGATCTCTTGACTTTAGTAACTTAACAATAAAGTCCTATAATATAACCTCCTATAGTCTTCCTGGTGTCTTAACAGGTTATAGCCCTCTATACAGCTTATACCTCGTCGGTTTGTTTCTTTAGCAATTTAGATATTTCTTTATAACTTGTTTTACTAGTCCCCAGATTCCTTAAATAATATACTTCTTTTAAAGTCTTAATACTAAGCCTATAGCTCTGTTATATCCTTGTGTTATTCCCTTATAGAATTCCTTAACAAATTCTTCTGCAATAGACTTAGGTATATACGTTGCTTCTCTGTTTATATATTGCTCTAAGTCTAGATCCTCTGTCTATGCTTTTTAAATCTTCTATATCTAATTACTCTCTAGTAACTTATAGATCTAACTTTCCTTAGTCACTGTAATCTTTAGATAATTATACCTAATTAATCCGTCTTAATCCCTTCGCAATAAAGCTCCCAATAGCTTTTTATTGCTTTGTAGTTTAGCCTTTCTACTTAGAGCGTCTACTCGTGCATTGTCTGTCCCCTTAGTGTGCTAAATTTCGAAATAGTATTCTATAAGCATTTCCGCCCATCTAACCTGTCTTTGGTTAAGTTCCTTCGTTGTTAGGAATCCTATAAGGTTCTTATAGTCCATTTTAACCACAAATAGTTTTTCTGTGCCTTGTAAGAATGCTCTCTATTTCTTAAGTGTTATAACTATACCTAATAACTCCTTGTTGTAGATGTCATAGTTTAACTCTAGTGGTGTTATCTTTCAATTATAGTATGCCACTAGGTGCCATCCGTCTTGATATTTCTATAGGAAGTACGCCCCTAGTGTAAAGTCTAATGTATCCGTTTCTATAACCGTCTCTAGCCCTGGTTGATAGATCTTAAGAACTGGCTCTTAGGTAAACAACTCTTTAACTTTCTTAAATAGTTCTTATTACTCCTTTCCCTATGCCTACGGTTCTTCTTTCTTAGTTAACTGCGTAAATGGCTTAATATCCTGTAACTATTGCGCTATAAACCTTCTGCAGTAATTGCAAAACCCTAGGAATGATCTTAACTACGTAACGTTCTCTAGTTCTTACCAATTTACTATAGCCTTGATCTTCTTTAAATCTATACTAAGCTGGCCTAGTTCGATAATAAATCTAACAAAATTGGTCTTCTGGGTAAAGAACTCGCATTTCTTAATTACTACTGGCATCTGTTCTTCCTGTAGTCTCTTTAAAACCCATTTAATATGTTTTCTGTGTTCTTCCTTACTTTCTAAGTAGATAATAATGTCGTTAAGGTATACCATAACAAATTTATCTAGGTGTTCACCTAATACGCTATTAATTCGCTTTTAGAACGTTGCTAGTATATTTATAAGCCCGAATTGTATAACTAATGGCTTATATAGTCCTTCCTTTGACCTAAAGGCTGCCTTCTATTTATTGCCTTCCTTGATTTTAATCTAATGGTACACCTATCTTAGATCTATCTTTGTAAAGATCTTCGCGTTGCCTATCCTGTCTTAGATTTCGCTAATTAAGGGTAAAGAATACCTATCCTTTCTAGTGATGCTGTTTAACTGTCTATAGTTTATATACATCCTAAGTTTTCCGTTTTTCTTTAGGATAAACAGTACTGGATATCCTGCTAATAACTATAATGGTCTAATATATCCCTTTTATAAGTTCTCCTAAATAAACTCCTTAAGCGCTACTGACTCTGTTTTAGTAAGCTTATAGATTAGAAAGAACTTTGGACTTATTCCCTTTTTTAATTCTATTTTATAGTCCCAAGCTGTATGCTTTAACAGCTTTTCACTTTCTAGCGACCATAACTTTTTACCATACTTATGGTATCTTTTTGGTACATAACTTAAGCCTTGCTCAGTCTCTTCATATATCACTCCGACTTGGTACTATACCAACTTGGTTTGCTGTCGCACTTTGCGTTATTATATATCTTTAATATTAACTTAACCTATAACCCAATTAATCTTTGGATTATACTCCTATAACTAAAGCATTCCTAGTATCACCTTGTCCTGTCCTAATAGTAGGATATTAAAAGACATTCTAACTGGTCTCCCTTTAATAGTTATCTAAATAGGTTTTGTTTTAAGATTAATAATATCTTCTCTGTAGGCTATCTAATCTCCTAAAATCGTTATAAGTGGATATAGGTGTTCCTTCTGTCTATATAGTAACCCCATCCTTTCTACTGCCTTTGGTAATATGTGGTTTCTAATTACTCCACTATCTACCAACGCTTTAAACTGCTGATCTTGCCACTTAGCTCTTAAATTTAGGTATTGTTCTTGAATTTCTTTAAGGGTCTAAGGCTCTAATACTAGTTCCCTCTAGTTCTATACGCCTCCCCTTTTTCTAACTATTGGCTGCTAGATCCTGCTGGTACTTAGTTTAACTTTAGCTAATACTTAGTTTATTTCTTTTCCTCTACGTGCTATGGATAAGTGTTCTCTAGGCACTCCTACTACTATTATCTGTCTAGGTATTCTTCCATAAGGAATCTTCCTAGTTAAAGTATTAAGTCTCCTTAACCTTATACTTCTACTAGATGCCAACTATGTATATATTTAGCGTTTCTAAACCTTTTTTCCTCTAGTGCCTAATATACTCTTACTAGGTATTTCCGGTTCTTATTTTTTGGTGCTCTATGCATATTACATATATTATCCACATAAGCTATCTATAATAGGGTATAATGCGCTGTATATTTTAGGTTAACTCTTGGTTTATCTTTATCCTTAAGTTTAAATCTATACCTAGTTAACCTAACTACTAGTATCTCTGCTATAGGTACTAAAATTTATTGCTTGCTTCTCTAGTCCCTAGACCTCTCTTCTAGGTTCCTTAACATTATAATTAATACTCCTTTAATATAACTCATGCGTTTCTCCATAATAGGTTAATCTTGGATAACTTTTTTATCTAGCCACATGTAAAAATCTTCCTATTTATTATTATGTTGTTGCCTATACCACTTTCCATACAGCTGGTTTAGTGTGTATGGTCTATTTGTTAAAAAGTACCTTATTATTGCTGTATTGTAATATCCTTTAGTATGTCTTTCTTTAAACCTAGTTAAAATATCTAGATCCTCTTCTTGTTCCAGTTTATCTAACTACTTTACCCTAGGTGTCCCTGCACTCGGCCTATTAGTAACTCTTTATAGGGGTGCTCTGTCCCTTATATAACCTAGTATAGCTGACCTCTTATCTAGCTTCTGCTCTTGCTATATAATAATTCTTATTCTAAACTTATCCATAGTTTCTTATTTTCTACGTCTTGCAGCTGGATCTTTATAGTCGTCTTGCTTTTTAATCCTGGTATTAACTGTTCAATCTTTAGGCTAAATACTATATTTACCTAGAATTGCTAACGTTCTTATTTATTCCCCAAACTCGTAGTTCTTAAACTTACGTTCTATACTTATTCGTTTGTTACTAAACTAAGTTACTACCCTTTCCTATTAGTTTTTGTCCGTTGTGGGTTCTTAGGTGTATTTTATCTCGTCTTAAGAATCTTAAGCTTCTTTTATCTCTTCTTAAGAATCTTAAGCCTGTGGCCTTTTGCCTTTATTAAGTAATGAGCTAGCACTAGTAGTTGTCTACTTGTTTAGTTTCTTCTAAACGTTACTCCTATTATCTTGTAAAGTGATGGAAATCATATCTAATGGTGTCGCTATACCCGTTACTAAACCTCGCTCGGTGGTGGTCTTAGTCTCTGCTTCTGTTGCGTTTTTAAGGTTTAAGTGCTCCTAGTTAGCCTCTTTTTCGTCCTCGTTACTGTTGATTAATAAGTACTCCGACTTTATTGTTATTGCTGCTAATCTTTATCTATATATTACTGTGATATCTTAATCTAGCTTATAGAGTTAATCTTATTCTTTATCTAACTCTCTGGTTTCTTGGAGTCCTTTTAACTCTGGCTCTTACGGCTAATAGCTTGCGCCGTACTTAGCGTCCTTATAAATTTAGTATGCGTTATTGTAATAATATATAAAACTGTTAATTAAACACTCTTTTATTCCTTGCAGTGCACTATTGTCCCTCTATATATATGTGCCGTCTGCTGGTCTGGTTCCCTTTACCGCGTAGTTACTCTAACTACCTCTATAGTCTCTAGCGAAATAACCCTATTTTCCGCAATTTATGCAAGCTCTATCTTTAAACCATTTTTCTTGCTGTGGAGTCCGCCTAAACGTCTTCTACTGCTAAGATCCCTGGTTTGGCCTCTACTCCTTAGTCCTTTAATCGCTTAATCCTTAACCTCTGGGTTTCTATAGTTTCTTTTCCCATTTTTAGGTTTTTTTGGTACCACTTAGGTCTATTAGCTCTGCGCTATTCCATAGTTTTTAACTCTATATCTGTTGTTGCGTACTCTGCGCCTTATACAACTATGGAACTCTGTCTTGCCCTCTCTTAACTTATTTCCTTTGGTAGATTCTGTTATTGATCTTTATTAACTAATCTATTAACTCTTTTAGAGTATCCGCATCTTCTATTAGGATAATTGCGTCCTAGACTTTAGCCTTAAGTCCCTATTTATACTATACCATAAGCGCCCTGTTGTTCCACTTAACCTATATGGCTAGTGTTTAAAACTGTGTTGTATACTTAATTGTTAAAGTGCGTTATACTAAGTTCTGAAGCTTTTGTTCTGCTGTAGTTGTAGCCTCTAGGTCTCTAAATATCTGCGTTAGTTGCTCTACGAACCCGTTCTAACTAGTAAATATATACCGTATATCCTGGTTAGTAGTTGTTATGCCATTGGCCTATACTTCTGTAAGATATAGCTTAAACCACTTAAGTGCCCTTCCCGTTAGGAATAATCCTGTATAGGCTACTTAGTCTAACGATATTGCTAACTTCGCTCTTTTCTGTACTACCTTAAAGTGCATTTGCGTAAGAAATCCTTTAAGCTTTAACTTTTCTCCCAAGAACCGTTTAATTAAAGGTAATTTGATCTTTGCTGCTCTAATTCTATTAATGCGTTCTTTAAGTATCCTATTATTGTCTTGTAAGTGATTAACTATTTCCTATAACTAACCTCGCGTAACTACTTAAGAATCTCCTTTATCTATACTGGTATTACCTGGACCTGAGGTTGTGGCTTCCGTTAACGCCGTTATAACTGGTGCTGCTCTTGGTAGCATATTATTCGATCTCTCTGTTTAATACCATAACCTTAGTAGTGAATATGTAACGGAACCTTATAGCAGGAACTACGGTGGGTTCTGTTAATGGGCTAGGTATATAGGTATAAACAGAATTAACAACATAATAATAACTAGTAGAGTGGTTGCCTAATAGATTAACTCTAATTATATTCTGAGATTTACTACAAGGAGAGAACTATCTACGGTAGGGACTAAGGTCCTTTAAATACATAACCGTACTCCTAAGAAATCCTCCCTTGTATGTAAGGTACGTGTTATACGTATTATACGTGGCGTACACTACGTACTCCTCATATACTGCATACAACGTTATATGACTCGCTTACTATTCCTCGTTATATGGTTCCACCGGATCCATTCTGGACCGTGCCTATATCAACCAACTAGCTTCCGCCGACTCTTCTCTAAGTAGTCGTAACATTGTACTTAAAGCGTCCGTAATATATAAGCGATAAGCTAGAATGTATCTTTAGCTATCTTAGCTAGATAATTATAAAATGCCGCAACTACCTTAAGCAGAGTATAATCTAGGTAACTTTATGTCTCTACTCCTAGGACAAGAATAAGATTATTAATTTAAGACTTAATATAACTCTATTTAAGCCTATATAGTTAACTCCTCTAGAGTTAATTAGGTCTAAGAGGCGAAGGTTATTAATTTAAGTAATCCTTATAAGTGCTACTAAGGCGCTAGTAGTAAGCAAGCTAATAGCAATTTTCTATACTGGGTATAAAAAATCCTAATTAATTGGTAGAAGTTAGGGTCCGTAGATTACAGTAGAACTTAGTAAATAGTTGCGGTAGAACTTGGTAGACAGTTACAGTAAAACTTAGTAGACAGTTGCAGTGGAACTTAATAGACAGTTATAGTAGAACTTAGTAGATAGTTATGGTGGAACTTAGTGGATAGTTGCAGTAGAACTTGGTAGATAGTTATAGTAGAACTTAGTAAACAGTTATGGTAGAATTTAGTAGACAGTTGCAGTGGAACTTAGTGGACAGTTGCGGTAAAACTTAGTAGATAGTTGTAGTAAAACTTAATAGATAGTGGCGGTAGAACTTAATAGACAGTTATAGTAGAACTTAGTAAACAGCTGCGGTGGAGCTTAGTAAACAGCTGTAATTAGATTATACTAAAAACCACACTAGGCCGTTATGTTACGTAAGTTACGAAAATTGCTATATAGCAAAATTAAAGCCTAGGTATGGATAAAGTTTAGATCTCAATCCAGATCTAATAGATTTAATGGATTTAAGGCTAACTGGATTTGGATCTAGATCCAATCCATCCATCTCTTACACTGCTGCCGTCTTAAACGTGAATTTCGGCAACGGTATCATTGCCTTTAGAACTTAGCTTAAGGCACGAAATTGCTCGTTTGTCTGTCTTCCAAAGTACCCTTTCCCCCACCCTAGCCCCTATTTCTCGTGCTCAGTCCTCGTTGTTATTAGCGCAGATAGTTACTGGAGGCGTCAACGGAGCACAACGTGGCCAATAAACCGTGTATTGGCTTAATGAGGCTTATATTAATTGATTGGATTGCTAATTAAGGCACTTAAATTATACAGATTATTAAGGTTGGATTATAAACGACGCATAGGCTATTTAAGCTAGATCTACCGCTACTTTATAAATGGCCTGACCTCCTTTAGGCATAAAAGAGTGAATGTATGGGCTATGCACGGACTATACACAGACTAGAAGCGGCGTAGAAGTGTTCTCTACACCCCTTTTCCACATTTCATACGCGTTGTGTACGAGAATTCAGGTAAGCTTAGGGGTTCTTAACCTGAACCAATCCGGATTAAGATGGATAAGCCCACGGGATTGATTGGATTGATTGGATTGATAAGTTGGTTTTTGGATTAGCGATCCGTCGATTGATTGATTACGAATTGGACGCTTAATTAGCCACGCTGACTGAGCAGCCGGCATGGCGTTTAGCCCAATAGCAATATGCGGGAGATTTTCTGTCTGCCATGCCCTAAGCCGTGGCAGAATATGCAGTGGAAGCTTCGGCGACCAAAGTAAGTCAAGACTTAAAACACTACGGCATGTAATTGGATGGATATTATTTACATAGATCTCCTTATCTCAACACTCCTCATACCCTAAGGTCTCCGGAAAAATTCCTCTGCCCAGAGACACCTTCCTTCTTGTATACAGCGCCCCCAACCCATCCCCAGCCTGGATTCTCGCCCTTTCCATCCTCTAACCTAACCAACTCTACCACATCCGCATCTCTAACGCCCATAGTGTTGTACTCCGAAGCTCCTTGCTGAATGCAATGATGTCTCGAAGGGCTGTTGGTCTTAGGATAATAGGTTGTGAATGTAAGGTACGGGATCAGAGCGGGATTGTTGCGAGTCGAAGAGGAGCACGGTGTGCGATTCAAGTCTTACGAGGTAAGAACTTTCAAAGCATTGAATTGCCTACGGAACCCAAGTCACTTAAATCTATTGCGTTGATTTCTATATCTAGACTACAGAAACCGCTTCAGCACAAGTCTACAGACCCTTTCAACACTCTTTCAGCCGTCTTGTCAACATTCCCACAAGTTAGACCAAGCAGCTCATTCCCCAGCAATCTTTCAACCGCCAAATCCTGTCCAGAGCCTTCCTGGACCAGAACTGTTCTCGCTACCTTTTCCATCCCCTCCAAATTCCCCAGCCTAAGTTTCCCCCCTCCATCTTTGATCTCATGTTTACTATCCACCATCTCGACAGCCCAATCGCTCACCCCCGTAGCTTTCTTGTAAGCGTTCAGAACCTCATTGAAAGACATTTCAAAAGACAAGATATACACAATCCTATTTGCCGTTTCTTGAAAATGCCCCAAAACGCAAGCGACTGACAGTTTCGAGGCTTGTGGCTAAGAATTTGGCAGTGTCGGAGCCAAGGATACGGGCGGTATGTACGACGTGGTCGATTCCGAGGAAATTGTGAACAATACAACTAGATAATTATCATGAGCAGGTGATGATTTGAAGCAGCGTATATTATTGTAAGGCAGAGGGGCTTATAAATCGAAAAACAATCCGCAGCACATTTACCTCGTACCTAGACGATCACCTGATCCAAGGATTACATTAGCTTTGGATGATGATCGTCTGGTACACGGTTCGGAATTTTGTTAGTCCTCCGCATTCATTTGTACAGGAAATACACTAAATCGTCCGCGCCATATTATATTTTCATTTATTAATTAACAACGACACAACACCTTTATTAATAATAAGCTATTAATAATTAGTGGGGTTTAATAAGATAAATTAAATACTATTAAAATTATAAAAATCCAATGGGTAACTATTATTAAAAGTATATTAAATATTACTACCGGCGCAGTAATCCCGGAACTTTAATATTAAGTATTACTAATTCTTATTATTTAGCCTCCTATATTAAGAATAGTTATAGATAAACCTTTAAATAGCTGATATATTATATCTAGACTATTCCTCTATCTTACTTACTGCTCCGCCATCCTTTCTTTACCCGCGCTACCTAAATACTTACCTATAGTATGTCTATCTAATTTAACTACCTACTAACAATCTAAATACTATAACCTCTACTAATAAAGCGCCTAAAGGCGGTAATAAGGAAATTAAGAGTTAAAGAGGCGGTAGCTATAATATATAACTACCTTTATACCACTAATAAGGCAATTAATAATACTATTATGGCCTTTGGGCTATGGCAAAATGGGTAAAGAATAAGGCAGGACGCCCGGTAGAAGACCTATAGCTACTACCCCTACGAAGAACAGGGGAATCATAGGCCACCAATAACAATGATAAGAAGGCAAAGATTCTTACAGAAAGGTTCTTCCCCTAACCGGCTCCAGTAGACCTTAGTGGCATTACGGGTAAAACACCGATGACTCGCCTATGGGTTAACAGCGATATAACAACGGAAGAAATGGCCAGAACTATTAGCCGCCTTTTAAATAATATAGCACTAGGACCTAATGGGATTCTAAACGAGGCCTTAAAGACCTATAGACTACTTATAGCACCCTGGCTTGTAAACGTAGCTAAAGTTTACTTTATAATAGGTTACTACCTGCGACTTAGAAGATCTATAATAACGGTAGTCTTACGAAAAAAAGGTAAAGTAGACTACTTAATCCTAGGAAGCTACTACTCTATTGCCCTAAAAAACACCCTTAGTAAGATCTTAAAAAGGGTTATAGCGGACCATATAGCAGATATAGTAGAGGAACACGCTCTACTACTATAAAGCCAAATAGGGGCAAGAAAGAATCGCTTAACGCTATTAGCACTTATACTACTTGCTACTACTATTAAAACTATATAGGCTATGTAAAGGGACTTTATAGTATTAATGCTTAGCCTAGATATTAGTAGCGCCTATAATAATATACCCTATAAGCGCCTTCTATATATTCTTAGGATAAAGGGCTTCCTAGAATAGATTATATAATTTATTTAAGGGTTTATAGGCTAGAAAGAAATATTATTAGTCTTTAGCGGATACTAGAGCCCCCCTATTATAGTTATAACAGAAATACCATAAAAATTACCTCTTTTGCCTATACTCTTTCTTTTTTTATAAGTAATTTACTTAATACCTTTAAGAAAGGGACGACCTAGGGGATAGGCTTTATTGATAATATAAACCTAATTATATATAGGCTAATAGCCATAGAGAACTGTAGGATACTAAAGAAAGCCTATAATACCTATATAGAATAGGTAAGACAATATAGAGTCTAATTCTTACTAGAGAAATACTAGCTAATCTATAGATCTTTAGCATATAATCTATATCTAAGGCTTTAGGGATTAACTAGCTTAAGGCCTAAGGGTATTAGGAGTATAGGTAGACAGTAAGCTTTAGTGGGGCGTATATATAGTATAAGCGGCCTGTAAGGGCTAAGTATAGTATATCGCTATATCTAGGATCGTTAATTTTATATAGGGCCTATGCTTTTAGAGGTTACGCCTACTATATATAGCAGTTGTCCGGCTAACCATAACGTATAGATCTAGCATTTGGGCTATTAGAGAAACCAAGAAAGGCCCCCCTAAGTTAGTCCTTAAACCACTCTAAAAGGTCTAGATAGCCTACCTTTAGAGTATAATAGGCGGGTATAAACGAATAGCTATAGCACTGCTTAAGAAGGAAGCCAATATTCCCCCCCTTTAACTATATATTAAAGCCGCTATAATATAAAGGGTGCAAAAAAAACGTAGCTTTAATGTTATAAAGTATATTAAGATATGCCTAAGTAAACTATAGAGGGACCCTAGGGTGCCCTAGAGGAGAATAAACCAACCCTAAAGTAGGGAAGATATATTAGAAAAATAGGTAGAAAAAGTAGAAGAAGAATAGTGCGGTATTAGGGCCTAGGCCTATATAGAGGAGAAAGGGAGACGCGTAAGAGCAGTGATCTACTTGGACTGGAGCTATCTTGGAGCGCTATATGGATTGCCTAAACTTCTGGAGCTGGATTGCTTGATTTTATTGGTGGACTGGACTGGATCTGAGCTTGTGGAGGCTCCTGGCGCTCCAGTTCCATTCCTTATTCAGATATAAGGCTAATAAGGACAGGACGCTAAGGAGTTAGTACAGGTGGTAGCGGCTAATTAGTAACTTTTATAGTATTACACCGTCTTAAAAGATGGTTAATTACCTATAGAATTTTGCTGTAGAATTAAGGAGTTACCCTCCTTTGCTCCTACTGCGCATACTACTTATTAATTTGGTGTTTTATTTCCACTATGGCCGCCAAACAAACTCGCCCACTAGCAATAAATTAATCTAGTATTACACGCTTCTTGCCCAGTTATTTAGCCACACCCCCATCTAACAACATTATTCCCGCCCTAGAATATATTAACTCTACAGCCAAAGGCTGCCCGGAGGTAGAGGAGTTTAAGTATAGCGGCAGGCAGTATATCCAGTGTAAGTCTCTTACGCTCAGCATCAAAAACACTAAGCCTTGCACGTTACCAATATGGAAGTAGGGGGAGGACGTTTAGCTTAAAGGCGCAGTTGGTGATAGGAAGAAGGTATACTACTACTGCTATATCTGTAAGAGGGCAAGGTGTTAGCAGGAGCTTATAATAATCTCATTAGAATATACTACTGCTTTAGATTACCTTATTAACAATCACCAGATAAACCAATATACTGGCTTTTTTAAGCCTCCCAAACTAAGCGACTTTAATCAGCTAATAATTAAAGACTATCTTAAGTAGCGGGTGCTTAAGTAGAGGTTAAACTTTAAGGCGTTTAAGCAGCTGTTAATTAGGTGGATTGTCTACTATTATATTGCCTTCTTCTAGTTTAAAAATAAGTACTTCCAAAGCCTTCTCTATTACCTCTATCTAGCCCTTCTAAAATTCCTACTAAAAGCTAGAAAGATAATCCGGGGCTAGGTTATAGCAGAGTTTAAGCAGAAGAAGGATAACCTAAAGAAGGAGCTGGCCTCTGCTTATAGCACTATATCCATATCCTTTAATTTATAGACATTGCCGAACTCCCGCGCAATTCTTGGTATTATTGGTTATTTTATTAACCAATATAGAAGGCGACGGCATGTAGTTCTGGGGCTTTATAAGGTTATTAGTAAACACTCTAGTGAGAATATAGCAGCTATTCTGCTGAGGCTGATTAAGGAGTATGGATTTAAAGGTAATATTGGCTATTTTATAGGCGATAATGCAGAGTTAAATAATATATGCGTTAATGCGGTACTTTAAGTTCTATACCTAAAGATGCCAGTAAAGAAATAAAAGGCTTGTCGGCTACGCTGCTTTGGCTATATTATTAATCTCTGCGCGCAAGCCTTTATAATTAGAAAGGACGCTAAGAAGATTTATAAGGAAATGGCCTCTATATACTATAAGATAGACTTTAAGAGGGTTTAGGAGCTCTGAAAGAAGCGGGGGTCTATTAGATTACTTTATAATCTTATCTAGTACATTTAAATAACTCCCTAAAGGCGTGGATTCTTTAAAAGTATTAAAATTAGAGGGGATCTGGTAAAGTATAACTGCTTAGAGGTAAGTAATATTTTTAAAAGTAGTAATATTTGCCACCCAGTCCATTGCCGGACTAATTAGATTATTAGGATTTAGTTTTGCCATATCTAGCCGCCTTTACAGTTGCAAGACTTACCTACAGTCGCGATTTTATACTCTACTAAAAGCGACACTAATAATTCACTAGCTTATTTAAAATAATCAAACTCGCTAGAACTTGCTCTTTATAGCAATTACTTGTTTTCTAAATTGCCGCAAACGTATAACTTGGTTCTGCAATAACTACGTTCCATCTACTAACTTAAAGCCTCTTACTAAGGAGGACTACCTTAAGCCCTACCAATGGAAAGAGCTTAAACACCTTTATACGCACCTAGAATCTTTTTATAAAGCGACTATTATAGTAGAGGGTAATTATACAGGCCTTGCTAATTATTTCCAGATGCTAAACTAGCTTATTAATAAACTCTATGCCACCAAAGATTAATTCCTTAAGCTTGCGGCTCTATGTTAACCTAATAATTAGAACTATAAGCTACTATTTAGCTACGTGAGCGCTGCATAGGAGAAGTGCGAGAAGTACTTTAAGAAGGCTAATAAAACACCTGCCTACTACGCCGCCATTATAATAAATCCAACACTTAAGATGGAATAGTTTTACTAGAAATGGGGGTCGGATAAGAATAAGAAGGCCTAGATTAATAAGGTTGAAAAGAAGGTTTAGGATATGTTTAAAGACTATAAAGGCAAGAGCTTTGGATTACAGCCTTAAGATCTATTAATTTATCCTATTAGGCAGCTATAAAAGGAAAAGGACTATACCTCTACTTAAAATTATAAGCGTATTAAACGCACCCACTAAACCTCCGCAGTAAAGAAGGATAGTGCTTTAGATAAGTATCTAAAAGAGGGCCCTCTTAAAGTCGCCGATAATAAAGACTTTAATATAATTGACTATTGGCAAAGGCTCTATTATAGTTAACCTAACCTCGCCCGTTTCGCCCTTAATATACTTACTCCTCTACCTATAAGTGACGAATGTAAACGCCTATTTAGCAGTTGTAAGATACTCCTTAAGGACCAACGCTCGCGCCTAAAGATGAATATAATTAAGGCAAATAAGTGGCTTTACTATAGCTACGGGCCCCTAAGAAGCAATACATTTAATAATAAGGGCGTTAGATTAGTGGAAGGAGAGTCTTAGCTATCACCTCTATATAACCTTACACCAGAGCAGCTTAGGGAGTACATTAAGGAGCGCCAAGCTGCGGATGTGGCCGCCGCTGCCGCCGCCTAGGTGGAGGAAGAGGATACAGAGGAGGAGGATAAAGAGGTTTTGGCAATAATAGAGCATACTAGTGGTAAGGGTAGGGGCAATGATAAGGATAAGGGCAACGATAAGGACGTATTTAAGACAATTAAGGCCTTTGAGTAGTAGTATATAAGGAGTAATATAAACAATTTGGGCCGAATTTGGTAGTCTATATAACTTCCTACTGCAACACTAAAGGATGCCAAGACTTACTATAAATAGTATATGGATTGTATGGCGCTCCTAGAGCCAAATCGCAATAAAACCGGAGTGGACTAGATTTGAGCCTAGATCCAGTCCAGTCTAGTCCAAGTAGACCACTGCGTAAGAGGCTAGTAAAGATAATAGTAAGGGAGAAAAAGGAGTTAAAGTAAAGCATAAAAGAACACTAGGAAACCATCTACCGCAATATAATACTAGTTAGACTAGCGCTAGGGAGATATATAGGAGTTAAAGGTTTAGAGGCTAACTTAGGTAAAAGGAACCTAAGCTATAGTATAGTTAACGCTATAGGGGATAAATACCTAAGAGCTCTAAGAAGGCCTAATAAAGGCAGAATAGACATAGCAATAATCAGTTAGTTACGGTTATATTTGATTACATAGCAATATAACCAATCGAGTCATAATGGCACCTAGTGATTTTGTTACGTAGATATAACAATATAATCACCCGTGGTAAGAACAGGTAGTAGTGGTAAGAGAGCCGTAGTGTTAAGTACTAGCTTACTAGTTAGCGTATACATTACCAGCAGTAATCTATATACCGTATATAGCTCCAAATTAATTAAAATATATATAGTAATATGTCTGTGCGGGCTTATAGAAGGGTAGGCTTTATAAGTACCGCGTACAGCTCCCTTACCTTTTTATCTACCACTAATCTACATTACCTTCACTACGCACGCTTTAAGTTATGCCTCTCTTAGCTAACTCCTCTATACTACCTACCACCTAAAAGAGAGTCCGTAAAGAGGAATAAGCTACTACTAGCTCAACACTTAGCGATCATAATTTGCATAAGTTTAATGATGTTATAGCCGCTTGCGAGAATAGCCATTAATATCCTCTCTATACTAGTAATGTCGGCCAAGTCTTTTTAGGCATATGGCGAACGATATTATAGTCGTAATATAGGCTTGGAGCTATAGTAGTTAAACAAACGGAGTGCTTAAAAAGCTGGGTACGTAAAGTTATTAAATCTAGTAATTTCGTGTTGGCAGAGGTGGCAGCTAGGGAGGAGTTAGTAATATGGGCAGCAATAATATAGGCAATAGCCAGGTGTTAGATAAGGAAGATTAGCACAATTAAGAGCCTTCCTAAACACCAAGAGGCTATTACCAATTTAGGTAAATATAGGAAGATCTAGGTAAGTCCTATAGAGCTGTCTACTATACCAAAAATCAGATCCTAACCCTAAATATAGGTAATTAATATAACTATACAATCAAATCGTAATCGCCTCTCGTGATTACATAGTAATCGCAATCAAATGGCTGATTACGATTATATAGTTATTGCCATGTCTAAGGCAGAAAATATAATAGCAACACTCTTAAGAATAGAAATAATAGAACTAAAAGATTAGCTCTACTAGGTAGGTGTCTTAGTAGGTAGCCTAAGGCATAAATATAGCCAGCTAAAACAGACACTAAAATATATAATAGTATTATACCCCTTACGCACTAGCTAAGAAGTAATGCTTTTAATAGCTAGTATAGAGAACTATAATACACTAATCTTAATATAAAAAGGCCTTAAGGCGGCTGCCCGGTAGCTTATTAGCTAAAATATACTAAACTAGTTCTAGATTGCAAAGGGAATAGCAATAAAAGGTAAAGGGGCGAGTAATAGGCGCCCCCTAATATCTCTATAGTAGTAGAGTAAAGTATATAATACTAGCGCGTCCATAGGCTTATTACAGCAGTAGTAGCTCCCAAGGAGGTTAAAAAGTAAGGTAGTAGAGCACCATAGGTAACTCGTAGGCGACCTATAGGCAAGTCCTAAAAGGCGAGGAAATGGATTACAGGGTTTTCTTAAACAGAGTTTTCTCCTTATATATATATAAGGAGTAGTCCGCGTAGGCCCAACAGGGATCTAAATTGGACGTTAAGCAACAAATAATAATAATAATATTTAAATATAATATCTTAAATAAATGGATTAAGCTATAGTACTATTTTAAAAAATTAAAAGTTTTAATTATAGTACAGTCTACTTTAAAGTAGTAAATAATAGCTTTATTTAATAAATAGTATAATAGTAATTTAAATTTTAGTAATAATTTTCGTAATAGATATTAGATTATAAAGAGCATTGAAATTGGTAATTTTAATCTAAATATAAAACATGGTATCTCTTAGTCTTTGATGCACACGCACATCGTCATTGGTGGCCTGGGCTCCTCCATGGGCACTGCCCGCCACCGATGCCGCCATCGAATGCGTTGGCGTATCAAAGAGGCTGCTCAAATAATGCCTAGCCCTCTCGCACACCATGTCCGCATACTTCGCAGGTGGACATATACTGACCGCCTTTGTGGCGCGCCCGAACGCATAGCTCATGGCATGCGTCAGGTCCTCCAGTACGTCTGCAACATTATGAAATGGCTGAGGAATTGTCTTGTAGCGCTGCTGAAAGATTTCGTCGAGCAAGACATAATAGTGCGCAGGACGCGCAGTGCCTTGGAGTGCGGCGTGCGGCTGGAGGAAGAAGTCCCAGTTGTGTGCCTCTGTGACACCGCGGTCAACAATAGTCCCAGGCTTAGGATTCGAAAATCTGTCCGCCGTCTGGACCGTAATTGGATAGAAGCGTGTGTGGTGGCGCTTGCCGACGATAATGATGGTGAGTCTCGGGAGACCGTTCTTCTGGTCTGCGGGGAGATACTTTTCCTTGCATGCTTGCCTGAGTTGCGGCAGTTCTTCGTTAATTACTTTTTCGTACTGGCCTTCGGAAACACCATCACGGTAAACCAGAATGTTCTCTGGGAATGATAAATGCCTGCCCTTGGTTTTCCAAAGGTCCAGGTGATGCTTCAGCATCTCCACCAAGTTATCGACCTCTTCCTTGCGAGCTCTTGACTGAATGCGGATTGTCGCAGGCCATTGACCAAGCAATTTGTCAATACTGGCAACCATGCCTGCTACACTTGGAGCGTTGGCACTGGATCCCGGCGACGGGTGGGTAACATCAATACCAACAACCATAGTTTTGTCTTCATTGATGATGCTGAGACGGAGATTATCGACGATTTGATTGGTTCCCCCTAGTTTTAGATTGAACTTAAGAGCCAGGTTTTTGAGATATTGGTCTTGGCCCTTCTCCTTAGCGAGTTTCTCGCCGACGCTGCATATAGTCTGAATTCCATATTTGACGTCGGCTAGTTGTTTTATTCGAGGGTATAGTGGGTCGTTGGCTTTTGGTAAGATGATGAATAGAAGATCAAGACTCCCAGCAGCCAACTTGAGACTGTTCTCTACTACTGGGTCATCTATTTCATTCACAACTATCCTTTTGCCTTTGGCGGGCTTGTCTGCCAATACCCCAGTTGCTTCCAAAGACCTGTGAAGTTCGTCTACCACTGCAACCAAACTTGGTTCATTCGGAAATGCATCCCGGGAATTGGGTGTTGAGATAAGCAAGAAGGACCATTTCTTCAGTTTCACGCCCGTAGCATTAAATTTAACTTTGAGCATGTTCCAGGACCCAGACTGTACTACAGCAGTGCTGTTACCTCTATAGACAACCTTGGGTTCGTTAAGGACGCGACCCTGGACTGTGATTAACTTTTGTGGCACTGATATGCCAAAACTTCCCTAGTCGAAGTTAGCTACGCACCTAATAACCATCAAGAAACCTACCAAGAGTATATTCCCCTGCGGAGACAGGCCAGCAGTTTGGAAGCCTTGGTCAACTATCGAATTAGCGTTCTCCCAAGGCCTGCGTACAGCAAACCGTATCATATGTTGCGTTTGGTTTGGGTCAAGCTGCCCATTATATGCCTGCCCAGGCACAACCATGCATACTTCAGCTGGCAGATAGCTGGGATTCTCCTTCGTTCCGACATTGATCACAGGAATAGCCGGATTTGTAATGGGTATGCCATGTGCTGTTCACAAAGTCATTATGCTGATTTGATACTCTAAAGACATACTTACTGGTCCTAAAAAATTCAAACACGCTGATATATTTATCAGAAGGTGCAGGTCCAGTAAAGGGGCCCTGCTTTTTCCCTTTTTTCTTTCCCCCAGCTTTGCTGGCCGCTGTTGCTGCCGGAGACGATTGAGGTTGACCGTCAAGCCAAAACTCCACACCTTTTGGACCTGCGCCGTTTTCTTTGACACGCGGTGGATGTTGTAAACCATGGCCATCGTCTCTGGTAGCAAGGCCGTGGATAGTTTTCAATCTGATAATAGTTTGGCCAGCTTTGTTCTTCTTTTCAGCCAAGTGAGTGGTCTTGATTTTGAGCTTCTTTAGGAACTTGTTCAGTTTGAATTTGTTGGGCCCATTAGCGTATTCATATTTCTGGATCAGCTGATCCAGCCTGTCGGTGTCGTAGAAAGCGCCATGGCTGACATTGACATTGACCAGGATGCGGCTGGTAGCGAGTCTGACACTAGAGAAGAAACCTCGAATCGCAGTTAAGCCAGCACCTAGGCCCAACTTTTCCGAATTAGGACCAAGCGAAAAGGTCTTGCTCGCTCCAATTGTGGCAAGGTTTCCAGCGGACTTGGAATAATGGTTCAAGAAGATGTTGAAAGCCTGAATTATAGGGAGCTTCTCGTTGTAGTTTTTGCCAAGTTGTGTGGATGTCAAGTAATTAATGAGGTCTGATACGGGCAATGTATTCGTATACTGGATACGAACATGGTATTTAGTAGCGCCCTGCCGCGGATCGTCCTCATTTTCGGACCGGTACTGGAACTCAACTACCATCTCGTCCTTCTGCAACTTCTGCCGCGATATAAGGGTTGATTTAAAATCGGTGACTATATCAGACTGGATTGGAGTCATTTCAGGGGTCTCCAGAAATAACCTGATAATTTGGCCAAGTTTCCTTCCGGAAGCCTCGGGAGATACGGAGATGTCATATCGGAAAAGGATGAGTTTCGGGTCAGGCACCATTTCCACGTAATTGGCCCATAGCGTGACGGGCATGCCTCTTGTACCATACCCGGGGCGATGGGCAAACATAGAGTCAAGCTGTAGTTTCTGAAGACTAAGAGGGTCTTTCGCCGCCTTTTGGACAGCATCTTCAATGTTTACGACCCGCGCATCAAGAACAGGTGCTCCGTCTGGAGTCCTGGGCCTGCAGTAGTTAGTTGAGTAGCTGCGGCGTGGGTATGAGCAGAGAATGCCAACAAGTATACTTGGACTACCGCACCGCCTCGCCCTCCCATGGCGCCTCCGCCGCGTCCACCACGAAACCCCCCTCGAGCGCCTCCTGTGAAGCCTCCTCGTTCCCCGCCCGGAGCTCTTCCTCGGCCGCCTTCCCGATCGCCAAACCCATGATCTCTTCCGCGTCCTCGCGAGTCTCCTTGGCCTCTGTCTCCTCGGCCTCTGCCCCCTCGACCACCTTGGTTGAACATAATTCTATGAAGAAATACAAATTGGCGGAGAAAGAGATTGTAGGAATTATGGGAGCACACTGCATGTCATTTCGGTTGCGGGGCATTTGTGCGTAAGTTTTGTGTCAGATCAGCGTAATTGGCCCGGGTACCAACCCAAATAGAGGCTAGTCTTCATACCGAAAAGAAACAATTTTTTTCTTTTAAGTTTTTAAACATATTTACAGTATTTTATAGCTATTATTAAAGCATCTGTTAATCATTTATACTATAAATAACTAACCCAATACAGTAACGTTGTTTTAGCCGCTTAACTTTTTCGTTCTTCTACTCATTGCGTGCTCCATTATTTAATACCTAAACCTAGTCACCGTCTTAACAAATATCATTATATCCATCAAGTCTTCTTCCCGGTTGACCCAGCCACATTTTCCGAACTCGCTGTTACAGTCTGACGAAACTCCATCATCTATGTACCCTGCGCCTGACCATAGGTCCCGTGTACCTTCTGGGTCGGAATTAATAACCAAAGCCCTATATTGGAATAGCGCCCATAACAAATTTGACATAATTTATCTTCTTCATATTAATGCTTGGTAAGGTAGAACCAGCAGAATATTCATTTAAAACCAGAAACGACACTGACATAATGCTGACTGGACAATACCAGGTGAGGAACCCGTGTCTCGATTGATCTATGAAGGAAAAAGGGCTAGGTGCAGGCAACAGGAACAGGGTGGTAGGCAACAAGAACAGGTGGGTAACAGGTCGTGTCGGACGGGCAAGTCACTATAAGAACTCTGTCGATTGAAGCTGGCTCTAGAAGCTCTCTATATACATAAGGAAGGGGTAGTAGACTAAGTCGGTGACCGTGTCGATGACCGAGTCGATGACCGAGTCATAAGGTGGTACCTGACAGTAACCTCGACGGTCGACAGGTCGACACACAACGTTGACAGGACTGCCTGCCAAGCCAAATCAATACGGCCCACATAATATCTAGAACAGTTTCTGGCACTGCGCTTGTTGAAGACTGTAGTTGAGTCGATTTTTATAAGATCCAGGAATGCCAGGAAGATGGCTCTCGCGAGAATGGAGCAAGCGGGTATGGGCCACTTTTCATCGACTTTTCACACGAAAGTTGAGGACGGTAAGCGTAGGAGAACAGCCAGAACATATGGATAAAAGCTGTGGGGTTAGGCCGCGCGCTCACCAGTGTTACGAGGAAAAGCTCACATCACCCGGGTGGCCGAAGTCATAGGTAGGCCACAAGGACGAAAGCGTTGGTCATCACTGATGCAGTGTCAGGTGAGAGCCTGCTCGCATACAAGGGGGTAACCTGAGCGCAGTGTAAGAGATGGATGGATTGGATCTAGATCCAAATCCAGTTAGCCTTAAATCTATTAAATCCATCGGATCTGGATTAAGATCCAAACTTTATCCATACCCAGGCTTTAATTTTGCTGTATAGTAATTTTTATAACTTACGTGATATAACGGCCTAGTGTGGTTTTTAGTATAATCTAATTACAGCTGTTTACTAAGCTCCACCGCAGCTGTCTACTAAGTTCTACTATAACTGTCTACTAAGTTCCACCGCCACTGTCTACTAAGTTTTACTATAACTGTTTACTAAGTTCCACCGTAACTGTCTACTAAGTTCTACTGTAACTGTCTACTAAGTTCCACCGTAACTGTCTACTAAGTTCTACCGCAACTATCTACTAAGTTCTACCGTAACTATCTATTAAGTTCCACTATAACTATCCACCAAGTTCCACCGTAACTATTTACTAAGTTCTACTGTAACTGTTTACTAAGTTTTACTGCAACTGTCTACCAAGTTCTACTATAACTATTTACCGAGTTTTACTGTAATCTATGGACCCTAACTTCTATTAACTAATTAGGATTTTCTATACCTAGTATAGAAAATTGCTATTGGCTTACTTACTACTAGCGCCTTAGTGGCACTTATAAGGATTGCTTAAATTAATAACCTCCGCCTCTTAGACCTAATTAACTCTAGAGGAGTTAACTATATAGGCTTAAGTAGAGTTATATTAAGTCTTAAATTAATAATCTTATTCTTGTCCTAGGAGTAGAGACATAAAGTTGCCTAGATTATACTCTACTTAAGGTAGTTATAGTATTTTGTAATTATCTGGCTAAGATAGCTAAAGATACATTCTAGCTTATCGCTTATAGCTGGAATTAATAGGAGATTAATGGCCATTTAAGTAAGGTACGGGTACTGTTCGCGGCCAGTAGTTTTCTACCACTTAATTAGGGTCTCGCAATCTTTAACTTAATTCTGCGTATAATAGCAATTATATTTATCCTGTATAGTAGCAGAATGACGTTAATAGCTATTCTTCTAAAGACCTTTTATCCTATAGGCCTCTATAATATTAAGCTTATACCTAGGCTTCTTCTTCTCCGGGGATAGAGCTTCTAAGATAGGCTATTGCTTATAGTTTATAAGCTATAGATGTTTAACTAATTTATAGGTAGACGTAATCTAAGTCTTTTTATACTCCCACTAAGCTTCTATATACTGCCAATTGTATCTAGGATGGAGGATGACTGTGGCGATATAGGCTGCTAACTTATTAATCTTTGTATAGTACTGTTAAGCCTTATTAAGTGCGAACTTGATTTATATAGCAAAATGCCATTCTCCTTTAATTGACAAGGGCGGTGCGGATTTAAAGCGTTTATACACAGAGGTAAGTTCTTTAGTAATATATTTAATATCCTACTAAATATTAACTAGCCTATATAACTTGCTATTACCTAGTTGGCCTTATAAGTCTATAGTTGCAACCTAGCATGGTTTAAGTAAATTTTTATACTGTATTAGAACCTCCTAATTGTCTATAGTAAGCGCATCTTTAAAGATTATATTCTAAGCGCTATCCTGGTCTTCTGGCTAAGTAGATTCTGGCCTCTTTTTTAGTTATCTTGCGCGTTGCTGCTCTGACTATATAAAGTCTTTAAATGGCGCGCGAAGCTAATTTAGTGTATAGAATTCCTTATAAGTACTATTCCAGCGGGTAGTGTTAGATTAGGAAAGGTCTTAAATTATTATTATATCCTATTGGTCCTCTAGGAGGATGCTCTAGAGATATATCTTTTGGCCTAATAATTTGTTAGCACTATTAATTAATTCGTACTTTTAGAACTATTTACTTTTATGCCACTAATGTCTTCTCTAAGGGCTTGTATATACCTATATAATTAAGTTATAAGCTTTGCCAACTAGTCTTTACTTCCTCTATATCTATAACTGTGCCTTTATATCCTTAGGTACCATATCCTCCGCTTTAAATAAATCTGGGTTATAACCATACAAAAGGTAGCGGGTAATAATGTTAATAATATAGCCTAAATAATATAGCCGGTGCTTAATTAGATCAAAGTTAAACTCCTTTATAATAGCCGTTATCGCCGTATTATTATTGGTTGTGTTATCTAGTATAAAATACCTAATCTGCTTATTTTTAATACTAAAGTCTTTAATTACGGCAATTACGCCTTCTATAATATTAATACTAGTATACAAGCTAGTCTGCTCTGGAATAGCAAGAAGAGTTGCTTAAGGCTTAAAATCTTTGTTAAGAAAATAGGCAATAATGCTATTAAGTAAAAGAAGATTGCCCGATATCTATAGATTAAAAGATAAATAGATCTTACTAACCGCGTATTATAGCTCTCTCTTTACTGCCGCCTTATAGTAAGTATAGCCCTTAATAATCTAAGATCTGACTAACTATCTACTAGGCATATATTCTGCTGCTTAAGGCGATAGATATTTAATAAACTTGCAAAAGACTAGCCCATTAACTTGCCTAAAAGATACGTTGTTATAGATAATCTATTAAAGAAGAAGTTACCTAAACGTCTTCTTATTAAACGCACGCGCCAACTTATTAAGAACCTGCTACTCCTGGGGATTATTTGCATTAAGACCTTTAAGTATAGAGATTAACTTTAACGTATATAGCACCTCCTTACCCTTCTTGTTAAATGTATGACTATAGACCACTTGAATATACTTTATAATATTAGAGCTTTCTTTATGGATATTCCAGGAGTGGGCCTTAATACTATACTTGCAATAATACTTCTTATAGAGCCACCACCGGTTACTAGTTTTATAGTTCTCTATTAATACGCCTAACCGCTAGATTAGGGAGGAGAGCTTACCGTTACCTTTAGAGATTAGAATAATATAGCTAGGTAATCTATTCTAGTTAACCTAGGACTAATTAAACTAACTTTTATCTTTAAGAGGAGCCTTACTAGCGCGTGCTTTAGCAAACTAATTAGCGCTAAACATACTAAATATTAAAGCTATTATAAGAGTTAAGACCTTAGGTATATTAGGATTAGGCGTCAGCGTTATTTAAATTATAGTAGATTAATTAGGCTCGGTTATATTAGAGACTTAATCTTCTAGCCTTACTACTATATCCAACAAGTCGGGAGACCAGGTAGTATAGTGGTAAGGCTACTAGGTAGGGCCATCTCATAGCTAGAGGCATAGAGGTACATTTAAAGGAGGTAGTAGTAGTAGAGGTAGTAAAGGTAGTTTAGTAACAGCCTTCTTCTTTCTTAGCTTTGGAGGCATAGTTAATAGTAATAATAAGAATAAGAGGTAAGAGACTTTATTATTTTTACTACTATTTACCCCTTTTACGCCATCTAATGGTCAGTGCAGTAATTAATGCATTATAGCGTTGCCTTAACAACGCCATAAATGGATAACTATTGGATCTAGATCCATATCCACGCCACCAATGGATTAGGCGTGGATTAGTGGATTAATGGATCCCGATCCAATCTCGATCCATCCATCTCTTACACTGGACGGCAGCTAAACGGCTGAGGATTTTCTTGGCTACAGTCCATTCATGCGACTCATAGGTCCCTTTGCAAAGCAGCTCAGGCTCAAGCTTACAGAAGCGGGGGAGAACAAAGTTACACCGCCATTCTTGGAGATGGGTGTGAAGGGGGTGGATGGAGTGGGGGATCGCATGGTAATGTTTCAGGTAGCGGCGAATGTGATAGCGAATGGGTCGCAGACACCAGTCGGTAGGGCGGTGAAGTTGCAAGAGAAAAAGCATGGGTTACCTTCGCTACTCTAGATGGGTGGAAATCTATGTTAAGAAGTTTGCATGGAGGGCTCGGTATATCAAACACAGTGATGAGGTGGAAGGCTCAACACTAAAAAGGATGCTCAACCGAGCATTGGGAGTATATTGGGCTTCGATAAGTCATAATGGAGAGGTAGTAGAGGTAATAGGCGCAGTAGAAGGTAATTAAGTAGATTATAGAGGGGTTCAACTGAGATCAGGTGAGGTCAAAACCCAGGCTTTCTGCATGTAATAAGAAAACGGCAGAAATCCAGCCTCAGCCTTACTTAAGCGATTACTGCAAGTATCATCCATGTCATTTTCACATTTTAAACTCCGAATTCACAACCCGATTTATTGGACCCGGAAGTGTATCCTGCAGTGCCAAGCCTTAGCACCCCCGGCTCCGTTATGTAATTGGCGCTTGCCTCCACACTCCTGGTCGTAAATAATTTTTAACAATGTCCAACGAGGATTCGCAACGGCCCTTTGAGCGTTCCCGGACTGTCCCAAACTGGTCAAAGGAAATTACTGCGACAGTTGGATTGGCAAATGTTAGCTCCGTAACTGCAACATTAAAGGTACCTTCGCGCATTTGATGCCAGCGCCACAGCGGGCCAGACTTTATCACCATGCGTTAAATTCCAACACACCACATCCACTGACCACACTTTCGCCATTGTGGAGACTATTGCGGGGAATTTAAGGAAAATCACTGGTCTCCGCGCGGATATAATAAGGGCGCTGGAGCTCGATTCCCTTCCCACTTAGTGATGCTCTACGGACACTCTCTACTCGGGAGTTAATCGATGCTCATTAGATGAGATATCCTCCTCTAGAGGTCCTGGCCTCATGGCCACGGCCCAACTACAAAAACCCAATCACCCGAGGACCTTCCCTCATAATTGTGGAGCTCGCCATCCTTCCAATCGCTTTGATTTGCGTCACATTGCGACTCTGGGTTCGGATACGATGGCTTCATAAGAGTTGGTGGGATGATTGGCTCATGCTTGCTGCTGCAGTGAGTTTTCCAGTCATATTAGACTGCTCCCCTCTAACTTTAACCAGATTTTCTCTTGCGGAACAACAGTCTTGGTCATTTTGGGTATTCCCGTTGGTCCCACTGTCCAAACACAAACTGACTGAGCGCTAGCTACCCAACTATATGGCTGGAACATTCACGTCTGGGATCTTCAACTCTCACAAATGGAAACGGGAAGAAAGGTGAGTCTTTCCCTAGCATGTCCCGATCGATCTGATCGTTTCTAGGCTTCAATGGCAGGCCAATCACTCTTCGTGCTTGCTTCGAGTTTCGTAAAAATATCAATTCTGGTCAGCTACTTGAGAATCTCTCCAGAAAGATCACTCTTCCGACGGTTGGTCTGGGCAACTTTTGGTGTGGTTGTGGCAGCCATGGTCATCTTCTTTATTTTGCTTTGGACTCAGTGCTTGTAAGTCGAAGTTGATTCAATTTCGCCTTTATTTCATTCTAACTTGTTTAGGCCAATTAGCAGCTATTGGGACTTCCTTGCCAATCACCGAGATTGCATCCCCGAAGGCCCACCACTCGTGGCCCAAACTGTCATAAATGTCGTCACCGACTTCATGATATACGTTCTCCCAATGCCAACTCTATTTCACTTGAGGATTCCTTCATCACAACGAATCGGACTTATGATCCTTTTCGGCGTCGGTGGTGTTATCGTTATTGCCGGAAGCTTCCGAGCATACTGGATCCATTATGTACTCTACGATACCTACGATGTTACTTGGGAAGGCTTCCAAATCTGGATCTGGACAGCTGTCGAAACGAATGTTGGAGTTATTTGCGGCTGCATTCCAGCCCTGAAGCCTCTTCTATTCCGATCACGATCTCGAACGGCATCTCAAGGCTCAAGATTATACGGATCAGGAACGAGCTGGAAAAAGCAGCACCAAACGCCCGTTTATCTAGAGCTAGATACCCACGGGTTGACAGCAAACGACCCCAACATTTCGACTGGATACAGCTCATCTGCGCCTCCACATTTCACGAGTGATGCTTCCAGGGGCAGCATGGATAAGAGTGGACACGCAACACCACGAGAACATCAAAAGGTTTACACTTACTGAGTGTTGGAGTCCCCATCTTTCACGAATCACTAGCATACGTATTAATAAATCTTTCGGAGCTGTCATTCCTCATCAAGTGCTCTCCTCAGCAATCCTGTGACAATCCATATAGCCACTAGAGCTGATCTTCGAATACCATGGGATAGAATCCTTCGGTATAACCATTGCCCAATACGTCCAAACCCGTTTAAAACTGCTTCTCCGTCCATGCTTAGCCATGTCAATGTCTAATCCTTCATCATTTGTATCACTCCCACCTTACTCAATAGTTGCTTCCTGTGCGCAGGGCTGCAAATCAATCAACTCAACTCAACTGGGGCTTCAAATTGATTGAATCGAAAGCTTTGTAAGCAGAGAGCTTAGTTAATTGAATTGATTGAATTAATATTGAAGTCTTGGCAACTAGTTCAACTGAGTTTAACTGGTGTAGTAGTCAGCAACTACTACGAGTTCTTGGCATAGAGCTGATGCAGGACGACCTACCTAACGACGCCTAAACCATTTCCTACAGCCCTTCCTGTTGCCTGGCTCCCAATATAGGTTTATCACAAGTCCTGGCATGGTGTTGACTCACCTGACGAACTAAGCAATGGGCGATGCTCGGGTAAACTATTTTTGGTGGGCGAGAATAAGGAGAATAAATGTAGAGTATTACTTGTTTGCCTTGTAATTAAACAACCAATCAAGCCTAGAGGCCTGATTTTAGCAGCCAATTAAGTCCTACATCGTCCCGTTTAATTAAGTTGGTTTACTTATTTAATATATAAGATATAGGTATTATTTTTAGTTAAGGAGGGGTTCTTAGTGGTTAAGTTTTAGGTAGTTCTACAATATACTACAATCGTAATATAATATACGCGCTAAAAATAAATATCTAAATGCGTCATTCTAAGTTGGTGGAAATAGGTGGATGTGTATAAGGTGTTATGGGGGTGTCCTATAACAGCCTTCTAGTTTACGCGAATATACTTTATATAACGGTTTAGATAAAGAATAAGGGCAGCTGCATAAAGAGGAGAGTCGTTAGTTTTACAATAGTACTTATTAAAGGTCTCCCACTTCTTCCTAATTTGGGAGCTAAACTCCTTATTAGAAGTATACTTAGACTACTATATAGTATTAGCCTTGTCTAACCTAGTAGAAATTAAGAATTCTACTTATAAGGGCCTTTTTAAAGTGCTTAATAAGAATATCTATAGTAAAGAGCACTTTATTAATTGTTATGTAGACTCCCTAAGTTTTTAGAGTTGCTTAATAGAATAGCTAAAGAAATACCTTAGTCGTATAAGAAATTTCCAGTCCTTTAGATAAAGATACTCCGTCTAAAGAGTAGTAAAGTAGCTCTTTAAATATATATTAATGGCGCTTAACTATTATTTAGCTATAGCTAGCATCTAATACCAGCTATTCTATCTCGTCCAGTTATTAAGTAAAATTATTCTTCCTGCCAAAGTACGGATGTATAAAATAATATTATAAAGCTTTTTAAGTAGTCCTATAGCCTAAAAAGCTAGCCTTTACTTAGCTTCGCCTTCTACTTTCCCTTTTCCTTCTTATTTATTATATAACTTAAGTTACTCTATCTTAATTAGGCCCTAAAAAAAGCTTATATAGCTAGTGTAGCGGATCCATCAGAACGTGGAATCCTACTTGACTTTCTCTTTCTCTTAAAGATAATTTGCTATTATACGGCAAAGCATACTATTTAAAGTAGCGTTATCGCAAACAATAGAACTAAGCTTTTATACGATTCTATAGTCCTAAAGCACTAGAAGAAAAGTAGTAAATTACTATTCTTTACTATGGTTTGCTACTATACAAAGGGCAAGAAGTGCTTTAATAAGCTTCTTCTAGTGTTGGTTAATAAATTGCGCGTAAATCCCAAGGAGAAGAAGCTGGTTTAGAGAGGTCTAGATATTAAACGAAATGTATATGCTTAATAATATTAATTAAAGCTTCTTTTATATAATATCATTTTAAAATCGCCATAATTTCTTAATCTTCTTTACAGTGGGGTGTCATAAGTGTCCGTCCTAAGCGAATTTTTAAGCCAACCCACCCCACTAAATTATATATAATAACCACATAATTAATTCTAAAGCCTTAAAAAATGTCTAAGGTTTATATTATATA
>Ga0307507_10003165_pt1 | contig 32675 bp, 31 predicted proteins | sample 7_EM_MG_FD_207223 | JGI IMG/M metagenome (GOLD analysis project Ga0307507, IMG submission 207223) | Populus trichocarpa ectomycorrhiza microbial communities from riparian zone in the Pacific Northwest, United States - 7_EM | ecosystem: Host-associated > Plants > Roots > Unclassified | place... | reverse complement strand
TCAAACGCACGTGATATTCTAACTTGATCAGGCAGGAACTAAACTAAATTAGTGGGGGGTGTCCGCATATCAATTGGGGGGTGTCCGTATACCAATTAGGGGGTGTCAATTTACCGCTGGCCTAGTTTTATAAATGCTTAAATTTCTATTATTTTAACGGTTTATTTAGTAAGAAGTAGTCTACCCTCTTTCTAGGGTAATTTAAAGTTCTGCATTAATGACATTATTGTTTTGGTACTGTAACGTGTCCCGCTCCACGTCGCCATACAACCAAAAAGACAGAGAGTACTCGCGAACCCGCGCGGCTCTTGCCGGATCTAATATATATGCTCTTACAGGTACGAAGATGTGTCTTGGTGCTGGTGGAGTGGCTGGATGACTGGGGTGGCCGGATGAGTGGTGAAACACGTTAGTACGGATGTTAGAATCATGTTCTATTAATGCATCGGACCACAGACTTTTACTTTCTAATCTCGGTGGAGATTCGAATTATTGTTGACGAGCGTCTAGGATGCCTTTCTGTCACCAGAGGCGTCCAAACGCAATGCGGATCTTAAGCTACTAGGGGCAGAATTCACGAGACCAGAATCGTCAATTCAAACAACCAGCCATGCAACCATGAATGCTGGCTAGGTATCCTATGCTCTGTTAAGGTGTGCACGTAATTTGGTTTCCTATTTACACCGTGGTGAATGATTTTGAGTGCTTCAGAAGGATATATGAGCCCTTCTATCTTTAGTTTTGGCATACTTCAAGGGCTGGTATAGAGTCCATATGGTGTAATACGGACTGAACGAGTGGAGTATCACGCGTTTACGCTTTCGTCAAACTGCGCATGTAACAGGAAAGCAAGTCGGAGCAAAAAGTCATAACTGTTGATGTTACAACACGAAACCTGTCTATCCAACACCCACATCCCAGCACAGCCAACCGCACTACAAAAAAGATCGATGTCATGCGCCTGATACTGTACCTAACATGTCGACGCCGTCAAAATGCCCGTTATATACATTTTTACTCTAACAAGACCAGACGCCTACCATGCCGTTCTTGCGCCCTTCAACTGTGTAACCATCCTTGATGCGCACCCGCTCGACTATGGAGAGAACACCAGCCTCATCGTCTGCACCGACACCCGGCCCGCAGTTCCAGTGCCGGCCGTCCGTCTTGTCGTAGACTTTGACGACGTCTTCACCTGCGGCGGTGACAATGCGGCGCGCGTCGAACATCATGCTAGTGACAGGATTATCGTAGGCGTAGGCGTCATAAATTGAGCCGGTACGGAGATCCCAGATCTGCTTAAGTCAGCCAGTTGCCATGAGGATCGATATGACTAGTTTTGCTTACCCGAATGCTTCTGTCTAAACTTCCCGTGACGAGATGGACGTCGTCAAACTGCAGACAAGTCACTGGCCCTGTATGTCCCACTAGACTCCGGTGCACTTGCCCGCTTCTGAGATCCCAAAGTCGTACCATACCATCAGCAGTTCCGCATGCGAGTGCGGCATCGAAGACTTGAAGAGCACCAACGAAATCAGCTGATGCGTCAGGTAGCCGTCCTGTCTGACGCCATTGGCTGCTGTTCGCATTCAAGGTGGCTGTTGCTTGTGCTGCTGCCCACAAGACATCAAGGGTTTGCACACAGCGGCCTTTCACCAAATCCCACTGTCGAAGAGTTTTATCCGCTGAGCCAGAGACAAGGGTGTCACCCCGGAAATGAAGCGCCGTGACTTCGTCCATGTGAGCTTCAAGTGAGAATAATGGACAATCCTGCATGATAGTTGGTGGTGGCGGTGGTGGAGCGTCCTCGGCGTTTTCGAATGTTAAACCGTCATCCTCTTCCTCCTGGCCATCTTTATTTATCCGATTATCTAACGGGGCGTATTCTGCGCGACTCAGATCCCAAAGGCGGATGGAAGCGTCCATAGAACCCGTTGCAACAATATTGTCTTCCACTTGTAAGCAGCGCACTGATGAAAGGTGGCCTTCGAGAAAACCCATGCATCGCCCAGCACTAAGATCCCACACTCTTACTGTATCGTCTAAAGCAGCCGTGACCATTGTACCCCATGGCACATCGAAATCTAGGGCAGTGATCATATCGTTATGTGCCTCTAATTCCTTGATCTTTGACCCAGGCTCTAGATGCTCATGTAGGATTGCCAGGGATAACCTCCTTGGTCTCTTTCTTCGTTTAGACTTCGGGGAAGAAGGCAATTTTTCATAAATAGATGCAGACATGAAATCTCCCGAGCCCCCATCCGTGCTTGGAGCTCCACCAGTTTCGGGCGACTTTGGGGCCAAGGCTGCTGCATCTTCAAGTTCTTCCTGGAGGTCTTCAAGCCTGTTTTCGACATCTAGGATATCACGCTCCAAGTCCATTTCATCCTGCTCAAGCCCAGCTAATCTATCCAAAACAATCTTGCGCATTGTGTTCAAATTTGCGATTTTGTTGTCAATTTCGTGGATTTCGGTAGCGCACATGTGCTTCCGCACACCGAGCATCTCCAGCCGATGGCTCATACTGTGCTTCTCCTTTCTTAATTTGACAAGAGACGGCGGTGCGTTTGGGTCATCTTCAGCTTCCCCTAACAATCGTTGACCTCGCGAGTTGTGTCCATACCTATTCTTGAGACCATTATTTTCCTCTGGCATAGAAGCCTGAAACCCCTGGAAAAGCGAATATACATTGTTGTCTTCGGGAATGTTAGCGAGAAGCTCGTCTGGGAGGTAGGAAAGAGCTCGTTGTTGGATTTCCGGTACAGATATTCTAGACCGCACTATTTCTCGAGGAGTTGTTTGCGCAAAGGAGAAAACCGATCGCTGGAGCATTGGACGCCTAAGTTCTTTGTGAAGCTCGCCAAGTGCGTTTTGGTAATGTTGGCTAACACCACCTTCCCCCAGGGGCCCTGATATTAGGTGGCCTGCAGTTGCTGTAACTTTTCGCCCAAATGCTTCTAACTGCCGTGTCTGTCCAGAAAAAAAATTTAGATTTTGTGCTTATGCAGCATATTGAAATGTCAGGTAAGAGCTTACAGGAAGACCATCAATAATGCTAGATTCATCATCTGACGGTGTCATTGGCCTCGTGCTCCCTGATCTGCCACGGGGCGGCGAGCCATCACGGCTCGAGGAGCTGGCCATGCGAATAGGAAATGCGAAGGAAAAGGTTGCAGGTATGTCGGAGGGTCTAATTGCTGGTAGGGAGCATCATTATGGTCGGAAGAAGCTGCTGGTTAAGAAATGGTGAAATTGGTGAAAAGGTAGCATGCGGTGTTGGGATGAGTGCCTGAGGTCGCATGAAGCCGGTATGCAGGTCGCGGTCTTATGTACATATGTAGTGCGTCATTCTCTTCCTGGCATCGGCTATGGTTGAAGACAGCCAAGAACACAAGTTTAATCGCTCTTCTTCAGTATTAACTAGCTCGGCTGTTCTACGCTGTGGCATTATGGATTCTGCAATTGATCTCTCTGACGTGTCGAAAGCTCTGGATCTTGCTAACATTCGTTTTCAACTTATGTAAGTGACAACCCCTAGTGCGAACTGCGGACGCTGAGTCCAGCTGACAACTTCCAGCCGACTTGAGGACACTATCACTTTCCACCTGATAGAACGAGCCCAATTCCCTCTCAACCGTACCATCTATGTCCCGGGAGGCGTGCGGATACCTAACAGTTCCCTGAGTCTATTTGATTGGATGCTCCGAGAGCAAGAACGCTTCCACTCACTCGTCCGCCGATATCAGTCACCAGACGAATACCCGTTCTTCCCGGATGCCCTCGAGACGCCCATCCTTAAACCTCTAAACTACCCCCAAATCCTGCATCCAAACGATGTGAATGTAAACAAGAAACTCAAGGAATGTTATATTAAACTCATTTTGCCAGCTGCATGCGCACAGTTTGGCAGAGAGGAGAGAGGGGAGGCTCAGGAAAACTACGGGTCTGCAGCTACTTGTGATGTGGCATGCCTACAAGCACTGTCTCGGCGCATACATTTTGGAAAATTTGTTGCGGAGACAAAGTTTAGGAAGGAGAAGGACCGCTTCGTAAAGCTGATAAAGTCAGAGGATAGGAAGGGAATAGATGAGGCTATCACAGATGCTAAGGTGGAGAAGCAGGTTTTGGAGAGGCTGAGATTGAAGGCAAAGACGTACGGCACAGATCCGGACGGAGGATCTGACAGTCCTGTCAAAATTAATGTGGATGCTGTGGTAGCCATGTATAAGGTAAGACTACCGACTGCCTCCTATAGGTGTAGAAACTAAAGCCCTGAACTAGGACTGGGTCATCCCTTTGACTAAAGAGGTTGAAGTGGAATATCTTATGCAAAGACTGAAGGCCACCGAATGGGAGTGCTAAGCCCAAAACATGGCTGGAAGTTTTTCTCGGTCTCGTGTAAGTTCCTACAATGGATACATCATTTGAGTACCGTGCTGTATCTGGGGCCCGCTGACCTTTTTATCTAGACCCACGATGTTGTTTCACGTTTTTCTAAGCCCCGTTATCATATTCTTAATTTTAGCGTTTGGCAAGAAGACTTGATTGCACGCATCTAGCATCACAGTTATCATAAACACCTCTGTGCACGGCGTATATAAGAGAGTTGAAGTTTCTTGGGCGATTTTTATGAGTCATAATATGGAATTCCTTTTCCTATAAAGAAAAGTATGGAGCTGTGACTCCACAATAGATTATCCGTGGAGGTATACGCAGTGCATGTAGAACTAGAGTGACTTGTGACGTTCTAAAATGGATAACAACGGTTCTGGAACTGCAAATCGATCATCCCGAACAAAATAATGTGATGGAAGCTCTCGCTTCCTAAATCTTGATATGAAACGCTATTTGTCTTGAGAAATGCCTTCGGAGTGCATTCGAAACCTGCGACTAAGACCACGTGATCTTAATGGCCCCTTTAATAATGCCGTGAGGTCCCATAAGGCATCAGCTCATCCATATTTCTCACAACAAAAATCTATCACAATGAATTTAATCGAACAAAGCGTCGACCTTGCGAGGAACCCAAAGCATACCAGATGGCTTTCGCCATTGCTTCTCATAGCGGACGCGGCTCTTTGCGGTCTCATAATATGGAGAATCCCCTGTTTGTGATATCTTGCCAAGAATGTCCGAACCTCTGCTAAGCCGTCATTAGACACCGAAATAGACTGGCAAGCTTATATGGAGCAAGTTGAGATCTATCTCACAGGAGAACGAGACTACAAAAATATTGAAGGCGGAACAGGCCCTCTTGTCTATCCCGCTGTTCACGTGTATATTTACCGCGCTCTCTACGCGCTCACAGATCGGGGGACCAATATTCTCCTAGCTCAGATCATCTTTGGGCTTGTATATCTGGCGAACTTGGCCGTGGTAATGGCTTGCTATAGACTAGCAAAGGTTTGACGCTTTCCTATGTTGTATTGCTTTAAGTAAAAACTAAACACTCATGCAAGGCACCACCATACGTTTTTCCACTTCTTATTTTATCAAAACGACTGCATAGCATCTTTATCCTGCGCTGCTTTAATGACTGCTTTGCGGTCCTAGGGCTTTTCCTAGCTATCTATGCTTACCAAAGGCGCATGTGGACTATTGGATCGTTTTTGTATACGATTGGTCTTAATGTTAAGATGACAGCTTTGCTGCCTCTTCCTGCAATAGGTATGGTTCTACTTCAATCTATTGGCCAATCAAGAGCAATCACGCAAGCTTTGATTATTGGGCAGATGACGGTACGTTTATCATAATTTGATGTGCCGGTTGAGGTCTAAGTGGTGCATAGATCGTTTACGGATATCCGTTCTTATATTACTACACATCTTCATACATATCCAGGGCATTCCAGTTCACGCGGCAGTTCTTGTACAAATGGACAGTCAACTGGAGATTTGTAAAAGAAGAAATTTTTCTATCAAAGGGCTTCTCATTGTCACTATTGGGAGCGCACGCCGGTCTCCTTTCCTTCTTTGCTATCACCCGGTGGACCAAACCAGCACAACGATCCTTCCCGGATTTCATAAAGTTGGTATTCAATGATCCCTGGGACCAAGAACGAATTTCTAGGAAAATAACACCCCAATTCGTCATGACTACAATCCTAACAGCCAACGCAATCGGCATGCTTTGTGCGAGATCCCTCCATTATCAATTCTACGCCTATGTTGCGTGGACAACACCCTTCCTGTTATGGCGGGCCGGTTTCCATCCTATCATTCAGTATAGCCTCTGGGTTGCGCAAGAGTGGGCCTGGAACGTTTACCCGAGCACAGAAGCAAGTTCGTTGGTGGTTGTGAGTGTTCTTGCAATAACTGTGGCGGGTGTGTGGTGGGGTACAAGGAAGGATTTCGAAGATGTAATGGTAAACGGCGGACCACAGCACCAGCACACCGATTAGTGTCCTATAGAATCCTGGCAGGTAGAATATTTTCAAGACTCGTCATCCGATTCTTGTGGCGGCATTTTACCAATCGTAGACTCTTCCTGGTCGGCATCATCTGCATATGCGGATTTCTTCGCAAATTCAGCTGGCCTAGGAAAGACGTTAACAAATGCGGTGAAGTTTCCATGCATGCTCCCACTCACCAATAACTCTGTTTTCTCCATTCTCTTTCGTCCCTTACCACATTAATGATTTCTCCGTCCAGCTTATTGTCACGGTCTGCAAGCGCTTTGGTATCAACGACCACATATGATCCCCGTTTTATCCAGATGGTAGAACGAAAGCGAGAAGGCAGCTCAACGAGGATGGGCCTGCCAGATGGGAAGTCTGCATTATAGAGGTTGTTGCCGGCTGCTTTCGTGACTCGCGCTATCGACTGGCCTTCAGACAAGGCGTCTGGCGGTGTCAAAGTCTCCTCCGCTGTCGCAAGAAGGTTGCGTTTTGGGCGGCCCATTGTTCACGAGAGACGTTAAAGTGGTTGCCCAAAGCGTCGATAACTTGGGTGGCGCCTTTAGAAGCTGGAAAGTTTGCCGAGAACTTTCTGAGCCGAGAATCCGCCCTCGAATCAAGGCCTATCCAACATCAGAACAGTTTTTTCGTCGAGCTCCACTTTTGCGGATGGCTTCCCAAGCTTGGTCTCAATTCCGGTTCCGGGGAGATTTTCCTCTTCTGATTGTTCAACAAAGTAATATTCTCGCGATGCATGAGGCACTGGGTAGGGAAAAGTCGCCAGCGTCATGCCTTATCAATCAACTTGCCTCCTGCGCGAGGGGTATCATACGGTAAACTATGTATAGTCTAGGGACGTAACACTATCCTACTCTGAGGAGGAGGATTCATATTTTGCAATAGCCTTTAAACTTTACGATGACCCCGTCTCTTTCCTCCTGACCTCTTCTCTCAACACTAATTTGGTCTGCCTTCTACTTAAAGCCTCTGTGACTAACGAGCTTGAATTCTTCTTCCCTCAATCTCAACTCCTTCCTAAAATTCTGTCTGGTAGCCTGCGAAAAATCAAGCGAATGTTTCATCATGCCTCCCAATTCCTTTGCAGGGTACTTTGATATTCATCCCGGCCCAAAGTCCGTCACCAGCCCACCAGCAATTCTTCGGAAAACCCCTAATTCACCTCCATCAGCCTTCGAGTTGGATAATTATACGTGGGGCAGCCGATACAATGGGCCAAGTAATTCTTGTGGCGGAATGCAGACCCCACGCACTAGTCAAACGCCCTATACTGGAGCACAAACTCCTGTAACACCAATGAGTCCTAACGAATTGGAGATGAGTAGACCTCCATCCCCAAAGCAAGATGAAGCAACATCACTTGTCCAAAGCTGGTCAAATCCACCAATGAATAAATGGAGAGTCTTGAGTTGCTGCTTGATTTACTTCGGAAATGGGCTGAACGATAGCGGTACGTAGCTTATGGGAACGGAGCCTGAAGTACCACCATCTTGGGTTCTCCCGAAGTTTCCAAATGTTTCCAAAAAATCAAAGTTAATCTCATCGCAGCTCCCGGTGCTCTTATACCTTACATGGAAAACCACTACCATATAGGCTATGCTATTGTTGCGCTTATCTTCGTCGGCAATGCCCTTGGCTTCATCGTAGCTGCGTTCTTTACTAATATGATTCTCGGCCGCCTCGGGCGGGCAAAGTCTCTAATTTTTGCAGAGCTACTAATGCTTGCTGCATATATTATGCTTGTTGCCACTCCACCGTTTCCGGTAGTAGTTATAGGGTAAGCTTTCCTGGTTCCTATACTTAAGACTGTCTAACCTTCATTTAGGTTCTTTCTACTGGGTTATGGAGTGGCCGTTAATCTTGCTTTGAATAATGTGTTCTGCTCTAATCTTCACCCTTCCACTATAACTCTTGGATCCGCCCATGGAAGCTACGGTATTGGAGGTAAGACCCTGTTGACTACCCTCTTGACCGATATCATCTTCTTCCCTCTATTGATACTGATGCCTAACATAGGCATCATTGGGCCAATTATAGCAACCGCCATGGTCTCGCATGGGCTCCTCTGGTCACGGTTCTACTTCATCACCCTCGGCCTACGACTCTTCTGTATCGCCTCTGCGGGTTGGGCATTTTGGTCGTACGAAGAAGAAGCTCCAACCCGACTGCTAACTGGTCTAGAACGAACAGCAAGCCGACGAGAAGCAATTGAGGCAGGCGAACTGAACAAAACACAGCTCATGATACAAGCCTTGAAGAGCCGAGTCACGCTTGTCGGCGCGCTCTTCATCTTTGCATATCAAGGCGCCGAAGTTTCCATTTCGGGTTGGGTCATTTCATTCCTCATCAGCTACCGTAACGGTGACCCAGCCCATGTCGGTTATGTCACTACAGGTTTCTGGGTGAGTTTATTGGAGAAAGTCCGGTTGTCAGAAGCTGATTTTATCGCAGGCGGGAATCACCCTGGGTAGATTCGTCCTCACGCATGTCGCTCACAGAGTCGGAGAAAGATCCTTCGTGATTGGAATGACGGCAGGAGCAATGGCATTTCAACTCCTCGTGTGGCTCGTCCCCAACGTCATCGGTGATGCCGTCGCAGTCGCGGTTCTCGGTCTGCTGCTTGGTCCTGTATATCCCTGTGCGCAGACGATATTCGCCAAACTGTTGCCGCGCAACGTTCAGATGACGGCGGTTGGGTTCATTGCGTCAGCTGGAAGCTCCGGAGGTGCTGTTGCCCCCTTCACGACTGGTTTGTTGGCGCAAGCTGTAGGGACTTATGTATTGCATCCTGTCTGCATTGGACTCTTTGTGGTCATGCTTATTTGCTGGTTCGTGTTGCCCAGGGTCAGGAAGCGGACGGAGTGAGATGTTGAGTATCAGGGCGGACAAGGTGATGTGGCAACCCGCTCAGCAAAGGACCAACTAATCCTTCATTCAAAATGCTTTTGGAGGGATCAAGGCTCGCTTCAAGCAGTTATTACCGACGATCAGTGTTCAGGAGTCAACACCTCGAGGCGTTTCAAACACTTGGAAACAACATGTAATTACCGGTAGTGTTAATATGTAGAGGGCTGCTACCAGACGATCAAGATATCGATTTTCCTATGGCGGTCAGAGTGGCTTTTAGAGGTGTTAAACAAGATTTGGATTGCGATTGCCTCCGCATCGCCCACTTATCTCGGTCTCTCTGTAATCATCCTTCAAGTCGACGGAGTTTGCACAAGCTCAGGATATTCCTCGACTCAATAATTAACGCTTCCGCTTATAAGGTTCGTAATTACGCTACTAAAAGCAGTAGAAGTCGGATATAACAATATTAAAATCGACGGGCCGGACCACTTTATACGGATGGAATTCTGAAGCTAGTTATGGAGTGGGACCGAATCAAGCCCATATCCAGGCCGGACTAAAATCGCTTCCGAAGACACTCCCGCTCAACAATGGGACACTCCGCAAAGCGACTCTCGTATTGTAACCGACAAGACACTGGATCATATTCGGCAGCACTATTTTGCTCCATCAAAGCCTGTGAAGGGTGTCTAAGCTTGTAATTAAGGTGCTGACGACCCATGCAGTAGATGCCGTGCACAACTGAAACTCCGGTTTTCTTTCATTGTCGATAAAGACTGGGGGTGGAGATAGAGGTCGGAAATAGCAGCACGACAGTTCAAGAGCTATTCCATAGTGATGCAGCTCTCTTTGCTGCTCACATCACTGTTTCGACCGGACGGACCTGAGTTAACTCGAAGATGTCATGCCCATACAAATTAGTTATATAAATATGCCTCTGCTCTTGCTGAAGGCCTTCAATTCCTCACTTCTCACTCCTCATTTTAAGTCTATCAGTTCATCAAGCTATCGGTCCCTTCGTCCCTTCGCCTCTTCGTCTCTTTGCATTCCTTCCTCTCGCTCCGCTACTCCTCCCAGTTAACCGTTAGCCGAGCTTCTATAGCCCCTCTTATCCATCTGTCAACATGTCTAACAATCCCGGCCCATTCGGAGACATCCCTACTCCTAGAAGTCTGCTCGACTTCCATCGGATCCTTTCGCCCACTGCAGGCGTGCGAGTATCGCCACTATGCCTTGGAGCGATGAATTTTGGAGATGCCTGGTAAGAAGCCATACTTACTCAACTATTGTTTCCCTTCTGTGAACACAAAGGCTTACCCAATACAGGAAAGATATGATGGGCGAGTGCAACAAGCAAACGACGTTTGAAATCCTCGATTACTTCTTCGAGAACGGCGGGAACTTCATCGACACGTACGAAGCCCTCAACCAATCCCGTCAACCACAGTTTCCACCGCACCTAAGCTAATTCCTCTGTCTCTGACACAGCGCGAACAACTACCAGGCCGAAGAAAGCGAGACCTGGATCGGCGAATGGATAGCCGAGCGCGGCGTGCGCGACCAAATGGTCGTCGCCACAAAGTTCACAACCTGCTTTCCTGCGCACAGCCGCCGACCACCCCTGAAGGTCAACTACGCGGGCAACAGCTCCAAGAGCCTGCACATCTCGCTCGAGGCGAGCTTGAAGAAGCTACAGACGAGCTACATCGACCTGCTGTACGTGCACTGGTGGGACTGGTCGACCAGCATCCCCGAGCTGATGCAGTCGCTCAACGACATGGTAGTCGCGGGGAAGGTGCTGTATTTGGGCGTGAGCGACACGCCGGCGTGGATTGTGAGCAAGGCGAACGAATGTGAGTGTCCCTCTATCATACTACTACCCCCTCTTTTACACATCTGTACCCAAACACCCAAACACCCAAGCTGTCTGCGGTCTAATATCGAACATCCGCACACTCCTGCCCGACGCGTCTCCCCTCCCAACCCTCCTCGACATAGTAACCAGCTAACCCACCACCCAGATGCCCGCAACCACGGTCTCCGCCAATTCACCGTCTACCAAGGCCACTGGTCCGCCGCCTCGCGCGACTTCGAGCGCGACATCCTGCCCATGGCGCAAGCCGAAGGCATGGCACTCGCACCGTGGGGCGCACTGGGCAGGGGCAACTTCAAGAGCGACGCGGAGCGCGCGCGCAACGAAGGGCGCAAGTCGCTCAGCACGTCCGAAGCTGACGTCCGGGTCTCCAAGAAGCTCGAGGAGATCGCGACGGCCAAGGGCACGCTGATCACGTCGGTCGCGCTGGCGTACGTCATGCACAAGGCGCCGTACGTGTTCCCGATCGTTGGGGGGCGGAAGGTCGAGCATCTGAAGGGGAATATTGAGGCGTTGGGGTTGGAGCTGACGGAGCAGGAGATCGATGAGATCGATGCGGCGAGTGCGTTTGATATCGGGTTCCCGATGAGTATGCTGTTTGAGTTTCTCTCCGGGAAGAAGTATAATACGCGCATGACAACGGCGGATGTCGGGCCACTGAAGTTCGCTGGGAATATCGACGCCGTGGCGAATCCGGCGCCCATTAAGCCGCGTAAGAGCTTGTAGGTTAGTTCACAACCAACAATGTCGGCTGTATAGCCCTCAAAGAAAACACCGCGGAGCTTGGAGCACGCTAGGAAATTACTGGATGCTGGATGCTGGATAGAAGGGGGGTAGTTGTAGTTGTACGAGAATGCGCTTTATAGAACCAATAAAACCCCCTCCCCTCCCCTCCCTCTCCCTTCTCATCCATCAGCGAAAACCCCTCCGGAAAATCCGGCCTCGTCCTCAACTCTCTAACCAGCCCCCGTCTTGAACCCCCTCCCCCGCCCGCCGCTCAAACTCCGTCATGTGCTGCCGCATCCACACGCGGTCCCCCCGGCCTTCGGCAGCGCGAACCCCTACTCCCACCCCGCGTCGACGTCCGCCAGCACGAAGATGATGTGCAGCGCCGCGCGGTTGCGCAGCCCGTGCCCGGAGCCGGACGCAGCCGCAGCTGAAGCGGTGGCAGTAGTGGTGACGGCGGCGGCGTTCGCGGCGAACGGGTCGCTGCTGGGCGCGCGCACGACCTCGTCCCAGATCCTGGCGATGCCCGCGCGGAGCGCGTTGTATATCTCCGCCGGGCGCGACTTTTCGGACCGGTTTGGGTGTTCGTGGCGCGGGCGGAGATGCGCGAATATGCGGTTTAGCTGCGCCTAGGGATGGGAGCCAAGGCCAGTATGGGGGCTCGAATTGTAACGCCAGAAGTCATGAATAGAAATTCGCTCTGGGGTGGTATAGGGAAGGGGGAGGGGGCGGAGAGGGTTGCAGGTTTTCCGTCGACGTAGAAAGGCGTCTCGGGGACGGTGTGTGTGAACTGGATGTTCACGAAGAGCGACGGCGTCGTGAAGTGCGCGTCGTGTAGGTGAGTGATTTGGGCTGGGAGATCGTCACGCTGCGCGCGGGTGAGGAGGATGCTGTGGTGGATGTCGTAGAAGGCATGGTGGTGGACGAGCGGGGTTGGAGAGAGGGGTCGAGCCAATACTGCCGTTCAGAATGGTGGAAGTAATTAAATGAGATACCAGAACTGTAGGGCAACGAGATAGTAAGATTATGAGGTAGTGAGATGGTAAATTCATGGGACGGTGAGACGGTAGGATTATGGGGTGGTGAGAGGAATAAGGCGTAGCTTAGTCCGTGATCGTCATGCATATCGTTGCAATCCCTCGGCGACGAATGACGTTTGTGGGTATTTATCCATTTGCAAACTTTAGAATATTCAGACATGAAATAAAAAATGAACACGAAGAATAGAATGAAGTGCAATGATCTTGATTTGGCTCTGTTTGATGTTGGTGGTTTAGACTTTGGAAAAATAGAGAAAATCTGGGCTCTTTTGAGCGCTCAGGTAAGGCCATACTGTCTCTCAACGCCTAGGGTGCAGAATTTTGCACCAAAGATCGATAGATCTTGACCAAAATAAAATGTTAAGAGCTTTAGTTAGCATATTTCCACCTTTGAAGTCATGTTGCCGCCATATCCATTCCCTTCTTGCCGTTATTATTATTTTCGATTAGGATACGTGTGCTGATAGGCTTTCTTGAGCCATTTAGATTCCACCGCCTATAAAGTATTCCGTAAGCTCCTGGAGAAGTGTTTGTGATGGAGGGAGGCTGTGTAAGCTGCTGCGCAGAGGCGAACGTACCGGATCGATCCACAGAAACCGAGTAGTCTCCTACAGCTCGCTCCCTCTTCTTCTCCGCCAAGGTTCGAGACTTCATTATAAAGTATGAGCCTCCGAGGGACATAAGGGAGAATATTGCGACGTTGCGGCGGCTATCGTAGAAGAAAGTGTTAGTCAGGTGAACATGAAGAGCGGTCGTAATACACCAGATATACATACCTGAAGAAGCTAGTGTAAGCCATTGGGTCGTCTGGGGCGGCTAAATATATTTAATAGAGTTTTAACAACGGCTCTACGGTGTAGACGGCGGTTCAGAGAGAGGTCGCGGCGGTCGTTGAGCTGTGTTGTTGGGCCCTATGAGCACACGACAGTGACGCCTATGATGATTGCCAAGCTTATATTACTTATCGATAACTTCGAAATCTTAGCGCCTGGTCCTCAACACACTTATCTCATAAATCAGACGCTCCGCAGAAGATTTGTTCCGTGACACGGGATAACGCATAGACCCTCTAAAAGCCTACAAACTCCTAAGCCAATTAGAATAGCGCCCTAACTCCTACCAACTCCTGCTAACTCCTGGACCAATTAGAACAGCGCACTAATTCCAGCCCCCTACGCACCCCTATCACCCAACAAAATCTTCAGCGGAGCGTCTGAGAGCTTATAGGCGTCGCTTTAGTAAGATTTAAATGTTTTAGATCGCGTATTTTAACTTTAACTGGCTCTATAAAGGCCCCACCAACAGTTATTAATGCTCTGTTCGATGCATTTTAATCTTAAGGTAATAGTCTTTAATTCTATATATATAAAAGCTAATTATAACGCAGTTAAAGGTATAAGATACATCGTGCAAAACCTTAACCATATTTTGGAATTAAATATTTACAACACTTATAAACTGTTCCTCCTACTACTATCTACACCACAACCATATCACGTCTACTTTTATTATCGGCCAAGTCCTATAACCTCCTTTAAACTCCTGCGAACTTCTGCGAACTCCTAGGCCAATTAGATCGCTTATATATAGGACCCTAGGGCGTGTCTGGCGTTACTCCTCTGTATATACCACCTATTACCAATTAGAGTATAGCCAATTTGTATTCTTTTTAACTCCTATAAACTCCTGTAAACTCCTATAAACTCCTGCAAACTCCTAGGCCAATTAAATGCCTAAACAAAATCGCGATTATAGGAAGAAATAGTATAAGGGTTAGCAGAAGACAAGGGTAGGTAGGGCAGAGATTTGTCTATATCCAACACTACAACCAGGTCATATTACAGCAATTAGCTTAATAGACCTAGAAGAATTGCCATCTATTATTAAGGAAGCTTAGCGTAAGGAAAATGTTCTATTATAGATGGCCGTTCTAAAAGCATGTCTTAAGCAAATACTCCGGTATATAAACCTAGGAGGCCGCCCTTAAACCCCTTATTTTAAATAGATACGCACCTTAAGACGTTTAATATTTGGTTTTAGTAATACACTTCTTATTACACGCACGGGTTTTAGAAAGAGTCTTATTTTTTATACTTTTCCAATCTTAACAAGTAAGATTACTATTTAGATAGTCCTACTAAGCAAGCTTAGCAATAAACAGTTGGATAATATCCGGAAGCTTAATAGTTCTAATCCGTGTCTTATTACTGCTAAGAGTAGGAGCCTAGACAAGGCCCTAATTAAAAAAGTAAAGGATGGTGTATATATACACATACTTCTTAGTCCTAAGCAGGCCTCGTTAAAGCCTTTCTAGAATGCGTTAAAGAGCCTAGAACTACAGGCTAGGATTAGACTTGTTATAATTAATAAGTGTTATCTAGTAAAGCAATAGGAATCGTTCCAACCGACGTTTATAATGTTAGGCGAGCTACAGACAATACTTTATTAGGATATAGTTTGGTTTAGTTGTTCTGCTATACTTAATAAGGAGGCAGAATAACTAGTTCTTAGCAACGCCGGTTTTCGCTTTATAGGTGACCGTATATACTAAACTAAGGTTATTAGGACTTCTATAGATCGCCCCAATGTCTCAATCTGCGTACTGCCGCTTGGTAAAGGCAAGGTGGATTTATAGGACGCACTATACTTCCTATTAGACGCGTATATAGATTTAGATACTATAGTCCCAGAGCAAATACCAAAGACAATTATCTTTATAGATGGTCGTTGGTCCGTCTAGGAAGCAGCGGCATACTTCTAAAGAGCACTCCTTATAAAAACTTCAACCTTTGCACCTAATAAATAGTATACTACTAATGCTAATGGTAAAGCTCGTTGCGTTACCAATATAGTCCAGGTGTATACTGCATATATTTAAAAGTATAATCATACTACTTAATATAAAGAGTTTAAGAAATCCTTATCGTCTATAAGGATTATGGTGGCAATAACCTCTCTTAATATAGGTATTAATGTCCTGGATATTAAATAGGTAGCGCTTTAGAAGTTTCTAATTATAAAGAGTCTTGCAGATTATTGGCAGCGTCTTAGTCGCAGTAGATAGGGCTACAGTTAGACTAGCAAAGGTTATATATTTTTACCATATTAGGCCTTTAACATGGAAGGTGTTAATAGACCAGAAATTAAACAGCTATAGTCACAACCAGACGCACCTTAGAAGACTACTTACAGGCTATATTAGAATTAACTACTAGCTAATTAAGTAATAGCGTGTAGTTAACTAGCCAACGGCTATACGCCTAGTAATGTAAGTGATACAGAAAGTGTTTCCTCTTAAATATTAGCTTTAAGCCAGGCTCCTACTCCTATTAATAAAGCTATAACAACTAGATTTTAGAGCAAGGCAGAGATATCTTATTGCGCTAGGCTATTAGCTATATAGATGGAAATAATTAACGGTATATGCTATTAAAAGGCCTTTCTAACTTACCTTGGTGAGGATTAGTTACTACTACAAGTTTAGGTTACCCGCGTACCACTAGATTAATATTGCAGTTGTTATAATCCGGTACTACTTCTAACTCTTACTTAGGCTCCAGATATTCTATAACCAATTACTTAGCTAAGAAATAGTATATAAGCTTACCTTACCCTAACTCTTATTAATAAATGGGCAACTACGCGGGCAGAAGCATTATATAGTAGTATATACAGGCGTATCCCTATGCCGCTATCTGCGTATATAGATATAATATGCCACTGGTAGCTTGCATATACGTATAAACTGGGACTAGACTTTTGGGACATACTAACCTTTAATTATCTCTGTGCTAAAGCTTCTCTACTTTAGATATAGCCTTATAGAGAGAAATCTAGGCAACTATTAGTAGAGCAACTTTAGTACTTTATTAGGGAGGTTAATGATTTATATACTAAGATAAAGGATACAAGATATATAAGAAAGCAACAACAGCAGCTATAGGAGCTATAGGGCTAGTATAGTTAGGAATCTCGTACTAGTGCATCCAATTACGCCGCAACTATTTGCAAAAGGGACGACACTCTTGCCATATAGGTTGCAAGACGAGAGGTGTTAAGGGCTGTACAATTATATATAATTAAGACGGCCAGAGCAAATAAGCGTACGTTATTAGATATAGCAAGAGTTGGTATACCGCCATTAACCTTATAACTAGAAGAATGGGTTAATGGAGTTATTAGTACGCTAGTATTGCTATTACTAACTATACCTGTCCCACCTAATAGTGTACCAGAAGGTATTTAGCGTGCTATAAAACAGCTTAAATAAGCTCGCACTTTAGGAGTAAACGTTACTAGGTATAGCCCTAATAGCAGCTAGTTAAATATCTAGCAGCTAGTTATTAATATATCAGATATATAGAAAAGCGCTACTCCTAGTTAAAAAAGATAAAGGTAGAGGCGTAAAAATATAGAGCTAACAACCCTATTAATACGTTAGTTGCCGTTAGCAGAGAGAGATTTAAATGCTAATAAAATACTAACCTTTACACCTATTTTAAAGAGAGGGTGTGTAAGGTAAGCAACTCCAAAGGGTTTAGAGAACTTTTGTATTAATATATAGAATATATTTAATTGGTCTAGGAGTTTATAGGAGTTTATAGGAGATAGTACATTGTTTTTATTGGCCTAGGAGTTTACAGGAGTTTGTAGGAGATAGTATATTGTTTAATTAGCCTAGGAGTTTATAGTAGTTTAAAGTAAATATAAATTAAAATTCTAATTTTGTTTAATAATATCTTTAACCACTTTAAAATTGTTCTTTGCACTTATACCTATTAACCATCTCCCATTAAAGCTTTTAATAAAAAGCTTTTAAAATGTCTCCTCCTGCTCTCTAGGTGCGTGCGCACCCCCCAAACATCCTCCTTAATAAGGAGAGAATACTGCGGGCTACAGCCCTCCTTTATTATCGCTAGCTTCAGTCTAGTAGAATCCGGGTTAAGATATAGTTAGTATTAGAACTCTAACCATTAACTATAAGATATAACTAACTGGTTTTAATAGGCGCCCTTACCCTTGCCGCCGCCCTCCCCTCCTAATAGCAGCAGCAGCAGCAGTAATAGTAGCAGCAGTAGCAACAGCAACAGCAACAGCAGCACTGCCGCCGCCGCCCGCCGCCGCCGCCGCTAACGACGACGACGACGACGATGATAAGGATAAATGGTTTAGCAGTAGGAAGTTAGGAGAGGAGCCGTAAGTATTAATAACTATATAGTATATACTTAGCTTAAATATGTTTATAAACCACCACTACTATTACTATTACCGGCCCCGGCTTCCACTCCTACTCCTACTTCTGCCCCAGCCCTTACTCCCGCCCTAGCCCTCCCCCTATTGCTAGCCCTCCCGCTACCAGCCCTTACTACCGCTGGGTTTGCCCTCGCCTAGTACGCTAACCCCGTCCGCCTGCCGTAGGCTTAGGCCCCCCGCGGCAAGGCGACTGCCGCGTACGCCCCCACTGCCTAAGGCAAATGGTGGTCGCAGTCGGCGGCGGGGTTGGCGGCTATAGGGCCAAATAAGCGGAGAGACTGGGGCCATATCGGCCGGATAATAGAGACGGAGTTGGGGGTGGAGTTGGTAAATAGTAAGCAATACACTGCCTGCCAAGCCTTAGGTGAGGAGTGTTGGGTATACTCTAAAAAGGGTACACAGTAGGTAAGCAGGCTTAGGGACACCTACGCTTGCTACCAAGTGGCGGCCTATTTTAGTAGGTGCAGCCTCTTAAAGCGGAAGCATAAGGACCCTAAGAATCCCTCGCCCCTACCTCCTAGGCTAAGGTCTTTGGCGGTGTATAAGCCGTCTAGTGGTCCACTACCAGGTCCTAGCGGCAGTGGTATTGCGGTATAAGGGGGAGGGGGGGGAAAGGGGGTTGGCGTTACTTTCTGGCACTCTGGTAAGCTAAAGTGGCGGCTTTTATAGTATATTCTTTATGGGTAAGCTTTAATCCGGCTACGTTAATCTAAGGGGTAAAACCTAGACAACGATACTGTCCAGTATAGGCTAAACTGTAAGGCATTCTTTATAGGCAAGCTTTAATCTAGCTGTGTTAATCCGAGGGGTAATCCTAGACAATAGTACTGTCTAATATAGGCCCAACTGTAAGGTATTATAAAAGCCCTAGAGTTGTCCAGTAGGTAGTATAGGTAGATAATAGTTAAATATAGTTGCTGGGTTCTGTTGTTGCCTTATATATAAAAGTTTGTATAAAAGTTTATGCAAAAGGTCGTGTAAAAGGTTGTATAAAAGGTTGTGTAAAAGGTTATGTATAGGTTTGTGCACAAGTTTGTATAAATTAGTTAGCCTAGTTAAATAGAAATATAGGCATCTAATTAGCCTAGGAGTTTATAGGAGTTCGCAGAAGTTTAAGGACTAGGTAAATTTAACCTAAAGGAGTTATTGCGGGTATGCTGGTTTAGAGTATTAACAAATATAGGCATTTAATTGGTCTAGGAGTTTATAGGAGTTTGTAGGAGTTTATAAGAGTCTAGGGATTAGTTAGCTACTCTAATTCCTATAAGATTAATTATGTTAATTATTATAAAGTTAATTATTAGATTAATAACCCTATCTAACCCCTCCCTAACCTGGTTAGTATAATCTTCTATATTAGCAAATCCATTAAGATTATCTAGGGTATTAGAAGGGTATAACCCCCTAAGCGTACCTAATTGTTAGACGTGCTGTTAGTTAAACTAATTAACTTTATCTGCTAGCACCTTAATACCTTCTTATAAGATATTGTGAGAATTAAAAAACTTCCTACTAGCCAATTATTTAGCACTTCGCGGTTTAGCCAGATCTGAAGTAAAGAGGGTATAAGCAAGTAAAAACATATCTAGTAGTGCAGCAGCAGTAGTATAAGTCCTAGGTATGTGCTCGCTAAATATAGCCTCTACTCTCTTACGTAACGCTCTAACCTAAGTATTAGATAGACATACTCGGTTAAATATAATATCTACATTATAGGTTAAGTTCTTGTAACACTTTATCTTAATCTTATAGCTACCGTTAAGATGCTTAAGCCCGAGGTTAATTGCTTTGTATATAGTAACCCTACTAGGCCAGTTAATAAGCCCAGAGGATAGTATTACATGCTATAATTTAGGAGTGTTTACTGAGGAGAGATTCCATTAATAGAATAACATCTCGCGGCTATAGTTAAGCTGGGACGCGCTAAAAAAGTAGATAATAAGAGGGTTAATAAAGTGCCTTAGCATGCCTATATTAGCATATTTAACAGCATGCCGAATAGTTAGAAATAGCTTAACCTCCTAAAGCATACAACACATTATCCGGAATTTAATATTGTTATACAGTTGCTTATTAGAGCTGTTGCCATTCCACACATCTAATATAAAGGCGGCTAGACGGACGTCTTTAATAAGTTCTAAAAATTGATCTAGTGTAAGAGAACTAATAGCGTTAGTAACGTGGTCTATTCACTTAAAGAAGTCTCTGCTAGAGGCAATAAGGTAGCCCTTACATTATATTACTATATAGAATAATGCAACTATACGTGCTGTGAAGCCCTGCGCAACAATTAGTTCCATTAGGTAATATTTAGTATTCTCCCAACTATACTAACTGCGACCCCATATAGTAGTATCAGCTTATAAGCAATAATGAGCCTCCTTTTTAGAAATAATAGGTGCCTAATACGTACAGATAATAGTATTTAGTAAGTTTATCTAGATATGGAACTATGTAGGTATACCAAGAAGCTAATCCCATCGGTTATATAGTTGGTAAGCCTAGGTTTACTCGTTTTTAACAGCCCTAATATAGATTGCTGTAAGTTGGTCTCTATGGACAAGCCAGAGTTAATTATAGAAGTCGTTATAGACAGCTCTAGCTTTAGTAGGATTTTTTGGTGCATATAGACTAAGCTGGTCTAGAAATATACTTTTGTGGACGCTATATATACCTTTAATAGTACCCTTATCCTTAAATATAGCGCCAAATTGCTAGAACATAGTCTTATTTATAAAAAGGTAATACACACTCGGTATTTTAGGATAGCGATTACTATCTCTAAATATAGTATTAACGCCATCTGTATAAATTCTCTTAAGTGCATCTAATATAAGGCTTTGTGTAATATTCACCCTAATCCCATTGTCTTTACCAGATATACTAGGGGCATTTAGTATATCTTTAAGCCTAAGTAATATTGTTGGATTGTGTATGCCTTAACGTAAACCCAAAGGTGGTAGCTTAGGGTAAAGAATAATAGCCGCCGTCATTATTGCCTGTATTGTAGCTATATGGCCCACAACCTTATTATGTTTTTTGTCCTTAAAATTAATATTATCATAGATAATTACTGCCTGCTTACTAAACGCTTAATGCTAGAGCTGTCTCTAAGGAAGTTAGCTAATTGGCCTAGGAGTTTATAGGAGTTTATAGGAGTTAGGTACAGTACCTCTGCCTCCTTAATAACTTTAACCATTAACTAACTAGCCTAATAATAACTATAACATATTCTAAGCCCTAATAGAGTCTTAATTACTCGCTGCTTTACGCTAGAGCCTATTAAATAGACATCTAGTATTGAAGAGAGGAAGCTAGATCGCTTTTTGGCCCGAGAATGACATACTATACTAGTAATAGCAAACAATCGCCTAGATAACGCATCAGACTAAGGTGTAGCGTTATAACTAGCTTAGTAGGCGCGCTAATTACTTATAAGCTTTAAAAGAATAGTATACTATATTGGAGCAACCTCTTAGATAATTCTAAAGGCTAGCTTAAAGTCTAGTGTCTTTAGGTCTATAGTATAATTAAATTAACTAAAGTAGGGCTAACAGATAAGATTATTAAGCTCTACAGCAAAAGAATCTGCTGGAGAAGGACGCTAGTAGATATCCCTTATACGTAGATCGTCTATAGCACGTATTAGTACACGCTGTTGCTGTTATAGTTAGGCATATTAGAGGTGCTAAATTATAACCACTTTGCCCTTTTCTGCCCTAGCCTAAGCAAGTATAAAGGTTTAAAAACTCCATTAAACGCGGCGGAGTGTATTAGCCACCTATTATAGCTTAAATTGCGTAGACTGCCGTTCCCTAGAGCTTATATTATATCAACCGCAAGTAGGAGAAGGTTCATTAGAGGAAGGCTAAAGAGCCTTAATAGCGTCGCTATTAAGCTCATTATCAAGGTAGCCCATATCGCTGTCAGAATATTTATCTGGGTGTCCGTTAGGGTATTCGTTAGGAGGTAGAAGAGGGCTAAAAGGGGCGCTGGATAAAGGACTTTGCGAATCATCAGGTAGGGGCATATATATTAGGCCGGTAACGTCCATTATTTCTTAATTAGATAGAGTAAATAAATAGCTTTTAATTAATTCCAATTGCAAATATTTTGGAGTTAATTTGGGGTATAAGATACAGTGTTGTAATAGAAGAGTTGTCGCCTAACAAGAAATAATAAGTTCTTATATAAAGGGCGCCCATAAGCTCTTAGACCCTTAGGGAGAAATTCTTTTTAGTATAATCTAATTGGTCTAGGAGTTTGCAGGAGTCTACAGGACTAAGGTAAGGTGATCTTATTGGCTTAGAAGTTTACAGGACTCCATAAGCGCAGCACTAGCCCTTAGCGCTACGCCGTAGCGCAATTTCTTCCCAGGGGTCTGATTTATGAGATAACAACATATATTAACGACCAGCAGAGCACTTTATGCGTATGGCTTAAATACTAGTCTTTAAAGATACTGTTAGTATCACTCCGGGTAATACTGCAATTATAATATAGTAGTTCTGGTTCTTGATTTATTTGTGTCTATCTTCTCTACCAAAGGAGAAAGTAAGGGGTAGTAAAAGGTCGGGCTATCTATCAGGCCGTAGGTAGTTAGGTAACCTACGCTACACCATATAGCCCCTACCGTATACACTCTACGCTATTCATCTAGTAACGTTATTTACAACCTCTACTAGTACCAACACTGGCAACATTTATAAAAAGAAAGAAGGTAAGAAAGTACAAAGGAGTATATATTAGGAACTTGGTTGCTAGGTCAACACATACTTAGGGCAGAAATTACGGATGTCTCGTTATAGATATCATTACGGATATTACGGATATTAAAGGTGTTATAGGGGTGTCCAAGTATCTATAGTCCTATTTATCATCATCGGAATGATAGTTAAGGAAGTCAATATTAACAGTAAGGTTCTCTATGTTAATATTATCATTATTATTATTATAGAAGTAGGTGGCGCTTTTGCCCTTATTATCACTACTCTTGTTGCCAATATCGCCGCGCCTTACTGTACTAGGTTCCATACTACCAGGTTCTATACCACTAGGTTCTATACTACCAATAAGGCCATAGACAAAGGCATTATTATTTATAGACGTAACTATATTCTTAGCGGTTTTAATTAGTATTAGCCCATTTAAAGTTATAAAGTACTTAACACCATAGTCGTTGTAGAAGAAATTGCCGCTAGTAGTAGTCAAAACTGCTATTATATCCTTATTAAAATTATCGTTAATATTATTATCTATAAGTGTAACGGAATCCCCTAGGAGGTATATATCAGATAAGACAGTAGGAGGTTTCATTAATATCCTACCTATGTTCTATGTATGTTCCAGAAGAGACATAGTCAGATAGATAGGGGCGAAAGGTTTTACTAGTGTCTTAGAAGGTTTATATAGGAAGCTAGTTCTCCTCTAGAGAAGAACTAGCAATTAGTCTCTAAATGGAAGTAGTTAAAAGCATTTATCCTTTAATACGTAAAACTCATTCTACCTTTAACTTACCTTTAACTTACCTTCTATTTACTTATAACACTGTTAATTAGATAATTATACATTCTAATTAGGCTGGCCCTTTACAATTCTAATTACTTACAATCCGTTAGGAACATACGGCTATTAATTAATAATAATAGGCTATACTCCTTTACCCCATAAAGCAACGCCCTTACCTTAAGAGGCTTAGAGAGTCTCTCCAGAGGAGCACATTCCCTCTACTTATAAAGAAGTAGACTAAGAAGCCATAGCTAGTCTATCTAACCTTCCAAGACCTTTAGGAACGATCACCGCTAGGAAGTTATTAGAGCGGTTACTACGCGAGACCCTATAAAAGACAAAGGAGTTGGGGATATAATTAAGATAAGCATATTAAGACTACTAAGGACAATTGCAAGAATAATTAGGAGAAGTATAGACACCCTAAACATAAAGCGGACTTAAAGAGGCAATACTATACTACGCTATAATATTAGATAAACCTAAATTCCGCACAAAGGAACCTAATAAGTATAATAGTAATAGTCTTAGGAACTGCAATTGTTTTATCCGTTAATATAAAACCAAGTTTCGGCTAAATCCGAAATGTTACTCTAACAAGTATAATTAGACACTAATTACTTCTACCTTCCTACGTAGCACCATTAAGAGTTTATAGACACGCTATAAAAAGAAACTTACTACACCCCTTAAATTTAGCAAACTTAAGTTTTGGTTAGTTAATTAGGTCTAAGACCCTACTAGTTAAGGGATGGATTATAACCAGCAATACTATAATGCAAAACAGTAAAAAGGCTAGAGTATAGTCCAGTTTATAAACTACTTAGAAGAGCTAGAAGATAATATACCCTACTTAAACTTATAGGATAACGCTATATAACTCTATTAGCTACTTGCTAAGTTACAACCTAAGATTTAACAGGCTATATAGGAGAAGGGGGAAATTCCTACCTTTTAAGAAAAGCTTATCTCTAAAGCTACTCGGATTAAGAACACTAAAAGAGACTATTTAGGGAAGTAAAAGGAACAAGACGCTAACAATAAAGAGCATAGAACTAGACCTAGCTTTAATAAAAGGGGCAGATCCCAACCTAACCACTCTATAGAAGGACAACGCGAGTAGGCTTTATAACCCTAGAGCAACACTAGTTAACCCTAGAATAATAATAGGCAGAAACTATAGAACTAAGAGTTACGCAGCTATTATAACTGCGGCAAGAAAGGCCACATATAGCGCTTCTACCGACAGAAGAAGCAAGAGAATATTTAATTAGAAAAAGAGAGAGCCTAGTAGATCTTTACTCCCTCACACTAGGCTAGTAAGAGAAGGAGGGAGTAAGCTACCGTATAGTTATTCCTGTCTCCATTTAAGTTAATAATAAATAAGTAACACAAGACTGCCTTATAGACAGCGGCGTAACTATAGGGTTTATTTCTTAATTACTAGTAAAGGAATTGGATTTGGACTTTAGTAGCTTATAAATACGCACTATTTAAAGTATTAGAGGCCACCAGATTCCGTGCTATAGGGAATAAACTTTTTCCATAGCTAGCCAGGACCGCGATGGTCTATAGGATATACAGGAAATGCGCTTCTACGCTATAGAAATTAAGGGGTATAACCTTATTTTGGGATACCTATAGCTTTAACAGGTTAATCTAGACATTAATTGGCCTTTAGCCTTATATTAACGCTAGAAGTCTTAACCACGCATTATAGTTAAAGATTAAAAGACTTTCTTAAACCATGTATAAGAGAAAGGGTGGGTGTATACTATATATACCACTTTTAATACCAAGAATAGGGATGTGGAGTATTCATTTTTGGATATCCGGCTATACGCAGTTAAGGAACTAGAGATTCTATAGGAATATATAGACCTAAAGGATATTACTAATAAGAAAGCTGCGCACACCTTACTTAACCCTATGTTGGTAGAGTATAAGATAGACATAGGAGATAAGGAACCTCCTTTTAGACCACTATATAACCTGTTAGAAAACAAGCTAGCAGTATTACGTTAGTATATATTATTATTCATTGCTTAACGTCCGATTTGGATCCCTGTTGGGCCCACGCGGATTACGTTAGTATATAGTGGACAATCTTTAGAAAGGATGGATTTAGCCTTTTACAAGCCGGGTAGGGGCACTAATTATATTTATACCTAAGAAGGATAAAACCCTTCGCCTCTATATTAACTATTAGGCGCTAAATAAGATTACTGTAAAGAATTGCTACCCGCTACCCTTAATAGGGGAGCTTATTAACAGGCTATTAAGCGTAAAGATATTTACAAAATTAGATTTAAAAGATGTATACTATTAAATCCAGATCAAAGCTGGCGATAAATGGAAAACGGCATTTTAAATATAGTATGGCCACTTTAAGTACCTAGTAATGCCATTCGGGCTCACTAATACACTAGCGACATTTTAGGCCTATATTAATAAGGCATTATTAGGCCTATTAAATATAATATATATAGTCTACCTTAATAATATTATAGTCTACTCTAATAACTACAAAGCATATACGCACTATATATAAATAGTACTAGAAAGACTACGGGAATATAAGCTCTATATAAACCTAAAAAAATGCTTATTCTATATTACTAGCATTAATTTTCTAGGCTTTATCATTAGCGTTAATAGAGTGTTAATAGAGAAAAGCTAGGTAGACACTATTAGGGAATAGCCATACCCTATAATATTTAGGGAAGTATAGGTTTTTATAGGCACGGCAAACTTCTACTAAAGGTTTATTATTTATTACTTATAAGTAATGCTCCTAATTACTAATCTACTAAAGGGATCTAAGGATGGCAAGAAGTTAGGACCCTTTATATTTAGGGAAGCTACTAAGTAGGCTATAGACCAGTTAAAGGATTTGTTTATATTAGCGCCTATTTTAATATACTTCTGCTAGGAGCTATGTATATACCTTAAAATAGATATATCCGGCTTTGCCCTAGGGGCAATTATATCTTAATTAAAAGACGGAAAATGGCATCCTATGGCGTTTTAGTTAAGGAAAATAACCCCTATAGAGTAGCGTTATATAATATACAACCAGGAGCTACTTGTAATAGTCGCAGCAATAAAGCACTAGCAATATTATTATATAGGAAGCAATTATCCCATTAAAGTCCTTACAGACTATAATAACCTAGAATACTTTATAACTATAAAGGTGTTAAGTAGTTAATAAGCTAGATAGGCAGAGGCACTATTATAGTACAACTTTAAAATTATATACCGCCTAGGAAAGACAAATCCCGCTAATAGGTTATTAAGACGTCTGGATTATAAAACTAGGAGAATCCAGGATAGTACAGGGGAAATAATTCCTACATTATAAAATTTGCTTAGGAAGAAAGAAGAGTCTTTCCCTAAAACTATAGAATTCCATAGCAGGGCAGAGGTCCTAGTAATACAGCTGCAAAGCACCATAATAATGGAGCTGTAGGATATAGTTATAGACTAGGTTATAAACTAAGCAGATATTACAAAGTTAGCGTATCCTAAAATTAGCGAGAATTCTGCAGGATATGCTAGGGGTGTTATGGCACCTTTAACTTAATAGCGCACTAACTGCGAGTTTCCAGATCTAGAGGGGATAGACAAGATGCCTATCCGCAGCGTAGTATACTATATAACAGTAGGAGAATCTACTGGCACTAATGGTTTAAAACATCTCATACTACGCCTAGAGTCTGTAATAGCGGCGGGCGAAACAGAAATAAGTAATCTATATAAAACCTTTCTAGATCTTCTTTTTTAAGTATAATAAAGGGACGCCTTCATTTCTAGGGAGAGGTAGAAAGATATAGTAGAGACTAACTTAGCCGGAGTTACTAAAAAGCTGTGGCAATAAGACCAAAAAGGTCTGTTATACTTTAAGGGTGCTATATATATCCCAAAAAACTAAATAGTTTAAGATGAAATTCTAAAGGTCTTCCACAATAACCCTTTTAGGGGTCACTATAGTGCCAATAGGACCCTTAAGGCCGTTTAAAGGAAATACTTTTAGGATGGAATATCTGAAGAAGTTAAGGACTATATATTAAGATATAATACGTGCTAAAGGGTATAGATACCCAGGCATCGCCTATATGGCAAGTTATTAGTGCTTTCTATTCCATAGGGACCCATGTCAGAATTAATAATAGATTTTATAATAGGCTTACCCCCTACTAAAATAAAAACTAGAGAGGTTGCTAACGCTATCCTAGTAATTATTAATAGATATACAAAGTTTTTAGGGTACTTTACTGTTTTAATAACAATTATAGTAGCAGAACTAGCAGACCTGTTTTTAAAGCGGTAGCTCCTATTTGGTACGCTAAGGGGAATTATATCTAATAGAGGTACTGTATTTAACAGCGTATTTTAGTCTTTATTCTGTCTTTTATTAAAGATACGGCAAAGGATAAGCACTGCCTTCCACCCACAAATAGATGGGCAAACAGAGCGTTTAAATACATTATTAGAACACTACCTCCGCTACTATATTAATTATTAACAGGATAATTAGCTATTATAGTTAACTCTGGCGTAATATATGTATAATATAAGCATCTATAGTAGCACAAAAATAACCCCTTATAAAGCACTGTTTGGGGTAAAAGCAAATAACCCCTAGAACGTTAAGGACATTGTTTCTAAAAGAGAGGCACTAGCGGCGTCCAAAAGAATTAAGCAAATAAGAATTTATAGAGAAGAACTTAAAAAGCACTTACTAGACGCCTAGGCTACACAAAAAAGGTACTATAATAAGGGATATATACCTAAAGAATTTAAAATAGGAGACAAAGTCTTACTATCTATAAAAAATATCCGGACGAAATATATTAAAAAGAAGCTAGACTATAGGTAGCTTAGACCCTTTAAGGTAGTTAAAAAAACTAAAGAAAATCAAGCCTATAAATTAGAATTGCTAAAATTATATCTAATATATCCTATATTTTATGTTTTCTTATTAGAGTTATACTAGAGAAGAGACAGTGTAGAACCACCCCTACTTAGTAAAATTAATAGGGAACTAAAATGGAATATAGAAGACATTCTTAATTAAAGATAGCATTAGAAGAAACGCGAATTTTTAGTTTATTAGGAAGGATACTCTTAGGTGTATAACAGTTGGGAACCTAAGGAGCACCTTTAGCCAGAATATAATATGGTAATTAAAACTTTCCTAAAGACTATAAATTAGGATTTAGTAACGGTTCTAGATATACTATAGGCGAGATAATAGGGAAGACCCCGTAAATTAAAACTATAAGATTAAGCACAGGCATTAGAAACGGGAATGTTTTGCTATTATAATAGGGATTCTAGAATCCTATAAAAGAAAGCTATAGGGATCTATATAAGAACTACTAGGGATACTATCCAAAGAAGACGCTATTTAAGAATAAGTAGTAGCACCAGAAGAAGGGGCCCTAGGGACTTAGAAGGATTCCCTAGAAATAAAAGAAGAGTATCTGGTCTAACACTAGAGATATACAGTAGAGTTAATAATATAAAGAGGACCAAAAAGACACAGAGTGAAGATTTAGAAATTTTAAGAAATTGTAAAGCACCTATAAGAACACCACCCGTTCATTATATATGGAGATTATAGCGGTATGCTGCTTTTACATAAACTGTTACTAAAAATAAGAATAGAGGCATCCTTAAAGTATAAAGTTAATTCCCAGTACTAGGGCATCCTAGAGGCACTAGAGAGGCACCCTATAAAGCTATCCTATAAGAAGAAAGAAAGAATAAGATAATAACTTAAATACTAAAAATAGTAATAGGAGCCTCCTCCTCCATCTTAACGTTATTATTAGTAGTATTATTAACACTCCCATCCCTAGAAGCATTAGTATTCTTACTAACATTCTTCTTAAAGCGGCGAGAACTAGACGGACTACTATAACTGGGGGACTGGCGGGGAGAATGTTTATCTTTATTACTATCCTTAGTGTTATCCCTAGGCTCCAAATCGGCATCTAGGCTAGGATTAGAAAGTTAATAACTAAAGAGTTAGCATAGTTCCCAAACGTGTCACTAAAGAGACTTACCTAGCTAGAAAGGCCCGCGTAAGAGTGCGAATGTTATTATTTATAAAAACGAGCTGCTTATATATACGCTCCTAAACACTATATGTCTAAGATTGCTGTGTCTCCATAGTAGTAAAAACCCTTATTAAATTAAAAAGGCTGCGAGTAATAGAAGACACCTTTTATCCCTATTTATTACTGTTCTAATGCAGACGGAAATCCCTAATAGCGCGTTAGAGCCGGTAAGCCTTATGCGCGTAAACAGCGGGGATCTAATATAGTTAGAGGCCGTTCGGTTGCAACTTTATATTCAATATAGAGGCTCCATATTTAACCGATATGGAGCTCAAATCTAAATATAAGGCTGTCATTTGGTAAATCTAATGACTTTTGAATATGGAGCTCCTTCATATTGGTAAGCGCGTCAAATTTGCAAGCTATACTGTATATGGTAGTTGAAATGAGGTTCTTGGCACCGTTTTAATATGCTGCCCTTAAGCCTCTGTTCTATATTCTATATCAATCTGAGCTCTTATATACGCGCCAAAGTAACGACTTCTTGTGATATGGCGACTCCATATACCCTAACCGCGATACTGCTGTCGCATTTGCAAGCCTTATCTAATATTATTATCTTAACCTTTATAATCGCGATGAGCTTGTTTCTGGGGGGCGTCCGTACTTAGTATACTAATATATGGCGAGGAACAAGGTGGACGTCTTAGTTGCTCTACAGCTATAAGCAACAACTTGTAAATCTGACTTGTATAAGGCCTGAGGTGTTTAGGAAGCTTCTTAATTAGTTATAACTACACGGTAACTTAAAGGACACGAAGCTTCTATTAGCGGCTAAGAAGCTATTAATATTCCTAATAATATTCAGCAATAATTTGTTATATAGATTACTAAGTGAGGTAACTTAATACTTATCTGCAATGATCCACCAATAAGTATTTACCTGCCAGCTAAACTTCTAGTATTAATTTGCTGCCTTATAGAGCTGTATATGAAGTCCTTCCTGGCCTTTTAAAATTATATAAAGAAGTCGTTTGGCTTCCTAAGAACTCTACTCTAGAAGAGATTACTAATAACCCCAAATAATATCCTTTCTTTGCCGATTGTATTAGAGCTCTTAACGGTACTCATCTACCAATTTCTATACCCGGCGGGTATACAAGGCAAGCTCCATGGCGTGGAAGGAAGGGAGGATTATTGCAGAACGTTCTTATAGTTATTAATTTCCAGATAAACTTCCTCTACATTCTAGCCGGTTGGGAGGGCTCTGCTTATAACTCTAGAGTCCTTAATTCAGCAAGAGTTAAAGGATTTAAAGCCTTATCTAGTAGATACTACGTCGCAGATGCTAGGTACTCTAATACGCCTATAACCCTAACTCCCTACCGCGGTGTATAATATTATCTTTGTAAGCAATCGCAGGTAAATATACGGCCACAGAACACGAAGGAGCTCTATAATCTTTAGCACGCGGCACTAAGGAACGTGGTAGAGCGTACCATAGGAGTTTTTAAGCATCATTTCCGGTACTTTAAGGCCGGTAGGCGTAGTCTCCCTTTAAGTACGTAGGTGGATATAGTGTACGCTTTAGCTACGGTTTATAACTTTATTAATATAAATAAACCGGATAATCTAGATGATAATCTAGAGGTAGAGGATGAGGTTATAGATAAAGAAGACGTGGAGCTTATAGAGGTAGAAAGTGATATAGTTATAAACCAAAAACGCGATGAGATTGCGAAGCTTATATAGGAGAGTTACTGCCAGGCAATTGGTAGGCCGATTGCTTAAGAATATATAGTAGATTTGGGTGTATTTGTAATAGAAATCTATATAGTTTCCCTTATTATATTGCCCACTAATTGCCTATATATAACGGCTCTAAAGAGCGACTTGGATTTTACCTAAAATCTTACCTAAAGCTTGCTCTCCTACACGTTCTCCTTCCTGCCAGCTAAAATATCGTTAATTAAGCTTTGCCGAAGCTCTGCAACTCCAGCTGTTATAAGAAACAATCTAGCAGTAGACTCCGTCTTAAAAGCTTATAAAATAGCTAACTGCTCTATAGGATCTAGGTCACTAAACTTATAGATAAACTCTGCAGAGGCCTTCTCTTAAGGAGACTTCTGGGTAATTAACTCTCTTATAGCCCTTATCTCTCTCATTACCTTCTCTACCGTCTCCTCTAGTGCCTCTGCAACTTGCTATCTTCCTCGCTGGCGCTTTATACTAGATTTGGTGGCTCTGGTAGCTTACTTAATAGCCCGCTTCCATATAGCTAGTAAAGAAGGTTGACTTAGCGTTAAGAAAAATCTAGAAGGACTAGGGCGCTTAGCTGAAGGTAAGCTTAATTAACTGCCTTTAATAGAGCTTTAAGCTGACTCTAACTTAGAGGCCTTATCTACTTCCTCCTTGGTCTCCTCAGTCTCCTTGGTCTCCTTAGCCTCCTCCTTATCTTCCTCATCTACCAAACCTGACGCCTGCGAGGCCGTTGCCGAGAGAAGTTTGGGGTCTATAGAGCTCTTAATTGCTTTGTTAATCAACCTTATATAACCGCCTGTCGCTAGGACTCTGTTAAATAGCTCCTATATTAGATCTAGGAAGGCAGGCGGCGTATTACAAAACTTCTCAGCGGCAGGATTGGCTTTAAAGTAGGCCTCCATAACTTCCTTACTGGCAACGGGCACGCCTTTGTCTTTATCCTACCCCCAGCCAGAGAGGCCGTAGAGCTCCTTCTATAGCTTCCAGTCCTTCTTATGGTTATCGTGCTTGCTCTTAATTTGCTGAAGAGTAACAGGCTGCTAGGCAACAGTAAGCGTACAATTAAGAGCAATCTTCCAGCCGTTAGATTTGTAAGAGCTATCTACGCGAAATCCTTTCTTAACGGCCTTAACGAGGCCTTCTAACATCGCCTCCTCCATCTCGCCTGTCCATCTTATACGCGC
>Ga0307507_10003164_pt1 | contig 32681 bp, 3 predicted proteins | sample 7_EM_MG_FD_207223 | JGI IMG/M metagenome (GOLD analysis project Ga0307507, IMG submission 207223) | Populus trichocarpa ectomycorrhiza microbial communities from riparian zone in the Pacific Northwest, United States - 7_EM | ecosystem: Host-associated > Plants > Roots > Unclassified | place... | reverse complement strand
TTTGGACTTTTATATATACTCTCTAGCTCCTATTAAAGTTATATAATAAATAGTTGGGTGGTTTTTAAAATAGTAAAATTTGGGGGCCAAAATGAGGCAAATTACTATATCTTAAAAACTACTGAACTATTTACTATGCAACTTTAATAGAGGCTGTAAAGCATATATAAAAGTCTAAATTTAAATTATTAAAATTTATTATTCAGTGGTTGTTAAGATATTAAAGTGTGATTTTTCCATTTTTTGGTGTGTTTTTGAAGTGATTAGCTTACCCGTTTAACCAGCTCACCCGTGAAATACGTTATAACTTTGCTAATTAATTAATAATAATTATTCATTGCTTAACGTCCGATTTGGATCCCTATTGGGCCCACGTGGACTACTCCTTATTTACATATAGGAAGAAAACTCTATTTAAGAAAACCCCATAATCTATCTCCCTACCTTTTAGAACTCGCCTGCTTAGCGCCTATAAGTTACCTATAGTGCTCTACTACCTTACTTTTTGACCTCCTTAGGAACCACTACTACTGTAATAAGCCTATAGACGCGCTAGTATTGCAAACTTAACTCTGCTACTGTAGAGTTATTAGGGGGCGCCTAATACTCGCCCCTTTGCCTTCTATTACCATTTCCTTTGCAACCCGGAACTGGTCTAGTACATTTTGGCTAATAAGCCACTAGGTAACCGCCTTAAGGCCTTTTTATATTAAGAGCAGTATATTATAGTTCTCTGTGCTAGCTACTAAGAGCATTGCTTCTTAGTTAGTGTATAAAGGGCATAACAGTATTATATGTTTTAGTGTCTATCTTAGCTAACTATATTTGCATCTTAGGCTACCTACTAGGACACCTACCTAGTAGAGCCAATCTTTTAGTCCTATTATTCCTATTCTTAAGAGTGTTACTATTATATTTTCTGCCTTTATTAGGCCTTTTTAAAGCCCTTAGGTATTTACTCCCCATAGTATTAACCATGCTATAGCTTGGGTTCCTCTTGCCTAAGATAGCCTCTATACCTTTAACTCCCATATACCTCTCCAGTGTTAGTTCAGCTAGTATTATATTACGGTAGATGGTTTCCTAGTACTCTTTTATGCTCTACTTTGGTTCCTTTTTCTCTCTTGCTATTATCTTTACTAGTCTCTTACGCATTTCCCTTCCTCCTCTATATAGGCCTGGGCCCTAATACAGCACTATTTTTCTTCTACTTTTTCCACCTGTTTCTCTAGCATATCCTCCCTACTTTAGGATTGTTGGTTTGCTCTCCTATAGGGAACTATAGGGTCCCCCCATAGTTTGTTTAGGCATATCTTAATATACTTTATAATATTAGAGTTGCGCTCCCTTTACACCCTTTATATTGCAGCGGCTTCAATATATAATTATAAGGGGGGGATATTAGCTTCCCTCTTAAGCAGTACTATAGCCGTTTGCTTATACCCGCCTATTATACTCTAGAGGTAGGCTGTTTAGACCTTTTAGAGTAGTTTAAGGAGTAATTTAGGGGGGCCTTTTTTAGTTTCTCCTATAGCCTAAATACTGGATCTATATGTTATAGTTGGCCGGACAACTGCTATGTATAGTAGGCGTAACTTCTAGAAGCATGGACCCTATGTAAAATTAACGATCCTGGATATTGCAATGTACTATACTTAGCCCTTATAGGCCGCTTATAATGTATATACGCTCCACTAGAGCTTACTGTCTACCTATACTCCTAATACCCTTAGGCCTTAAACTGGTTGGCCCTTAAAACCTTAAATATAGATTATATATTAGAGATCTGCAGATTGGTTGCATTTTCTTATAAAATAGATTAGCTAGTATTTCTCTGGTGAGAATTAGACTCTATATTATCTTGCCTATTCTATATAGGTATTATAGGCTTTCTCTAGTATTCTACAGTTCTCTGCGGCTGTTGGCCTATATATAATTAGGTTTGTATCATCAATAAAGCCTATTCCCTGGGTCGCCCCTTCCTTAAAGGAGTTAAGTAGGTTGCTTATAAAGAAGAGAAAGAGTATAGGTAAGAGGGGTAATCCTTATAGTATTCCTATTGCAATTATAATAGGGGGGCTCTGGTATCTACTAAAGACCAATAATATTTCTTTCTGGCCTATAAACCCTTAAATAAATTATATAATCTATTCTAGGAAGCCCTTTGCCCTAAGGATATATAGGAGGCACTTATAGGGTATATTATTATAGGCACCACTAATATCTAGGCTAAATATTAATACTACAAAGTCCCTTCGCATCGCCTATACAGATTTAATGGTAGTGGCGAGTAACATAAGTGCTAATAGTATTAAGCGGTTCTTTCTTGCCCCTATTTAACTTTGTAGTAGTAGGGCATGTTCCTTAGCTATGTCTATAATATGGTCCGCTATTACCCTTTCTAAGATCTTACTAAGGGTGTTTTATAAGGCAATAGGGCAGTAGCTTCCTAGGATTAAGTAATCTGCTTTACCTTCTTTTTATAGGATAACCGTTATTCTTGATCTTCTAAGTTATGGATAGTAGCCTATAGTAAAGCATGCTCTAGCTATATCTGCAAGCTAAGGTACTATAAGTGGTCCATAGGTCTTTAAGGCTTTATTTAGTATCCCATCTGGTCCTAGTACTATATTATTTAAAAGGCGGCTAATAGTTCTAGCCATTTCCTCTGTCATTATATTGCTGTTAACCCATAGATAAGTTACTAGTGTTTCACCTATAATGTTACTAAGGTCTGCTAGAGCTAGTTAGGAAAAGAACCTTTCTATAAGGATCTTTGCCTTCTTATTATTGTTATTAGTGGCCTGTAACTCCCCTACTCTTTATATAGGTAGTAGGTATAGGTATTCTACTAGGCGCCCTACCTTTTTTTTTACCCATTTTATTATGGCCTAAAGGCCCTTATTATAGGGGAGGCTTGGGTTAGAAGTGTGCTTATTTATAAACTATCTCTAGTTGTTCCTTACTTCTTTTTTTAGGGTATTCTTTAACTGGTTTCTTATATCCTTATATTATCTCTTGTTTTTAGGGTTATAGCTACTTATATATTTCCTTCTTACTTATTATTAGCTGGCAATAAGAACCGCGTATTATGTAGACTATACGTGTCGCGCATAGGGGCCTAGTTATAAGACTAGGCAGTGCTCTTCCAGCCTGTTTTTAATTACTGCCTGGATCCTTTCTAGTCTTTAGTTAATTTCCTTAGGGGTAGCTAATAAGCCTCGCTTATTTGGTATTAGGTGAATTTCTTCTAGGTCTTAAAGTTATTGTTTAACTGTATTAAGGAAACTGTCTATCTTAAGCTTTCTTATTACATATCTTTTACTATTTAGTTATGCCTTAATATCTAGATCTAGCTATATTTAAATAGGGATATAGTCTAAGACGAGTACCCATTCTTCTTTAGGATTGCACCTTTTAAGTCTTTGGTATAGGCCTTTATCCATAAATATAAGATTAATTATACTTCTAGCGGTGCCTTATTGCTATATAATTACTTCTAGGGGGGTAGCCAGTTTAAGGCCCTAGATGTCTATAGCTCTTAGTAGGCACTCTACCTATTATTTAGCAGCAATATAGATACCCCCCCACTATGGGTGGTAGAGGTTTATATTACCTAATAAAATAAACTCTATGCCTTTAGTTTCTAGTAAGCTTATTACTAATATAATATTCTCTGTTTATGGGACCCCTTTAACCCTAGAGTTATATACATTAATAATTTATACCGGTCCCCTATATATCTGGATTATTATAACTATAATATCTAGGTTAACTGCCTGCTATAACTATAAGGATAGGCTAATAGCCTTATTAATTATAAAGTATACGTGTATAGCTGCTTTTAGTTTATATAGGAGCTGGAATCCTTAGGGGCAGTATATTAATTGTATGTAGGTATTGTAATACGGTTCTTATATAGCAAGAATATAGTATTTCTCTAGGTCTAGACTATCCAGTAGGGGCCTTACAAGACGGTGGTTTATATTGCCGCAGTTATACTGTATAATAGATAGGTGGCGGACCCCTAGTAAGGGTCCTTTATTTCTCCTTTATTCCTTACTTCTTCTATTTCTACTTTCTCTAGGATTTTTAGAACTTCTGTCTCTTATATCTATACCCTAGTTGCTACTTATTTTATATAGAGCTTTCTATTTCTATATCTTATATACCTACTAGCGCTTCTATATCTAAATCTGTTATTGTCTCTAGTTCTTCCCCTAATTTTACTAGTCAGCTATATACCCTTTATAGGTTGGCTGTAAATGTTATATTTGCCACGTTAAGTCTAATTCTTAATTATCCTAGCCTTGAGCTTGCTGTAGCTATCCATGGGTGTCTTCCTATAGGGCGTTCTCTCCCTTATATCTCCTATAACCCCTATATTCCTATTCGGTTTAGTAATATTACGCGGCATCACTTCTGGCCCGTTAAGGCTTAGGATAACTAGCCTAGCCCCCTAGTATTAAAGGTAGGAAATACTAGGAAGGCACCTGTATCCCCCTAGCTTATTGCCTGTTATTTCTATTTATATAACCTAGTATGCAGTTATTCCTGTAGCTATTAAGCCCTTGCCTTCCATCTCCTGTATTTAATATAGCCTTCTCTCTCCCACGCCTTATATGTACTTTAGTAGCAGTTTACGCATTTTATTTGGTCTTAATTTAAGTAGTATCTTATATTATAGGGGCCTGCACAATGGCCGCAGCATACCTATACTACGCATGTAGATTAGGTGTGTCCCTATTATGCGCAGCGATAGCATTATTTAAGGTGTAGTCTATAGTTGTAAAGCCTTATGTTATATATAAGGCCATTTATAATTATTCCTTTTTAGATAAGGAGTTTTTGCATTCCTAGTATAAGTATGCTAATAATAAGGGAGCCATATATTTAGCTAGTGTTTCCCTAGCAAGTCTCTAGCAACCCTTATATCCTCTTATTATTCTTATTATATACTTAGTTTATATTTTCCTATTAAAGCCATTGGATTTAGGTGATCTTAAGTCCTAGTATAAGGCGTTCTATTTGTCTTACTATCTCCTATATAATTGCTATATTGTCTGCCTGGCGTCCCTTTTCTACCCTAAGGCTTATAGGAACCGCTAGGACTTTAACTAGGTAATTTTTATAGAGTACTTTTATACTAATATATTCTCCTAGCCTATCCCCTGCCCTTATAGCTTGTTCCTTTACCTATTAGTCCTTTAGGGTAACTCTAATATCTCCGCTCCTAAGGTGTTAGACTATAATAGCGTTATAAACCTCTTTATAAATCTTTATAAGAACTTCTGTTTCTAATTATCCCCTAAGCCCCTCTACTTTTTCTATATTTAGTTATATTATAATTATATACCTAGTTATTATCTTAAGGGGGGTAGGTTCCCTATGCTATAGAAGCGCAGCTATAGCAGCCTAGGTGCGGTTCGCCGGTAAAGGGGAGTTATATTTATTTTTAATTTTGCTTAGCCGTTGGAGAATTTAATTAAGGGTTTGCTAGAGGGGCGCCTAAGGTTTACTAGACTAGCAGAGCTATTCTACTAGCTATATTAGTTTGTTATAGCTAATAGTTACTCCCCTATAATCCTAGATACTAGACGCATCTAATAGGCTTTGTATTTTATTAGATGCCTTCTTAATAGAGGTATTTCCGCTTTGTGGTGTGGTATTCGCCCATCTTTATTATAGAGGGCCATTACTAGGCGTGGTTCTAGCGGTCACGCGCGAATGCGAACCACCGTCGTTCGACGCGTGCCTCCCCTGCGATGTATGCATCTCAGGGGGATTCTCTAGGTGTTTTTCAGGGTTCTTTTAGTTGGTTTTGGTCTTTTTTAGGCCGGGTGCAGCAAGAGCTCCTCGATACTAAAGTTCTTGCTAATTAAATAAAGTAGTTAATGGAACTTTTATAAAGTAAATTAATATACGCTTAAATAGTATAGAAATGGCATATAAATAAAGAACAAGCTCCTATATAGGACTTTAAGGAAGGTAATATAGTTTACCTAAATATACAAAACCTATAGACTTAACGGCCCTTAAAGAAACTTAATTAGAGGTTTATAAGCCTATACTAAATTAAAAAAAACTAGGCCTATATACCTATAAGCTTAAACTATTAATTAAAATAAAAATACATCCAACGTTTTATATAAGCTTATTACAACCTTTAAAAGATAATCCTATAACTTATAGAGTGCCGCTACTACCTTCTATAATTGTTAATAACAGTAACAGTTTATACTTTATTAACTTAATTAATAATATATAATAGAAAATATAATCTAAATAATTTAAACTTCTTGTTAAGTGGAAAGGATATAAGATATAAACCTAGGAAACCTATAAATAGATTAAGGCTAACACACCTTCCCTAGTAAAAGAATTCTATAAAAACCATCCTTTATGGCCTACTCTAGCTAGATAAACACAATATAAAGGTAAATAATTACTACCTACACGAAACATAATAGCAGGAAACTTAAAATTAAAAAGAGCTTAAAATATATTATAATGTTTGTAATACGGTTATATAACATATAAGATATTAATAAACTTTAACTAGCGGTTAGAGTTATCTAATTAGTTAGATTTGCCTTACTAAGACCTACTATAAAGATATTAGTTCTCCTTACCACCTTAACTAAGCTAATAGCAATTTTCTATTTTAGGGATAGAAAATCTTAATTAGTCTATATAATGATTAGAACCGGCAGAACGCTATACTGCTACTACTACTAACGCAAATATATAAAAATGCAATAAGTAATAAGTTTTAACTAAAATTAAATTATTTAGACCTTTGGCTAAAGGGGGGGTATTAAAACGGGACTAGCCTAGTTATAGTAGGAATGTCTTAGTAAAATACTTAACAGATAAATTCCGATGCTTTAATTAAATTAAATTAAATTCTACTAAAATCCATTAAAGACCGCATGCGTATATGCGCATATATCAACTACTAAAACCCCTAACTGTTTAATTATAAGATTCTTTCATTATTCCTCTCTCTTCTTTACGTAACGTCTTGTACTCTACAAGAGCTATATATCCTTAGATTTAGATAGAATTTATATTATTCCTTTAAATCTTCCCTAAAGTCTTTTCGCGCCCTTATAAAAGTCTCTTTATGCCCTTATACTATATTATGTTAAAACAACTACTATTAAAATAGTAAACAAGCCCAAATCCCCTTTAATAACTATAAGTATTATATCCCTAGTTAGGGAACAGTTAATACAATAGTCCTTTATAAATACCCCAGCTTAATAGCAGGCTATACTAGAAGCCTAGTATTAATAATTAATTGAAGCACTCTATAAAGAACACTGTAACTTTAAGGCACCTATATTAGAGACCCTAATAGCAATGCTAATAAATAAGATTAAAATAATAGTATCTAAACCTAGCCCGTTAAATGCGAATATTAAACTAGTAATAATAGCTTAACCTATATATATAATAAACCTAGTACCTATTATAAAATAGCCTATATCCCTTTATAACTAAGCTGTCTTAAACTTTAAATAAACTATAACTAATACCCTACTAAAGCTAGCAAGGTTAGCTATAGAATATCTTATTTAAGTAAGGATGTTGCATATACCATAGATCTATTTTTCTATAACAGCACCTTTATTAATTTTAAAATCTTTATCTCTCTGCTAGAATAAATATATAATAACGCTAGCCGCAAATATACGGCTATTATTAAACTTAAAAACCTATAATAATAGAACTGAGACTTCACTAGCTTCTTTTCGGAATTTTTAGGCCTTATTAATAAGCCAAATTAAAATAAAGCCACTAGAGTTGCTGCCCTTTAATAAGCTATTTTAGATAAGATTAGAGCCTAGTTAATAGGTAAAGAACTACCAAGAGACCTATTTAAATTTGCTATAATATATTAATAAATTAATAAGGACCTTTAATATAATATATAGACTTATTCTCTAACGCTAACTATACCTTGCGTTTAAAACTTTATAAAACCAGTATATACCCTAAAGTGCGATCCGTCTCTAATACCTAAAAGTCCTATATATAACTCTATAGACCTTAATGCCACTTAATCCTATACACCCTTAAGAACTAATAAATAAAGAACTTAAGCTATAAATAGAGAATGCTTTAAATGCGGTAAAAAGGGATATATTTAAAGAAATTGCTAAACTTACCCTTTTAAATAGGTCTGCCGTAATTCCTCTTAGTTCTTAAATTATACTCAGTCGCTATAAAGTATCTCGCCTTTAATCAACTTAGAAAATAAATCGTCCTAAGGCTAAGTCGCGCCTTAGGATAAAAGGTGGAAGAGTATAAGTGTCTAGGCTCATTTAGCGCTAATATATAATATAACTCCCTTAATATACTTAGTAAAATTTAAATACTTAAAAATAGAGAGAAGTATAAATCCTAATAGATAGCGGAGCTACTAGTATAGGCTTTATTAATACAAACTATACAAAAACTCAATGCCTAAATTTAAAGAAACTTAATAAGCTTTAAGGCCTGTAAGGTTTTTATAGTAAACTCTTAATATATAGCAAACTAACGCACTATGCTTTAGTAAAAATGCGGATAGGTGAATATATTAAATATATTTCCCTATTTATAATATCCTTAAAGCAATATAAAGTTATACTTAATTAGTTAGATTAAAGAAATATTAAAATTCTATATAACTTACTAATAAAGTTATTACTTAAAATACTATTTGCTCTATAAATATATATATAACTATTTAAATTTAATATAATATAAATTGCCCTTACTATAAACCTTAAACTAATATAATAAAGCTATAACTACTAATCGCGATAAAGAATGCAAAGATATTATATTAAAACCTCTTAAAATTTATATAATATAAACTACACCCTTTATTTTATTAGTAAGAAAATAAGATTATAAAATCTTTACTATAATAATGGAAGATATTAAGAAGGCGTTAGAATTAAAGTAATATATTAACTCTTAACCTTTTATACCTAAAGAGTATTATAATCTAATTAATAAGTTTTAAAAATAATTTATAGACCAACTACCCCTATACTAAGATAAGTATAATTTTAAAATAAAACTTCAGCCTAGTATAATACTAAAGTTTAGCCCACTATATAGTATATTATAAAAAGAACTGCTTATAATATAATAATACCTTAATAAATATTTAGAAAAAGGATTTATTTACCCTAGTTAGTCTCTATTTACCTTACCTAGACTATTTATTAAAAATCTAGAAGGAGGCTTAAGATTTTATATTAATTATTAAGCTCTAAATGTAATTATAATTTAAAACTAATATCTAATTCCCCTAATTTAAGAGATACTTAACTATTTAATAAAGGTATAATACTTTATAAAGCTTAATATAGTTACCGCCTTTAATAAAATCTATATATATAAAGGAGATAAGAAGTATATAGCTTTTTATATATAATAGGGACTCTTTAAATACCTAGTATTGCTGTCGGAATATATGGACAGAGGTTATGTGGTCATTCGTATCTATAATTAGTTATCCTTATAATAACTTATCAGCCCCCTACTTAGGCACCGCGATCCTTACGATCCTCTACTTTCTATACCTATTAAACACCAGACAAATCCAGAGATTAATAGGCCAATTAAGTGCACTTGGGTAATACCAACATTAATCAATAGTTAACCTCACCGGTTAGCTATAGAGCAATAAGGTTCACTGCCGCCCCAGCAGCTTTAATTAAAAGCAGCACTCTAGTACCTAGCAGTAAAACCACACTAGCAGCTCCGGCAGCACCCAACCCCAGCAGCTTAGAATATATAACAAATGCGCAACACACAAGACATTCTACAGCACGCAAATCAACCCCCAGTACAGCCTCTTCACTAAGTGCCAGTACCCCTAGCTTTTAATAGCACCCAACATCCAATAGCCCTCGGGCAGTACCCCAGCAGCAGCTACCCTAGCAGTACTACGGCAGCGCTCTAGCAGTACACAGCATACTAGCTTTTACAGCACCTAACATCCAACTACCTAACTGCTTTACGCAGTACTCTAGCGTAGCAACGCAACTTAGCAGCAAACCACTATCCAGTACGCGTCTTAGCATACAAATTAATACCCAACAGCCTTAAGCAGTATACCAGCATCACAGCAACTTAATAGCTTCGCGCAGTACCCAATACCTAATAACCCAACAGCCTCGCGCAGTACTCTAGCATAGCGACGCACACCAGCAGCATTAGCAGCACTAAAGCACCCAGCTTCGCCAAAGAAGCAACCAGCTCTAGAAGAGCACCCTATTACAAGCTCGACACCCTACCATGTTAAAATCACGTTAATAACGCGCTCTCCAGCCCCCCTACTCCTCCGTTAGCATTCGCAGCAGTCACCAGCGCGCCCTTATCTTACAACAATTTCAGCTCTGCCAGACTCTCAAAGTTCTACCAGCACGCTATTCCTACATTCTCGACACTACCACAATCCTAGCGGCTCTGCCACGTCGAAAATCACGTCAACAGCACGCGCCTACAACGCCAGCGCGCTCCCCCTCCTCTGCCCTCTGCTAGCGTCTACGGCAGCTACGAACTCTCAATATGGCACAACAACTTCCTAAAGGATAGAAAAGCGGGAACTGTTCAACCACCAGATAGCCTTGCTATAACAACAAAGCCCAATGGGAGTTTCCAACTACAACCGCTTATTAAAAACAGATTTAGGATATATAAAATATAGTTTAACAACAAGAGCAGACTTTTAAAGTGAAGTTACGCCAATAGCAAGATATTTTAGACCTACGTTAACAACAGTACAAAAGAGTCCAGAAGGCATATTAAGAGCAAAAGAAAGAGATTAAGGAGTTACAAAGCGTAGTTTAACAATTGCAGCAACAACAAGCTATACTAGCACAAGCTCCGCCCGCGCAAGCTCTGCCAGCTTCACCCTCTTCGTTAACTAAAGCCAAAGAGCTACGGCAGCCAAGCTTGTATAAACCCCCGCAACCTCAAACCTATAAAAAGTGCTCTACTACGTTCCCTTTAGGTTAAGCTCTCTTTAAACATTTGCCAAATTGTTAACCATTTCAATGTACTAAGTGCGGATCCACATTCCCCTTAAATACTACTCTCCATAAGCACGTTCGGGGATGTCCTCGTCTAAAGGATCAAGCTTCGTTAGGATAGAGAATCAGTTTCGGCTAGATTAGTACTAGGATAGCTATTCTACGCACAAAGAAAGAACTGCCAGTGTCGGAATATATAGACAGAGGTTATGTGGTCATTCGTGTCTCTAATTAGTTATCCTTATAATAACTTATCAGCCCCCTACTTAGGCACCGCGATCCTTACAATCCTCTGCTTTCTGCACCTATTAAACACCAGACAAATCCAGAGATTAATAGGCCAATCAAGTGCACTTGGGTGATACCGACAATTGCCATTTAGCATAAAAAATGGTCCTAGTATATCTTAGCAATATATTAACAATACGCTTTATAAATTCCTTAATATATTTATTACCGTGTATATAAACTGTTGGTCACACAGGGTGACTCACCAATAACGACTACTCGAGTAGGTTATAGTGATGTTGGTTAATAGCTTCTTTTATTAGAATGAGGAAGGGCAAGGAGCTTAAGACTCCTCGCCACACTAGTGCCGCGGCGTTACGTAACAACCGCTTGCCTAATTCCCAACACTAGCAACTCTTCTTTTGTAGTTGCCATCTATATACAAATACTGCTTAACTAGCGTAACAAATATCAATCCTCCTCACTTACTATTGCCGCCGTAATATAAGTCTTACTGTCCTAAAATTTGCCTCTTAGCACGTGGTGCTTTCTTACTTGGAGTTACGGGTAGATATCGTGTTAGGGCCGCCAAGGCGCTAATTATAAGCGAGCCAATAGCAATTTTCTATGCCGGGTATAGAAAATCCTAATTAGCTGCTTTTAAATTGCTATATCTCCTACTCCCTTTTAACCCAACCTTTAACTTATATACGCAGAGTATTTGTGTTAACAAACGTCTCTAGTGCCTTATTTGGGTTTGCCTTTATTATTACATCTACTGGGTTATCTTAGCTATTAATCTACTAGATCTTAAAGAGTTCTTAACGCTCGTAGGATTACTAAAGTGCTATAATATTAATTATAAGACGCTTCTCCTTTATAGTACTAAGCTTAACTAAACACTTATAGAGGGAATATGAGTCGGTGTATATAATTATAGGGATAACGGGGAGTTTAAGTTAATCTATAATTATCTTTAGGGTAGTTCTAATTGCAATTGCTATATTAACTCCACTAACTATTCTATATATCTCTAATGCTAGAACGCTTTAGGTGACGCACTTACTCTTAGTTAAGCTCCAATAGATAAGATTACCATAGATTATAAAGTTATTCTCTCCAGTAGATTTATTCGCGATAATAATCTTATATCCTAGCTAGGAGCTAAAATCTTTATTATTTATAAACAATCTATTAATAAATACAAAGAGCTTAGCGGTAGGAAGATTAATAGGCACATAGAGTAGTCCCTAATTAAGATAGTTTATTTACCAGGAAAGACGCTTATTTAGGGCAAGGATATCATCCTTAGTTGGTTTCTGGTGTTAAGCAGCAACAAAGAGATTAAATAAAGCCTTAGGTTAATAGATAGAAGCAATATAAGCTCCACAAGCGCGTTGCTCCACGTATCCTTACTTTGGAGAATTAATATCAATAATGTTAATCTTCTTACCTTAATCTTTCTGGCGCAAAGCAATAGAATCCTTGTTTAGGGAGAGGATGCATCTATTAAAAAGTAATGGTATTGTTAAATTAAGCTTTTCCTTTGGCTTTACTATAAGATTTGCCTTTACTAGCTCATCTTCTTTAAAAGCTAAGAATTGGTCGTCTCCCAAGATAATTATATCATTGGTTTATATACCAACAATTCCAAATAGAGTTCCTGTAGTTATAATAAGGAAGCAGGGATCAAATATAGAAGTAGTTATTAAGAGCTTCTCTTTATAGTGCTTACTATAAGTAGCCCACCAATAAGTTCCTACCTCTGCGATTCTATATAATGGCTTAAATACAACTATAATTGTATCTTCGGGATATTAGTAGCAAATTTGCTCTAGAAGGTATGCCAGTATTAAGCGCTAAAGGCGCGTCTCTAATTAGGTATAGGCCTAAGTAATATCTTACAAATAAACCGCTATTCCATTCTTTATTAAGGAGGGAGCTAGTGCAATAATAACTTACTAACTAGCTTGTTAAGTCGTAGGGGATTATATAAGAATTACTTCCTTACCGTCATTATTATAACCTTAAATAACCAGTCTTAACTTCTTAAATAGGGTGTTAGTAGCTTTGCCCTTAATCTTATTAACTATTCTTAACTTAAAGATACAAACTCTATTAAACTTAGTAGGGTTATACTTCTTAAATTTAAAGACTCCTCTTATAATAAGACCATCGATCTCCTACTTATTAGATGCTTGGAAAGGAGCTCCTAAAGTTATAATATGGCCTTCCTTTCAGAGCTGTTTTGCGAGCTTAAAGTCAGCCTTCTCTTTAGCTATTATAAAGGCCATTAATAACTTATCTCTACTCTTAATAGCGGTAATAAATTGCTCTTTAAAATTAATAAGGTATTGGCGATTTTATAATCTCTTTAGGCGACCTCTACCGCGTTATAGTTGCGACATATCTGCTATAATTATATTAGGATCATAGTTGCCTTCTAGAGTATGTTAATTATAGTTCTCCTCTAGGGTATCCTTTAGGGCATCCTATAAAGGCTCAGAACTATTATTTCTATAGTAAGGCTTAATAATAGTTAAGCGGAATTAAGTGGGTCTATAGGGCATCTAAAGAGTGCAAGTCTAACCATTAATTATAATAAGTTTATATAGGCCTAACCATCCTCCCTTTTTACGCCATACGCGTACCTCAAATTGGAGTGGCAGATTAAGCATAGTTAAGGTATTTAGGCCATTTCTTATTCCTAGTACGTTGTTAACCTAGCATATAGCGTAGAGACGTTACACCTCTTTCGTTACTTTGCAAATAGCCTCCGCTTATTACATAACAGATAGGGATGGTAGAGAATTATTAGTTATTTAAGGGTAGGCGCTAAAGACTAGCAATATAGGTACGAGCCCATCTAGGCTAGCGGAATTATTAACAGCCTTAACAGCTATCTATAAGATAAGCTCTTTACTAGCGCCCTCTAGTTCCAAAGAAATAATCTTATATGCTTATTATAATGGTGTGTAATATCATTCTACTTTTCTAACACTATTGTGTGCCTTAATAGGGACTTCCTTAACCTTAATTTCCATTGCCTTTACCTATTGCCAAAACTCTATAGATAAGAAGTTCCTTCCTACATTATAAATAACTTAATTAGGGGGTCTTAGGTAGATATTAATCTAGTATAATTAAAGAGTATCCTATGCGTTCCTAGCTAACATATCCTTTAGGAAACATGCGGCTTAAAAGGAGGTTAAGAGGTCAATAACTTAGAGTACTAGCTTGCCGCTAAGATATATAATGTTAATAATAATACAGAAGTTAAAGTCGTAGTTATCTTTAAGGGTAAACTTAAATTGGCTAGGGGACTTCTGGTTTATTTAGCAGTAATAGCAGTACTTTATAAGATGCTTAATTATCTTAGCCTTAACTTTATAACCTACTTACTAAAGAACCCTAAGCAATCTATAAACTGATAGGTAACTAAAGCGACGGTGTAGTTAATATAACTCCAACTTAGTTAAATAGCTCTAAGCAATGCTCCTTTCTAGCTATTAAAGGAGCAACCAAGGGTAACCCTACTTGCATATAATGGGCACCCAATTCTCTCCCTAAATAAGCATATTCTTAAGGTTATTAAGCTTAACGCCTAACTTATCTATATCTTAGATACAGAATAGAAACGGGGTGTTCGTAGGAATAATATAGAAAGTAATACATCCTAACGGAGTTTAGACCTTAATTGTGCTAAAAAAGATTATAGTACCCTTACCAAAGCAAATTATATATTGGCCTGCCGTTAATTAGTTAATCTAAATAGAGCTATTAAGCTACTAAAGAGCTTAAACTTAAGATTCTCCTGCTATAGATACTCCTGCGGCTCTAGTATCTGGCATAATACCATAGAAGACATTCGCCGAGTATCTATTATTAAAGAAGAACACGGAACTTTCTTTTAGCTTATTAAAGATATCTAACTTTATAACAGAATGGAGCGTAGATTGGTCATTAAGGACAGCAATAGTTTATGTGCCATTTACCTCACCATATTTAATAAAGTATTAGTTAGGAGAGTAGTCCTCAATTTCTATATCTATAAGGAGCTATTCAGCCTCATTAACCTTACCCTTAAGATCTTCTTTGCCTTCATATTAAACCAGAAAGCTTTAGAAGTAGGCTATAGTAACCTTATAATTTCTAACATTTTGTGCACTCTAGCGAAACTTATTATATGCCTCCTTTTGTCTATTAAGAGGGTGCCTAGTTAACCAGCAATTTGGCTTCTTATAAATATAGCATTTCTTCTATTAATTATTTTAAGATAAACCTCCACAAGGACCTCTATAATTGCTTTATAGTCAACATTAATCATACCCTCTACCGTATCCCCTACCCTAGCCACCATATATTCAATCAGTCCAGTTATAATTATATTGGTCAGTCAGGTCAATTAAAGTAGGTTAGGGTTAGGTGTTAAATTGCTGTACTTCTTAAGAGCGCAGAGCGGTGCCAATAGAGGATCTTAATTAAGCACACACTCCTTTATAAGTATTTGCAGAATTAAAGAGGGCAAGGTTACATTCTTTAACACCTCAGTATACGCTAATAACTTAATCGCGTAGGCTAAAGTCCTCTTAATATAATTCGGATAAACCACGCTAAATTATCTAAAGTTGATTAAAGAGCTTTTAAAGATAGTCAAGTTAAGAGGCATCTAGGTTTATAGCAATAATTCTTAAGAAGGTAGTCTCTCTCTACTCCAATATATACTGCTGCTTATTTTCTTCTATTTCAAAGTGGCATCTTGTCTTATATATCATTTAGTTAAAATTATATCCTTTTTCTACCAAATAATCATAATAAAAGGTACTAGTGCGGCCCTTAAGTATAACAGAATAAGCGTTATAATATTAGTTAGGTTCCAGTCTAACCTTCTAGCAACAGTTATAAAAGATACGCAGCTTTAAATTAAGGATATTATATAGTTCCCCGCTAAACCTCTTCTCCTGGTCCAAATAGAGTTTCATAAGCTCTGTAAGCATTTTTAAGGTGCCTCCAAGCGGTATTAGGCCACGTTAAAATTGCATTAGAGATTAAGGTAGGGATTGCTTTATAGGCTACAGTAGAGATATAGAGCTTAATAGAACACGGCGTAGTACCTAATCTTCCTATAGTAGAGTTCAAAGGTTATTAAATCACAAAGCAAGGGGGTCTTACGCTTACTCTTAAGGGGCAGTAGTTAAAGTTACAGGTTAAATTAGTGGGAGCAATAGGTACGGCACATAAGAACTCATGCCTAGAGCAATAGAATTAGAATATATCTCTATTAGTATATTATTTAGATTCCATTGTGAGTTAAGCTTCTTTATATTACATAGTTGGTGCTCAATCTCTTATGGAGTCCATTTATGCTCTTCTTTTATATCAATAACTTACTCCTAAATATTGTCTCTAATAGTATCTCCATCCATAGGGACAAATACTCCATTCTCCTAAAGGAAGTTACGGAAGTCTCATACGATATTCTTCTTCGCAAGGGCCTATGTTTCCTTTATCCATCTAATAAAGTCCTCCTTTATGTAATACCATAGCACAGTATCATTGTATTCGCTGTCTGTGTATTATGCTATGTAGTATAGTAAGAATCCGTTCAGGTCCTATTGCTTAGTATTTATAGGGTTGATATCTTTGTCCTATATCTCTAGGTTAATATCATTCTTATACTTCTTTAGGTAGGTTAACGCCATAATAGGAGTAGAATTAACAGGGTGTCATACGTCAAAGGTAGGTAGGATTTTCGGCTTTATAGGATCTCATAGGTTTGCTGTTAAAAGGTAGGCAATTTAAGGCGTAGTTAACGCGTTTCGGACATTAACTTAGGACCCTAGGTTTAGTAATACTTCTAACCTAAAGTACTTAACTAAATCTTCATAAACGCGATTGTTCTGCGTAATAGACGCAACTTAGTATCTCCTAGTACTCAGTAACACTTCTGTTACTGGTTTTCCGCAAGCCTAAGGTAGCACAGTATCGCCGGGAACCCCTACATAAGACTGTCTCTTCTGTCAATAACCTAGCTACTCTATAGTTAACTATATGTTCAACCACTAATCAGTATTAGTTACACAGGGTGACTTACCAATAACAACTACTCAAGTAGGTTATAGTGATGTTGGTTAATAGCTTCTTTTATTAGAATGAGAAAGGGCGAGGAGCTTAAGACTCCTCGCCACGCTAGTGCCGCGGCGTCACGTGACGACCGCTTGCCTAATTCCCGACATAAACAATATCTTAATCTATTTATTCTTACTTTTTAAGTATTAAAACATATTAGAATAGTCCTTAAGCGCCTATAAGATATAGGCTTATAATATAATATTAAGAAATATAAGTTCCATATATTTAAGGTTATATACTTAGGCTTAATTATATTCTATAATAGAATTGGAATAAACCCTAAGGAAATTGCTATAATTATAAACTAGAGAAGCCCTAGTAATATATAAGATATTTAAGAATTTTTAGGATTTGTAAACTTCCATTATTAATTTATTAACTACTTTATAGAAATTACCTAGCTATTAGTAAACCTAATAAAGAAGAATATAAAATTTAAATAGGCCGCTAGATGCGGGTAAGCTTTTAATAATTTAAAATATTGCTTTATAACTACTCTAATTCTTACCTACTTTAACCCTAATCTTAAATATATTATTAAAACAAACTTATCTAATTATGCGCTAGGGGGAGTATTACTATAATATAATAAGAACGGCGAGCTATATCTAGTAGCCTTTCTCTTCTAAAAACTTGCCCCTACTAAATTAAACTATAAGATATATAATAAGGAGCTACTTATAATTATTAGATGCTTTAAATAATAGTATTATAGGCTTAAAGGATTATTATTTCTAATATATATATTAACGGACTATAAGAACCTATAGTACTTTATAACTCTAAAGTAATTAATATAGCGCTAAATTTATTAGGCCGAATACCTCTTATAATTTAACTTTAAAATTATATAATAATAATTTATTGCTTAACGTCCGATTCGGATCCCTATTGGGCCCACGCGGACTACTCCTTATATATATGTAGGGAGAAAACTCTATATAAGAAAACCCCGTGATTTATCTCCCTGTAAGGGCGCAAAGAGGCTTTAGGAAAGATTCAAAGGAACAATATAAATTCTATCTAAATCTGAGGGTATATAGCTCTTGCTAGGAACAAGACGTTGCGTGAAGAAGAGAAAGGAACATAGGAACTTGTAACTAAATATTCGGGGTCTTGGCAGCAGACGCGTAGGTATAAGCCCACGCGGATTTTAACAAGTTTCGACCAAATTCTATCACGTCAGTGGAATTTGGTGGAATTTAATTAAGTCAGCAGAACTTGGTGGAAAATGGTGGATTATAGCAGACAATTGCGGACAGTTGCAGATAGTTGCAGACAGTTATAAATAGTTTATAAACAGTTTTATACAGTTATCTGTTAAGTGTTTCACCGAGACATTCCTACTATAACTAGGCTAGTCCCGTTATAGTACCCCCCCTTTTTTAGCCGAAGGTCCAAAACAATTTAATTTAGTTAAGAATTTATAACTTATTACGTTATAAGCGTTGTAACGTATTTTAAGTTCTTTTTAATTTCGAGTTTCCTGCTATTATGTTTTATGTCTTTATATTAGGTGGCAGTTGTTTACCTTTATATTATATCTATCTAGCCGGAGTAGGCCGTAAAGGATGGTCCTTATAGAACTCTTTTACTAAGGTAGGCGCGTCGGCCTTAATCTAGTTATAGGTTTCCTAGGTTTATATTTTATATCCTTTCTACTTAATAAGAAGTTTAAATTGTTTAGATTATGGTTTCCATTGTATATTATTAATTAAGTTAATAAAGTAAAAACCGTTACTATTATTAACAATTATGGGAGGTAGCGGCGGCACTTTGTAAGTTATAGGATTATCTTTTAAAGGTTATAATAAGCTTACGTAAAACGTTAGGTGTATTTTTATCTTAGTCGGCAGTTTAAGCTTATAGGCGTATAGGCTCAGTTTCTTCTTAATTTAGTACAGGCCTATAAACTTCTAATTAAGTTTCTTTAAAGGCCGTTAAGTCTTTAGGTTTTGTATATTTAGGTAGGCTATATTACCTTCCTTAAAGTCCCATGCGGGAGCTCGTTCTTTATTTGCATGCCATTCCTATAACGTTTAAGCGTATGTTAATTCACTTTATAATAGTTCCGTTAACTGCTTTATTTAATTGGTAAAGTTATGCGCGTTAATTAACTAAATCCGTTTGATCGTAGGTCCTATTATGTTGATTTTAGGTTGTAGTTTAAATCCAAGTTAAGGGTCTTATCCATAGGTCGCGTAGAATAGCGTCACGCCTATTAATACGTTTATTATATTATTCACAGTAAACTTAGCTAAAGGCAGCCATTTTTCCCAGTCGTCTTGCAGGTAGGAGTAGTATATTTATAAGTATTATTCCATAATCGCGTTCGCGATTTTAGTTTAGCTATCTATCTCTAGATAAAATATAGTTAAGAGTCGTGTTTAAATGCTTAATTATTTACATAAAGCTTGCTAGAAGTCTAAAACGAACTGGCTTCCGCGGTTAAATACTATTATATTAGGAAATCCGTGTAGCTTAAAGACGTACTTAATGAAACATTTGGCTACTAATATTGCATTAATTAAGTCTATAGGAATTATATGTCGCATTTTCATAAGACGGTTAATAACTACTATAACATTCGTAAACCCGTTACTGTTAAGCAAGTTGACTATAAAGTCGATTGAGATATCTCGCTATCTTTGTATTAGAATTGGCAACGGTTAAAGTACTCCTTGCTTCTTTATATAAGAGGTCTTCCCATGCACGCACGTTCTATAGGCTTGAACGTATTTTCGTACGTAGTTATGCATCGTAGGCTAGTAGTATGCTTGTTGAATAATCTTATAAGTCTTCACACGGCCAGGATGTCCTGCTATAGGGAAATCGTGTATAAATTTAAGTATCTTAAATCGTAAGGGTTTGGAATTTGGAACTACCATCTTCTATTAATAGTATAGTTAATTATTACGAATTTCGCATTCGGCGAGTGTAATATCTTTATACTATTGTTTTCCTGTTTAAATCGCTTTTATTATATCTACTGTCTATGCATCGTTCTTGTATTTATATTCCATTAGCTTATTAATTTCTATTTTCTATTTATTGATTTCTAATTTGTTTCTATTGAGTTCCATATCTAGGAATATAGGATGTAGTTTCTTAAAGCGTTTGGGGGGCAATAAGATCCGTAATTGATTTATAATCCGTTTATCTAAGGCGTTTATAGGTAAATCTTATAATTATTGTGTTAATATATTAGGCTTCTGATTAAGTTTGCCCGGTTAGTACGTAATCTTAAAGTTAAATTATAAGAGGTATTTGGCCTAATGAATTTAGCGCTGCGTTAACTGCTTTATAGTTATAAAGTACTGCAGGTTTTTGTAGTCCGTTAATATGTATATTAGAAACAATAATCCTTTAAGTTCTAGATACCATTATTTAAAGTATCTAAAAATTGCAAGTAGTTCCTTATTATATATCTCATAGTTCGATTTAGCAGGGGCAAGCTTTTAAGAGAGAAAGGCTACTAGATATAGCTTACCGTCCTTATTATATTGCGATAACACTCCCCCTAGGGCATAATTAGACGAGTCTGTTTTAACGACACATTTAAGGTTAGGGTTAAAGTGGGTAAGAATTAGAGCGGTCATAAAGCGTTATTTTAAGTTATTAAAAGCTTATTTATATCTAGTAGTCCATTTAAATTTTATGTTCTTTCTTGTTAGGTTTACTAATAGTTAGGCAATTTTTAAGAACTAGTTAATAAATTGGTGGTAGAAATTTACAAATCCTAGGAATCCTTAAATGTCTTATATATTACTAGGGCTTCCCTAGTTTATAATCGCAGCGACCTTTTTAGGGTCCATTTTAATTCCGTCGCGGGATATAATCTGGCCTAGGTACATAACTTCGGACACGTGGAACTTGTATTTCTTAATATCGCATTATAAACCCGCATCTCGCAAATGTTTAAGGACCATTTAGACGTGTTTTTAATGCTTAGAAAGCGAAGACGAGTAGATTAGGATATTATTAATATATATAGTAATAAATATATTAAGGAATTTATGGAGTGTATCGTTAATATATTACTAAAACGTACTGGGACCGTTCTTTATACTAAACGGCATCACTAGGTATTCAAAGAGTCCCTATTATATATAAAAGGCTGTGTACTTCTTATCTCCTTCTTAGATACGAATTTGATTAAAGGCAGTAACTATATTAAGCTTTATATAATATCGTGCCTTTGCTAGGTAGTTAAGCGTCTCTTAAATTAAGGGAATTGGATATCGGTTTTAAATTATAATTGCGTTTAGGGCTTAGTAATTAATATAGAATCTTAAGCCTCCTCCTAGCTTTTTAATGAATAATATAGGTAAGGCAAATAGAGATTAACTAGGGTGAATAAATCCTTTTTCTAGATGTTTGTTAAGGTATTATTATATTATAAGTAGTTCTTTTTGTAATATACTATATAGCAGACTGAACTTCGGTGTTGTACTAGGTTTAAGTTCTATCTTAAAATTATATTTATCCTAATGCGGGGGCAGCTAGTCTGCGAATTATTTTTTAAACTTATTAATTAGATCGTGGTACTCCTTAGGTATAAGAGGTTAAGGGTTAATATACTACTTTGGTTCTAGCGCCTTCTTAATATCTTCTATTATTATAGCGAAGATTTTGTGGTCTTGTTTTCTTGCTAATAAAATAAAAGGTATGGCTTGTATTATATAAATTTTAAGGGGTTTTAATGTATTATCTTCACATTCTTTACTGCGATTAGCAGTTGTAGTTTTGTTATATTGGTTTAAGGTTTATGGTAAGGGTAATTTGTATTATATTAAATTCAAATAGTCTTATACATGTTTATAGGGCAGGTGGTATTTTAAACAATAACTTTAGCAATAGGTTGTGCGGAATTTTAGTATTTCTTTAACCCAGCTAATTAAAGGGTTATACTATTTTAGCTATCTATATCTAAGTATTATCTTATATTACTTTAGGGGTATTACAAATAGGGAAATGTATTTAAGGTATTCGCCTATCCGCATTTTTATAAAAGCGTAGTGCGTTAATTCGCCATATATTAAGGGTTTGCCGTTAAAGCCTTATAGGCCTTAGGGCTTATTAAGTTTCTTTAAATTTAGGCGTTAGGTTTTTATATAGTTTATATTAATAAAGCCTATACTAGTAGATCTACTGTCTATAAGGATTTATACCTCCTTCTATTTTCTAAGTGTTTGAATTTTACTAAGTATATTAAGGGAGTCGTGTTATGTATTAGCGCTAGAAGAGCCTAGACACTTATACTCTTTCACTTCTTATTCTAAGGCGCGACTTGGCCCTAGGATGATTCGTTTTCCGAGTTAGCCAAGCGTAAGATGCTTTATAATAACTAGGTATAATTTATAGAACGAGTATAAGTTAAGGAGCGAGTACGGCTTAAAGAACAAGTGCAATTTAAGGAGCGGGTGCGATTTAAAGACTAGGAGGAACTACGGCGGACTTTTTTAAAAGGGTAAGTTCGGCAATTCCTTTAGATATATCCTTTTCTACCATATCCAAAGCATTCTCTATTTATGGCTTGAGTTCTTTATTCGTTGGTTCCTAAGGGTGCGTAGGATTAAGTGGCGTTGAGGTCTATAAGGTCGTGCGTAGGTTTTAGAGAAGGGTCGCGCTTTAGAGTATATATTAGTTTCGTAAAGTCTTAAACGCGAGGCGTGGTTGGCTTTAGAGAATAAGTTTATTTATTATATTAAAGGTCCTTATTAATTCGTTAACACATTATAGCAAACTTAGGTAGGTCCTTTGGCAGTTCCCTACCTACTAACTATACTCTAATTTTATCCGAAATAGCTCATTAAAGAGCAGTAACTTTAGCGGCTTTATTCCAATCCAGTTCGCTAATAAGGCCTAAAAGTTCCAAAAAGAAGCTAGTAAAGTCTTAATTCCGTTATTATAGGTTTTTAAGTTTAGTAACAGCGGTATGTTTGCAGCTAGCGTCATTATACGTTTATTCTAATAAAGAGACGAAGATTTCGAAATTAACAAAGGTGTTATTATAGAAGAATAGGTCCATAGTTTATACAGCGTCTTTACTTAATTAAGATATCCCATAGCTAATCTTGCTAGCTTTGGTAGGGTATTAGTTATAGTTTATTAAAAGTTTAAGGCAGAGCTTAGTTACAAAGGGATATAGGTTATTTTGATTTCTATTAAATATTAGAGGGTTAGGAAGCTTTTCTGATTTTATAGCAGGTACTGGGTTTGTTATAGGTATGGGTTAAGCTACTGTTACTAATTTAGGGTTCGCATTTAACGGGCCAGGTTTATATATAGTTATCTCAATTTCGTTTATAGGTGTTACTGTTAGGGTCTCCATTATAAGTGTATTAACGTTGCGGAGTTCTTTGCGGAGTGTTTCCATTAATTAATAATACTAGGCTTCTAGTGCAGCCCGCTGCTGAGCTAAAGCATCTATAAAGGCTTCTTACATTGCAGTTAACTATTCCCTAACGAGGGTTATAATGCTTATAGTTAACGCGTGGGATTTAAGGTCGTTTGCCATTTCAATAGTAGTTATTTTTAACGCAACGTAATATAAGGGCGCGAAGAGGCTTTAGGAAAGATTTAAAGGAATAATATAAATTCTATCTAAATCTGAGGGTATATAGCTCTTGCTAGGAACAAGACGTTATATAAAGAAGAGAAAGGAACATAGGAACTTGTAACTAAATATTTAGGGTCTTAGCAGCAGACGTGTAGGCACAAGCCTATGCGGATTTTAACAAGTTTCGACTAAATTCCATTACGTTGGTAGAATTTAGTGGAATTCAATTGAGTTGGCGGAACTTAGTGGAAAACGGTGGATTATAGCGGACAATCGCGGACAGTTATAGACAGTTGTAGACAGTTACAAACAGTTTACAAATAGTTTTATATAGTTATCTGTTGAGTGTTTCACTGAGACATTCCTACTGTAACTGGGCTAGACCCGTTACACTCCCCGCCTTTTAGGACTCGCCTATATAGCGCCTATAGGGCGCCTGCGAGTTACCTATAGTGCTCTACTACCTTACTTTTTAACCTCCTTAGGAACCACTACTGCCGTAACAAGCCTACGGACGCGCTAGTATTGTAAACTTAACTTTACTACTATAGAGTTATTAGGGGGCGCCTAGTGCTTGCCCCTTTGCCTTTTATTACTATTTCCTTTACGACCTAAAACTGGTCTAGTATATTTTGGCTAATAAGCCACTGGGTAACCGCCTTAAGACCTTTTTATATTAAGAGTAGTGTATTATAGTTCTCTGTGCTAGCTACTAAGAGTATTGCTTTTTAGTTAGTGCGTAAGGGGCATAACAGTATTATATGTTTTGGTGTCTGTCTTAGCTAGCTATATTTACATCTTAGGCTGCCTACTAGGATACCTACCTAGTAGAGCCAATCTTTTAGTCCTATTATTCCTATTCTTAGGAGTATTGCCATTATATTTTCTGCCTTTATTAGGCCTTCTTAAAGCCCTTAGGTATTTACCCCCTATAGTGTTAACTATGCTATAGCCTAGGTTTCTCTTGCCTAAGATAGCCTCTGTACCTTTAACTCCTATATACCTCTCTAGTGTTGGTCTAACTAGTGTCGTGTTGCAGTAGATGGTTTCCTAATACTCTTTTATGCTCTACTTTAGCTTCTTTCTCTCTCTTACTATTATCTTTGCTGGTCTCTTGCGCGTCTCCCTTCCTCCTCTATATAGGCTTAGGCCCTAATACAGTACCATTCTTCTTCTGCTTTTTCCACCTGTTTCTCTAATATATCTTCCCTACTTTGGGGTTGTTGGTTAGCTCTCCTATAAGGCACCCTAGGGTCCCTCTATAATTTGTTTAGGCGTGACTTAATATACTTTATAACACTAGAGTTACGCTCCTTTTACGCCCTTTATATTACGGCAGCTTTAATATATAATTATAGGGGGGGGATATTAGCTTCCTTCTTAAGCAGTACTGTGGCCGTTCGCTTATACCCGCCTATTATGCTCTAAAGGCAGACTATTTAAACCTTTTAGAGTGGTTTAAGGAGTAATTTAGAGGGGCTTTTTTTGGTTTCTCCTATAGCCTAAATACTAGATCTATACGTTATGGTTAGCCAGATAACTGCTATATATAATAGGCGTGACCTCTAGAAGTATGGACCCTATATAGAATTAATAATTCTGGATATTATAATATACTACACTTAGCCCTTACGGGCCGCTTATAACGTATATGCGCTCCACTAGAGCTTACTATCTACCTATACTCCTAATACCCTTAGGCCTTGAACTAGTTAGCCCCTAAAGCTTTAGATATAGATTATATGCTAGAGATCTATAGGTTAGTTGCGTTTTCTTATAAAGTAGATTAGCTGGTATTTCTCTAGTAAGAATTAGACTCTGTGTCGTCTTGCCCATTCTATATAGGTGTTATAGGCTTTCTCTAGTATTCTACAGTTCTCTGCGGCTATTGGCCCATATATAATTAGGTTTATATCGTTAATAAAACCTATCCCCTAGGTCGCCCCTTCCTTAAAGGACTTAAGTAGGTTACTTATAAAGAAAAGGAAGAGTATAGGCGAGAGGGGTAATCCTTATGGTATTCCTATTGTAACTATAATAGGGGGGCTCTAGTATTCGCTAAAGACTAGTAATATTTCTTTCTAGCCTATAAACCCTTAAACAAATTATATAATCTATTCTGGGAAGCCCTTTACCCTAAAGATATATAGGAGGCGCTCGTAGGGTACGTTATTATAGGCACTACTAATATCTAGGCTAAGCATTAATACTATAAAGTCCCTTCGCATCGCCCATGCAAATTTAACAGTGGCGGCAAGTAATGTACCCGTGACGTTTTGGTTTTCGTAAACTCAACCAACACCACCTAGCCAGCTAGGTGGCCGCCAGTACGGTACACAGGCGGGCAAGGAACCCAGCCGATTTTAACTAGCGATTGCTAACAAAATCAAAAATCTCTTAAAACTAAGATAATAAACCATATAGTATATATTATTATAATCTAAATTAGTAGAAATAATAAAGAGTCCTATCTCTTTATACCTGCCATCTTTTTAAATATTAAACTCTCTCTGGGAATAATATCATTATTTTTTAGTAGAGAGATAATTAAGGGTTTTGCGGTTTTAAATTTTATAAAAGTATAGTAGATTTTTATACTTTAAAAAGTAAGCAAGTATAAGGAGATAGTAAGAATAAAGAGTTTTAGCGAATTTAATTATAATATTTATATAATCTATAGTTTATTATCAACGTTTTAAAAAATTTAACTAATTTTTGGTTTTGTTAGCAATTTGCTAGTTAAAAAGTTCTGGGTTCTTTGCCCGCCTATGCACCATACTGGCGGCCACCTAGCTGCTGGCTAGGTGGTATTGATTGAGCCCGCGAAAATCAAAACGCCACGGGTAAGTACTAATAGTGTTAAGCGGTTCTTTCTTGCCCCTATTTAACTTTATGGTAGTAGGGCGTGTTCCTTAGCCATGTCTACTATATGGTCCGCTATTACCCTTTCTAAGATCTTGCTAAGGGTGTTTTTTAAGGCAATAGGGCGGTAGCTTCATAGGGCTAAGTAGTTTACTTTGCCTTCTTTTTATAGGATAACCGTTATTATAGACCTTCTAAGTTGCGGGTAGTAGCCTATAGTAAAGCATGCTCTAGCTATATCTGTAAGCCAAGATGCTATAAGTAGTCCACAGGTCTTTAATGCCTGTCACGATGACAATGTATTACATGCGAACGCTAGATGAACAAGCATCAGATTCTTTGAATTGATAGCTACATACGGCTGTCATGGAGACTCAAAAGGATTGCTAGAGAACTCAACAGGAATGCAGCTGCGGCTGAATCTATATAAGGGCGTCGGGGCGGATAAACTATCTGCCGACGTCGTCGAACAAGAAAAGGAAACCAGCTACGCGTACGGCGTAGCGCTTGTAACGGGAGTCCCGTTACAAGGCCTTATTTAGTATCCCATCTAGTTCTAGTGCTATATTATTTAAAAGACGGCTAATAGTTCTGGCCATTTCCTCTATTATTATATCGCTATTAACCCGTAGGTAAGTCACTAGTGTTTTACCTATAATGTTACTAAGGTCTGCTAGAGCTAGTTAGGGGAAGAACCTTTCTATAAGGATCTTTGCCTTCTTATTATTGTTATTAGTGGCCTGTAACTCCCCTACTCTTTATAGGGGTAGTAGGTATAGGTCCTCTGCTAGACGCCCTACCTTTTTCTTTACCTATTTTGCTATAGCCCAAAGGCCCTTATTATAGGGGAGGCTTGGGTTAGAAGTGTACTTATTTATAAACTGTCTCTAGTTATTCCTTACTTCTTTTTTTAGGGTATTCTTTAACTGGTTTCTTATGTCTTTATATTATCTTTTATCTTTAAGAGTATAGCTACTTATATATTTCCTTTTTGCTTATTATTGGCTGGTAATAAGAGCCGCGCATTGTGCGGACTATATATATTATGCGTAGGGGCCCGGTTTTAAGACTGGGCAGTACTTTTTTAGCCCATTTTTAATTACTGCCTAAATCCTTTCTAGTCTTTGGTTAATTTCCTTTAGGGTAGCTAATAAGCCTCGCTTATTTAGTATTAGGTGAATTTCTTTTAGGTTTTAAAGTTGTTGTTTAACTATACTAAAAAAGCTGTCTATCTTAAGCTTTCTTATTGCGTATCTTTTACTATTTAGTTGCGCCTTAATATCTAGGTCTAGCTATATCTAGATAGGGATATAGTCTAAGGCAAGTACCTATTCTTCTTTAGGGTTGCACCTTTTAAGTCTCTAGTATAGGCCTTCGTCTATTAATATAAGGTTAATTGTGCTTCTGGTAGTGCCTTATTGCCATATAATTACTTTTAGGGGAGTAACCAGTTTAAGGCCCTAGATGTCTATAGCTCTTAATAGGCACTCTACCTATTATTTAGCAGCAATATAGATACCCCCCTACCGCGGGTAGTAGAGGTTTATATCTCCTAATAGGATAGACTCTGTGCCTTTAGTTTTTAGTAAGCTTATTACTAATATAATATTCTCTGTTTATAGGACCCCTTTAACCCTAGGGTTATATATATTAATAACTTAAACCAGACCCCTATATATCTGGATTGTTATAACTATAATATCTAGGTTAACTATCTGCTATAACTATAAGGATAGGCTAATAGCCTTACTAATTATAAAGTACATACATATAGCTACTTTTAGTTTATATAGGAGCTAGAATCCTTAGGGCTAGTATATTAATTATATGTAGGTATTATAATACGGTTCTTATATAGTAAGGATATAGTATTTCTCTAGGTCGAGACTGTCTAGTAAGGGCCTTGCTAAATAGTGGTTTGTATTACCGCAGTTATACTATATAATAAATAGGTGGCGGGCCCCTAGCGAAGGTTCTTTATCTCTCCTTTATTCCTCGCTTCTTCTATTTCTACTTTCTCTAGAATTTTTAGAACTTCTATCTCTTATGTTTATACCCTAGTTGCTACTTATTTTATGTAGAGCTTTCTATTCCCATATCTTATGTTCCTACTAGCGCTTCTATATCTAAATCTATTATTATCTCTAGTTCTTCCCCTAATCTTACTAGTTGGCTATATACCCTTTATAGGTTGGTTGTAAATATTATATTTGCCGTATTAAGTCTAATTCTTAATTGTCCTGGTCTTAAGCTTACTATAGCTGTCCATAGGGGCCTTCCTATAGGGCGTCCTTTCCCTTATATTCCCTGTAACCCTTATATCCCTATTTAGTCTAGTAATAACACGCGGCGTTACTTTTGGCCCGTTAAGGCTTAGGATAGCTAGCCTAGCCCCCTAGTATTAAAGGTAGGAAACGCTAGGAAGGCATCTACGTCCCCCTAGCTTATTGTCTATTATTTCTATTTATGTGACCTAGCGTATAGTTATTCCTGTAGCTGTTAAGCCCTTGCCTTCCATCCCCTATATTTAATACAGTCTTCTCTCTCTTACGCCTTATATATGCTTTAGTGGCAGTTTGCGTATTTTATTTAGTCTTAATTTAAGTAGTATCTTGTATTATAGGGGCCTATATAGTGGCCGTAGCATACCTATACTGCGCATATGGATTAGTGTGTCCCTATTATACGCAGTAGTAGCATTATTTTAGGCGTCGTCTGTAGTTATAAAGCCTTGTGTTATATATAAGGCCATTTATAATTATTCCTTTTTAGATAAAGAGTTTTTATATTTCTAGTATAAGTGTGCTAATAATAAGGGAGCTATGTGTTTAACCAGCGTCTCCCTAGCGGGTCTTTAGCAACCCTTATATTCTCTTATTATTCTTATTATTTACTTAGTTTGCATTTCTCTATTAAAGCTATTGGATTTGGGTGATTTTAAGGCCTGGTATAAGGCATTCCGTTTGTCTTACTATCTCCTATATAATTGCTATATTGTCTACCTAGCGACCCTTTTCTACCTTAAGGCTTATAGAAACCACTAGGACTTTAACTAGGTGATCCTTATAGAGTACTTTTATGCCAATATATTCTCCTAGCCTATCCCTTGCCCTTACAGCTCGTTCCTTTAACTGTTAGTCCTTTAAGGTAACTCTAATGTCTCCACTCCTAAGGTGTTAGACTGCAACAGCGTTATAGACCTCTTTATGGATTTCTATAAGGACTTTTATTTCTAATTGTCCCCTCAGCCCCTCTGCTTTTTCTGTATTTAGTTATATTATAATTATATACCCGGTTATTATCTTAAGGGGAGTAGGTTCCCTATACTATAGAAGCGCAGCTATAGCGGCCTAGGTGCGGTTTGCTAGTAAGGGGGGTTTTTATTTGTTTTTAATTTTATTTAGCCGTTAGAGGATTTAATTAAGGGTTTACTAGAGGGGCGCCTAAGGTTCGCTAGACTGGCGGAGCCATTCTACTAGCTATATTAGTTTGTTATAGCTAATGGTTACTTCCCTATAATTCTAGATACTAGACGCGTCTAATAGGCTTTATATTTTGTTAGATACCTTCTTAATAGAGATATTTCCGCTTTATAGTATAGTATTCGCCTATCTTTATTATGGAGGGCTATTGCTAGGCGTGGTTCTGGCGGTTGCGTACAAGTACGAACCACCGTTGTTTAATGTGTGCCTCCCCTATAATGCATGCATCTTAGGGGGATTCTCTAGGTATTTGTCAGGGATCTTTTGGTTGGTTTTTGGTCTTTTAGGCCAGGTGCAGCAAGAGCTCCGCTTTTTTAAAATTATATACTAACTGGGTAAACTTAATTAGAAGCCTAATATATTAATATAATAATTATAGGATTTACCTATAAACGTTTTAGATAAACGGATTATAAATTAATTATAGATCTTATTGCCCTTTAAATATTTTAAAGAACTATATCTTATATTCCTAAATATAGAACTTAATAGTAATAAATTGGAAGTTAATAAATAGGAAATGGAAATTAATAAGTTAATAGAATATAAATATAAGAATAATATATGGATAATAGATGTAATAAAAGTAATTTAAATAGGAAAACAATAGTATAAGGATATTATACTCGCTAAATGCGGAATTTAAAATAATTGATTATACTATTAATAGAAGATAGTAGTTCTAAATTCCGAACCTTTATAATTTAAGATATTTAAATTTATATATAGCTCCACTATAGTAGGATATCCTAGCTATATAAAAACTTATAAGATTATTTAATAAGTATACTACTAGCCTATAATATATAACTATATGTAAAAATACGTTTAAGTATATAGGATGTATGTATATAGAAAGACCTCTTATATAAAGAAGTAAGAAGTACTTTAACTACTACTAATTCCAATAAAGATAGCGCAATATCTTAAATAACTTTATAGTTAACTTACCTAGCAGTAATAGGTTTATAAATATTGTAGTAGTTATTAACCGTCTTATAAAAATATAATATATAATCCCCATTATTACGGCGCTAGTAGAAAACGGTAGATTGTAGCAGATAGTTATAGACAGTTGCTAACAGTTGCTGACAGTTTTAGATAGTTGCAGTTACGTAACTTAAGGGCCGCATAAAACCTTAAACGGCACTGCTATTCTTCTCTTTTCCTTTCTCTAGCTTTAGATCCTCGTTTATAGACAATCCAATTATATAGGCTTGCGCGATCCTCTTGCCGTGCTCGTGCCTTAATTAACTAAGTCGCTAATACCTACAGACTTAATTAATGCGATATTAATAGCCAAATATTTTATTAAGTATATTTTTAAACTATATAGACTTCCTAACTTAATAATATCTAACTATAAAAGCTAGTTTATTTTAGACTTTTAGTGAGCTCTATATAAATAATTAAGCATTTAATTATAACTCTTAACTGTATTCTGTTTAGAGATAGATAGTTAAACTAAAATTATAAACGTGATTATAGAACAATACTTATAAATATACTGCTTCTACCTATAAAACAATTAGGAAAAATGGCTGCCTTTTAGCTAAGTTTACTATAAATAATATAATAAACATATTAATAGGCGTAACGCCGTTCTACGTAACCTATAGATAAGACTCTTAACTTAAATTTAAACTATAACCTAAAATTAATATAATAGGACCTATAGTTAAATGGATCTAGTTAATTAACGTGTATAACTTTGCTAATTAAATAAAGTAGTTAACGGAACTATTACGAAGTAAATTAATATACGCTTAAATAGTATAGAAATAGCATATAAATAAAGAATAATCTCCCATATAGGACTTTAAGGAAGGTAATATGGTTTACCTAAATATATAAAACCTACGGACTTAACGGCCCTTAAAAAAATTTAACTAGAAGTTTATAGACCTATACTAAATTAAGAAGAAACTATGCCTATATGCCTATAAGCTTAAACTGTTAACCAAAAAAAATTATACCTAATGTTTTATATAAGCTTATTATAACCTTTAAAAAATAATCCTATAACTTATAAAATTCCGCTACTACCTTCTATAATTATTAACAATAGTAATAATTCTTACTTTATTAATTTAATTATTATTATTATTTATTGCTTAACGTCCGATTCAGATCCCTATTAGGCCCACGCGGACTACTCCTTATATACATATAGGGAGAAAACTCTATTTAAGAAAACCCCATAATCCGTCTCCCCACCTTTTAGGGCTCGCTTGCGAGTCGCCTATAAGTCACCAGTGGTGCTCTACTACCTTACTTTTTAACCTCCTTAGGAACTACTGCTGCCGTAATAAACCTACGGACGCGCTAGTATTACACACTATACTCTACTCCTGTAGAGTTATTAGGGGGCGCCTA
>Ga0307507_10003163_pt1 | contig 32688 bp, 23 predicted proteins | sample 7_EM_MG_FD_207223 | JGI IMG/M metagenome (GOLD analysis project Ga0307507, IMG submission 207223) | Populus trichocarpa ectomycorrhiza microbial communities from riparian zone in the Pacific Northwest, United States - 7_EM | ecosystem: Host-associated > Plants > Roots > Unclassified | place... | reverse complement strand
AAAATGCATAAATAAGTATATAGATAAATAAAGTAACCCTTAAAATATAATCGATTACCTTTTAAAGTGGTTAACTAGTTAATTAGTGGAGATATATTGCTCTTTAGTAGTGTCGCGTTTAATTAATGAGTAGACCTTCATACATTTTCGCACTAAAGGCCCTCAGACGGCAAACGAGACCGCGCTTCCAAGTACAGGGGTTATATAACGCTAGCAGGGGTTTAATAAAGCTAGTAGGGTTTTTCTATAAAGCTATACTAGTTAAGTACTAGCGAGATTTATCTCGTTTGCCGCCTGAGTCGCTTACTGAGATAAGCACTAGCGGCTTCTAAGAAGAAGTAATGACGCCGCAGCACGAATAGCACTCGGCTAAGGCGAACAGAGTTAGTGGAAGAGGTTACGTGAAAACACACTAAACTGAAGACCATGAACTAATCTTGAAGTGATTACCGTTCCAGCAGATGCAACCATGTATCATTCGTTCCCTGTTCCGCCTGTGCGCAAACATAGCGCACTGCATGTGCTTACTTTGGAAATTTTCGTTTTCTGTGCTAACGGATACTGAATATGTGTTCACGATCACCATATCCTTGCTATAACAATTTAGACAATTATTATTTCCACCAAAACCTAAGCATAGAAGCCTATTTCAATGTGTTGAAAGCCAAATAGGGCCTAGTTCAGGGGTTCTACAGGGGGGTCTCTCCACCCTACATAAATAGCCTAGATCTTCATCAACTTGATTCTCACACGAGTTCTGACACAATGTGTCTGGAGCACATGAGCGAAGTTCAAAGCTATCGGCCGAGGAGTACAGTGGCTAACTTCACCAACCTGGATCCAAACTCTAAACTCGCAGGCCCAATCTACCTTAGCAACTCCGTAAACTTCCACAATGAAGCCCAGAAGGGGATGAAAACGGACTAGCGGCAATAGCACCGGAAAACCGCCTGGCCAAGATGAGGACGAGAACAAAACCCAACTAAATATAGGTGAAACTTGTAAGAGACAAGGGCAAGATAAAGGAATTGACCTCACGGGCCTTCTTGAAAAATCGGCTCCGTTTAGATCGACTTGTCATTAGCCTCTTTATAAGAAGCTCTGCGGTGAAGATAACAAGAGCCGAAATCGTTTCACCGAACTCTTTGCCATACTCTCCGTTCCCGTAGACATATTGGCCATCAACTTCTCCAACTCGTCAGACAAAGAGAACCGGAGGGTCAATTTCTCTTTTCCTGATGCCACCGCATCACCGCCCGCGAGTTGGTCGGCAACCCTAAGCAGCGCTGTTGGACGTAGTTAGCCCACTGCCTCTCAATGATAACAGTGGCACAGCTCCGACGGCGCAAAGTGAGGAAACAATTCTTTTTAAAACGTTCACAACAATTGGTTCAGAGACTCCGTTATGCCGTATCAGCCGTGCCTATTTCCGAAGCCGCGGGTATCACCGGAACGAACTGACTTGCAAGTCAAATCATTCAGACCCCTCAACAACACCTGAAGAAGCTCAACAATACCCGAACCACAACCACACCCAAAACGCCGCTCTAACCATCATAGACCCCCCAAACCCCAGCACCGCAAATTCCCCAACCCCTACTTCTCCTCCTTCAACCCCTCTAAAAAGCTCACCAACCGCTTCTTAATAACGACGCCAACCAGCCTCCCCGTCCCCTCCTCCGTAACGCACAGATGCCTCAGCCCGAGCTTCCCAAACAACTCAACCGCATACTCCAGCGGCGCCTTCGCACACACACTCAGCGGCGTGCGGTCCACGAACCCGGAGAGATCGAACTCGCCCTCCGCCTGTGCGTCGCCCAGCAGCCGCACCTCAGCGTCCGCCGCATAGATGGCTCCGAGCTGCGTGAGCCCGAACTCGAGCTCGCCCTCCGCGATGTACCCTTGCAGCATCCCCCGGCCGGCGGCACTGCTGCTGTCGGGACTGCAGGGATCCTGCACGAGCACGAGCCCTGCATCCATGAGCCCGCGGCGCCTGAGCTGCTCCAATTTCCGCTCCAGCAGCCTGCGCGGGACGCAGTTCGAGGCGGGGACGTGCACCGTAATCTCGTCCATGGTACGCTTCGGCGGGACCAGCGCCTCGACGAGCAGGTTGCGCTTGCGCACGATCGCGAGCGCGTGGTCCGGGTCCAGGAACGGGTGGCCGAGGACCGTCTGCGCGAGGTCGTAGACGCCCTCGGCCGAGAAGGCGTCGGCGGTCCATTTGGCGACCATGATCGCGACCATGTGCGGCACGACGTATTCGAGCGCGCCGGTGAGCTCGAACATGATAACGCAGAGGGAGAGCGTCATACGCGAGACGCCGGCGAGGAAGGCGGCGGCGCCGACCATGGCGAAGATGCCGGGGGAGATGGACGGGATGAGCTGGCCTAGGAGGCGCCCGAAGAGCGCACCGGCGTCTAGCGCGGGGATGATGACGCCCGAGGGGACTTTGCAGCCGAAGGTGATGATGGTGAGGAGTAGTTTCACAACCGTACCGTAGGTAAGCCAGGCGATGTAGGACCCGTTGACGCTGCCGTCGGGGCTGCGGACCTCGTTCTGACATACCCAGGTGCTGGCCGAGGCCTCGCTACGGCAGTCGACGAGCAGGTTCTTGATAGTGATGTCGCCGGGCTCGCGGGTCAGCGGGTTCGGGAACTGGAGCAGCGTAGTGGCGAGCACGACGAGGGAGACTTCGAAGACGGGGTGGTCTTTGATAAGGGGATAGGCGCGGAACCATTTCGACCACTTGAAGTTGGCTTGACAGAAGACGCCGCCGAAGACGCCACCTGCAATACCCAACACGACGAAGACGGCGTAATGCACCGGCTGGTACGAGGTCCCGTAGTCTGTTTCGAACAGCACGAGTTTGCCGGTCCCGGTCGGGTTGAGCTGCTTGAGCACCATGGCCGCGAAGAGCGAGCATAAGAAGGCACGCCAGAGCACCTTGCGTGGGAAGTAGGTGCTGATTTCCTCGTAACTAAACAGCACGCCGCCGATGGGTGCGCCGAAGGCTACGCTGAGGCCAGATGCACAGGCCGCAGAAAGCAGTTCTCGCAGCTTGCTCTCGTTCTCGCGGTATTTGGGGAACCACATGCCCACGATGTGGCCGACGCATGTCGAGATGTGCACGAAAGGGCCTTCTTTACCGAGACACATGCCCGTGGCCACGGCGAAGATAGCCCCGAAAGCTTTGACGAGCAGCACTTTAAAATCGAGGAAGTTCGGGATCACGAAGCCGGAGAGGATAGTTTTGATCTCAGGGATGCCAGAGCCGGCGGCCATGTACATCGATTTACCTGATACTGGTGGCTGCAAGGGTGCATCCACATCTTGGACTTGGCCTTTATCCCCCTGGCCGGGAGCTATAGCGGGTAAGGAGCATTTCGTGAGCACGGTCGCGCTGGAGCTGATAATGCCAAATGCGAGCGCCCACGCGACGTAGATGGCGAACGAGCCCCAGTAGCTGCCCGTCCAGACCTTGAAGTTTTCGCAGCCATCAGCGATCTCGGACCGCATGCGCAGCAGCGGCGTCTTGTGCTGGCAGCATGCCTCGCGGTTGAGCAGGGGGTTAGTGATGCAGAACCCGAGCTTCCAGTCTGATACAGTTGCTTCGGCGACGTCGACGACAAAGGCCACGCACGCCGTCAAGGTTCCAATAATGGCAGCGGCGATCCAGCCCGAGCATGCTTCGAAAATGGATATCAGTCTGTAGCGCAGGCCCTTGCGCGAGTTGATGTAGCGGAAGCGGTACGAGTCTTTGACCTTTCCACACCCGTTAGTAAGCGCAAGCACACATACAGATTTGCCCTGCAGGGCGCACCAGGTCGTGAAGCCAGTCAATGGTCGTGTAATCGTTATATGGCAGCCGCTCGCCCACCGTGCTCCCCAACATATGCTGCTCGTCCTTAGTCACGGCCGGACTGATGATCGACCGTGCTTCCTCGTCCTGTTGCTGCAGTTGGCTCAACTGTTTGTTAGTGACGTGGTATAGCAACCGAGTCCGCTCATTCGCGGCGTCGGGATGTTGCGGCATGTTGGCAATTGACTGTGGGCACGCGAGCTGGGCCCGTGGGCTGAAGATGAGAGAAGTTCTGAAGGCATGGCAGGGAGAGAATCTGGGGTACTGAGATAGATCTGAGCCCGGCCCCCGGTGACGCACTACTGCAGCTGCAGCTTGCTCGCTCTATGCTAATCGAGATATGGATTGGGAGAAGCTTATCGCGCCGCGGAAATGGATGTTTCCACTTTGATGTGCACAATGAGTGGCAGAGATAAGGAACCGCATGGATCGCCACAAAACGTGACTTGGCGTTGGGATAAGGGTATTTGAGGAATACTTGAGTATGGCTATTATTCGAGCTTATAAATTACAGGATTTACAGAGATGAATACATTTTATGTGTCTTCAGTGATATAGAACTAATTAGGCACCCAAATATATGTTATATCTGCGATGCCGCTGTTAATGGTTGAGCCACGTGGGTTAGGTACTGTAAACCTTGTCGAAAATTATCTCATAAATCATTTAACCGAACTCAGTTAGATCAGCACGTGCTTGGTTATGGGGCCCTACCAACCTTTTGTGTTTTGTGGCGAAAACGCCTCTGTCCGAACTTTCTCTCTTAATTAGGGCAAAAGCAGTTTACAAGTATGGCCGGAGCGGGTCGGCCGCCCTCTCTGCTAGTGCCGGAGAGAATGAGAGCTTGAGATGATTTACGCATCGTTACTAGATATTTCTGCGACTCAAACGCGAATGCCCGCAATTAACGGCGCAAGCATTAGCCGCTTTGTATTCTCAGCCTCGTTGACCTGAAATATGGACCACAACACTCTGCAACCCAGGCAAAGAGCTCTACCAAATGCCGTTCGCATTCTCAACGCCATCTTGTTAATGCAAGTATTTTTCTTTCCATATTTAGTACTCGAGCTTCAAGGCTTACCATGATAAGATGGCGGAAGCTTTAGCCGTAGTCGGCATTGTTGCCAATATAATCCAGGTCGTTGACTTTGGATCCCGGGTCTTAAAATGTCTTGAAGAGTATCAGTCCAAGCTAGGAGAGATTCCGGAAGCCTTCCGCCACATCAAAGCTGAGCTGCCCGTGCTGCTAGACGCACTCCAGCAGACAAAAGCGGCGATCGATACCGGATCTCTACGAGATGAGGCTAAAAATGCTCTCCTTCCTGCTGTCAAAGGGTGTGGGTTACAGATAAAAACGCTAGATAATGTGATTGCGGAGGTGCTACCCGCATCGGATGACTCTTGGGCTAGAAGAAGTAAGAAGGCATTCCAGAGCCTTTGGCATGACGCAAAGGTGAAGAAGATAACAGGAGTGGTCCGAGGGTATATCCAGACGCTGACGTACCACGCCGCCACTTCATCCTCACTTCTTAAAGACCCCTTGGCAGGTATACGCTCGCGTGGTCTAGGTCATATATCTACATTCTGATAGTCTGTTGTTATTAGACCAAACACAGCCTCGTCCGGCCCCATCCTCTACCGTCCCGTTCCGGCGTGATCCACACTTTATAGATCGTAAGATCCTTACCGAAATTAAATGCAAGAGCCAGCAGTCTGCGTCTAGAGCAGCACTTGTTGGCCTTGGAGGCGTTGGGTAGACACCAGGCATTGCAAGCTTGCACCGATCGGTGGCTGACCCTCTGAATAGGAAGTCCCAGATTGCCATTGAGTATGCCTACCAGGTGCGGGATGAGTCGCCGACAACGTGGGTGTTCTGGGTGCATGTAGGCACGTAAGTGAGATTTGAGGAGGGGTACCGGAGAATTGCTGAGACGATGAGGATGGAAGGGTGGGACAATCCCAAAGCGGATATTCTCCGGCTCGTTCGCAACTGGTTATGCGATGAGTTAAACGGGCGATGGGTGATGATCGTCGACAATGCTGATGACTCGGGCGTCTTCTTCCCTCCACTTAATAGAACGTAAGTTATTGGGGTTGATAAACCGGGTTAAGCAGCAAAGTCGCTGTTAGAATTCCTACCTTAATCGCCAAATGGGTCGATCCTTATTACCTCTCGGAGCCGAGATGTAGCTTACAGGCTGATGGGAAGCCACCCTTATATCATGGAGGTCAAGCCAATGGACGAGGGCGATGCGCTGGCTTTCCTCCAGAAGAAGCTTAGCTTTGATGCTGATGAGCATAACGCGATTAAACTGCTACAAGCTCTCGACTATATGCCCCTTGCTATTACGCAGGCGGCGGCTTACATAGAGCAGAGATCACCGTGTATGACCATCTCGCGATACCTAGATGAGATTTATAGAAGTGACCATAACCGGGCTTGTCTGCTTAAGAAGGACATAGGAGACAGTTGTAGGGACGGCAGAGCATCCAACTTAATTATTGTGACCTGGCAGATCTCGTTTGAACATATTCGGAAAAATATACCGACAGCTGCTTGGCTACTCTCGCTAATGAGTTTTTTTGATAGGCAGGGGATCCCAGAATCGCTTCTTTATAATTGATACCAGCGAGATGAGGATAAGGAAGCCGACTTTGAAGAGGATATTTACACGTTGATCAGCTATTCCCTGGTTGAGATAAACGAGGAAGGGAACGAATTTGAAATGTATTGACTGGTGCAGTTCTTAACGAAGAAATGGCTGGAGCTGTATGACGAGCTAGATAAATGGAAGGGGACGTATGTGACGCTTATGGATGACAGTTACCCAGAAGGACTGCATGAGAATTGGACGGTGTGTCAAGCGCTGTTTCCTCACGCTCAAGCAGCAGTAGCGTATCGGCCAACTGATATAAAGCCGTGGGCGTCGGTTCTTTTCAAGGCTGCGTGGTATACCAGCGAGATAGGAAACTACCAGGCAGCACAGGAGATGGGTCTCAGTGCTTTAGAGGCAAGGGAGGCTACTTTAGGAGCGGAGCACCCAGACACGCTGAATAGCATTAACGGTCTTGGCTTAGTGTTGTGGTGGCAAGGCAAGTATAAAGAGGCTGAGACAATGCACCGACGGGCGCTGGAAGCAAAAGAGAGGGTGATTGGGGCGGAGCATCCAGACACGCTGACTAGCATGGGCAACCTGGCGTTGACGTACAGGAATCAAGGGCGGTGGAAGGAGGCCGAAGAGCTGGACGTGCAAGTGATGGAGACGAGAAAGAGGGTGCTTGGGGCGGAGCATCCAAACACGCTAATCAGCATGGGCAACCTGGCGTTGACGTTTTGGAATCAAGGGCGGTGGAAGGAGGCCGAAGAGCTGGGCGTGCAAGTGATGGAGACGAGAAAGAGGGTGCTTGGGGCGGAGCATCCAGACACGCTGACTGGCATGGACAATTTGGCGTCGACGTACAGGAATTAAGGGCGGTGGAAGGAGGCCGAAGAGCTGGACGTGCAAGTGATGGAGACGAGTTCGAGGGTGCTTGGGGCAGAGCATCCAGACACGCTAATCAGCATGGCCAACCTGGCGTCAACGTACAGGAATCAAGGGCGGTGGAAGGAGGCCGAAGAGCTGGACGTGCAAGTGATGGAGACGAGTTCGAGGGTGCTTGGGGCGGAGCATCCAGACACGCTGACCAGCATGGCCAACCTGGCGTCGACGTACAGGAATCAAGGGCGGTGGAAGGAGGCCGAAGAGCTGGAGGTGCAAGTAATGGAGGCAAGAAAGAGGGTGCTTGGGGCGGAGCATCCGGACACGCTAACCAGCATGGCCAACCTGGCGTTGACGTACAGGAATCAAGGGCGGTGGAAGGATGCCGAAAAGCTGGACGTGCAAGTGATGGAGACGAGAAAGAGGGTGCTTGGGGCGGAGCATCCAGACATGCTGACCAGCATGGCCAGCCTGGCGTTGACGTACAGGAATCAAGGGCGGTGGAAGAAGGCCGAAGAGCTGGACGTGCAAGTGATAGAGACGAGAAAGAGGGTGCTTGGGGTGGAGCATCCAAACACGCTAATCAGCATGGGCAACCTGGCGTCGACGTACTGGAATCAAGGGCGGTGGAAGGAGGCCGAAGAGCTGGGCGTGCAAGTGATGGAGACGAGAAAGAGGGTGCTTGGGGCGGAGCATCCAGACACGCTGACCGGCATGGGCAACCTAGCGTCGACGTACAGGAATCAAGGGCGGTGGAAGGAGGCCGAAGAGCTGGGCGTGCAAGTGATGGAGACGAGTTCAAGGGTGCTTGGGGCGGAGCATCCGGACACGCTGACCAGCATGGGCAACCTGGCGTCGACGTACAGGAATCAAGGGCGGTGGAAGGAGGCCGAAGAGCTGGAGGTGCAAGTGATGGAGGCAAGAAAGAGGGTGCTTGGGGCGGAGCATCCAGACACGCTGACTAGCATAAACAACCTCGCATTTACGTTGAAGTCCCAAAACCATACTGAAGAGGCCATTTTACTAATGGAAAAATGCTTCCAGATACGGAAACAGATCCTTGGCCTTCAGCATCCTTACACAGAGACATCACTTAAAACTCTAAATAAGTGGCAAATGGAGAACATAGTAATAGGACTTTAAAGCGACTTTACTTGTGGGTCTCATTTTCATAATTCTCCTAAGCGTAGCTGAGAAGAGATTATTTAGTTAGCGAGGACCTAGAAAACCTGCCTAGAGCAATAAGTTTAGACTGTGAAACTGGTGCAAATGTAGAACAATTGAGCTGCGTACGAGTGATATGTAACGGTAATCAAAGTAATTTAGCACTGGATGTTGCCACCACAAGCAGGGGGCGGCCGACCCGCACCAGCCACACCCTTGTTACGAGCGAGTTTTGTGGGCAAGTTTTGTGGGCAAGTTTTGCCGTATGCTTGAGAACATGCCAAAAAATGCTAAGCGTGCTGTCATTACGTGCCCCGCCTTTGCTGGCCACCCGCGCAACAATACCTCAGCGTCCCCAGCAAGCTCAGACTTACCTCAGCAGGCTCAGGCGTGATTCCGTCGGTGCGGATTTTCAATCGGTCCGCAAGCTGACTAACCCCCAAGGAGCCACGTCACTCGAATATTGGATACGAGAGCGTATAGAAACCGTGAAGCTCTTTTGTGACTCCACATGAAAGTCTGCAGTCGATCAACCAAAACGTGTTTGGAGCCACCGCAAGTCGTGAGAAGGTCAAATTTCGCCCGACGATCATGTTCTACTCTACGGCCGGCGATGGGATCCCCCCAACGGGGGAATGCAGTACCGGTACAACGATGAGTGAGGTTGACTCTTTTCAGTGAGGGCGTTTAAGCGATAAGCTGATAATTGATACTCAACAGATACGGAGTTAGCGAGGTTGACGAGGGAGATTAATCGTCTAAGCGGCGAAGTTGACAGGTTACAGAAGACAAATGGAGTCATAGGGACGAAAGCGGAAGCTACAAGTGGAGGATTAAGTGAGGGATCGAATACGGATTGGCCTCGCCCTACTGGGCAAGGGTGTTGGAGTTTGGAGATTGCGAGGGAGATGGCTCTGAGTAATACATCTGGACAGCTTGGGCTTTTGTCCATGTGGCAGATCGACTTACTTGGTGAAAAAGACCTGCAAGATTTAGACCACTCGTTGATGGCGATTTGTCGACGTTGGAGGTATCCTGGACGGCTGACACTCGATACTGCTCCGGAGAATTTTACGATCGAGGAACTGCAGTCACTCTTTGGAGTGATAGGTTTGCCGGATCGGACTCATTTGAATCAAGAAGTCGAGACTAAGGATTGTCCGAGGTTGATGTACAATTATGTGGCATATTCGTTCCGACAGAAAGGGCGCTGGGAGTGGTTTAATTGGGGAGAGATTGCGGAGACGTTTGTTGAGGTTTGTCGATACCGAGGGATTTTTCAACGAACTAATGTAGTTACACATTAGGCTATTATGTTATTGTTGATGTTGGTTTTTGTAACTGGGATTTTGAGTTAACCTCTTGTATTGGTTGTGTGTCAATTAGGGTGTTCGTATCCCTTCCGCTGGTGATGGAGTCTGTGATGGACGTGGCTTGGAGGGTAGAGTCCCCTATGTACCTGGCCAGCTGTACAATACAGCCTAGTATGTCAATGCCCAAATACGTGGAGGCATCCTGCTTCGGCTCGCACAGCTTAGGGGCTGTTCTGTTGCAAATCGCCTCCATATCATAATCTGTTCAATCCGTGCGCCTTTTAGTGTCGCCCGGTTTGTAATTAGTGGCGGCTATTAGTGGCGGCTACTACCGTGGCTCATTTGAACCTGTAATTGAGTCGACTGTTCGGTAAGGCTCCAGATGAGGCTCCATATTTGACTTCGCATAATGCATGATTGACGTCAGTGAGCGATTCGAATGAGCCCCTCTCTGCCACCAGGCCTCTATCGCGACCCCCTACTTTGGTGTAATAATGGAGCCTCCTCCTCGGCCAACGCCTCTCTACGATCGACGTTTCCTACATCTTTGCCCACCTCCCGTACGAGCCGTAGTAGAGTTACAGCGACGCCCGCGATCACGAAGGTTAAGATAATGATATCATATAAGGCTTGCAAATGCGACAGCAATATCGCGGTCGAGGCGTGTGGAGTCGCCATATCACGAGAAGTCGTCACTTTGGCGCATATGTGGGAGCTCCAGATTAATATGGAATATGGAACGGGAGCTCGAAGCTACCTCATATTGAAACGGTGCCAAGAACCTCATTTCAACTACTGTATATAGTATAGCTTACAAATTTAACGCACTTACCGATATGGAGGAGCTTCAGATTCAAAAGTCGTCAGATTTGAGCTCCATTTCGGTTACAATATGGAGTTGCAACCGCCTGCCCCCCACTTCGCTCAGCTCACCCAAAGAGCTCTGCCAAATTCTAGGCCAGATGTGGCGGAAACTAACACCATACCAAGCAGGCTGTATTGCACAGCTAGTCAGGTATTATAACGCGTGGCGGATGACAGAAGGCAAGTGGGAAGATCACAAATGTACCAAATGAATTGTATTCAAGACGTTTGCGGAAAACTCAGTCTGCTAGCGGACGCTGAGACGACACTTAATGAGGGCTCGTGGAAGCTAGCAGGGAGGGTGGCCGACCCGCTCCGGCCAGATCCTTGTGTGAGGGGCGCTGTTCTTGTATCCTTCGCGTAGATGAACAAAGGAATTCAGGGTTGGACGTTATTGCCACTTGGTGGCATGTGGTACGATGTGAATCTGTGGTGGGGCACCAAGAGGTTCCGAGCACGGATCTCGGAAGATGGAAGGATATCGAACCAGGCGCTTGGGGTGTGGTCCCCAAGAGAACCAGAAACGGGTCTACTACAGGAGCCAAAACGAGACCCATGGCTAGAGGCACAACCCATGACCGACATGTATTACAGTACCCCCGAAGACAGGAAATGAGCATGACGAGTGTATCCGGTGGTGAAAAAGCCGCCTAGTTTGAAGTGATTGCCCACTGATTTTCAGCATTTTTAATCTGCGACCTTTAGAGTGTCTCAGGGACCAGCGATCATGTTGACGAGGTGCCTTAATCGTTTTGCCGGCCTAAGCCCCTGATTCCTTACCCAGGATGACCTCCGCCGGTTGTAGGCTTCTTCGCTAGGATCTTGCGCTAAGGCATGCGTATTTGGAGTTAAAACAGCTCAAAATCCATCTAGATCCGACAATTGGCGTCGTCGAGGGCTTAGACGACGGACTGCTGCGCAGAATCCTTCCACTTCAACAACGACCTATGTAGCTCCTCTTGACTAAGCGGGAGGTTAGCTACAGGTGGCCGCAAAGGTCTTTCCGTCCCGGGATCCCTGCTGAAGGACTTGCCCGGGCTAAAGGGAAGACACCGCTAATAAAGAGCTCTGCTTCGCATGAAGCTGGACCTTAGAAGCCAAATTCGGCGCATCATGCGCCACGTGATTATTCCCGGATGAGCAGCCTATTGGGACCTCTAGCTCGTGAGCCGAACATGCATTTCCCCTCGCAGACATCTGAGAGGTTGCGGCTGCAAAGTTCCGCCCTCTCGAAATCCACAATCATAAGGCCGCTATCGTACGGGATGTTGCCCGCCCCCGCGTACCCCTTGTGCAACACAATTAAAGATTCAGTGCAGACTAATTGACGCGGTGAACGATAATCCTCTATTACGTGCCCGCCTTAGTCCACGAAGAACTGTAATATTCGAGGGCCATAAATATAGAGGACAATGATAGCAATCTTCCAGGCAGTTCTGGAGACACAGCGTTCGCCTCGACGGCACCGGCGCATAAGACTTAGTGCAAGAGGAAGAGGAAGGGGAAGGGAAGACCCAATTACGCATATACAGAACACACTAAGGAGGCGACCCCAAGCCACGCTAACATATTGCATGTCTTCGTTAATTATTTATCCTGAAGCTGAAGCGATTGACCGATCCCATTCTCGAAAAGTTATAGCCACCAAAATACACAAATACACAAATTTGGCTCTCTCGGACTTCGACTCGCAGCAGTTGATAATGCTCCTAGTCATTCGTCTGCCGACAAACACCTCTCTTACAGCCTTCACAGAGGTCTCTCTCGTGTGGTAGGCCTTCTTTTTGTGTGTAGTATTGCTGCTCCATTGGAACGCCTGCCCACTTCTTGAGCCTGTATGTGACTCGGTCGACATATGATTCCTTATCCAGTGTCAGGGTGCCTAGCCGGTTGCAGGACTTGCAACGCTGATTGAACACCACAGCGTTGTACCCATTCTTTGGATATCCCCTTATTAATATAGCCACCTTCTTGCTGCCCCAGCCATCCGCGGAACAGGCATCGTTGTTGCATTTGAATTTGCCCATGACGTGGGTTGAGCATTCGTTGTTGGAATCTCTGTTGCTATCGATTTTATGGAACCGCGTCGAGGCGATTTCGTCGGAGACTGCGTTCACGACGTCCTGATGGAACGACGGAAACATAAAGGAGGTTCTCGTCTCCCCCTTGGGCTTGGGGAACTTCTTCGCCATTTTTGATAGCGCAACGATCGTGCCTTGAATTGATGCGGTGAGGCTTCTAATGTAGTCAGGGAACAACAATATCTGGCGCGGGGTAGAATTATGTCATTATTACTAGAGGTGTTGGTGGTACTAGAACGAATGATATTCAGTATCGCCCAAGGCTGCTTGGTTCTACGCCTGCATTTCCCCATGTAATGTAATTGGCATTAGCATACGAATATAATATCGTCTCGTGGTCACTCACCATTGGATAGTTGCAGCGTAGCCTTGCAGCTCTTGAGGGCTTTCCCTCTTGCTGCTCTATTTAATAGTCGATTAGGTAGTCCCGTCCTATCCCTTCGGCTGGTAGATTTAGTCCTACGGTTATCGATAAGAGCCAGCCAATAGAATCAACGGGAAGGCTCCGTGACCATACACGTATTTTTGATTCTCTACCAGCCGAAGGGATAACCAGCTTTCCGCTGACATATTTCCTTAGCGGAGGAGTGTCCCGACAGCCGCCGAGCCGCCCATGCAGTCCCAGTGCCCACATTTTCAAGATGCCCGTACCGTAGAATCTGGCCATATACACAAAACGCTAGCAGGGGTGTTTGGACCATCATGAGGTATGTGGCGACGCCATAACCGTTTCCTCCTATCTGTTACCTGTAAGAATAGTATAGAAAGGCCCAAACACCCCTGCTAGCGTTTTTTGTATATGGCCAGATTCTACGGTACCGGTTTCTCTAGCCGTAGTGTGAAAGTTTAAATCCCAGTCACGTGTATGATTAGTCAGATCTCATGATATAGCACTTAAAGTCGCCACTGCTAGCAGGGAGGACGGCCGACCCACTCCGGCCACACCCTTGTGAACGAGTGAGTCTCGTGGGCGACCGTCGAAGTTGAGAGGAACATACCGAGAAATGCCAAGCGTGTTTATCGTCACGTGCCCCGTCTTTGCCGGCCCCCGCGTACGGTAAATTATTTTTGTCAATGAGCATCTGCGGCCGCCAAGACTTGGAAGCACGGTCCAGCTAGGCGACGCGAACCCAACCATCTTCCACCTCACATCTGCGGTTCCTGTGTTCGATATTCGCCATATGTCCCGAACCACAACTAGACTATCCGTACAAAGCCCTCAAATTATCAATAATGCCCTCTCAGCCTGCCGTCGCTGCTGAACCAGCTCAAAAGCCCACAATCTTCCTGCTCTCCCTCGAGAACCAGCCTTGGTTTGACGAAATGTACGACAAACTGATCAATGCGCTCGCCAACCGCGCCGAAGTCAAACGTTCCAGCAACTCCAACAGTGCCGTTCAGTACCTCGCTAATAACTCGCCTTCTGCTATTATTATCACTGATCCCGGCATCACTGTTGAGTCGAACCGAGAGGCGCTCGACAAGCTCAAGACTTATATATCTAACGGCGGAACAGCCATCTTCGGTTGCAACTTCAGCAGCTTCGTCAAATCTACAGTCATGGACGCATTATGGCGTTCTACTTTCGACGTACCGTGGCAATATGGCGACTATCACCGCACGACCGTATACCTGAACCATCAGGCAGCGACAAAGTTGAAATCCTCGCCTGAACGTCTAAAGCCGGAGTATAGCCAGAAAGCTGTCTTCTTAAAGGGCGTAGACTCTGCTGATGCGTTGTACTTGCCCTCGGCAGAGAGCGTGACACAAAGCCACGTCTTCGCGAGTGGGCCGGTGGATAAAGAACAGACACCGGTAGCGTGGGCAAAGTTTGAGAAAGGTTGGATTGGGTATATCGGTGATGTCAATGCCGAAGAGGGAAGTAACGAGGTCATCTTAACCATGTGCGGACTCTAAAATTTCCGCAATGTTATGAAACTTCAGACAAAATTAGACAACAAAGAGAGGAAAAGATAACTTCCCGGTACGGTCGTGGAGGGTTTCCTAAGACTAAGTTCTTAAGGGAGATTAGAAGAATTATCTTTTAATGTTAACACTATATAGGGAATCCAGCAGCGAATAGGATAAAGTGCTATATATAATGAACCTTACTCCACAAGAGCAATTTGGGATATTCTAAGTATATCGCAGCACCCTCAATGGATTACTTCCCTTGTAATATGCACCAGCGCGCATATACTCCCCCTGGTGTCTGATTGGGCAAGCGGCGATATATGCCATCCCACTTCATACCCATCTTGCTCTTGTACACGACTAAGCGCTCATCAGCCGACGTGTTCGGACTTATACGCGCCTATCGTCTCTGTGAAGCCGCTCGTCACTTGTCGTCAGCGGCGCCGCTAGCATCAGAATCACTATCGCCTGAGCTTTCACTGCCTAAGCTTTGGCCGCCACTCTCAAAATCATCGTCTCTGTCGTCCTCGTCCTCGTCTGGACCAATAGCATCATCGTTGGCAGCTTTACCGTGCGGACTACGTGTATTAGGTTTCCAGGCGGCAGAGTCACCGCTCCGTTGCGTCGAGCGTTAACTAGCGTATACTATTGATGTTTTAATGTTCACGCACGGAATACATTGCCTTAACGGCGCATGGGATAATCCTCATAAATCTGTATGAAATTTACATAGCGCCAAAGCGTGGTGTCCCACCCAATATGGTGCTAATATTATATAAAAACCCATTAATGCTCCTTCAATGCAAATGCCTTCCAATCTATGCGAACTTGAAACAGCAGCATTCTCCCAGCTCCCAGCTCATCTAAGAGTCTCGTTCCACTCACTCAAAAAGTCTTTAGCCCTTGAAGCTCTACTCACGCAAAAGAGAAGTAAGAAGAGACGGATCTATGACCGCAACCGTCGCTCATGCGCCGCCACCGGGTAAGAGTTTCTTTCCCTTGACGCTCTTCCACTCCATCGCCCAGCTGACGAAAAACGCGATGCCGCCCGTGGCGATGGCGAGGATGAATGGCGAGGTAACGGCGTTAGTGTAGGCTTGCAGTACGCCAGGTAGCCATTGTGCGGGAACGACATCGCGAATGTGGGTTGCTCCGGCGCCGATTACGATTTTGGGATCTACGCCTGGGGCGAGTTTGGGGATGTCGCGGGAGAGCGAGTTTACGAAGATGTTTTGGGCAATGGAGATGGCAATGGCGCCGCCGAGCGAGTTGAAGAAAAATACTACAGCGTCTGGAGGGCGGGTTAGTCGATCCCATAATAAGCGAGGGAATATCATTAACAGTTGACGGTTTACGAGAGTAATACGGGGAGGAGATCGGAGAGATAGGGGGATAGAACTGCATTGAATAAATTTGAAAGGGTATTGAGAGTGAACGTACTTCCTGTCGGCATGTCCTTATCTGATAGCACGACCTGCACAGCGATGAACGGAATTTGAACCCCTGCTCCCGCACCTGCGCCCGCTAGGATTTGATAGCCGAGCCATTTACCAGCGCCCGAGTTGACTTTTAGAGTATAGAGCATACCGGCGCCAATACAGAAGACTACATGCTGTTAATATTTACGTTGGTAGTTCAAGTGGGACTGGCAAGTTTACGGCGGGGCATACCTGCGCTGCTAAACCACATAAAGGGAGTATAATATCCAATCGCGGTGATGATCCCACCAATGACGACTGACGATAGGGTTATACTAACGAGGTAGGCGATAGTGCGAATGCCGGAACCCTCAGCTGTGGTGCCTTTACATGCTTGGAAGTAGAAAGGCAGATAAAAAATGTGTCTGCTCGGCTGTTAGGATCTGGAATGGATAGGTCGTGGAGGCGAATTAAAACGACTAAAGTGCTATGACAAAATAGATATGAAAGTAGTCCACTTACGTATACAATGCCATGGAGAAAAATGAGGTGAACAGAGAGCTCGCGAGAATCGTCCGCTGGCCAAGGATTTTGGGTGGTAATGTTGCTCGATCTCCTCGATGGACCTGCAGGCCAATGAAAATGATAATAAGCAAACCGAATCCCAGAAGGCAGCCCCAAATCTTAGAATTATGCCACGGATACGTCGTACCACCCCATTGAAGGGCTAGAAGTAGGCAGACAATGGAGCAGATGAGGAAAAGTGCGCCAAGAAGGTCAATCTCTTTGATTCTGTCTTTCACGGACATGTAACTGTATTGTCTTTCTGGGTTTGTGAAAAAGAAAAATACAACAGCGAGGGAAATTCCACCAAACGGTAGATTGATCTGTGCAGAGATTAGCAAGACTTTCCAAAGGGCTTTGAATTGTCATACCCAGAAGCACCTGCTTGGATGTTAGTTTGTTTAATCTAAAAACCTTTGCGTAGAACTTACCATCTCCATGATGCCTTATCTGTCAGAGCACCTCCAAGAATCGGGCCTACCACCGAAGCTATGCCAAACATACTTGCGAGCACTGCAATATAGATTGGCCTCTTTCGTAATGCCACGGAATAGCCAACGATGGTCATGCCACCGGAGAACAATGCGGCTGCACCAGCACCAGCAACAGCTCGTCCCACAATGAACATTGGAGAGTCCCTTGCGGCTGCGCAGATAACGGAGCCAACTGTAATACGAATGAGCCATGTTTACATAGTATAAGGAGGTGACATTTTGGTATCACAGATACTGGGACGCTAACGCGTTATAAAGTAGCTTCAATTACGCGAGAAATGCTCTAAGTGAACACCCCGGGCGCCGCAGTTGTACAAAGATCACCCTCAGCTGTTTCAAGGCCTTCTACGACTTGCAACGCGTATTGAATACTTCCAAAACACCGAAGCGTTCTCTTTTTTTGCAATTGAGGATTCTGAGACTCACCTTCGAAGAGTATCAATGCAAATAGATACGTCCATTTGACATCAAAATAGGTGTAGACCTTTCCAAACGACGGTTGTAGAGAACATGTCGTCAGTAGATATGACGAGCCGTACCAGCCGACATCCCCGAGACTATTGAAGGCGGTTGTAATTCGAGGAATGGCAGTGGCAATGATCGTGTTATCCAGAGCAATGATGAAAGTAGTCAAACACAAGCCAATTGTGAGAATTATTAGAGGGAGTCCCGTCAAGTATTTGCTTTCATCGTCCTGATCCTCCTCCGCTGCCTCCCCGTCCTTGCTTGTAGGAACCTGGTCACCATCTTCCTGCTTTGTAGGTTCTTCGTCGTTGGCATTGGACGTCTCGATGTGTTCGACTACGGATGGTTCCTTACTCGCGGAAGCGAACTGGGGGCCTGAGCCTCGCGTGGGTGTGGCGCTGTCTGCCTGAGCATTTTCATGGTCGGCCTCAACGGGCCTCTTCTGTTCTTCTTCTAGCTCGACGAACGATGAGCTCTTGGATTTGGGCGCAGCCGTCTCATCCGTTATCGTCGACGTATCGGGATACGGGTGGCGGGTGCTAGACATTGGCGAGTGCATGTGTTTCGTAAAGCGCATGGAAGTTGCCGTGTCGGTGGCCCCAGGCGAGTGGAGCGACAGTGGAAGTTGCCGTTAGGCAGGATGACAGTGAGATACAAAAAGAGCCAGACGTCCTCTTCCGATACCGTGTGCTAGAGATGTTGTTTTCAGCAGCGACTGTGGTTAAATTAAAGAGCGAAGGGCCCAGAACACGCGCGCCGTCTCCTCCTTCACATCTTCCACGCAACCTTCTCGTTAACTTATCCACACCAGATAGCCGAGCACGGAAGGCGGTCTTTCCGAGTTGACGGTAGCACCATTGGCACCCACACCCTGCCCAATACACTCAAATGAAACCTCTGGACCATCACAGCTGAGCTCGAACCACTACGTTCACGGCAGGTCGTTACGTGTAATTTATTATCGACGCATTCGAGCACGGGAACTCGTCGCGACTGGCCCTGTTTTTGGGATCGCTAAGAAATCACCTCGCCCGGAAATTCCAGGTCCGCCTCAACTTAGGGGCGGGCGCCTAGATTGATTGGAAGCTTTTTCCAGGTGAGCAAAGATACCATTACATTTTTAACGGCTTAGCCCCTACCCTTTACGGACTGTCTTTGGTCCGATGTAAGACCAACTGTGTCCATGTGACGCTTCGATCTGGTAAATTTGGCATTCCCGTCGTCGTCTTCATCTTCTCTGAAAACCCCACGGGATTCAGCATGTCAGCATCAATGGTCGCACCGCTATCAAAACCGCATGAGGAGGGTTCGCACATATCCACGGCCCATTTTGGTTCACAAATGTGCGCTGGAGGCATCTAGAGCCGCTGAGAAGAGATTTTTAAATATAACATATCAAACGCATGCAGTCAGACTCCGAAGGATCGGAAATTTAATATTAACTTGTAAGCTTCTGCGTTGATTGACATAGAAATTACCGCAACCAGAAATCCGAGCATCGCAGGACACCAAAAATGCATCTCAGCTCCACTCGCTCATACTTGTCGAAAAAGAAAAAGTGGATGCAGTAACAAGTCCCCCATTGCGATGTCCAGATTTTCTAGTTTTCAGCAACACCCAAACACCCGGACACCTTGAAAACCATTTAAAGCTGTTTGAAAACGAGACTTAAGTTCAACCATCCGTCTAGACCGTAACACCACGCTTCTTCTTGGACCTTTCACCGTCTCCTGGACGCGCTCTTGCTCTGTGAAACTGCTGTGTCAACGACGTTTCTTTGTTCCCATCGTCTTCTCTGTCGCTTTCGTGTTGCTAGATGTACTTACGTTACCCTCAGGCTGGCACCTAGAGCAGACATGTTCCATCCGCAGACTCTGCCAGATTTCGCCGCCGCTGCCGCCCGGACATGGTCTCTGAATGAGCTGCGCCGGGGCACAGAAAGCTGCAAACACGGTGGTCGTGTGGCCGCAGGGGTGAGTGTGAGCGTAGTAGCGGCACATTGTAGATCGATGTCGTTTGAAGCTACCAGCGAGCGGTTTCTGGGTGAGTCTCTGGAGAAACTCTTAAAAGCTTGTAAAGTGACGGGAGGTGACTGGATTGACGCGAAGCTACGTAAAATGAGATGGTATGATTATTTTCAAAAGGTAGCAACAGTCGGAGGATTTCTAAAAGGAGTTTTGGCTGCCTTAACGCAAATTGCAAACAGAGAAGCCCTGCTAGGGTTTAAGTGGAGCAGATGACAAGATGGAAATCGGTGTGGATGGAGCTTGATGACACGAGATGGTGTTCGCGTGATAATTGAGACAACTCCAAGTATGCCAATTCTTTATATACCCTGCCTCCTTACCATGGGAATCTATCACCTCTTCTCTTCGTAGTTGGGTGCATAGCCGTTGATTTGAAAATATTTGGATGAAACAATTGCTCTCCTACCTGTAATCTGGGCTCGCGTTATACGGAAACAGCCGGGCTAGGAACGACAATTTGAAATGTGACTGCAAAGCCTCATTGTTTAAGGGTCTTGTAGAGTCCCATTAATGGTCGCTGCTACAGTCTGGGCACCTTTGAGGTTTCTTTGCGGAATTGGCCTTGCGCTTAGGCACAAAGTCCTGTTACAAACATGACGGGAAGCTGCTTTAGTTCAGTACAATGCGGCTCATGAGAGGCTCTTTGGAATACAATCGCGCGGTTGTTCGGCTGGATACATACGAGTCGAGACGTCTCTGAAAACGTGAAAACAAGATGGAAGCAAGTAGTAATGATGCCTGTAGCCTCTGAAGCCGGCAAACTCCCTAGTTACAAGGGGAACTAGTTTAAATTTTAGAACGCCATCCTCTAGCCATTCAGATTATCAAACATTTCTTGTGAACTGCATGCCTAAAGAATTGAACTGCAATTTTTCGGCGAAGAGAGAGGAGGATCACCAAGTATCCAACAGTCGAGCCTTGGTTCGACTTCGTTGGTCGCCGTGGCTAGCTACCTAGCTACATGACTACGGCCTCTACTGTGACGATCCAGCCTTATTACTCAGACCCCGCGTGCTCCGAAGATAGCAAAGCGGGACGGAGCCAAGTCACAAGGCTGACGGCCAACTGCGTCCCTTTTTCAGCCAATAGAAGTTCATCTACACCGCCAATTGGAGGGGGCTTTTTCCGATGCGAACTGCTGCAGTCTTGACCTCAATAGTCGCTATTTGACGCAGAAAACCAGCCCGTTACGGTCCGCTCGAATCAACCGCGTCAAGCCTGCCTTGTTGTCCCGTAAAACGGCCGTGGGGTCCGCGAGCGCATACCGGATTGCGGATGCGCTCCTTGGGCCGAATTGAGGAATTGAGGGGCAATTGATGTCGTTGGCCCTCGGATGGTTTGCGGCTGGCGGGAGAGAGGAGGCTGGGCTCCGGGAAAAGAAAGAAGCACGCCACTGGAGCCGTTTACTGTCGTGGCATTCCAGATGGGTGACACTGTCGTGGTGGTGCTATTTCGGCAGCAGCCAAGATGATTGTTGGGGGCACAGGCCTGATGCATGTAGGCGAACCTTCAGCCGTGGAAGGAATCTGGAGTTTTCTTTTTTCTGTTGGCACTTGACTACTTGACTTGAAGGCGGCATCGATCGCAAACACGATGACGATTCCAGCCCTCCCACTCAATGCCAGCCCTCAATTGCCAGCTGGCAACGACGCCCCGTTTCCCAGTCTGCTCTGGACTCTGAAGCCAGCAGCGGCAACAGAGGCCATGTTGGTGCGCATAAGACAAGTCTGTGCTGGTTTGGTTTAGCGGAGCCTTGACACGTAGCTCCCCAGCTGCATATTGACGCAGGACCGCTGCATCCCCCGTTCCCAGCGCGCCGGCAGATAGATTGTGGGATAATAGTAGCACTGCATCTTTCCTTCGCCTTCATTCCGATTTTCCTTTCAGTCGCAATCGTTGTTGTACGCTGCGTGGGCGTTGCGGATTCCTCTCGTTTTCCTCACCACCAGTGGTTTTGTGTCGCGAGACTTCAGGACGAGTCCGACCATCAAAACGGTGATCGACGAACAACACGAGCAACACCAGCGCCAGGCACGCCCGCTCTCCTTTACTGCCCTGACCCTGTGCGCCGAGACAAAAACTTCCTCGCTTCAGGAAAGAATTCAGTCAGAGTGCATTGACCGCCTACTCACCGCCTGCCAACGTCACCATCTTTTTATATCGTTCCCTCGTCGTCAATTGTCGGTTGTCGTGTAGGTTTTGCCAGCAGGTCGCAATGCGTTGTCTAGAGGCTCAGATCTCCACTGCCCAGCCACCTTGCGCCCTCCGCCTCATGAGTGACCTCTGCTAGTCCCGAGTGTACAAGTATTCGAGTCGCCTCGAGCTCGTTGCAGATACCATTGGCCCAACTGTAGTATCAGCCTGTCGTCTGTAGACGAATGGGAGGGCGTTAGTGATCGTTGCAGCATTACCGTCTTGCCTTGTCCATTTTGAGGTAAATGGGAGTCCTGCCACCATTAGGCTCCGTCTAGCATCAGCATGCGTGCAACTACTGACATTTCTTGCAGATATTCCCCGGATAGATTTGGCGTTTGGATTGTCATTCCTTCAACTCCTGTACCATACCCTACAAATCCTACGTACCGCATCCTCCCTCGCCGACAACATCACATCCCGACCTACCTTGTACCATAGTCTCTTTTGACGCCCTACCTAAACTTCCATTAATCCAACAAATCTCCGAGAAGCGCCTCGAGGCTCCGCCCCCCGGAAACCATCAAATAATCAGCCTCTCCAGCCTCCCTGTACGGGCCAGGCCAGTAATCGCAAGACCAAGACGTGCACGGTTGCTAAATTTCGACGTATCAACCGTCAATAGCGGCTCGTAGTGGTGGGCCCATTACACGCCGTCATCTCACCGTCGGGGATCATCCGGCGCCTTGACCTGTCAACTGTCAACTCGATTCGACTTGTCGGGCGTATCTGGATTCGAGAGCCGCCTGCCATCTGAAATCGGGTCTGAATGGTATGTACATATTTACCACTGAGGCCTGACAGCCTGACAATGACCTCCTCTGCACTTCACCCCACAACCACAATGATCATCATTTTAGTACCATTGTGCTTTTAGACAGTAGCTCAATGGCCTCAATAATCTATGAAGATCCTTTCGCCAGCTCCAGCCATGTCGTTTGGATCTCACTCCAAAACTGACCTTCCGAACTAGATCTCAGAAAGATGGCATCCTCGGACGTCGACCAGAAGTTTCTGGGCCGCATAGCGAAAGCTACAGGGAGCTCCGATCCACTCCTTTCTAGCTTCCTATACCAGATCCTTGGCCTCTCAGTCATCCTCTCTCGCAAGCTCTACCGAGCTCGCAAACTCCGCAAACTCGATACCTCCCGCGACACCAAATCCCTTTCACTTTATCATCACATTCTCTGGCTCTCGCGCGAAGGTCTATCTATCTTGGAATACCACGTTTTACCTTATGCGCTGGACGATCAACATGGGCCGGAATGCCGCGTGCTGAGCGTCAAGCTGCGAGCGAGCTTCTACCACATCTTCTGCCTATTCCACAACCAACCGCCCATCTCGCAATCTAACATTCCGACCTTCGACGCCCGCGCCGCTGCCGTACCACCCATGCCTCTCTCTCCCCGCCAGGACAACGGTCAAACCCGCAGAGGAAACGGAAACGGAAACAACGGCAACTCGCCTCCCTCCGCCCGCTCGAAACAGCCAACCCTACGCGAACCGATTGCCTCCATTACCTCCGAAACCTCCTTCCTAACAAACCCCTACGCCGCCGGCGGCCCTGTCGGCACGCCATCCCCCTACCGGCCTTCGGCCACCAACACGCCCAGCGCGCCGCCAGGGCTGAACCCGATCCCGATCCCGCAGCCCTCGTCCTTCCTCCTCCCGCCGCTGAACTTCCTCCCGCTCGCCGGCACCCACTTCACGACCGCCTCCGCCTACGCCACAGCCGTGCTGCCGGGCTCGCACCCGCTGCGGCTGTCCGTCGCGCTCGAGCACTCGGCGTTCCTGTGGGACTGCCTGCACGATCACGACGGCGCGCGTCGCATGGCACGCCGCGCCATCAAGGACGTCTACCGCGCGCAGGAGGGCATGGACGACGCCGAGTTCGAGGATGCTGCCGAGCTGGTCAGCGTCCTGGGTCGCATGATGAAGCGGAAGAGCTGGGAGGGCACGCCGCGCGTGCCGGGCACCGGGCACCCCAGTCCGGTCGCAACCGGGCCGGGCGGCGTGCAGGCTGGAGGGAGAGACAGCAATGGCGCGCCAGTGGCACCAGGGCCGAGCGGCACACAGCAGCAGCAACAAAGTCCGCGGAGTGGGAGGGACAGGAGGGGCAGCGGGAGTGGGGGGAGTAATAGGGGGAGTGGAGGAAGCAAGAGCGGGAGCGGTGGCAGCGGGCAGCGGAACAGCGGGGGGAGCAAGAGCGGGAGTGGAGGAAGTAAAGAAACGACGCCGCGGGCCGGGAATCAGAGGATCAGCTTGGAGAGCGGCGCTAGCACGACCCCAAGGGCGCCCCAGGGCACTGGGCGATCGCCGACGTCGCCGACGTCTACAAGATCCGTGCAGCAAGAGGGACGGAGCAGGAGCGGGAGCGGGAGCTGGAAGGGGAAGTCTCCTGTGACTCCAAGGTTCCCGCAGCAGCAGATTAGCGGGAGCGGGAGTGCAACGTCGCCTACCTTGCAGAGGGGGTCGCCGATGAGGAGGAAATCGCCGCCGCGCTCGTAGTAGATATATGAGGGTACATGCAGCACGGAAAGCGAGCAAGAGCAGGACATAACTCGCCCGCTTCACACATCTTCATATACCACACACCACTCATCGTATACAACGAACTACCGATCCACCGAACCACTCGCCCACCACATCCATCCTTCCCTCCCACCCTCTCAACCTCATTCCACATCCGACATAGCATACTAGGCGAGCCGTACATCGAATGGCAGGGCAGGAGACATAGTGTAGTATATCGGCGTTCACGGCACTCCATATTGACTTTACTTTTCCTTAGCGAAGCCTCTAGATCCCCCAGATCGGGGCCTTCTAACTTTCCACTTTGTCCTGCATTCTAAGATACCTAAGAGCTGCCTCAGCCCAGAGCGGGCGCGAGTACTTCAGGCGGCTACCTTCCAACTTTCTGCTTCCTGCTCTTCACTACTGCATTGGGATGATTCCACTTTGGCTTTTTCGGGTTTCTCTTGGGGTCTTGCTTTCTTGGGGTTCTGGACTCTTTTGGTCTTTTGGCTCCTTGGCTTTCTGGGTATTTGGCTCTTTTTCTTTTTCGATTTCTGGGCTTTCCGGTTCTTCAGTTTTCCAGGGTATTGGCATTCTTGCATTTCGGTCTACGGCAAGCGGGGGTGCAGATCAAACCATAAAACGGAGGGAGTTCTTTGCCTTTTTTTAAGTTGCTATACCACTTTCCGGGAGGTTTTTAATATTCTAGATCTTTTGGGCTATGCTGAGCGAGGGGTTAGGAGGGCAGGTTTTGATATTCAAAATTCCAGCCGATGCTGCGGCAGGCGGCTGTTCTTGCTTGCTTGCGGGATTACTACACCTCTGCTGAGATTCTATATGCTATGCCGAATGCATGATACGGTGCTGTGACTGCGCTCCCTCCACGCTCTGAGAAACCGGGCCCGACGCACCCGTGTTGCGGCCGCCCCACTACCGACCATCATACGACATCTTAGTCGCGCCTCCATCACCACCGCTGCCGCTGCCACTCCCTCTCGTAGCTGACGCAAAGTACGCCGGTATGACGATCATATCCGCCGCAACCGAAATCTAGCTAAGCCGCATTAGCACAATCCTCCACACCTCCTTCACCCTCCCTCTCCCGCCCCACCAACCGCAAACCAAAACAAACGCCCGACCCGGCCCAACTCACCATATGAACCCCCCCCCTTTCGGCATACCCGCACGCCTGCTCGCCAGACGTGCAGTAAACCCGGTGCGCTTCCCACTGCCGAGCGCGGCGCGATGGGATGCGCGCGATGGCGGCGACCAGCTCGCCGTGCATGCGGCCGTCGAGGATCGGGCGCCCGATGTTGTTTCCCAGACCGAAAGGGCCCGATCAGCAGGACGTCGACGCCGGGGACGCGCGCGATGGCTTAGACCTTGGGGGTGGGGGGCTAGCTGGGGGGTGTGTGCGTGTGCGGTTTGAGGTGTCGGTGGGTTGGGGATGGGTTTGGGGATAGGGAGCGGGACTCTCGTTATTGAAGGTCCCTGTAGGGAACGGCGAGCCGAAGCCGCGAGTGCTGAGGGGTGGGAACTTTGCTGAGGAGACGATATGCGTGCGTCGTCGGCTGTGTAGAGTGGAGCGCAGTTGCCATGGGCGCCGGCGTCGAGAGCTCCTAAGATGGTGTTAATGGGATGGTGGTGGTGGTAGGAGGAGCTGGATGGGGGATAGGAGTGGGGGGGAGTTGGGAGAGACATACTTTTGATTATCCATGCTTCGTTGGCGGCGATGCGGACGGCGGGACTTGCGCCGCAGCTGGCGGTTGCGGCTACGGCTTCGTGCATTTAGCCGCCTGAGGGCGGGTCAGTGTGGTGGATGGTGAGGGCGGATCGAGGGATTCGTACCATCGACGTTGCCGTGCTTGGTGTCGACGCAGATCCAGTCTACGCCGCTGCGGGCAATTGCTCTGGAGTGGCTCGTCCCCGGAAGCATCTATCGTACAGAAGGTCAGAGAATGAGCTTCGAATGAGGTCAAGCTGGAAATACCTGCGTGCCATGCTCCGAAGCCTGCTCCTCTCCTGAGAGCTTTCTGTAGCCGATTCGCCGCCTGCATTGTCGGGAATGGGCTAGCAGCGGGGTTGAATAAGGAACTTGAGAGAATTCAAGAAAATTGTTGTCAATTGAGGAGTTGAGTGGCCGTATAGTACTGTTTTGTAGAAATTGAGAACACTGTCATCCTTCGGGAAACGTCAAATGGACCCCTCCTTCGGCATCGGCATTATCAGTATCCCCACCACTTGTGTCACGGTGAAAGGAGACACCAAGTGTTCCGGCAGAACAAGGACCGAGTGCTGTGTGCGATGCAGTGGTTATGGCTCTGCATCGTTTCCAGCTTCATCCATCAGCTGCTCCACTTCTGCCTCTTTAAATCGATGCATTAGTTTCCTGGCAGCAGTGGCAGTCTCGTGTCCGATTTTGAACTTTTCAACATGGATCTGCATATGTAAGCAGAGCGGTAGGAACCGTTGTCACAAAAAGATTTCATACAACAGGGGTATCAAACTCGTATATTTTCCATCTCTCCTGGCCAGGCTCCATAACGTTCACTTCTGTATACTCGAAAGGTCTCTTGTCCCATACATGAGACAGAACAAGCCTGGCGGAATCACATAAAGAGCAGTTGGCCCGCGTGAAAAGCGTGATCTTGCAGGCATGTTGAAGCAGACAACGAGACGGCAGCATGGCGGGCTAAGGGTCTTGGTGTTGAGAGGCACAGAAAATACACTTGCTGCAATTGGACGAAAAGGAGAAATGCAATACAAAGACTTGCATTCACACCGCCCGACTTAAGCTTGTTTTTTCTGCCCGCCAGGATTAACAGCCATCAAAATAAAGCGTTATTCCAGAATGTTCGGGCTACTAGATACTCCCATCACCCCGTCAAACCACTACTTTTAATGCTACCACGAGCAACTCCTTCGATCTAATCACCGCATATCATGGCGAAGAAGTGTGTTCACAAAGGCTGCGGCAAAGTCTACACGGACGACTCCGAGGACTGCGTCTATCATCCAGGCCCGCCAGAGTTCCATGAAGGCCAGAAAGGTGTCTGAAAGCCCGGTTTTCCTACTCTATTCTGTACAGGCGCTGATGTTTCATAGGCTGGAAGTGCTGTAAGCCCCGCGTCCTGACCTTTGACGAATTCCTGTCCATCCCGCCATGCACGACCGGAAAACACTCCGACGTCGACGATACTCCCGCGCCCGAAACGGCCGCAGCTGCAGGTGACGCACCGAACCCTGCGCCGGCGTTTTTGGACAGCCTCGATGCGACATTACACGCCCCGGTTCCACGGGGTCCGATTGCCCAGGCGGCACAAGCACGGCCAACGCCCTCCCCTGCCCCGCCGGAGTCTGAGGATGACGATCCCAATATCCCCATAGCAGCAGGTCAAACTTGCAGAAGGAAAGGCTGCGGTGCAACATACACACCCAGTGTAGGGCGGGAAGGAGAGAGCTGTGTGCATCACCCAGGAGCTGCACTGTTTCACGAAGGCTCGAAAGGCTGGACATGTTGCAAGAGACGGGTTTTAGAGTTTGACGAATTCATGAAGATTGAAGGCTGCAAAACGAAGGACCGCCATCTTTTCGTCGGTAGTGGGAAGAAGGGTGGGGAGGAAAAGCTCGACACCGTGCGGTATGTACCTGCCCTAGTTAAAGTTTAAGGTGACAGTCGAACTAATAAGTAGTCAAAAGACATGATTTCTATCAAACCCCAACATCGGTAATAGCATCGTTATATCTCAAGAAGATCGATAAGTCGACTTCAACAGTCGAACTCACACCCACGCATGCCAACCTCGACCTCCGTACAACAGATAGCAAACGATACAAAGCCGACATGCCTCTATACGCACCCATAGATCCCGAAAACAGCAGCTTCAAAATTATGGGAACAAAGCTGGAACTAACACTTGCTAAAGCTGATGGTGCTGGTTGGCCAGTTTTAAGGGCGGATGAGAAATTGACGGGGGAAATCGTCCAGGTTGGAAGAGCAGGTAGAGTATAAATGATAAGATGGTAATTCCAACAACGAATAGATTATGTCATTTTACGACCACCATATTCCAGAGCGTGCGCCCATAGTCACTAATATACTCAGCTACCACAACTATTTTAGCACACACATTGAATAGTTCGTCACTCTTATATTCCTGTCTTCCCGCTCAGCCTAATTCTTTCGTTTTCCCTTCTTTTGAAATCCGCTGAAACGATGTCTAAGTTATCATTCCAAGTTTGCTCACACTTCAAAATCTCTATAACATCTCCCCACCGAATCCCCAATGCTTTCCCCCTAACCCACCAGTACCACAATCAAAATTGTGTCAAGCCTGGCGCCACCGGTATCTATACGGCCATACCTCACGCCTCAACATTCAGCCCTACGAGCTCTGGTAAAGACACGGCCAGCCATGCGAAGTAGAGCATAAAGACGGCTCACTCCGCCCCTGCACCATCCGGTAATATCCTCCCACCCCGCCATCCCCCTTATCTTCCGCTTCTGCCTCCACAGATACATTCTCAAACCCTAACCAAGTACCTGCTTCAGCAGGGCTTGGATCCAACGCAGAGCCGGATTTTGCGCCTTCCCCGCCGCGCCCTCCTATATAGTTCCTCCCATCATTTTTGCTCGATGCTGATTCTGATCAGGCGGATAATGAAACTGCTGGTTTTCTGTCATCTAATCGTATTGATACCAGGACTTGTACACCGCCCCACACCGCCGACCCTCCTGACGCGGCCTCGTCAGCTGCCTCCACCTCCCCGACCATTCCAACCACTACCTATTACTCCTCGCCTCCCCAAACCAGAGACTCCATCCGCTTAGAATGGACGCTGTACCACAGCACCAGAGTGACACAGTTAATCCAAGCGCTGTTTGCCGCCAAAGCCGCGTTTGCAGAGTCGCAAAGCATCTTTTGAAAGCCGTGGAGCGAACCGTAGTAGCCTATCGGCAACCTGCACTGCGGAACCTTGGATATCAGAACACGTATCACACAACATAAACGTGCATTTTTACCACACCGGGCATGTTATAAGTGCCGTGAGAGTGCGCTCTCCTCGAGAAGCGGCAAATTCAAGCAAGTAGTTCAGACCGAATGTAGCTTCTCCCGGCTCTCCTAAATCTACGGCGGAGCATTAGCAGGAAGGCTCCCATCCAACAGAATCGACCGAAAGAACGAAATCAAGCGGGATCAATGGAATCAATGGATCAGCTCTGCTGGTGGGCTCCTCCACGCCGATGAGGATGATGGGAATTAGGGCGGCGACAACGACAACAATGATGATGATGACGCTTTTGCTCGTGGGAGGAGAGAAAGCAATATGAGCTAGAGGAGAATGGATTCTAAAGGGACCAACAAATCTAACAACCCACATTCAGTGTAGGGAGACTCCATCTACACATACAAAGCGCTAGGCAAGGCCGGAAGTATCAACGCTGAGGATGGAGATTATCATTTCTACGATGCGTTGATAGCCATCATGACAAAATCGTAGCGAACAGCATCATTCCACCAAAACGCCCAACCCCACCACTCCACCGCGCCAATGCATCCATCACCGACCCTTTAGCTCCCACACCAGGCGCACCGTCTGGATCCCCATACATTTCCAGCAACATTCGTAGAAGGAGATGAATTCCTAGCAGCATTCTTAGCGGCCAAAGCTGCCTTTTTAACTCTGTTGGTAGGGGGTGCTCGGGCAGTCTCTTTGAGTTGTACTACTCGTTCTTTTTACTTAACGTAGTAATAACGATGTTTTTAGCTCGTATATATAATTCGCCTTAAATAGTAACGTTCTTATTCCTTTCTATAGTGTCGCATTATATATAAACTATATAACTAGTAATAGCAATACCTAATTATTCTATGCATGGCCGTCGAAAACGAACTCTGCACCTATATGTGGTAACGGCTACGAACCTAAGTCTTCGAAGTTCAGCCTTAGAGCTAACGCAGAGACGTTGTATAGCGTGCGGATAGGACCTAGTGGTGGTTGTGAGCGTTATGGGCGGTAGTAAGAAATTTTCGGATATTGAGATCTTAAAAACCACTACTGTTGGCCCTTTATAATACGGCTACTACGCTATTCTCCTATCTAAGGCACCTGTACGATCCAATATAGATACACAGCATTCGATAATATCCCCTAACCCCCAACGGAAAGTATTAACGACCTTATATTAACGGATAAGCGAGCGAACAAATTAAACAAATATACCCCTCCTCCTAACCCCCTAGGGCGATCGCCCGCGGAGTATACGGTCACTCGCCGTTTTACTACCGTAATACTGCCTAGCAGCCTAGATTATAACCTACGGTTTTCCTTATCTCCTTTTAATGGAGTGGTGACCCTTATAGAGGGCCTAGCTAGGGCTTAGGCATAAAAGATACCTAAAGCATATATATCCCGCTTACCTTTTAGTATTAAGACGATAGTAGGAATAGATAAATCCTCCTTACGCCTTTAACAGCCTTAGGGGGGGGGGGTATAGCGTATATAGTAATAGTTTATAAAAGATAGTATATAGGGGATAGTTAAAATATAGAATATAAAGTATATAGTAATTAATTAGTAAGGCCTCGTCAGGAAAAAATTTACCAGCATTTTTGCAGCATTTGGCGGCATTTGGCGGCCAAATGCGCATTTCGCGCATTGCAACGTGTAGCGTATGGTATCGACTAAGGAGCGGCATACTGCCGCATTTAATAGTAACTAATAACGCGGTGTAGCTAATTGCGCATTTATAGCCACCTAGGTAAGTAGTGCCTTTATTCTATTAAGCTTTTTTTATACTTAATGCGCAATTAATATATAATGCCCTTTTCGTGCATTCTGTATATCTTACTTACTTTAAACAATAGATAAGCGTTGCTCTTCCCGTGTACTTAATAGTAGCTAGCCAAATAAATTATATTATTTTAGATAATTTAATATAACACGACAACGGTTCTCTTCTACCTGCCTATCTACTGACCTACCTGCTTACCTACCTACCTGCCTACCTACCTGCCTGCCTATCTACCTACCTGCCTACCTATCTATTTGCCTACCTGCCTACCTGCCTACCTGCCTGCCTACCTGTCTATCTGTCTGCCTACCTACCTACCTACCTGCCTGCCTGTGTCAGTATCTGATTCAATTTAGGAGAGGGGTCGGCCCGATTAAAGGCTCTGATTTGGTGACAGGCCGATATCAAAGCTCTAGTTCAATTCGATCGATCAATTGATTGAATTGTTCGTAGTGTTCGCTGGCTGGTTGTTCGAACGGTCGTCGTCTGGTTCTGATAACGGTCGTCTAGTTCTGGCGACGGTCGTCTGGTTCTGGCGACGGTCCTCTGCTGGCTGCCGTTCTGGTGCCTCCCTAGGCAGGGAGGATATAAGGAAGGAAGGAAAGGTAAAAACTAAGGTGGCTATATAAGGGGTATACTTGGCAGAGGCACGCGTAAAGGCGATCGGGAATATAGCGGGGACCCGACGCAGAGCCTTCGTACACAGAGTTTCGCGCAGAGCCTCGTGCAGAGCCTCCGTACGTAGAGCTTCGTGTAGAGCTTTATACAGAGCTTCGTGTAGAGCTTCGTGTAGAGCTTCGTGCAGAGCTTCGTGCAGAGCTTTGTGCAGAGCTTCGTGTAGAGCTTCGTGCAGAGCTTCGTGCAGAGATTTGTATAGAGCTTTATGCAGAGCTTTAGGGGTAGTAATTTTAATATTTATTAATAAAGTATATATAAAATATAAAATATAAAATTATTAAAATTATTAAAATTATAAAATTATAAAATTATACTTTTATGCATGATTACTAATATTTAAAATTATTAAAATTGTAAAATTATACTTTTATGTATGCTTACTAATATTAATTGTCGGTACCAGTAGAGGTTGTAAATAACGTTACTAGATGAATAGCGTAGAGCGTATGCGGTAGGGGCCGTATAGTGTAGCGTAGGTCACCTAACTACCTACGGCCCAATAGATAGCCCGACCTTTTACTACCCCTTACTTTCTCCTTTGGTAGAGAAGATAGACACAAATAAATCAAGAACCAGAACTACTATATTACAATTATAGTATCACCCAGAGTGATACTAACACTGATTAGTAATATCACAGATTAGGAGTCCGGTGTTATTACAAAGAGAGATAACACGCGATCGCTCCTACTGTCACGGCACTGACCTGACGCGTTGTTATGGCTACGCGTATGCATGAGCACGGACCTGACCCCTGAGCAACACGTATATATACCTGCCTCGTCTCCTGTACATAGATCCTCACACGACATCGTTTGTCAATCATATACAGTCACCTTGTACCTTGGCCCTCTGCACGTACTGT
>Ga0307507_10003162_pt1 | contig 32699 bp, 12 predicted proteins | sample 7_EM_MG_FD_207223 | JGI IMG/M metagenome (GOLD analysis project Ga0307507, IMG submission 207223) | Populus trichocarpa ectomycorrhiza microbial communities from riparian zone in the Pacific Northwest, United States - 7_EM | ecosystem: Host-associated > Plants > Roots > Unclassified | place... | reverse complement strand
AGCCTCAAGTTCCTCAGGCTGCCGTATCTCAACCCGTGCCTCAAGCTCCGTCCCACCAGAGATTCTCAACCTCGTTCAACTCAAGCGCCGAGACGTTTCCTCTAACCCCTACCGCGACTAGACAACCAGCACAACAAGCCAGATCTGTGAATGATATCCCAACCCACCAGCAGCAAGCTCGACAAGAACCTCCGCAGCAACCTCCGCAGAAATCTCCGCAGCAATCTCCGCAGCAATCTCCGCAACAACCTCCGCAACAACCTTTGTCTTCAGTTCCCCAGTATCTACCAATTCAACACCACAGTGCATTTTCGGTCACGCTCAAAGATTGTGCCAGTAGCTCCTATTACAGCAAGATCACTGGAAAATCAGATGACTTAAGATCTGCGATTGGTACCACTATTCGCTCTCATAAGGCACAGCAATTCTACTTCAATAACTACCCTCAGCAGGAGCTTAATTACGGCGAATACGACAGTCATAACAACGGCCAGTACTGCACTGATTGCTCCTACGGATGAAGTGGGTATAGATGAGGCCGTGGCAGCTATGATAGACGCAGAGGCTCTGGCTACCGCGGAGGAGGCTCTTGTGGAGGATCTAGTGGAGGTGGATTCTGGAATGGAGCCGGATATCGACAAGCTCCGCAACTCTATTTCAACGACATAGTTCCCTGGTTAATCTACCCAGGATTTCCTAGCAAGAAAGTATCACGTACTAAAAGGCAATTTGAGGTTATAACAGTTTAAGGTTTACTACTTGGTCAACCACCATTTCTTTAGTAAATTTGGGACAGCGAGACTTATATTACAATGGCAATAGTAAGTAAGAAGGATTAATATCTGTTACACTAGTTAAGCGGTTAGAACGGCATAGTCACACAGGCAACCCATAAAAGAAGAATTGCCAGTGTCGGGAATATATCACGTGTGGTTACGTGGTCACGTGTTGCCGCGACACTAGCGTGGCGAGGAGCCTTAAGCTCCTTGCCCTTCCTCATCAGAAGAAAAGAATCAATTAACCATCATTATACTATCTACGAACCGTAGCTATGTGATATTACCTTGTGTTACCAACAGTTAGTAAATCCTATAAAGGCTCTTACGTCCTTAACATTCTTAGGTTCTTACTAGTTTATAATTACTTTAATCTTCTTTAGGTCTATTTATATGCCGTTTATAGAAATAATAAGTTTAAGATATAGGACTTCTATTTTATAGAATTCGCACTTATTTATATCTAATTGTAAGCTAGCTCTATATAGGGCTTTTAAGATAAGGTTAAAATATTTCTTATATTTAGTTAGGTTATTACTATATACTAGGATATTATTAATATAAGCAGTATAAAAAACGTCTAGATAAGGTTATAGGGTATTATTTATAAAGTATTAGAATAAACTTAGGGTATTTATAAGGCTAAACGGTGTTACTAAGTATTTAAATAGTCTGTATCTAGTACGGAATATAGTAAGCTATTTATCTCCCTTTATAATATAGAGGCGGTTAAATATATAAATAAAGTTAAGTTTTATATAGTAGCGAACCTTACTTAATTAGTTTAGTATCTCTTAAATTAACGGAAGTGGGTATTAATTCTTAATAGTAATAGTATTAAGAGCTTAGTAGTCTATATAGAAGCGCAGACCGCCGTTAGGTTTCTTAATAAAGATTATAGGTACAGCTATAGGCAAAGAGCTTACTCTAATAAATCCTTTACTTAGGTACTTATCTAAGTACTTTTATAGTACTTTAAGTTTATTCTAGAACATTCTATATAGGGGTCTAAATCCTAGCTGTCTTCCTTCTTTAAGTATAATCTTATGGTTATATAGTTAGTATTCCGCTAATTTATTAGCTTTCTTTTATAAGAATACCTCTAGGTGCTTATAGTAGTATACTAGTACTTTTATGGCAGGGTTAGTATACCTTTTTAGTACTAGGGCATTTTTAATATCGGCCATTATAACAGTAAAGATTATATATTTAGGTTTTCTAGCGAGTTATGCTAATAGGATAGCTCTAATTATATAGATATCTAAGGTACTAAGCAAGCTTAGGTTATCCTTAGTTTCTTATATAGTTTTAAATTTGGTATTAGGTATGGAGTTAGTATTAGATTTAAGTTTAGGTTCTTTAAGTATTGTAATGGAACCTTATAGCAGTAACTACGGTGGGTCCTATTATTGGGCTGGGTATATAGGTAAGAACAATTCAACAACGTAATAATAACTGGTGGAGTGGTTGTCCAACAGATTAACTCTAATTGTATTCTAAGATTTACTACGAAGAGAGAACTATCTAGGTAGGGACTATAGTCCTTTAAATACACAACCATACGCCTAAGAAATCCCTTTGCTCTGTAAGGTATGTGTGCTCTATCTACTCTGTTATAGATTACACAGATTATACAGATTATATAGATTATACTATATAACCTTAGCTACTATTCCTTGTCATATAGTTCCACCAGATCTATTCTAGACCGTACCTATATTAACTAACTAGCTTCCTCCGACTCTTCTCCAAGTAGTTGTAACATTGTACTTAAAGCGTCCGTAACACTATCTCCCTCCTCTTTATCTTCATCCTTAAAGATTCCTAACATCTCTAAGTCGTCTACTAGAGGTGTAATGTCCGTTTAATTAGTCTGGTTAATATCCTTACTTATTATGCCTAAAGTATCTTCTTCTTCTTCTATAGCTTGCCGGTCTCGCACCGTTACTATAATCTTATCTTTAGGTAAGATAATGCCGTCTCTATATTCTTGTTGTGTGAAAGAGGGGCTAGTCTATATTATATTAGCGAGCCCTTTGTCTCGATAACCTTTTTCTTGTTTAGAGTGCACTAAAGTAAACATTTAATTGTCCTGCGACGTTCGCTCTATCTTTAACGCTAAGTATACGCGTCCTATAACTCTTAATAGTCTTCTGGTTCCCTAAGTAACCTATTATAGGGTCTCGTGTTTAATCTACCGCTAAGAAACTTAACGGTAAACTAGCCTTCGCACTACTCGAGGTTTAACGCGTCTTAGAAGAGTCTATATGTATCCTTAAAGCTTAATGTCTAGCTTATGCTTGTCTCTAACGTCTTAAATGTGTATACGAGAAGGTTCGTTCTAAGGAGTAGAAACTTATTTAATAGGGTCTGTCCGAGCTAGGTAATAAAAGGACTGGCTCTCCTCCTATGAGGGAAACAACTCTAAGTAGCTTGGCAATTGCTCCTCTTGGGTCCCCCTTAGGTGACTTATTCTTTGGTGATCTTTCTTTGTTAATGCTGCCTAACCTACTTTTTTCTAATACTCCTGTACCTTTCCTATAGCGTTCTCTAGGTTGCTTAGTAGTTCCTAGGTAGTCTTACTATAGCCTATCTACTTTACTTTGTACTATATTTTGTTATCTACGTCCTTATAACTAATAATCTTTAAAACTTGCTATTTGTCTTCTTCCTGTCCTTTATACGTGTCTACCTTGTAGACTGGTGGCTTAACATTCCTATATACTAGCTCTAGCATTGCGACATACTGTATAGGGTAGATTTTTATTTTGGCTGGTAGGTTTAACTTATACGTAACTAATAAAATCCTCTATTTAATTTTAAAAGGTCCTAGTCTAACATAGTCTAATTTCTTGCTTGGTTGTCAACTCTTAAAATTTTTGTGTAGTAGCTATACTTTATCTCCCTCCTTAAGATCTGGTCCCTTAGATCTCTTAGCATTGTAGTACCTTTTTATTTGTTCTTGTACTAGTTTAGCTGTTTCCTTAAGGTTTGTATAAAGATTTATTAACGTCTCTATTCTTTGCTTAGCTGTGCTACTCGTCTTCTTTGCTTAATGTAGTGATAACAATATTCTTGGCTTATACCCATAATTCGCCTTAAATAGTAATGTCCCCATTTCTTCTTATAGTGTTATATTATATGCAAACTATATAACTGGTAATAACAATACCTAATTGTTCTGTGCGTGGTTAATATAATGCCTTAGATACTATTCTAGTGTCTAGTTTAGTCTTTCTGTTTATCCGTCTGTCTGCGGATAATACGCCGTAGAGGTTGCTACGCGAACTCCTTGTTCTGCCAAAAACACTTCCCAAAATGCTGCTATAAATCTTAGATCTCTATCCGATATGATTTTATCTAGTGCTCTATATCTTGCAAACACTTTCTTTATATAGATTTTAGCGATATCTTTTGCTGATATCTCTTCTGTGCACACTATAAAGTATCCCCACTTTGTTAGCTTGTCCACTATTACTAAAATCGCGTTATAATCTTGTCCCATAATAGGATCTTTTAACTTTAGTAACTTAATAATAAAGTCCTATAATATAACCTCCTATAGTCTTTCTAGTATTTTAACAGGTTATAGCCCTCCATACGGCTTATGCCTTATTGGTTTATTCCTTTAGCAATCTGGATATTCTTTTATAACTTATCTTGCTAGTCCCTAGATTCCTTAAATAATGTACTCCTCTTAAAGTCTTAACACTAGTCCTATAGACCCGTTATGTCCTTATGTTATTCCCTTGTGGAATTCCTTAATAAATTCTTCTGCAATAGACTTAGGTATATATATTGCTTCTCTGTTTTTGTATTGCTCTAAGTCTAGATCCTCTACCTATGCTTCTTAGATCTTCTGTGTCTAATTACTTTCTAGTAATTTGTGGATCTAACTTTCCTTAGTTGCTGCTATTTTTGGATAATTATACCTAATTACTCTATCTGTGTCTTTTCGCAATAATGCTCCTGACGGTTTATTGTTGTTCTGTAGTTTAGCTTTTCTGCTTAGAGCGTCTGCTCGTGCATTGTCTGTACCTTTGGTATGCTGAATTTCGAAATAGTATTCTGTAAGCATTTCCACCCATCTAACCTGTCTTCGGTTGAGTTCCTTCGTCGTTAGGAATCCTGTAAGGTTCTTATAGTCTGTCTTAACTATAAACGGTTTCTCTGTGCCTTGTAAGTATGCTCTTTATTCCTTAAGTGCTGCAACTATGCCTAACAACTCCTTGTTATAGATGTCGTAGTTTAACTCTAGTAGTGTTATCTTCCGACTATAGTACGCTACTGGATGCTATGCGTCCTAGTGCTTCTGTAGTAAATATGCTCCTAGTGCGAAGTCTAATGCATTTGTCTTAACAACCGTGTCTAACCTTAATAGATTTTGAGGACTGGTTCCTAGGTGAATATCTTCTTAAGTTCTTGGAACAGCTTCCTCTGCTTGCTACCCTAAACCTACGGTTCCTCTTTCTTTGTTAACCTTGCAAACGGCTTAATGTTCTTTAATTACTGTATAATAAACCTTCTATAGTAGTTGCAAAACCCTAGAAACGATTTTAACTATATAACGTTCTCTGGTTTTTGCCAACTTACTATAGCTTTAACTTTTTTTAGGTCCATGCTGATCTTTCCTAGTTTAATAATAAATTCTACAAAATTGGTCTTCCTGGTGAAGAACTCGCATTTCTTAATTACTACTAGTATCTTTTCTTCCTATAGTCTCTTTAAGACCTATTTAACGTGTTCTCTATGTTCTCCCTTACTTATTAAGTAGATGATAATATTATTAAGATATACTCCATTTAACTTTTAAATTTAGATGTTGTTCTTAAATTTCTTTAAGGGTCTAAGGGTCTAATACTGGTTCCCTCTAGTCCTATACGCCTCCCCTTTTCCTAACTGTTGGCTGCTAGATTCTGTTTGTACTTGGTCCAACTTTAGCTAATACTTAGTTTATTTCTTTTCCTCTATATGCCATAGATAAGTGTTCTCTGGGCATTCCTACTACTGTTATCCGTCTAGGCATTCTTCTGTAAGGAATCTTCCTGGTTAAAGTATTAAGTCCCCTTAACTTTGTACTTCTACTGGGTGCCATCTATATATATACTTAGCGTCCCTAAACTACTTCTCTTCTGGTGCCTAATATATCCTTACTAGGTACTTCCGGTTCTTATCTTTTAGTGCTCTATGTATGTTATACGTGTTATCCATATAAGCTATCCATAATAGGGTGTGATGCGCTAAGTAACTTAGGTCTACTCTTGGCTTGTTTTCGCTCTTAAGTTTAAACCTCTGTCTGGCTGATTTAACTGTCGGTCTTTCTTTTACGGGTACTAAGATTTGTTATTTACTTCTCTAGTCCTTAGATCCTTCTTCTAGGTTCCTTAATATTATAATTAACGCTCCTTTAATATAACTTATGCGTTTTTCTGTAATAGGTTGGTCTTGGATAACTTTTTTATTTAGCCATATATAGAAATCTGCCCATTTGTTATTGCTTTATTGCCTATACCACTTTCCGTATAACTGGTTTAGTGTATATGGTTTGTCTGTTAGAAAGTACCTTATTATTACTATATTATAATATCCTTTAGTATGTCTTTTTTCAAACCTGGTTGGAATCTCTAGATCCTCTTCTTATTCTAGTTCGTTTAACTACTTTACTCTAGGCATCCCTGCCTTAGGCCTATTAGTAATTCTTTATACAGGTACTCTGTCCCTTATACGTCCTAGTATAGCCGACCTCTTATCTAGCTTTTGCTCTTGCTATACAATAATTCTTTATTTGAACTTATCTATAGTTTCTTGTACTCTATGTCCTATAGCTGGATTCTTAAAGTCGTCTTGCTTTTTAATCACAGTATTAATTTTCCGATCTTTAGGCTAAATACTATGTTCCCCTAGAATTACTATGGTCCTTATTCGTTTCTCAAAATCTTAGCTACCTAATAACATTCTTATTTGTTCCCTAAACTCTTGGTTCTTAAACTTGCGTCCTATACTTATTTGTTTGTCACTAAACTAAGTTACTGCTCTTTCCCATCGGTTTTTGTCCATTGTGGGCTCTTAAGCTGTCCTTATTATACCTTATGAGTTTAGAGCCTTCCTTATCTTATTATAAGAATCTTGGACCTGTGGCCTTTTACCTTTATTAAGTAATAAGCTAGCACTAGCAGTTATCTGCTTGCTTAGTTTCTTCTAAATATTACTCCTTTCGTCTTATAAAGCGATGGAAATTGTATCTAATAGTGTCGCAATACCCGCTACTAAACCCTGTTCTGTGACGGTCTTAGTCTCTGCTTCTATTTTAACTTCTCTAAGATCTGCGTGCTCCTAGTAAGCTGCCTTCGTTGCCTTATTATTGGTAAATGCTTTGCCTATATTAAACTTATTGTTTTTAATATCCAATCTACGAGCTGGTTTGTTGGTTCCTCTAAACTTAAATAATAATAGCTCCTGTAGCTAATAGCTTGCGCTATACTTAGCGTCCTTATAAATTTGGTATGCGTTATTATAACAAAACGCGAAACTGTTGATTGAACACTCTTTTGTTCCTCGCAGTGCACCATTGTCCCTTAGTATATATGCGCCGTCTACTGGTCTTGTTCCCTTTACTATATAATTACTTTAACTACCTCTATAGTCTCTAGCGAAATGACCCTGTTTTCCGCAATTTATACAAGCCCTATCTTTAAACCATTTTTCTTATTATAGAGTCCGCCTAAACGTCTTCTGCTACTAAGATCCCTGGTTTAGCCTCTACTCCTAGGTCCTTTAATTACTAGATCCTTAACCTCTAGGTTTCTATAGTTTCTTTATCTATCTCTTAGATTCTTTAGTACCGCTTAGGTCTATTAGCTCTGCGCCATTCTATGGTTTTTAACTCTATATCAGTCATTGCGTACTCTGCGCCTTATATAACTGTGGAACTCTATCTTGCCCTTTCTTAGCTTGTTCCCTTTAATAGATCCTATTATCAATCTTTATTAACTAGTCTATTAACTCTCTTAGAGTATCCGCATCTTCTATTAGGATAATTGCGTCCTAGACTTTAGCCTTAAGTCCCTATTTATACTATACCATAAGCGCCCTATTATTCCACTTAACCTATATGGCTAGTGTTTAAAACTGCGTTGTATACTTAATTACTGAAGTGCGTTATATTAAGTTCTGAAGTTTTCGTTCCGCCGTTATGGTTACTTTAGGGTCTCTAAACATTTGTGTTAACCGTTCTACAAATCCGTTCTAACTTGCAAACATATACCGTACGTCTAGGTTAGTAGTTATCACACCGTTTGCTTATATCTCTGTAAGGTAAGGCTTAAACCACTCTAGAGCTCTTCCTATTAAGAATAGTCCTGCGTACGCTACCTAATCCATAGGTGTTGCTAACTTCGCTCCTTCCTACATAACCTTAAAATACATCTGTGTAAGAAACCCTTTAAGCTTCAACTTCTCTCCTAAGAACCATTTAATTGAAGGTAACTTAACCTTTACTACTCTAATTCCACTAATACGTTCTTTAAGTAGTCTGCTATTATTTTATAAGTAATTAACCATTTCTTATAACTAACCTTGCATAACCACTTAAGAATCCGCATCTGCTATACCGGTGTCTCCTAACCCTAAGGTTGTAGCTGCCGTTAATATCGTCGTGACTAGTGCTTTGAGTGGCATGTTGTTCAACCTTATTTAATACCGTAACCTTAGTAGTAAATGTATAACGGAATCTTATAGCAGTAACTACGGTGGGTCCTATTATTGGGCTAGGTATATAGGTAAGAACAATTTAACAACATAATAATAACTAGTGGAGTGGTTGCCCAACAGATTAACTCTAATTATATTCTAAGATTTACTACGAAGAGAGAACTATCTGGGTAGGGACTGTGGTCCTTTAAATACACAACCATACGCCTAAGAAATCCCTTCGCTCCGTAAGGTAAGTGTGCTCTATTTGCTCTATTATAGATTATATAGATTATACAGATTATATAGATCACACCACATGACCTCGGCTACTATTCCTCGTCACATGGTTCCACCGGATCCATTCTGGACCGTGCCTGTATTAACCAACTAGCTTCCTCCGACTCTTCTCCAAGTAGTCGTAACATTGTACTTAAAGCGTCCGTAACAAGTATCCTTTTTATAGTAGAATACTAGTTCTTCTGGTACCTTTATATATTAAGCTTAAACCTCTACTTAGTTTAAAGTGCAGCAGTCAAAGTCAGTTTATATAGTTTAGTATAATTTTTAGGTTCTTAGTGGATATTAGTAGAATTCTTATATTAGTAGAATTTAGTAGAATTCTTAGGTTAGTGGAATTTTTTAGGTATAGAGTGGACGTTAGTAGATTTTTTAGATACCGGTTTAGGGTTTAAGCAGCAAGTTATAAGACACTTCTGCTTATAACAAGGGGTGGTAAATAGAAGCTTAAGGTTGTCTTAATTAATAGTTACCTTATATAGCTTTATTTATGGTTATCTAAGGATGTAAGAGTATATATATTAGGTCCCGCCGCGCTTGCGACAAGTTCGCAAGCACTCTTAGTCTTTTTGGCCATATGGCGACGTGGAGGCGGGCCACGTTATAAAGGATTACTAGGTAACCTAGAGTAGTTACAAAGAGCTTAACTAGTTCTTTATAGTTTAGGTATTAGAGTCTTAGGGCCGCTATATAAGTAATATAGCCCAAAATAGTACGTTTACTATTAAATCTAAATACGTTAATATGCCGGTTAAGGGGTATTAGGGTAAACCTATTGTCTTACATAAAGATCTTATTAATAAATCCTATGCTGCTAGCTCTTGTATTAATTAGGACTTAAGTATTAGCCTATTAACCTTTCTGCTAAAGATAATAGTTAACGGTTATACTACAATCCCAAAAGTTAGGTTTTATAACATTTAATATATTTAACAAGATTCTATAACATAGCTGTCCTAGAGAGCGACTTAACTCTAAAATATACCTTTTAGTGGCAAGCAGGAAGGGGTTCCTATAGAACATTAGTTATAACTTCGTCCTTATAAGTGATGCTTACTAAATATAAAGTTGGAGCTAGATAAAGATTAGGACCAGTAGCTAGAAGATCAGTGCGGTAAACGGCTACTAGCGTTAACTGTTTATAGATCTTTTTGGAAGGGGGCGGAGCAGTAGTTAGAAAAGTAGGAGCTACTTTTATATTTAAAGTAGAGGCCTAGCTTAGTGCGTTATTCTTATTTAAAGGACCCTAGTAGGGCGTATCCTAGGGTCCTAGTGTTAATATCTATAGCGTTAGGGTGCTTAGGCTAGGATAATAACTTAGTAGACGTTTACGAGGTTATTATATTATATTAAAGAGCAGACTTTAGTATTAGGCGTAGTATATTATTGTACCATTTATTAATAACGTTTATATAGGCGTTAAGGGCTCCTAGTAGATCTACACTAATTAGAGAGATTTTTAGTTTGGGGCTTAGAGATTTAATAAGGCTGTTAATTAGTACGGAGTCATTCCAGCCTATTTCCTTTGCGTAGCAATTAAATTTAGAGAAGTATACTAGGAAACTTTTCTTTTCTTAAGTTATATAGTTTATCTTTCTTTAAGCGGTAGCTTAGCAGTTTAGGTTACTATATATAGCTTTAAGAAGTATAACTAGGCTTTATACTAAGTTCGGCTAAAGAGGTTTAATAAGGTTAGCTGCGTCTCCTTCTAGTTAACTTAGGGTGTAGTAGAGTTGGTTAGCTTTAGTTAGGTAATAGTTAGCATTACTAGTTAGCTTATTCTTAAGCCGGCTTAAAAATAACTAAAGCTTTTATTATTTACTAGTAAATACTAGAGGGTCTAGTGGTTATTTAGATTGTTATAATATAGTAGTCGGTTCTACTAGTGGGATAACTATTGCTAGTTCAGGGCTCGCGTTCCGCGTATTAGCTTCTAGTAATAGCGATCGGTATTAAGGGCTTAGCGTAGACGTCTTAAGGGTGCGGATTTCTTCTTAGAGGGCCTTAATTGTTTTCTAGTGCCGTGCTTCTTATTTGGCTTGCTGTTAAGCTATAGCAGCTTAGTTTTATATAAGGGCGTCTATAAAGGACTTTTATATATCTACTAATTATTCCTAGAGTATAGATATAATATTAGTGGCCATTATAGGGGCTTTAAGGTCGTTCTGTATTTTAAATAGGGCGGGGTAAAGTATAAGTAGTAATAATATATAGCAAAGTAGATATTATTAAGCTATATATATAAACTATATAATAAGGTTAAGATATTGTGTAAGGAGAAAAGATAAGGAAATAGGAAGAAAGGGTATATATTATTAGTTTGGTTGCTTAGTTAATATATATATAGAGCAGAATAAGATTTAAGTAGTAATCCTGGCAGAACTTAGCAGGATTTAGTAAACTTAGTAAAATATAGCAGAATGCGGCAGATTACCATTAGATTGTTATCTCGCGGTCGGTCTCTTCTTACTACGTTAGTAGAAACAGGTAGAAATAGGTAGACGTGTATAAGGTGTTATAGAGATGTCCTATAATATATATAGGAGTATATCCTTTATTTATATACTATTCCTATACTATTTAAGTATATATTAATTTACTTTATAATAGTTCTATTAACTGCTTTATTTAATTAGCAAAGTTATCTAGGCAGCAATCAAAAGCGGGCTAGAAGAGCACTGCCCGGTTTCACAATCGGGCCCCCACACGCGACACGCATGGTCCGCACAATGCGCGACCCTTGTAGCCAGCCAACGACGAGCAAGAAGGAAATATACAAGCAGCCAAGATCCCGAAGACGAGAGATAATATAAGGACACAAGAAACCAGTTAAAGAATACCCTTAAAAAAGAAGTAAGGAATAACTGGAGATGGTTTATAAACGAACACACTACTAACCCGAGCCTCCCCTATAATAAGGGCCTTTGGACTATAGCGAAATGGGTAAAGAAAAAGGCGGGATGCCTAGTAGAAGACCTACACCTACCACCCCTATGAAGAGTAGGTGAACTATAGGCCACAAGCAACAATAATAAGAAGGTAAAGATCCTTATAGAAAGATTTTCCCCCTAACTGGCCCTAGTAGACCTTAGCGACATTACCAGCAAAATACCGGTAACTCGCCTAAGGGTTAATAGCGACATAATAACTAAAGAAATGGCCAGAACTATTAGCCGCCTCTTAAATAATATAGCACTAGGACTAGATAGGATCCTAAACAAAGCCCTAAAGACCTGTGGACCACTTATAGCACCTTAGCTTACAGACGTAGCCAGAGTATACTTTGTAATAGGTTACTACCTGCGACTTAGAAGATCTATAACAACGGTTATCTTACGAAAAGAAGGTAAAGCAGACTACTTAATCCTAGGAAGCTATCGCCCTATTACTTTAGAAAACACTCTAAGTAAGATTCTAGAAAAGGTTATAGCGGACCGCATAGTAGATATAGTAGAGGAATACGCCCTACTACTATAAAGCTAAATAGGGGCAAGAAAGAATCGCTTAACGCTATTAGCACTTACACTACTCGCTACTACTATTACAACCACGTGGGCTATACGAAAGGACTTTGTAGTATTAATACTTAGCCTAGATATTAGCGGCGCCTACGATAATATACCCTATAAGCGCCTCCTATATATCCTTAGGACAAAGGGCTTCCTAAAATAGATTATATAATTTATTTAAGGGTTTATAGGCTAGAAAGAAACATTACTAGTCTTTAGCGGATACTAGAGCCCCCCTATTGCAGTTATAATAGGTATACTATAAGGATTACCTCTATCGCCTATACTCTTCCTTTTCTTTATAAGTAACTTACTTAACGCTTTTAAGGAAGGGGCGACCTAGGGAATAGGCTTTGTTGATAATATAAACCTAATTATATACGGGCTAATAGCCGCAGAGAACCATAGGATACTAGAGAAAGCCTATAACACCTATATAGAATAGGTCAGACGACATAGAGTCTAATTCTTACTAGAGAAATACTAGCTAATCTATTTTATAAGAAAACGTAACTAATCTGTAGATCTTTAGCATATAATTTATATCTAAGGCTTTGGGGGTTAACTAGTTTAGGGCCTAAGGGTATTAGGAGTATAGGTAGACAGCAAGCTCCAGTGGAGCGTATATATAGCGTAAGCGGCCTATAAGGGCTAAGCATAGTACATCGCATTATTTAGGATTGTTAATTCTATATAGGGCCTATGCTTCTAGAGGTTACGCCTACTATATACAGCAGTTATCCGGCTAACTATAACATATAGATCCAGTATCTGGGCTATTAGAGAAACCGAGAAAGACCCCCTTAAATTACTCCTTAAACCTTTTTAAAAGGTCTAAATAGCCTACCTCTGGAGCATAATAGGTAGGTATAAGCGAACGGCTATAGCACTGCTTAAGAAGGAAGCTAACATTTCCCCCCTATAACTATATATTAAAGCCGCTGCAATATAAAGGGCGTAAAATGAACGCAACTCTAATGTTATAAAGTATATCAAGACACGCCTAAATAAACTATAGATGGACCCTAGGGTGCCCTATAGGAGAACAAACCATTAACCCTAAAGTGGGGAAGATATATTAGAGAAATAGGTAAAGAAAGTAGAAGAATAATAGTGCTGCGTTAGGGCCTAAGCCCATATAAAGGAGGAAGGGAGACGCGTAAGAGGCTAGTAAAGATAATAGTAAGAAAGAGAAAGGAGCTAAAGTAGAGTATAAAAGAACGCTAGAAAACCATCTACTATAATATAATACTGGTTAAACCAACGCTAGAGAGGCGTATGGGAGTTAAAGGTACAGAGGCTAACTTAGGCAAGAGGAACCTAAGCTATAGCATGGTTAACGCTATAGGGAGTAACCACTTAAAAGCTCTGAGAAGGCCTAATAAAGGCAGAAAATACAATAGTAACACTCCTAAGAATAGGGGTAATAGGACTAAAAGACTGGCTCTACTGGGTAGGTGTCCTAGTAGGTAGCCTAAGATATAAATATAGCTGGCCAAGACAGACACCAAAATATATAATACTGTTATGCCCCCTATATACCAACTAAGAAGCAATGCTCTTAGTAGCTGGCATAGAGAACTATAATATACTACTCTTAATATAAAAAGGTCTTAAGGCGATTACCTAGTAGCTTATTAGCTAAAATGTACTAGACCAGTTCTGGGTTATAAAGGAAATAGTAATAGAGGGCAAAGGGGCGAGTAATAGGCGCCCCTTAATGACTCTATAGTAGTAGAGTAAAGTTTGCGATATTAGCGCGTCCGTAGGCTTGTTACGGCAGCAGTGGTTCTTAAGAAGGTTAAAAAGTAAGGTAGTAGAGCACTATAGGTGACTCGTAGGCGCCTTATAGGCGCCTTATAGGCAAGTTCCAAAAGGCGGGGAGATGGATTATGGGGTTTTCTCAAATAGAGTTTTCTCCCTACATATATATAAGGAGTAGTCCGCGTGGGCCTAATAGGGATCTAAATCGGACGTTAAGTAATGAATAATAATAATTAGCAAGGTTATATATATTAATTAACTAAATCTATTTAATTATGGGTCCTATTATATTAATTTTAGGTTATAGTTTAAATCCAAATTAAGGGTCTTATTTATAGGTCGTATAGGATAGTGTTATGCCTATTAATATATTATTTATATTATTTATAGTAAACTTAGCTAAAGGTAGCTATTTTTCCTAGTTGTCTTATAGGTAGGAGTAGTATATTTATAGGTATTGTTCTATAATTATCTTTATAATTTTAGTTTAACTATCTATTTTTAGATAAAAATCTAGTTAAGAGTTATATTTAAATACTTACTTATTTATATAAAGCTTACTAAAAGTCTAAAATAAACTAGCTTCTATAGTTAGATACTATTAAGTTAGGAAGTCTATATAGTTTAAAAACATACTTAATAAAATATTTGACTACTAATATTATATTAATTAAGTCTATAGGTATTATATATCGCATTTTTATAAAATGGTTAATAACTACTATAATATTTATAAACGTATTACTACTAGGCAAGTTAACTATAAAGTTAATTAAGATATTGCGCCATCTTTATATTAGAATTAATAGTAGTTAAAGTACTCTTTACTTCTTTATATAAGAGGTCTTTTTATATATACATATTCTATATACTTAAACATATTTTTATATATAGTTATATATTATAGGCTAGTAGTATACTTATTAAATAATCTTATAGGTTTTTATATGGCTAGGGTGCCCTATTATAGGGAAGTTATATATAAAATTAAGTATTTTAAATTATAAAGGTTTAGAATTTAGAACTACTATCTTTTATTAATAGTACAAGAGGAAGTAGACCTCTAGTATTTAGTTGGTAGAGCCTGCGTCTAACTAGAGCTCTTGCTGCACCCGGCCTAAAAAGACCAAAACCAACCAAAAGAACCCTAAAAAACACCTAGAGAACCCCCCTGAGATGCATGTATTATAGGGGAGGCACACGTCAAACAACGGTGGTTTGCACTCGCGTGCGTCCACCAGAACTACGCCTAGCAATGGCCCTTTATAACAAGAACGGGCGAATACTACACCATAAAGTGGGAAGACCTCTATTAAGAAGGCATCTAACAAAATATAAAGCCTATTAGACGCGTCTAGTATCCGCAGTTATAGGGGAGCAACCGTCAGCTATAACAAACTAATATAGCTAGTAGAATGGCTCCGCCAGTCTAGTAAACCTTAGGCGCCCCTCTAGTAAACCCTTAATTAAATCCTCTAATAGCTAAGTAAAATTAAAAATAAATAAAACCCCTTTTTACCAGCGAGCTATACCTAGGCCACTATAGCTGCGCTTCTATAGCACAGGGAATTTATCCCCCTAAAGATAATAACTGGGTATATAATTATAATATAACTAAATATAGAAAAAGTAGAGGGGCTTAGGGGATAATTAGAAATAGAAGTCCTTATGGAGATTTGTAAAGAGGTCTACAATGCTATTATAGTCCGATACCTTAGGAGTGGAGATATTAGAGTTACCTTAAGGGACCAATAAGCAAAGGAATAAGCCGTAAGGGTAGGGGATAGGCTAGGAGAACGTATTGATATAAAAGTACTCCATAAAGATTACCTAGTTAAAGTCACAGCGGTCCCTCTAAGCCTTAGGGTAGAAAAGGGACGTCAGGCGGATAATATAGCAACTATATATAAGATAGTAAAATAAACGGAACGCTTTATACCAGGACTTAAGATTACCTAAATTTAATAGCTTTAATAGGAAAATATAAACTAAGTATATAATAAGAATAATAAGAGGATATAAGGATTGCCAGAGACTTACTAGGGAGACACTAGTTAAACGCATAGCTCCCTTATTATTAGTATATATACACTAGGAATACAAAAACTCTTTATCCAAAAAGGTATTATTATAAATGGCCTTATATACAACACAAGGCTCTATAACTATAGACTCCGCCTAGAATAATGCTACTGCTATATATAATAGGGACACACCTAATCCACATACGCAGTATAGGTGTGCTGCGGCCACTATATAGGCCCCTATAATATAAAATATTGCTTAAAGCAAGACTAAATAAAATGTGTAAACTGCTATTGAAGTACACATAAGGCGTAGAAGAGAGAAGACTGTATTAAATATAGGAGATGTGTCACGGAGCGAGCACAAGCGGTGATAATATATAGCGAAGTAGATATTATTAAGCTATGTATATAAACTGCGTAATAAAGTCAAGACGTTACGTAAGGAAAAGGAAGTAGGAAATAGGGGAAAAAGGGTACATAACGTTTGCTTGGTTGCTAGGTTAACGGATACTATGCTACGCACGGGCAGGGTAGAGCTTAGGTGGTAGTTCTGGTAGAACTTGGTAGAATTTGGCAGTTAGAGGTCCTTAAAGTTGCTAGTTAGCAACTCCGACAGTTGTCAGATAATCTGTATTCTCTAAAGGCGTGGGTCACGTGCACGAGTCACGTGCACGAAGACACGTCACTGAAGACACGTCAGATCAAGGTCAAAAAGAAACGATCAAGTCAAGATCAATCAATCAACCATTTCATCAATGAACTCATCTATTTGAACTTCGTGACAGTTATGAGCCCGGTCCGCCGACTCAAGAAGCTATTCAGCTACTACTCAATCGTTTGAAGAAATTCTACCTCATCGTCAAGACGCAGACTCTGACAGAAATCCTACCTCAATTGTCACAGGACGAGATTCCACGAGATTCCACGAGATTCCACGAGATTCCACCTCAATCGTCAAAGGACGATTCTGATGACAAGGACGATCCTGACGACAAGGACGATCCTGACGACAAAATACCATCTCAATTCCTCCTTTGCCTATCAGTCAAAATGACTCCACCAACGTCGAGTTTATTGACCACAATCATCCTCAATAAACCAGAAGACTGGGAGCAATGGATCTGGTAACTACAAGCCCTCGTGGATCAGTAAATTTGGGCCCACGTTAACCCAGCTACAGAAGCACCTCAAGAAGGTCTACTTGAAAAACCACCTCTTCCAAAGGTTATAGATTTCAATAAGAATGCAACCTTATATATACAGCTCTCGACGAATTAACAAAAAGCGTATAAGAATAGCAGACGATACTATAACTAGGATATAAAGTATTTCCTTAGACAGGAAGATCGTCTTTAACAGATCCGCACCTAGATTATATCCACAGTATTAATTTAGAAGAAGCTACTACTTAACCCTTCCTTAATAGTTAAAGAATGGCTATCTTAGCTAAAGGAGAATATAGAACCTACCTCGTCGTTTGTTAGAAAGAAGGTATAATACCAGTACATGGAAGCCCTTAAGGGGTTTAAACAGTTGTTAAAATTAAACTAGTAGCTAGATTAATGGGAACACGCAATATCCCTAGGAGAGAAGTACAAAATCCCTTAAATGTCCAATGGAATCTGGCTACAAGATTTAGCAGAAGTTATTCAACTATTTAGCAACGCCTACTATGTAAAGTACACTACCAAGTTAAATAACCCTTAAAAGTCAAGATCTTCCAAATACCATAGAGTAGCAAAGGAGCTGCAAGAAGGACTCAGAATACCCTTAAAGAAAGCCAATACTACTATAAGAGGGAGTACCTTTAATGCAGACTTTATAGAGCAAGCTATAATGGATTACTCTAATACTATTAAAGGTCCAGGGAAAGGAACCTTAGTATATACTAGACGCTTAAAGAGAGCCAGGTTACTAGTAGATAAGGAGATATCCCACAAGAAGCTACTACCTGTGTGCTTAGCATGTAAGAAATAAGGACATTCCCTTTAAGACTATTGGTATTTATTTGAAGATAAGAGACCCAAAGGAGTTATAATTAGAGATACTCGCATTAAAAGGGTGCTAAAGAAGGTAGAAAAGAATAAGAATCTTGCTAACCAAGTTGCAAAGATTAGACTTAAAGAACAGGAAGATAAGGCTTAATAACGACAGGATAAGAGCTAGGAAGTTAAGATTAAGGGAGAAGCTAATACAATATTCCTAGAATCGTATCACATAGGTCAAATCCATCTACTAAAGCTATTAACTATTCTTGACTTAGGAACCACTCTATATATCTTTAATAATCTCTCTCGTTTTTATAACTTTAGAAAAGCTCTAAGACACAAATACGTTACTGCTAGCAGCTCAGAAGTGCCTATACTAGGTTATGGCGATGTTACTATCTAAATTATAAAACCAGACAAGAGCAAGGGAATCCTATGTCTTAAGGACGTTGCCTTTTATACGGACTTTAATATAAATCTAGTGTTGTTCCGTCTACTTTAAAAGTAAGGGTACTTTTAGGACAATAAAGAAAACAATAATCTTCTAGTTTAGAAGGACGATATAATCCTATATTAAATGGAAGAACGTTATAGATAACAGACTATTAAATACATCCAACCAGGGAGTCTATTAGCGTTTAATATAAGCTAACTGCTACGCCGCCAACAGAAGCGTAGAGCATTATTAAGAGACATTCACCTAGATGCAAAAGGTAATATATAACTATAGCATCTATGTCTAGGTCATCCAGGACCTATAAGCCTTTATTATTTAGATATTAACGCCCTAGGAGTTAAGCTTTAAGGCCCTAAGATAATAGAATGTTAATACTACAGTCTCACTAAAATTAAGCGTTAGGTCTTACAAAGGTTCTTAAAACGGAATATTAATAAACCTTGTCTTAACCTCCATATTAACTAGACTAACCTTAAGGAAGTATATACCAGATTCATATAAGTTATATTTATCTATAACACTTTTTTAGGAAGAACCTTCCCGTATTTTATAATAACATATGGCAAAGAGAAGGAGACACTATAAGTGCTTAAAGATTTTATTTAATGGATTCGTCTAAGGTATAACCTTAAAGTTAACACTATTAGATCAGACAACGAGCTAGGGAGAAGGAGAACCCTTAAATAGCTACAAACCCAAGGGATTACCTTTGAGCCTTCAGCGCTATATACCTAAGCATAGAACGGTACCGCCGAACGCTTAGGAGGTGTAATTATTAAGAAAGGACGTATAATAAGAATTACTACTAATCTACTACACAACCTATGGAACGAGATAGTTAACTATACAGTCTACCTTTGAGATTAAACGCCACGGGAAAGCAATGGATGGAAATCGCTATATAAAAGGTTCCATACCTACCTAGCAAATAGGAGATTAAGAAAACCACAATTGGCGCACCTAAAAGCCTATGGCTGTAGGGCATACGTGATAACGTCAGATGCCTAGCTAAAGAAGAAAAGACTAAGCAAGCTAGATCCGCGAGCCCATATTAGCTACCTTATTGGCTATAACTCTACCAATATCTATAGGATCTAGATCCCGCATAAAGATATTATTATCTCTACTAGGGATGTCATCTTTAACAAAAAGACGTTCTTTAACAGCAAGCGAACGGACATTTTAAAGGATCTATACGCCGAATTAGATACGCTAATTAAGAAGATTTAACTCCCTAAGACCTTAACTAAGAACAAGGTTCTTCTGGAAGATGATAATAAAGTATTTAAACCGTCAATTCAAGAGGAAGACGATGACGTCAATAAGCCAGTTTAAACCTTTAATAAGTCAGCAGATCTTAAGCTTATAAGAGCTCTTAAAGACGCGTATTATACACCACCTCCAACAGAAGAAGACAAAGAATCTCTATATACCTTTTATGTTAAGTATCCTATAAAGTTAGATACTAATCAGGACACTATTAACCAAGTAGGAGATGGGTTTCACATTTAGGGGGTGTTTAATAACTCGGTTAAAGACTTATTTAAGGAAGCTGGCAATAATAGGTTTAAAGACTTTGTTACTAAAAAAATCACCTTAGCCTATCAAGGCGCCTTCATAGCAGGAAGGAAGTTCAACCTTAATAGTCGACTTAATAACAGCAAGCTGAAATTAGGTAGAACACATAATATCAGATTATATAGGAAGAACTTACCTCCGCCACCTTAGTCAATTAAGGACCTTAATATACACCCTCTTCAAGATCAGTTCCAAGAGGCTTAATAAGCTTACCTCTAATCCTATTATCAAATAAGGTCGTTTTAAGAAACAGATAAGAAGCATGTAAAGGGACAGCAGGTCCTTAGCTTAATGTGGGTATTCATCTATAAGACGGACAAGCACAGATTTCTCCAGAAATGCAAGGCACGCTTAGTTATATACGGAAATCAATAGGCTCTAGGAGACCTACCTATAAGAGCTACTATATTAGCCAGTACGACCTTCCGAACCCTTATAGCAATTACCGCAAAATTCGACCTAGAGACGACACAGATAGATATAGTCAATGCGTTTATCCATTGCGATCTCAATGAGGTTGTCTATATAAAGCTACCACCAGGGTTCAACAAAGGAAAGATAGACAAAGTACTGCGCTTAAGAAAAGCCTTGTATAAACTACAACAATCACTACTGTTATAGTAGAAGAATCTTACAAGCTCGTTAAACAAATTGGGCTTTAAAGAGGTACCTTAGGAGCCATGCGTTATACTAAAAGGTGGAATAGTCGTCTTCTTCTATGTTGATGATATCGTCTTCTGCTATAGAAAGACAGATAAAAAGAAGGCTTAAGAAGCAATTAAGGAGCTAAGTAAGGAATACCAGATAAATACCCTTGGCGAGCTAAAATAGTTCCTAGGAATTTATGTAATACGCAATTATAGCTAGAGGCTCCTATAGCTATCCTAAAAAGCCTATATTAAGAAGATAGCTAACCAGTATAAGATAGATCTTAGAGGGCGTCTTCCAGACACTCCTATAGCAGAATCGGAACTCCTCCCTACTAATCACCGTATAATCCGTCCAACGCGTCCGTCCCCTAATATAGACCTATTAGTCCGTTTTATATCCCTACCAGCTTCTACAATGCTAAATCAGAGAAAACTGGGTTCAGTACTTTATACAGCCACTACAACGCGTCTGGATATTGCTTTTGCAGTATTACAGCTGGCAAAATTTAACCAGGACCTAGGCTAAAAGCATTATTAAGCGGTAGACAGAGTCATCCAGTACCTATATAGTATGAGAAGCAGAGCAATCTGCTATAGAGGAGATAAGGAAGAAATAAATAGTAGAGGGAAAGATAAAGGAATACGCGATAAAGGACAAGACAATAGAAGAGACGGTAGAGGTAAAGCGCAATTATTTATCTGTGCCAGCGATGCATCATTCACGGACAACTCTATTAACAGAAAGAGCTCGCAAGGATATATTATAAAGCTATTTAGGGGGCTGATCGCCTGGAGAGCAAACAAGCAGGGTATAGTAACAATATTAAGCACAGAAGCCGAGTTGTTAGCCCTATTACAGACAGTAAAGGAAGCTATCTTTATTAGCAGGCTGTTTAAAGTAATAACATTACGCCTAAACGAGCCCTTAATTATTAAATGCGATAACACGCAGACGCTCCAACTAATTATGGAAGATACGGCAAAGCTAATCACGAAGCTCTAATACATTAATATCTATTAACACTGGCTACATTAGGAATACGCAATAAGACGAGTATAATTTCAATAGACAGCGACGAAAGAGATAATTACTAATGGACTTATAAAGGCCCTACCCAAGCAGAGGTTTTAAAGCTTCGTTAATATAATTAGGATGGTGGATATTAAGGAGCAGCTGGATAAGGAGAAGCAACTAGAGGACCTAAGGGACAGTATTAGAGCAAGACGGAAGGATTCAGATGAGATTATGGTTTAATTGACTTATTAACGGACACAAGAAGGTGGCTAGCTTTGACCTTAAAGAGCTTAAAGCTAAGGGGGTGTGTCAGATAATCTGTATTCTCTAAAGGCGTGGGTCACGTGCACGAGTCACGTGCACGAAGACATGTCACTAAAGACACGTCAGATTAAGGTCAAAAAGAAACGATCAAGTCAAGATCAATCAATCAACCATTTTATCAATGAACTCATCTATTTGAACTTCGTGACAACAGTAGAGACAGCAGATTACAGCGGAATATAGTAGATTGCTGTTAGATTGCCGTCTCGTGGTTAGTCTCCGGTTGTTTAGTTAGTGGAAATAGGTAGACGTGTGTAAGGTATTATGGGGGTGTCCTGTGACAGTACCCCCCCTTTAAACTCGAGCATCTGCGAGATAGGGCTGTGGTAGTTCTGGGTGGAGTTCGTGAAAGTCTTCTACGGCTTATATAAGTCCTACAGAGTTAGCAGGTTCCTATAAGGGTTTAGTAAAACCTCTCCATTTTATAAGGTATATATATTTGCGTTTTTATTTGTTATACTTAATGTTATTAACTCTTTTAACGAGGTACTTATCCTTACTATCCACTTTAACTGGTGGGGGAGGGTCTTGGATCTGTCCAGGCAGTGCGTCTAATATAGGGGCGGCAGGGCGGAGGACTAATGTATGGAATATAGGGTGGATTTTAACCGTATTAGGGAGCTTCAGTCGGTAGGTATAAGGAGAGATAACTTTTTCAACCTTATAAGGGCCAGCGTTCTTCTAATTAAGTTTCTTAGTAGGTTGTTTTGTATTTAGATTTCTTGTATTTAGCCAGACAAAGTTACTAATTTAGTAGGCCGGTGCTGGGGTTCGGTTCTTATTTGCTGCGGCTTTATAGACAGATTGGGCCCATGTTATTTTGTTAGTAAGGAACTCTTATAGTTCTTCTATCTTCTTTATAAATTTGTTTACTTCTGCAACTTATAAGGCCTAATAAGCTAGGCGAGGAATATTACTAAAGGGTTTAAAACCTATTTATAGATGCTAGCCGTAGTTAGCTAGGAATGGGGAGACCTTTATAGTTTCTAAAATGGAGTTATTTGTAGTAAACTTAGTAAATATAAGCCAGTCTATCCAGTCGTCCTGTAGATACGACGTGTATATCCGAATATATTGTTCTATTATAGCATTTATACGTTCCGTTTAACCATCCGTTTCTAGGTAGTATGCCGTAGATAATAGTGCTTTAATATAGAGTCGGGTAGTTAGTTCTTTCTAGAATATAAAGATAAACTGGCTGCCTCTATTAGAGATAATTGTTTTAGGGAGTCTATGGAGTTTCCATACATAATCCAGGAATAGTTGGGCGATGGTAGGTGTTAATATATTAGGACAGGCGATTAAGTGTCTTATTTTGGATAGTTGGTCTATAACTACTATAATGTTTATACAGCCTTTACTTATGGGGAGTTTAACAACGAAGTTAATTGAGATATCCTTCCATCTTTGGTCTAGAACAGGTAGTGGCTTTAGAAAGCCGTTGTATGTCTTATACAAAGCCTTAGCTCGTTGGCAGGTATGGCAGCTAGAGATATACCTTTATATTATATTATGCATGTTTGGCTAGTAGTACTCCCGTTAGAGTAGTTTTAGGGTTTTTCCACGGCCTAGGTGGCCGGCTACTAGTAGGTTGTGTATATATTTAAGAAGCTTAAGCTTAAGTTTGTCGTGGTTAGGTACAACTAGGTAGTTCTAGTAGTATAAGCGGTCTCCGCGAGCTTTATATTTACTTAGAGAGATCTTTTTAGAGTGTCTAACGCCATCTTAAATTAGCTTAAGTGTTTCTTAGATAAACTTGTTATTTGGGTATTTGTTAATTATAATTTACTTAACTAATTAATTAGTTATTTTAAGGATGTATACCATAAGGTCTTTAGCTAGGGGATTAAATAATTTAGGGCAAAGCAGGGTTTAATTATAGTAAGTATACGCTTCTTCCTATACTGGTATATCTTGTAAACGTTAGGTTAGGGTATTAGGTTTTTAACCTTAAACGCCTAGGCGGTACGTAATTAAGAATTAGAAATAAGACAGATATTCTAACTAGTGGGCTTAATAATAACTTAGCTGTTTTATGGTTGTAAAGTATTATAGATTCTTATGGTTGCTAAGGACCTTAATTAGAAATCCAGCACCTTTTAGTTTAGGTCGCCATTGTTTAAAATATCTAATAATGGCTAATAATTCCTTATCGTAGATCTCGTAGTTATATTTAGCTGGACATAGTCGTTTTAAGAAGTATACTATAGGGTGCAGTACTCCTTCCTTATTATACTAAGACAAAATGCCTCCAGTAATGTAGTTAGATGAGTCGGCTTCTATAATACTCTTTTAGTTTAGGTTAAAGTGTTAGAGTATAGGTATAGTAGTAAATATAACTTTTAAATAGGCAAAGGCCTTCTTATATTCCTTATTAAAGATAAAGGTTTTATCTTTTTAGGTTAGAGCTATAAGGGGTAAGACCAGGGCAGAGAAGTTATTAATAAACTATTAGTAGAAGTTAGTAAATCCTATAAAGGCTCTTATATTCTTAACATTCTTGGGTTCTTACTAGTTTATAATTACTTTAATTTTCTTTAGGTCTATTTATATACCGTCTATAAAAATAATAAGTCTAAGGTATAGGACTTCCATTTTATAGAATTTGCACTTATCTATATCTAATTATAGGCTAGCTTTACGTAAGGCTTCTAAAACAAGGTCAACGTGTTTCTTATATTTAGTTAGGTTATTGCTATATACTAGGATATTATTAATGTAAGCAGTACAAAAAATGTCTAGGTAAGGTTGTAGGGTATTATTTATAAAGTATTAGAATAAACTTGGGGTATTTACAAGGCCGAACGGCGTTACTAAGTATTTAAATAGTCCATACCTAGTATAGAATGCAGTAAGCTATTTATCTCCTTTTGTAATATAGAGACGGTTAAATGCGTAGATAAGGTCAAGTTTTGTATAGTAGCGAGCCTTACTTAATTAGTTTAGTGTCTCTTAAATTAATAGGAGCAGGTACCAATTCTTAATAGTAATAGTGTTAAGAGCTTTATAGTCTATATAGAAGTATAGACCGCCGCCAGGTTTCTTAACAAAGATTATAGGTATAGCTATAGGCAAAGAGCTTGCTCTAATAAATCCTTTACTTAGGTGTTCGTCTAAGTACTTCTATAGCACTTAGAGTTTGTTTTAGGACATTCTGTATAGGGGTCTAAATCCTAGCTGTTTTCCTTCTTTGAGTATAATCTTGTGGTTATATGGTCGGTGCTCTACTAACTTATTAGCTTTCTTTTGTGAAAATACTTCTAGATGCTTATAATGGCATACTAGTACTTTTATAGCAGGGTTAGTGTGCTTCTTTGGTGCTAGGGCCTTTTTAATATCGGCTATTATAACGGCGAAGATTATATATTTAGGTTTCCTAGCGAGTCGTACTAATAGGGTAGCTCCAATTATATAGATATCCATAAAAAGGGGGGCGAGTTGCTAGCTAGCAACTTTTTTTTAATTATCTACTGTTTCTTATTCAACTTTAGGTTTAGCGTTAGGTATAGAGTTAGTATTAGATTTAGGTTTAGGTTCTTTAAGTATCCTTTTTATAGTAGAATACTAGTTCTTCTGGTACTTTTATATATTAAGCTTAAGTTTAGGCTTCTGCTTAGTTTGGGGTGGTACAGTAGTTAGGGTCAGTTTATGTGGTTTAGTATAATTTTCGGGTTCTTAGTAGAATTGGGTAGACTTTTTAGGTATAGGGTAGATATTAGTAGAAATTTTAGACTAATGGATCCTAGTGGATTTTTCAGATTTTGGTTTGGGGTCTAAGTAGTAAGTTATAAAGCACTTCTGCTTACAACAGGAGGCGGTAAATAGAAGCTTAAGGTTATCCTAATTAATAGTTACCTTATATAGCTTTATCTAAGGTTGTCTAAGTATTACTAAGTAACCTAGGATGGTAACAAAAAGCCTAATTAGTTTTTTATGGTTTAGGTATTAGAGTCTTAAAAATACTACGTAGGTAATACAGCCTAAGATAGTGCGTTTGCTATTAAATCTAAATACGTTAATATGCTAGTTAAGGGGGGTTAGGGTAAAACTATTATCTTATATAAAGATCTTGTTAATAAATCCTATACTACTAGCTCCTGTGTTAATTAGGACTTAAGTATTAGCCTATTAATTATTCTACCAAAGACAACAGTTAATAGTTATGCTGTAATCCTAAAAGTTAGAATTTATAACATCTAGAGCATTTAATGAGATCTTAAGGCAGCGCTATCCTAGAGAGCGACTTAGCTCCAGGACCTTCCTTTTAGAGGCAACTGGGGTAGGGTTCCTATAGAATGTCAGCTATAACTTTATTCTCGTAAGTAGTGCTTTTTAAATAATACAGTATTAGGACCAGATGGAATTCTAAATAAGGCCTTAAAGACCTGTGGACCACTTATAGCACCCTGGCTTGTAGATGTAGCCAAAGTATACTTTACTATAGGCTACTACCCACGACTTAGAAGATCTATAACGACAGTTGTTCTATAAAAAGAAGGTAAAGCAGATTACTTAACCCTAGAAAACTACCGCCCTATTGCCTTAGAAAACACCCTTAGTAAGATCTTAAAAAGGGTAATAGTGGAGCACATAACAGATATGGCTAAGAAACACGCCCTACTACCACAAAGTTAAATGGGGGCAAGAAAGAACCGCTTAACACTATTAGCACTTACGCTACTCGCTATCACCATTAAATCTGCATGGGCGATGTGAAGGGACTTCATAGTTTTAATGCTTAGCTTAAATATTAGTAGTGCCTATAACAATATACCCCACGAGCGCCTCCTATATATCCTTAGGGCAAAGGGCTTCCTAGAATAGATTATACAATTTATTTAAGGGTTTATAGGCCAGAAAGAAATATTACTAGTCTTTAATGGATACCAGAGCCCCCCTATTATAGTTATAATAGGAATACCATAAGGATTACCCCTCTCGCCTATACTCTTCCTTTTCTTTATATGCAACCTGCTTAACTCCTTTAAGGAAGGGGCGACTTAGGGGATAGGCTTTATTAATAATATAAACCTAATTATATACGGGCTAATAGCCGCAGAGAATTGCAGAACACTAGAGAAAGCCTATAATACCTATATAGAATAGGCAAGACGATATAGAGTCCAATTCTCACTAGAGAAATACCAGCTAATTTATTTTATAAGAAAACGCAACCAATCTATAGATCTTTAGCATTTAATTTACATCTAAGGCTTTAGGGGTTAACTAGTTTAGGGCCTAAGGGTATTAGGAGTATAGGTAGATAGCAAGCTCTAGTGGAGCGTATATACGGCGTAAGCGGCCTATAAGGGCTAAGTATAGTATATTATATTATCTAGGATCGTTAATTCTATATAGGGACCATACTTCCAGAGGTCACGCCTACTATATATAACAGTTGTCCGGCTAACCATAACATATAGGTCCAGTATTTGGGCCATTAGAGAAACTAAGAAAGGCCCCCCTAAATTACTCCTTAAATCACTCTAAAAGGTCCAAATAGCCTGCCTCTAGAGTATAATAGAAGGGTATAAGCGAACGGCCACAGCACTACTTAAGAAGGAAGCCAATATTCCCCCCCTATAACTATATATTAAAGCCGCTGTAATGTAAAGGGCGAAAAATAAACGTAACTTTAATATTATATATATATTATTCATTGCTTAACGTCCAATTTGGATCCTTGTTAGGCCCACGCGGACTACTCCTTATATATATATGGGGAGAAAACTCTATTTAAGAAAACCCCGTAATCCATCTTCCCGCCTTTTGGGGCTTATTTGTAAGTTGCCTATAAGTTACTAGTGGTGCTCTACTACCTTACTTTTTAACCTCCTTGGGAACTACTGCTGCCGTAATAAACCTACAGATGCGCTAGTATTACACACTATACTCTACTCCTATAGAGTTATTAGGGGGCGCCTATTACTTACCCCTTTGCCTTCTATTGCTATTTCCTTTATAACCCGGAACTAGTCTAGCACATTTTAGCTAATAAGCCACCGGGTAGCCGCCTTAAGGCCTTTCTGTGTTAAGAGTAGTATATTATAGTTTTCTGTGCTAGCTGCTAAAAGCATTGCTTCTTGGCTAGTGCATAAGGGGCATAACAGTATTATGTGTTTTAATGTCTGTTTTGGCTAGCTATATTCACACCTTAGGCTACCTACTAGGACACCCACCCAGTAAAGCCAATCTTTTAGTCCTATTATTCCTGTCCTTAAGAGTGTTGCTATTATATTTTCCGCCTTTATTAGGCCCTCTTAGAGCCCTTAGGTATTTACCCCCTATAGCATTACCTATGCTATAGCTTGGGTTCCCCTTGCCTAAGTCTACCTCTGTGCCTTTAACTCCTATTTATCTCTCTAGCGTCAGTCCAACCAGTATTGTATTACGGTAGATGGTTTTCTAGTACTCTTTTATGCTCTACTTTAGCTCCTTTTTTTCCCTTGCTGTTGTTTTTACTAGCCTTTTACGCGTCTTTCTTCCTTCTCTATATAAGCCTGGGCCCTAGCGCCGCACTATTCTTCTTCTACTTTCTCTACCTATTTTCCTAATATATCTTCCCTACTTTAGGGTTGTTGGTTTCTTCTCCTATAGGGCACCCTAGGGTCCCTCTATAGTTTATTTAGGCGTATCTTAATATACTTTATGATATTAGAGTTGCGTCCCTTTTACACCCTTTGCATTACATTGGCTTTAATATATAGTTATAGGGGGGGAATATTGGCTTCCTTTTTAAGCAGTGCTGTGGCCGTTCGCTTATACCCGCCTATTATACTCCTAAGGCAGGCTATTTAGACCTTTTAGAGTAGTTTAAGGAGTAATTTAAGGGGGCCTTTCTTGGTTTCTCTAGTGGCCTAAATACTAGATCTATACGTTATGGTTAGCCGGATAACTGCTGTATATAGTAGGCATGACCTCTAAAAGCATGGACCCTATATAGAATTAACAATTCTGGATATGGCGATATACTATACTTAGCCCTTACGGGCCGCTTATGCCGTATGTGCGCTCTACTAGAGCTTGCTGTCTACCTATACTCCTAATACCCTTAGGCCTTGAACTGGTTGACCCCTAAAGCCTTAGATATGGATTTTATACTAAAGATCTATAGATTGGTTACGTTTTCTTATAAAATGGATTGGCTGGTATTTCTCTAGTAAGAATTAGACTCTATATTGTCTTGCCTATTCTATATAGGTGTTATAGGCTTTCTCTAGTGTCCTACAGTTCTCTGCGGCTGTTAGCCTATATATAATTAGGTTTGTGTTATTAATAAAGCCTATCCCCTAGGTCGCCCCTTCCTTAAAGGTATTAAGTAGGTTGCTTATAAAGAAGAGGAAGAGTATAGGCGACAGAGGTAATCCTTATAGTATTCCTATTATAACTGTAATAGGGGGGCTTTGGTATCTGCTAAAGACCAGTAATATTTCTTTCTGGCCTATAAATCCTTAAATAAATTAAATGATCTATTCTGGGAAGCCCTTTACCCTAAGGATATATAGGAGACGCTTATAGGGTATATTATTGTAGGCGCCGCTAATATCTAGGCTAAGTATTAATACTATAAAGTCCTTTCGCATAGCCCATATAGTTTTAATGGTAGTAGCAATTAGTGTAAGTGCTAATAGCGTTAAGCGATTCTTTCTTGCCCCTATTTGGCTTTGTGGTAGTAGGGTGTATTTCTCTACTATATCTACTATATGGTCCGCTATAACCTTTTCTAAGATCTTACTTAGGGTGTTTTCTAAGGTAATAGGGCGGTAGCTTCCTAGGATTAAGTAGTCTACTTTACCTTTTTTTTTTAAGATAACTATTGTTATGGATCTTCTAAGTTACGGGTAGTAGCCTATTATAAAGCATACTTTAGCTATGTCTGTAAGCTAAGGTGCTATAAGTAGTCTATAGGTCTTTAGGGCTTTGTTTAGGATCCTATCTGGTCCTAGTACTATATTATTTAAAAGGCGGCTAATGGTTCTAGCCATTTCTTTAGTTGTTATATCGCTGTTAACCTTTAGGCGAGTTACTGGTGTTTTACTAGTAATATTGTTAAGGTCTACTGGAGCCGGTTAAGGGAAAAATCTTTCTATAAGGATCTTTACCTTCTTATTATTATTGCTTGTGGCCTATAGTTTGCCTGCTCTTTATAGGGGTAGTAGGTATAAATCTTCTACTAAATATCCCACCTTTTTCTTTACCTATTTTACTATGGTCTAAAGGCCCTTATTATAGGGGAGACTTAGGTTAGTAGTGTATTTATTTATAAACTATCTCTAGTTATTCCTTACTTCTTTTTTTTAGGGTATTCTTTAGCTGGTTTTTTATGTCTTTATATTGTCTCTCGTCCTTAGAATTGTGGCTGCTTATATATTTCCTCTTTGCTTATTATTGGCCGGCTATAAGGGCCGCGTACTGTGCGGACCATATATATCGTATATAGGGGCCTAGTTTTGAAACTAGGTAGTGCTCTTTTAGCCCGCTTTTAATTACTGCCTAGATCCTTTCTAGTTTTTAATTAATTTCCTTAGGGGTAGCTAATAAGCCTTGCTTATTTAGTATTAGGTGGATTTCTTCTAGGTCTTAGAGTTGTTATTTAATTATATTAAGGAAGCTATCTATATTAAGCTGCCTTATTACGTATCTTTTGCTATTTAGTTGCGCCTTAATGTCCAGATCTAGTTATATCTGGATAGGGATATAGTCTAAGGTAAGTGCCTATTCTTCTTTAGGGGAGCACCTTTTAAGTCTCTGGTATAGGTTTTTGTCCATAATTGTAAGGTTAATTATACTTTTAGCGGTACCCTATTGCCATATAATTGCACCTAGGGGGGTAGCTAGCTTAAGGCCCCTGTTGTCTATAGCTCTTAGTAGGCACTCTACCTGTTAATTAGTAGCAACATAGATGCCCCCCTACTATAGGTGGTGGAGGTTTATATCTCCTAGTAGAATGGACTTCGCGTGTTTAGTTTCTAGCAAGCTTATTATAGATATAATGTTCTCTATCTATACTACCCCTTTAACCCTAGGGTTATAAATATTAATAATTTATACTAGTCCCCTATATGTCTGGATAGTTATAACTATAATATTTAGGTTAACTGCCTGCCATAACTATAAGGCAAGGCTGATATTTTTGCTGATTATAAAGCATACATATATGGCTGCTTTTGGTTTATATAGGAGCTGGAATCCTTAGGGGCAGTATATTAATTATATATAGGTATTATAATATGGCTCTTATATAGCAAGAATATAGTGTTTCTTTAGGTCTAGACTATCTAGTAGGGGCCTTACTAGACGGTGGTTTGTATTACCACAGTTATACTATATAATGGTTAAGTGGTAGACCCCTAGTAGGGGTCCTTTGCCTCTTCTTTACTCCTCGCTTCTTCTATTTCTACTTTCTCTAAAATGTTTAGAACTTCTGTCTCCTATATTTACTCCCTAGCCACTACTTATTTTATATAGAGCTTTCTATTTCTATATCTTGTGTTCCTACTAGCCTTTCTAAATTTAAGTCTATTATTGCCTCTAGTTCTTCCCCCGTTCTCGCCAGTTAGCTGTGTGCCCCTTATAAGCTAGCTGCGTATATTGTATTTGCCGCGTTAAATCTAATTCTTGATTGTCCCAGCCTTGAACTTGCCGTAGCCATCCATAGGGGTCTTCCTACTGGGCGTTCTCTCCCTTGTGTTCTATATGTCCCTTGTGTCCTATGTGTCCCTTATATCCCTATTCGGTCTGGTGATATTACACGGTGTTGCTTTTAGCCCGTTAAGGCTTGGGATAGCTGGCTTAGCCCCCTAGTATTAAAGGTAGAAAACGCTAGGAAGATACCTATATCCCCCTAGCTTATCGCCTGTTGTTTCTATTTATATAACCTAGCGTGCAGTTGTTCCTATAGCTGTTAAGCCCTTTCCTTCTATCTCCTGTATTTAATACAGTCTTCTCTCTCCCACGCCTTATATGTGCTTTAGTGACAGTTTGCGCATTTTATTTAGTCTTAATTTATATATTGTCTTGTATTATAGGGGCCTGTATAGTGGCCGTAGCACACCTGTGCTGCGTATATGGATTGGGTGTGTCCCTATTATATATAGTAATAATATTATTCTAGGCGTAGTCTGTGGTTATAGAGCCTTGTGTTGTATATAAGGCCATTTATAATTATTTCTTTTTAGATAAGGAGTTTTTGCATTCCTAGTGTATATACGCTGATAATAAGGGAGCTATATGTTTGTCTATTATTTCCCTGGTAAGTCTCTAGCGCCCCTTATATCCTCTTATTATTCTTATTATATACTTAGTTTGTATTTTCCTATTAAAGCTATTAGATCTGGGTAATTATAAGTCCTGGTATAAGGCGTTCTGTTTATTTTACTATTTTCTATATAGTTGCTGTATTGTCCGCCTAGCGTCCCCTTTCTACCCTAAGGCTTATGGGAACCGATAGGACTTTAACTAGGTAATCTTCACAAAGCACTTTTATGCCAATACGCTCTCCTAGCCTGTCCCCTGCCCTTATAGCCCGTTCCTTTACCTATTGGTTCTTTAGGGTGACTCTAATGTCTCCACTCCTAAGGTGTTGGACTGTAACGGCGTTATGGACCTCTTTATAAATCTCT